>Ga0182008_10001787_pt1 | contig 14070 bp, 10 predicted proteins | sample Sormic07211129_1_FD_120482 | JGI IMG/M metagenome (GOLD analysis project Ga0182008, IMG submission 120482) | Rhizosphere microbial communities from Sorghum bicolor, Mead, Nebraska, USA - 072115-129_1 metaG | ecosystem: Host-associated > Plants > Roots > Rhizosphere | place: USA: Nebraska...
CCGCCCTACAGCCGACCGCCCAGCCCTCGAACTGCCCTCCTGCCCCGCCCCCGACAGCCGACCGCCCGGCTCCCTCGCCATCGCCGCCCGACACCCCCCATCCGTCGCCCCAACCAACCGCCGCTCCACCCACCCCCCTCACCCATCCGCCCACCCACCCGAAGGCCCGCATGTCGAACTACACCGAAAGCCTGGCTCATCTCGACAGCTACATCTCCGCCCGGGTGCCCGTCATCGGCATGCGGACCATCGAGCAGCAGCGCGCGCTGCGGCTGCTGCGGGAGGCCGCCACGCAGCCGCGTCGCAGCAGCATGCCGTTCTGGATCTACACCCGCGCCACCGGCCTGCGCGACCTGAGGACCAACGCCCCCGTGCAGGACGACCGTTCGCTGACCGGCGCGATGGACTTCGCCGCCGCCCAGTTCGGCAACCGGCCCAACGCCACCGTCGTCTTCGTCGACCCCGACCACCTCGAGGACGACACCCCCGTCACCCGGCACATCGCCGAACTGGCCAGGCTCGCCGACAACAACTCCGGCAGCATCGTCCTGATCACCGACGCCCCCATCTGGAGCGGTCTGCAGCGCCTCGGCATGAGCCTGCACCTGGACCTGCCGGACGCCGACGAGATGTACGGCATCCTCGCCGGCTTCCTCCGCGACCACCAGGGCCACATCCCCATCGAGTGGGACGAGAACGACGCGCGCCGCGCCGCCGAGTTCCTCAGCGGGGTCACCGAGGCCGAGTGCATCAACCTGATGGCCACCATCGCCGCCAAGGGCTCCATCCTGAGAGGTGACGTCCTCGGCCTCGCCCAGGCCAAGGACCGTATCTTCAGCGACCTCACCGGCCTGGAACGGGTCCAGCTCAGGGAGAGCGACTACACCGTCGGTGGCCTCAGCAGCCTCCGCGAGTGGCTGCGCCGCAAGCACGACATCCTCCACGCCGACCTGCGCGACACCGCCCTGCGTCCCCCGCGCGGAGTCCTGCTCGTGGGCGTGCCCGGCTGCGGCAAGTCCCTCTCCGCGAAGGCCATCGCCCACGAGTGGCGGCTTCCGCTCTACCGGCTCGACATGGCCAGCATCCACGGCAAGTACCTCGGTGAGTCGGAGGGCCGCTTCCGGGAGGCGCTGGCGATGGCGGACCGGGTGGCGCCCTGCATCCTGTGGATCGACGAGATCGAGAAGGGCCTCGCCGGCAAGGACGACTCCTCCGGCGTACCGCAGCGGATCATCGGTCAGTTCCTGTTCTGGCTCCAGGAATCCCGTTCCCGGGCCTTCGTCGTGGCCACCGCCAACGACATCCGCAGCCTGCCGCCCGAACTGCTGCGCAAGGGCCGTTTCGACGAGCTCTTCTTCGTGGACCTGCCCGACCCGGACGACCGCCGGGAGATCATCGAGCTCTACTACCAGCGCTATCTGAAGACGGCGCCCGACCCGGACCAGGTGGCCCGTCTGGTCGACCTCTCCGACGGTTTCGCCGGCTCCGACCTGGAGTCCACGCTGCACGACGTCGGCGAGGAGGCCTACCGCTGCGGCGGCGCCGACCGCCTCAAGCCGTCGTTCCTGCTCGACGCCTTCGCCAACACCGTGCCGCTCAGCCGGGTCAACCCCGAGCAGATCGAGGAGATCCGCGCCTGGGGCCGCGAACGCGCCGTACCGGCCGGACGCTCGGCGATGACCGCGGCGCAGGGCAACACGGGCCCGGCCCGACGCATCGTGTTCATGGATGAATGACTTTCGTGGACGAATAGGGGGTTCCCGTGAGGCTCTCCCGCCCCCGGAGCCCCAAGGCACAGCTTCGTCCGCCATACTTCCCGCTGTGGAGCAGCGCATAGGTTCGAGCAGCCAGCCCCTGAAGGGCGAGCCCGTGAAGGGCGCCGGATTCGACCCGGCCTTCATTCCCGGGATCACCGCACCCGCGGCCGGGGACCCGGCGGACACCAAGCCGGCCGACGCGGACACCGAGGACGCCGAGGCGATCGAGGACTCCAAGGGTCTCGGAGCAGTCGACGGCGACATCGACGCCGATGCGGACGCGGACCCCGGCTCCGGCTCCGGCGCCGAGACGGAGGAGGTCCCCGACGGGCCCGTCTTCGAGGCCTCCGACCGCCGCGCGCGGATCGTCGCCGACCACAAGGGCGTACGCCTGGCCCTCGACGACCAGGAGTGCGAGTTCCGCTGGGACGAGGTCGGTGCCGTGGAGACGGAGACCCCGCGCTTCGGCAAGCGGTTCACCGTCACGGTCCACACCCCCGACCGCCGCTGGTACCCGATCGAGATCGAGGCCGACTCCCGCTCCCGCTTCACGGAGTGGGAGGGACAGCTGGACGCGGTCCTCGACGCGTACTTCGAGGACGGGGAGTCGGAGTCCGAGGACCCGGCCGCCGCCGACGCCGACGAGAAGGCCGCCGACGAGAAGGCCGCGGTCGAGACGGAGGACAAGGCGGAGGACACGACGGAGGCCAAGGTGGAGGCCAAGGCCGAGAAGCCCTAGCCTCCCCCGGACGGGACTAGGCGCAGTACTGCGCCTCCTTCCCGATCGAGCGGTACATGCAGTCCGCGTTCTCCAGCAGTTGCAGCACCGCGTCCCGGTTGCGTGACGTCTCCCGCTCGATCACCTCGTCGGGCGGGTAGAAACCGCCTCCGGAGCTCGACGTCGGGTACATCTCGAAGGTGTAGTCGAAGATCTTCTGGGTGCCCCAGAGGTAGTCGTCGATCGACCCGTCGGTGATGTACAGGTCGCTCGACTGCTCGGCGGTGTAGCCGTTGCTGGCCGCCATCTTCTGGCCGACCGTCCGGAAGGCGTTGTAGTCGTCGGCCGTCATCCCGGTCGTCGTGTCCGAGTAGGTGTACCCGAACGGCCACAGCACCAGCTCGCTGTAGGTGTGGAAGTCGATGCCCGCCTTGATCTGCTGGACACCGCCCACCACCCGGCTGCGGACGAAGTCGGCGACCACCTTCACCTCGGGCGCGGACTCGGCGGCCGCACCGCGGTAGGTCTCGGAGGACGTGGAGCCCGAAGAGCCGCCGCAGCAGCCCCACTTGTAGTTCCAGTTGCGGTTGAGGTCCGTGCCGACGTTCGAGGAGCCGGAGTTGGGCTGGCGGTTCTTGCGCCAGGACCGGTAGGAGCCGGTGGCGATGTCGTACTCGCCGCCGTCCGGGTTGAGGTCGGGCACGATCCAGATCTCACGGTTGTTCACCAGGTTGGTGACCCGGGAGTCGCTGCCGTAGCCCGCGCCCAACTCCCGCAGCAGGTACAGCGCCATCTCCACGGTCAGGTGCTCGCGCGCGTGCTGGTGGAAGGTGAAGAGGACCTCCGGCTCGTTCTCGTCCGTGGCCACGTTGTCGCTGATCTTGATCGCCACGATGTCCCGGCCCTGGTACGACTTGCCGATCACCCGCTTGCTCATGATGGCCGGGTAGGCGGCCAGCCGCTGGTCGATCTCGGCGTTGGCCTCGGCGTAGTTGTGGTACTTGGAGTCGGCCGTCGGGAAGTCGTAGAGGCGTACGTCGTCCGAGCCGGCCGATCTGTCCGGGGCCGAGCCCAGCGGCGAGACGTCGTAGCCCTGTCGGCGCAGCCGCTCGATCTGCGCCGCCCGTCCGGAGACGACCACCGTCTCCTCGTCGGCCTCGTCCACCGTGACGCCCGCCGCGGCGATGGCGGTTCGGGTGACCGGGGTGTTGTGGTCGACGTGGATCTCGTACTGGCGGATGTCGTCGGCCGAGGGGGCGGCGGTCGGGCGCGCGCTGTCGGCGTTCGCGGACAGGGGCGCCGCGAGGGCCAGGGCGAGCAGGGTGGCGAGGGCGGCGGTGCGTCTGCCGCCGCGGGCGCCCCGGCCTCGTATGCGAAGTCGCATGAAGTCTCCTGAGGGAGTTGGGGGGTTGTTCGTGCGACGTGCGGGTGCGGGTGCATGTGCGGGTGTCGCCCATGGTCAGTGAATGGCATGGACAGGTCAAGGGTGCGTCAAAGGGCGGCGGCCCTGCGCCCGCGAGAACCGGCCGCGCAGTGTACGCGCGCCCCCTGCCCCCGCATCCGCCTCCGGGAAAGTGCACTCGCTCGTGTGAGCGGAACGTGCATATATGCCGAATCCGGAGGAGAGTGAGATTCCGTTTCAACGGGAGGCTGATCATGGGCGGATCAGCGCCGCGACGGGACCGTCGGCTGCCGGTCGAGACGACCAGTTTCGTCGATCGGCGCGGCGAACAGGCCGAGGGCCGCGAACTGCTCGCGCGGGCGCGGCTGGTCACGCTGACCGGTCCGGGCGGCGTCGGCAAGACACGGCTGGCCGCACGGATCGCGGCCCGGGTCGAACGAGGCTTCCCCGACGGGGTGCGACTGGTGCAACTGGCCGGGCTGCACGACCCGGCGCTCGTCCCGGTCGCCGCCGCCGACGCCCTCGGCCTGCACGACCACTCCAGCCGGCCCCCGCTGGCCGCCCTGGTCGAACAGGCCCGCGACCGGCGCCTCCTGCTCGTCCTCGACAACTGCGAGCACCTGCTGCAGGCCTGCGCCGACCTCGTCGCCGCCCTGCTGCGCGGCACCACCGGCATCCGCGTCCTCGCCACCAGCCGTCACCGGCTCGGTCTGACCGAGGAACACCTGATGGACGTACGGCCGTTGCCCGTCCCCGACCCGGACGACGACCTGACGGCCGGTCCGCGGGCCCCCGGACAGGCGCTCACCGGCGCCGAGGACTACCCGGCCCTCGCCCTCTTCGCCGACCGGGCCGCCGCCGTCGTCCCGGGCTTCCGGCTCACCGCCGACAACCGGGCCTCGGTCGCCCGGCTCTGCCGCCGTCTCGACGGACTGCCGCTCGCCATCGAACTGGCCGCCGTCCGGATGCGCGTCCTCGGCGTCGACGAACTCGTGGAACGCCTCGACGACCGCTACCGCCTCCTCACCGCCGGCTCCACCACCGCCCTGCCCCGCCACCGGACACTGCGCGCGGCCGTCGACTGGAGCCATGAACTCTGCACCGAACACGAGCAGTTGGTGTGGGCGCGGGCCTCGGTCCTGGCCGGCGGCTTCGACGCGGCGACGGCCGAGGCGGTGTGCGCGGACGGGGAGAGGGTGCGGTCGTACGAGGTGCTGGACGCCGTCGCCGGGCTCGTCGACAAGTCCGTGTTCGGGCGGGAACAGGGGCCGGACGGGGTGCGGTTCCGGCTCCTGGACACCCTGCGCCACTACGGCCTCGACCGGCTGCGGCGCCTGCCCGGCGAGGAGGCCGCCGCCCGGCGCCGGCAGCGGGACTGGATGCAGCACCGGGCCGCCACCTGCGAACGCGCCTGGTTCGGGCCGGGCCAGCGCGAGATCGTCGCCCGCCTCCGCGCCGACCAGGACAACCTGCGCGCCGCCCTCGACCACAGCCTCACCACCCCCGGCGAGGCGCTCGCCGCACTGCGCCTCGCGGGCACCCTGTGGTTCTACTGGCATGCCTGCGGCGCGCCCCGCGAGGGCCGCTACTGGCTCGAACGCGCCCTGACCGCCTGCCCCGAGCCCACCCCCGAACGCGCCCGCGCCCTGTGGATCGCCGGTCTCCTCGCCGGCTCCCAGGAGGACCTGACCTCCGGCCGGTGCCGCGCCGAGGAGGCCCGCGACCTGGCCCGCTCCCTCGGCGACGAGGCCGAGGCCGCGCACGCCGAGTACGTCATCGGCGTACTGCGCCTGTTCGACAACGACGTCTCCGGCGCCCTGGAACACTTCCGCGCCACCGTCGCCCGCGGCCCCGTCCCCGGCCAGCACCTCAGCCTGCACGGCCTCGACCGGGTCGAACTCGCCTGCGCCCTGGGCTTCCTGGGCCGGCCCGAGGAAGCCGTCGCCGTCTGCGCCGAGACCCGGCGGCTGTGCGAGGAGCACGGCGAGGAGTGGGTCCTGTCCTACGTCCTGCGGATGCTCGCCCTCGCCCACAGCGTCCAGGGCGACTGGGACCGGGCCGAGGCGCACGCCCGCGACGCCCTGCGCCGCAAGCTCGCCGTCCGCGACGTCATCGGCATCGGCCTCACCCTCGACCTCCTCGCCCAGACCGCCGCCCGGCGCGGCGCCCACGAACGCGCGGCCGTCCTGCTCGGCGGCGCCGACCGCGTCTGGGCCGACGTCGACCGCGACCGCTGGGGCTCCCAGGCGCTGGGCGCCACCAGACGCGACAGCGAGACCCGGGCCCGCCGAGCCGTCGGAGCGGCCGCCTTCGAGCGGGCGTACGCACGCGGGGGCGCACTGGGGCTCGACGGGACCGTCGGATACGCGGTGGACGACACCCCGGACACCGGTCGACGGCCCGCTCCCCGGCGCGAGTCGGCCCGGACCCCCGGCATCCGCCTCACCCGCCGCGAGTCCGAGGTCGCCCAACTCGTCGCCCAGGGCCTCGCCAACCAGCAGATCGCCGACCGCCTCGTCATCGCCCGCCGCACCGCCGAAGGCCATGTGGAACGCATCCTCAGCAAGCTCGGCTTCAGCAACCGCAGTCAGATCGCCGCCTGGGTGACGGCCCAGAGCTGACCCCGGCGCGCAACGACCCCGCCCCCTGCCACGAAGGAGAACCATGACCCCGCAGCCGTCCGGACCGACCCCCTTCGACCACCGCATGGCGGTCTTCGGCGCGGACGACGCGTTCGTCGCCGCCGCCCTGCCGTTCCTCGCGGAAGGCCTCGGCGCGCCCGGCGAACCCCCGCCCGTCGCCATCGCCGCCCCCGAGAAGCTGGACCTGCTGCGCGACGCGCTCGGCGCCGACGCCAAGGACGTCGCGTTCATCGAGCACACCGACTGGTACACCGGCTCGGCCGCCAACGCCGTCGCCCAGGGCGCCGGTTACCTGGCCGGGAACGCCGGCCCCGGCGGCCGTATCCACCTCCTCATGGAACCCGTCTGGGACGGCCGCGCCGGACGCTCCGCCCGCGAGACCGCCGAGTGGATCCGCTACGAGGCCCTGGCCAACCTCCTCTTCGCCCCCATGGCGACCACCGCCCTGTGCGCCTACGACACCCGTACCGCCGGAGAGTGCGTCGTCGAGGCCGCCCGCCGCGCCCACCCCGACACCGGCGTCTACGAGGACCCGGTCCGGCTCGCCGCCGAACTGGACGCCGTACCCCTGTCCCTGCCGTCGCCGGACGCGGAGCGGCTGCGGGAACCGTACGCGGACGCCGTGCGCGCCCAGGCCATGGACCGTGGACTGACCCGTGTGGACGCGGAGTTGTTCGCCGAGTCGGTCCTCGCGGCGACGGCCACCCTCGGCCGGGTCACCTCCGCGCGCCTGTGGGGCGACGCGCCGTCCTGCGTGTGCGAACTGCGCACCACGAAACGGGTCGCCGACCCGCTGGCCGGCTTCGTCCCGCCGCCCGCCACGGAACTGGAACCGGACCAGGGGCTGTGGTTCGCCCGCCAGGTCTGCGCCTACGTGGACATCCGCGACGACGACCACGGGGCGACCGTACGGCTGCAGTACGGGTAGCCCCGGACGGCTACGCCGGTAGGCGGGTACGCGGGTAGGCGGCACGCCGGGAATGCAGGTACGCATTCGGGTAGTCCTCCCCGTGTGCAGCGCCTGCGGGGAGGCCATCCTCTTCCCATGCTGCAACTCTCCGAGTACCCCCAACCACCCATGGGGGCCGGATACTTGAGCGTCGAGTACGACCCCCGTCCCACCAGTGTCCGCGAGGCCCGCGCGGAGGTGCGAAGACAGCTGGAGCGCTGGGGCCTCGCGGACCGGGACGGTGACCTGGTGGACACGGCGGTGCTGCTGGTCAGCGAACTGGCGACCAACGCGGTGCGGCACGCCTCCGGCCGCTTCAGGCTCACCCTGTTCGCGGCGCACGGAGTGCTGCGCTGCGAGGTCGGCGACACGGGATGCCGTGAGCCACGGGTGCGGGACACCGCCGCCGGGGCCGAGGAGAGCGGGCGTGGGATGTTCCTCGTGGACGCGCTCGCCCGGCGCTGGGGCTGCCGCCGGGACGGGCCGGGCAAGACGGTGTGGTTCGAGCTCGGCACCTGCGGGGCCCACGGCTGTGGTCGGCGACAGCCGTGACGCTCCGCCGGCCCCGGCCGCCCGGGGCATGCCCGGCCACCGGGCGGCCGTCGTCGCCGAGTCACCGCCACCATTTGGGGCTGAGGGCGATCGCCCGCAGCTCCTGAACGGTCAGGGCGGGGGCCGTCCGGGTGGCCGCCGTGCTCTGGGTCCCGGAGTTGAAGGCGCTGATCACCACCCGCTTCCCGTCGCGCCGCATGGTGTCCACCGTCCACATCACGACACCCGCGCCGCCCTTCTCACCGGGTCCCCGGTGCACGGCGACCTGCGTTCCGTCGGGCAGGGTCTTTGACGTCGCGTCGAAGAGTTCGCCTCGCACATCGGACATGTTCGACTGCACATTGACCTGCACGAGGCTCCTGCCCTTGCCGTCGTCGAGAACGACGTAGCCGAAGTCGGTTGCGGTGCCGCTGTCGTCGGAGACGGTGAACTTCCTCCCCTTGGGCAGAAGGGACTTGAGCGTCGGGGCGACCGGTACGGCGGGGACACCGGCGGTCGGGCCGGGCTGCCCGCCCGGCCCGCCGGTGTTCCGCAAAACCGCGTCGATGACGTCCCGCCAGACGCCCGCGGCGGCCAGCTCGCGCAACCGGTCGGCGGAGAGCGGGGGTTCGGGCCGGCTGATCGGCGAGTCCTTCTCGCTCGCGGAGTTCCACTCGCTCACGCTGACGTGCTTGCCCTCCGGGGTGACGAGTTCGGCCGTCCACCACTTGGTGTCCACGCGCCGGTCCGGATACTCGTACCCCTGCAGCACCATGACCACCGAGCCGTCCGCCAGCCGGGTCGTGCCACAGGCGTCGTACTGCACATAGACCTTGCCCGGGCACTGGGTCGTCCCGCGCGCCTCGTCGCTTCCGGGCTGGATCCACCCGAGGGTGACCCCGATCGCCGCCGCGCCCTTGCCGTCGTCGTACACGAGACGGGCGTACGGCGACACCGCCTCGTCCGTGCCGCGCCCCTCGGCCCCGCTGAACTCGCCGTCCGGCAGCAGCTTCTCGAGGGTGCGCACCAGTTCGTCGCCGGAGACGGGCGACGGGGCGGACGAGCGGGCGGCGCTCGGCCTGACGCCGCCGACCGACGCCCCGTCCCCACCCGCCGCTCCGGACGGCAGCAGCAGTGCCCCGCCCAGCCCGGCGACCACGAGGGACGCGGCCCCGCCCACGACGGCGGCCCGGCGCCGCAGCAGCCGACGCCGGCCCTTGAGGGCGCCCGCGGTGACCAGGGCGGCCCGGTCGGTGTCGAAGGCGGCGCTGGTCTCGCGCAGGTCGAAGGAGAGCCGCTCCTCGAAGGGGTCGTAGGTGTCGCTGTGCTCTTCGACGGGCATGACGGACCACCGTTTCACGAAGGGATGAAGGTCAGGGGTGTTGTGTGGTGGGGGAGTTCAGGACCGGGCGTACTCGCCGAGGTCCTCGCCGAGCAGCTCCCGCAGCCGCCCCAGCGCACGGACGCACCGCGTACGCACGGCGGCGGAACTGGCGTTCATGACCTGCGCGGTCTCCTCGATGGACCGGTCCTCCCAGTAGCGCAGCACGACCACGGCCCGGTCCTTGGCGGGCAGCCGGCCGAGCGCCTCCAGCAGGGTCAGCCTGAGCGGGGTGTCCCGGCCGGGATGCTCGTCGGGCCGGTCGGGAAGCTCGGCGGTGGCGCGCTCACGGCTGCTGCGCTTGCGCTGATGGGCGAGGAAGGTGCGCGCGAGCACGGTCTGCGCGTACCCCGCCGGGTTCCCGACCCGCGACACCCGCCCCCAGCTGACGTACAGCCGCCCGAGGGTCTCCTGCACCAGATCCTCGGCCAGATGCGTGTCACCGGCGGTCAGCAGACAGGCGGCCCGGTACAGATGCCCGGCACGCACAGCGGCGAACTCCGCGTACTCGTCCGCCCGTGCCTGTCTCATCGACGCTCCCCCTGTCTCCGCCGCGTGCCACTCTCACTTCATTGATGCGGTGGGACCGGGAAATGTTTCACCATGATGCCGCAACGGCATGGGCGAGGGGGACTGGTGCTGGACGACGACGGGCCACCGGCGGGCTGGGACGTGGGCGAGCGCCGTATGTGGGAGGCGTACCGGAACGGCGAGTGGTGCGAGGGGGTGCCGCAGGTGCGCGGGGAGGCCGTGCGCCGGCTGCTGCTGACCGCGCCACCGCCGCGCCCCGGTCAACTGGCCCGGCTCCGGCTGCGGGGCGTGCGCGTCCTGGGCGAGCTGGACCTGTCCGAGACCGTCGTACGAGGGGCCGTACGCCTGCGGCGGTGCCGCTTCGACGAGACGCCCCGGCTGGAGGGCGCGCAGTGGGAGGCCCTCGAACTCGACGAGTGCCGGCTGCCCGGACTGCGTGCCCACAGCGCCCGGACCGCACGGGAGTTCAAGGTCACCCGCTGCACGGTCGACGGCACCCTCGACCTGCGCTCCCTCAGCGTCGGCACCCATCTCTCCCTCGAAGGCACCACGGTCCGTCCCGCGCCGGGCGAGGCCGGGGTCACCGCCCAGTCCGTCGCCGTGGACGAATCACTGGAGGCGACGGGCCTGGACTGCGCGGGAGCCGTCCATCTGAGCAACGCCCGGGTGCAGGACGCCCTGGTGCTGCGGGAAGCGACGATCAGCGGCCCCACCAGCGCGCTCCAGATGTCCGAACTCACGGTCGGCGGCGGCCTGTACCTGGGCCGCGGCTTCTCCTGCACGGGCATGGTCAACCTCTGCGGGGCCTCGATCGGAGCGTCGGTGGAACTGCTCGACGCCACCCTCACCGGACCGGGCGCGGGCCCGGGCGAGTTCGCCCTCCATCTGGGCTGCGCCCAGATCGGCGGTGACATACAGGCCGAGCGGGGGCTCGTCGTCGACGGCCCCATCACCCTCGCGGACACGTCGGTCCGCGGCAGCGTCGTCCTCAACGGCGCCCGCCTGAGCCATCCTTCGGGTACGGCGCTCGCGGCGGGACGCATACATATCGGGGGTGATCTCGACTGCCAGGGCGGACTCACCGCGCACGGGACGGTCGACCTGTGCGACGCCCGGATCGGCGGGTCGCTTCAGCTTGCCGCTGCCGAACTGACACCCCCCGACGACAGCGCGAGCGCCTTGAGCGCCAACGGCATCGACGTCGGTGGTGTCGCGCACCTCGGCCGTGGCTTCACCGCACACGGCAGGATCGGCATCAGCGACGCCACCATCCACAGCTACCTGTCCTTCAGCGGCGCGGTCCTGGACACCGAGGTCGCCGAAGACGCGCTCATCTGCCGCGCCACGACGGCCTCGGCGCTGGACCTTCGATTCCGCGACGCCCCCAGGGGCCTCGTCGACCTCAGCCGTACCAAGGCGGTATTGCTCCGGGACGACCCCGAGACCTGGCCCGCCTCCCTGATCCTGGACGGCACCGTCTACGACATCCTCCGCCCGACCCTGCACGCCGAGGAACGCCTGCCCTGGCTGGAGCGGGACCCGGACGGGTTCACGCCCCAGCCGTACGAACAACTCGCCCTCGTCTACCAGCGCCACGGCTGGGACGCCGCCGCCCGCAGCGTGCTCGTCGCCAAGCAGCGCAGCCTGCGGCCGACCCTCGCGCCCCCCGCCCGGCTGTGGAGCCTCCTCCAGGACGCGACGGTCGGCTACGGGTACCGCCCGCTGCGGGCGGTATGGCTGCTGGTGTGCCTCCTGCTCGTCGGCTCCACGCTCTTCGCGGCCCGGCACCCGGCGCCGGTGGGCGGTGGCCCGTATCCGCGTTTCCAACCGGTCATCTACACCCTGGACCTCCTGCTGCCGCTGGTCGACCTGGGCCAGGAGCGGGCGTACGAGCCGTCCGGGGTCATGCAGTGGGTGGGCATCGTCCTCATCGGGACCGGCTGGCTGCTGGCGACCACCGTCGCGGCCGGAGCGGGGCGGGTCCTGCGCAGGAGCTGAGGATCACGCCAGCCCGTGCACATGCGGACCCACCGCCCCCGACCAGGCGCTGCCCGCCGCCGCGTCCCAGTTCGTCGACCACGTCATCGCGCCCCGCAGGTCGGGATACGTCTTCGACGGCTTGAAGGAGCCGCAGCCGGTGCCGGCCGTGAGGCAGTCCAGGGCGTTGTTCACCACGGTCGGTGACACGTACCCGCTGCCCGCGGCGCTGGGCGAGGCCGGTACCCCGAGCCCCACCTGGGACGGGGAGAGTCCGCCCTGCAGCTGGATGCAGGCCAGGGCCGTCAGGAAGTCCACCGAGCCCTGGCTGTACACCTTGCCGTCGCAGCCCAGCATCGAACCGCTGTTGTAGTACTGCATGTTGACCACCGTGAGGATGTCCTTCACGTTCAGCGCGGTCTGGAAGTAGGCGTTGGAGGTCGACTGCATGTCGATCGTCTGCGGGGCCATGGTGATGATCAGCGACGAGCCCGCCTTCGCGGACAGCGACCTCAACGCCTGCGACATGTAGGTCGCGTTGATGCCGTTCTCCAGGTCGATGTCGACCCCGTCGAAGCCGTACGTCTGCATCAGCGAGTACACCGAGTCGGCGAAGTTCGCCGCCGACGCGGAGTCGCTCACCGACACCGTGCCGTTCTGGCCGCCGATCGAGATGACGACCTTCTTGCCCGCGGCCTGCTTGGCCTTGATGTCCGCCTTGAACTGGTCGACCGTGTAGCCGCCGAGGCCGGCCGAGTCCAGGTTGAAGGCGACCGCGCCCGGCGTCGACGTCGCATCCGCGAACGCCACCGCGATGATGTCGTACTGGGCGGAGACGCCGGAGATCCGCTGGACCGTCGCCCCGTTGTTGAAGTTCTGCCAGTACCCGGTGACGGCGTGCTTGGGCAGGGTGGTGCCGCCTCCGCCGCCCCCGGACGAGGCGTCGGTCGTCCCGGTCACCGCCGCCGACCTGCCCGACTCACCCGCCGAGTTCGTCGCCGTGACCTGGAAGGAGTACGACGTGGACGCCGTGAGGCCCGTCACCGTGGCCGACGCGCCCGTCACCGCCGTGACCTTCGTGCCGTCCCGGTAGACGTTGTAGCCGGTCGCGCCCGAGACGGCGGTCCAGCCCAGCGACACCGAGGAGGAGGTGGTGCCCGTGACGGACAGGCCGGTGGGCGTGGACGGGACCGTCGGTGTGGAGCCACCGCCGCCGCCGTCGGGGCCGTACACCGACACGTCGTCCGCGTAGTACGCCGCCTGCCCGTACCAGCCGTGCGTGTACACCGTCACGGAGGTCGTTGACGCGCCGGTGGTGAAGCTCGTCGAGAGGTGGGTCCAGGAGGTCGTGTCCGGCGTCCACGTGGACACGTCCGTCGTGCCCGTGCCCGTCACGCCCAGGAAGGCGTACCCGCCCTGCACCCAGGCGCTCAGCGTGTACGTGGATCCGGGCTTCACGGCCACCGTCTGGCCGCACTGGGCGTCGTCCTGGCCCGCCGGTGTCGCCTTGAGGGCGGCCGAGCCGCCGTGCACCGGGGAGGTGACCGTCGTACCGCTGCCCGCGGAACAGGTCCAGTCGCTCAGGCCGGATTCGAAACCCGGGTTCCGGGCGTTGTCGACGTCCGCTGCGGACGCCTGTCCGGCGCTCAGGAAGGAGAGCGCGAGGGCGGTGGTGACGGCTCCTGACCAGAGCCGTGCTGATCGTCTCTGTGGGGACATGACAATACGTTGGTCCAGACCAATCCTTCTGTCAAGAGTTCGACTCGTGACCGGCGAGATGCTCGAACCTGCCCCGTTTTGGCGCAACTTGTGCCACGTCAGTTACCCATCAGCTGCACAAACGCTGTTCTCCGGTCACAGGGCCGTGGTTACAGTGCTCAGGTAGTCACGCAGTGAAGTCATCTCGGTGTACCGGAGTAACCCCTGACCCCGGTGGATCGACGGCGCAACACGGGGAGCTGCGCGTGCCAACAGCCGTTGCCGTGACCAGTGCCGACATGGCGCTGCCGCCGCAGGACGAACGGACCCTGCCCGCCGTCGTCCTGCAGGACCTGCACCACCGGCCGCTCGACCAGGCGCTGGCGGAGATACAGGCCGTCCTCGACCAGTACGGGTATCTCGTCGTCGTGTCCTCGAAGGCGGCCCCCGAGGGGGTGGAGCAGCGCCTGCGGACCATCCGGTC
>Ga0182008_10001792_pt1 | contig 14048 bp, 10 predicted proteins | sample Sormic07211129_1_FD_120482 | JGI IMG/M metagenome (GOLD analysis project Ga0182008, IMG submission 120482) | Rhizosphere microbial communities from Sorghum bicolor, Mead, Nebraska, USA - 072115-129_1 metaG | ecosystem: Host-associated > Plants > Roots > Rhizosphere | place: USA: Nebraska...
CTTGTGCAACTGGCAAAGCTCTTGGAGGCTGCTCCTGAGCGTCCTATTGGTTTCGTTGTGGACGACGTGGGGCAACCGCAGACAATGGGTTGGGATGCCCTTATTAGGGAAGCCGAGGTGCAGGCTGGTCTTCTTGTCATTGGAACCGTGCGGGAAGAGGACGTATTCCTCCTTTCGACAGCAGCCCGTACTCCTACGGTGCGGCCTAAGCTTGACGAAGACTTAGCAGGTCGTGTTTGGGAAGCGTTGCAGAACTCTGGGTCGGCCAAATTTAGCCACTGGCGCGAGCCTTATGAGCTCAGCCGAGGGCTGCTTCTGGAATACACCCACTTGCTCACTGCGGGGGAACGGCTCAAGGAGACGATACAAGAACAGGTGAGACGCCGTCTTGCTGAGGACCGTGGCGATGAGCTTATGCTCCTGCGTGCGATCTCGTTTGCGGCTGCCCAGGGAGCTGCTGTTGGCCCGATTCGACTGCGATCGCTGGTTGGGCTTGATGAGATACCGTTCGCAAAAGCACTCCGGCGGCTGATAGACGAGCATGCCGTACGCATCCGGCCAGACGGAGCATTGGCAGGGTTGCACGAAATCCGCTCTACGTATTTAGACGAGGCCGTGCAAGAACTTCTCGGTGAGCCTCGCGCTGCGGCGATCAAGGTGGCGACCGCAGCTCTTGCCCCGGATGCGTTCTCGGCCTTCCTTGTGCGGGTTCTGCGACGATGGCCCGAGGAGGAAGGCACGATTCTAGAAGGGCTCGTTGATCGACTCGATCCAGAAGATGCACATTGCTGGACGCCTATCTTCCACGGCTTGGGGCTAGCAACTTCTGATCGAATTGCCGAAAAATGGTTGGAAATTTCTCGCGCCGCTGAGGTTGATGACCGTTTGAGCGGAACACTCTTTACCCTCGCCCTCGCGAAATCTGAGCTTGGTGAGAATGAGATGTTTGCGAAAGTGAAGGTGACACAGGCGGCGTTCGCTCAAGTGGACGTACCAGATCTTCGTAAGGTTCTTATTGATCGGGTGGCCGGGAGCTTCCGGCTGCCCTCGTTAGACGTTCACGGAGTTCACGAGCTGATAGCCGCGCTGCTTCCTATCTTTGGTTGCAAGCCACCACCCATATTGAACTTCCAGCTAGAGGGCCACTTGGCTGAATTGCCCTTGGACAGTCTTCTTGCCCTTCTGACTACGTTGCGGGAATACGGATTGGAGCCTGCTGAAGATTTGGTAGACGCTGCGGGTGGGACGGAAGTGCTTCTGGGCCGCATTTATCGTGAGACCCCCTGGGTAACTCGGCCCGTTGTCGGGCAGCTTGAGGGAATGCTAAGCGTTACCGGCTATGTCCGTTACGTCCACCCCGAGATTCAGCCGGACCTACATGCCGACGTGGTGCGACTTTGTGAGGCCATGGCGGCAGCGGCACCTAACGCCGAACTTTTGATTTCGGACGCGATCCTTGCTGATGGCATCCCCTTTGGTTTCGGCGATCACACACCTAACACCAAGCGCATACCCCGGGAGTCGCTGCCAGCCCCTGCACGAGTCGCCTGGAATCGGGCTCAGCTCAGGTCGATCCATCGCCTAGTCGCTGCACCCAACGAAACTCAGCGGACGACGGCTTTGGCGAACGCTGTGGCGGAACTGGGAGGCCGGCTTCGCGAAGCCGGCGATTTCTATTGCCGAATGGAGGTTCCAGGACCGAAGTGGAAATTGTTTCTCCAAGTGCGCAATTTGCTCACTACGTTTGTTCAGCCTTCGGGCATTGAAGAAGCCTTTTTGGGGCCACTAGAGAAGGGAGAGCTCAGCGATAGCGATAAGCTCCATAGCTTTGTCGAAGGTCTGCAACGGCTCATCGGCGAGCTCACCGATGGCGTATCTGAAAGGCCTGTGCTCATGGCTGCGCGGACGGCTGATCTGGCGCGTGATGCTGAGGCATTGTCGGACCCGGCGTTTTGGCGGATGACAAGTGAGCCGCCTCTCAATACGCTGTCCGAGATGCGGGACACGCTTTGGGAAATACGTGCCGTCTTAGGTAATGCTGCCACCGACCCGGAGCGTCGACGTCGCATATCACTTCGACTGGCAACCACGAGCCGTCACCATTCAGTCCTTCGACGCGCAGCCGAAGATGCACGCCAACAAGCTGCAGCGACGCTTGCATCACGCTGTGAAGAGATTCGATTGGCGTTGGCTGTGCAGGGATTGAATGCCGAGGTCTTTTCGCGCCCTTCGTCAAAGGATGCGGGATTCCAGTGGCCAGACGCGGAATTCGCCGTGCTTCTAAAGGTGGAATCACTGCTGGAATGGTTAGCGACCGAGGCGTCATTTTCTGAAGCCGTCACCTCCTTGAAGGATCCCCCCCGCATAAGTTATGGCGCAGTAATTGGAGACTATTTGGCACCCATGGGCATGGTCTTCATCATGTCGCTATTGCCGTATCCAACCTTCGCTGATGAATGGGCGGAGCATTTACCGTATCGACTGATCGAAGACGAAGACTTGCGGCTCTATGGAGAGACATTCGACGCGATCGGTGCGATGTCTTCGATACTTGTAGTGGAGTCAGGACGTGAGCTCAACTCTAAGGAGATCAAGTTTTTCTCCAAGCTTCTGAAATGCTGCAATCGCAACATTCAGCTCCTGGAAGAAAAGCTGGACTCGACATACGATGATGTGCTCGCCGAGGCGATAGGGTCGCTTGTTCGGGCGTTTGAACAAATCAGGCAAGAGATCGAGGGGAGGGGCGCCACTCAGTTGGCTACCGATTTATTAGGGGCGTTGAGTGGGACGCCGAATGACCTAACCCTTGAGATTCTGAGTGTGCGCATCTCATTGATTGAGCGGGCTGCACTAAAGGCGTCGCCCCACTAGACCGAGCGGCGCAATGCATCGCGAGCGTTAGATGCCGAATGCTTCGCGGTAGCGACGTACATCGTTTCTTAGGAAGGAGAGTCTGGTCATGTTTGAGAAGCTTCTAAGCTTGCTTCCGTCGTTGCACGGAACGCGAGGGTTTGTGTACCTGTCGATCGCCGTGAGCGTCTTCGGCCCTACGATCGTGGTCGCATATTTGGTGAGCCCGCAAGATTTCCAGTCCGTCGACTTACCGCACTTACTATTAGTCGCCGCTGCTACTGGCGGTGCATCGCTACTCATCGCTGCAGCTGGTTACTTATTGCTGGAGTTGGGTTCAGTGTTGGGCAACATCGGGCGCATGCTCCGGTATCGTGAGACACCGGACGAACCCACAAAGAAGGCCAACTCGCCGGATGCGCTAGCGCGAACGTCGCTGAGTCTGAGCGGCTTCGGGTCACTTATCGTGCAGGGATACGCAGCATCCCGAGTGGTCGCGTTGCACTTAGGCCTAGACTCTTTCATTGCTGGCGTTTTTATGATTTGGTGGAAAATTGCCCCCTACCTTGGAATATTCATCGCTGCATCTGTTGCTGTTGGGTTGATTCGTTTCATCCTCGGTCGGCGCGCAGTAAGGAAGCGTGGACTGCCTGTCACCGGCTAGCTTCCAAGCGATGATGAATTGGTGGAGGCCTTGTTTTTGCCTTCGTTGGTGTGCAGAGATTGCTGCGCGGTCGGAGTGAAGGCCATCGAGGAAGAAATGAATCAATGGACCAACGAACAAGTTGCACTGGGGCAGCAGGATGCAGCTCGCCTTGAGCTACTGCTCGCGGGCGCTGAATGACTATCCCGGGCACTCCTGCGTTGTCATCAAGTCAGCACGATCTGCTTCGGGCACTGGCAGCCCGTTATGTCTGGTGGAAAACACCAGAGGACGCGATGAGGTACCCGCAGCGGGTCATCGCCCAGGTCATGAATATCGGGACGCAGGAAGACGCTAATCAGCTCACGCGCGCCCTTAGCAACGAGATCCTGCAGGAAGTGCTTCAGGCAGCTGAAGGTGGGCAATTCACAGAGCAGGCTTGGCAGTACTGGCATCATCGGCTCCGCTTGGTCCACACCTCCGCGGACGTTCCAGCTCTTCCTAAGAGGTTCATTCCTCCAGGTGACTGAGGCCGGCGCACCGGCCCGACCAAGCTGTGGCAGGACAGGTCGGACGCAAGCCATGGACGGGGTCTGGAGGCAGGCTGGCACGTCTGATCGCCGGGCCTTTTTTCGATACGACCGATTCTCTGAAGCCTCCGACGGACGGTCAACGGCCTATCTTGATTCGAACCGCGCTTCGGGCTGTAGGACCACAGTCATCTTCAGGCCATTGGGCAAGTCGTAAGTCGCCGGGGCATCCTGCAGCAGTGGAACGTCACCCTGAATATCAAGGTGCTTGGCGACAGTTCCTCCCACGCAATTCGGGCCCACGCAATTCCGAAGGTCCAAGCTGCTCATGTAATCCATGGAACCCCAGAAGTGAAGGCTGTGCGGTCCGGTGCTGCTTTTGTTGAGGTGATAGCTCACGACGAGCCGGATATCGTGGAACAGTTCCGCTCCTTTGATCTGGTCATAGACCTTGGAGTTGGGATAAAGCACGTTGGTGTGGAAGGAGTCGCTGCTGTTCTTATCGACGGGGGGGCTTCCGTCGCGATCGGAAAGCATCAGCGCACTGATGTCCTTTCCATTCGATGAAAATTTCGCCGTCTGCATGGCTGCCGGATATCCAAATAGTGTGTAGTTCACATCCGCCCGATAGGTGTCTTTGCCGGACGGCCTCACCTCACCACAACCACTTAGAAACGTCGCACATACGAGGCACAACAAAACAGCACGCATAGTCAATCCTTTAATGATACCAATGCATGTATATCGACCGGCAAAAAATTCCTTTAACCCAAAGGGACAGTTCGACCTGAGACAACGGCCGCCTTCGACTTCGAAGCAGACATTTCCCGCAAGCGCCAAGCTAAGCGAAGGCATAGCGGAGAAATCCAAACGGTCGCGCTCTCTCTCTCTCTCTCTCTCTCTCTCTCGCAGCCAGCGCCCCACTGGTTCCGAGAACCTTCACCCTTGGCGTACTCGACGAAAGCGGCTGCGTGCCCGATGTCCCTGCCGAGCCATTCCCCTTCGACTAGGGATAGACCCAGGTGAAGCCGCGGTTGATCACCTTTTGATACCAGTGGGTCGTGGGCGCGGCATCCTCGACAACATCCCGACAGGCGTACGCCAAAGGGTGGGGAAAAACTGCCCACGAGTGTCATGTTCGTATCGTATATATTCTACGAAAACAATGACTTAAAGTTGACTTTGTGGCGTGAATATGCCAGCTTTTCGCCCGTGGTCACCCCGGGTCCCCGCTGGGGGATGGGCTATCGGAACGTCCGACTCTCGTCCCTGACAAGTGGTTCTGATCCGGACCAATCCGGACTGAGAGGCGTCAGGTCATGGGCAGCAGCCCCGCTTCACGGGTAGATCTCGAGCTTTACCTGCCTAGGACTCTTGTTCTGAGCGGAGCAGAGACCGCGCGTGTGATGGGGTTCCCAACCACCGAGGCGCTCTACAAGGCGCGGCAGGCCGGGCGGCTGCCGATCGAACTCTTTCGTTTACCTGGACGACGAGGCTGGTTTGCGGCTACTCCCGCGGTCAGAGAGTGGTTGCACGGGGTCATGTCCGAAGGGGGCGTCGGAACCAACACAGGAGACGGGAGATGATCATGAGCGGATAGCGCGATTTATGGCGCTATAAAAATTCGAGCCCCACGTGGACTAGACGCAGGGCTCGGATACGAAGGCGAAGTTTTTGAGCTCCTCGCTTCCCCTTCTTTGTAGTGCCTTCCCCAGAGCACGTCAAGTCCTTTCACCGCGACACGGTGACGAGTTGATCCCGCGTGTTCGGAATTCCGGCGGCCGTGTCTGGCCGTCTGGGCCCTTGCACGCCTAGCGAGGAGGTATACCCATGTTTACGGACGCTCAGCGAAACCTTTTCTACCAAGCCAGAGGACTGCATCCCGTCGCCATTCGCGAGATTGATGAAATGCGGGCCAACAGTCCAGCCCGCGATATCAGTCAAAAGGGCCTCAAGAACACCATCGTCGATTTCTTCTCAATGACGAATCAAAGGCGCTGGAAGCTGGAGAGTTATACCTGCGAATTTCTTTATGCGCTGCACCTAGAGGTATTTGGCGGCTGCGACGAGTACTACGCCCAAGTTCAGCCAAAAAACGTGGTGCGGAACGGGCGGACGAATTCAATCACCGTCGACTTCATGGTCTTCGATGGTGCGGGTATTCGCCTCGTCGAATGCAAGCCTCGAAACCGCCTGGAGGCGCTAGGTGCATCGAAGCCCGACGAGTGGGTATGCCACGAGGGGTGCTGGACTAGACCTCCTGTAGATGCATGGGCCAGGGAGCGGGGTATGACCTACACGGTATGGTCGCCGCCTGAACCTCATGGCATCTATCAAGCCAACCTACTCGCTCTGTACGGAGTGGTGTCCGCCTCCGGCGGTAAGGAGGCTGATGCGCTTTGTGTCCGCAGACTGTGCAAAGCCTTGGAGAGCGCCCCACTAACCATCCGCGCTGCACTTGATCTGGTCTCGGGCCTCTCTGGAGTACATATCCTTGCCGCTTTGGCGAAGGGCTACGTCTTCGGAACGTTGCAGTCGGTTCTCATCGATGAGGCGGACCGCTTTACGCTCTGCGCCCTCAAATCACAAGGAGACGAGTGCGATGAACAGTTGTTGAGCCAGCTGAAGACTGACATTACCCAGCCAAGTGTCAATTCGAAGTTGTTGCTGGCGAGTCCGACGGACTACAGCGGAGCCCAACGTCGCCTGGCGAAAGTGAATCAAATTCTGGCGGGTGAGATATTTTCCTCGCGACGATATGCCCACTTGGTTCGCGCAGTGGTTGAAGCGAGAGCGGGTGGGAGAAGCGATCTTGAGGCTTGTCTGACACGCTATGCCAACGCAGGCCGACGCGTAGGCCAGTTGACAGGAGATCAGGAGAGCGAGATCCGCACAGCGATTGCTCGATACCGAAGTGATGCCTTGATTCGGACCAAGGTCCAAGCGCACGACAGCTTAGTGATTGCTTGCAACCAGAAGGGCATTCGTCCCCCGAGTCGCACGACCTTCAATGTCCGGCTTCGTCGGCCGAGCGACTTGAAACGAGCTTATACCGAAGGAGGCTATCGGGGCTATCACGCTGCGGAGAGTGCGTCTGACCCCGGCGACAGGACGCTACGTTGCAGCGTGCCGGGTCTGATGGTGCACATCGACTCCACGAAGTTCGATTTGCGTTGTAGCCCTGACTTCTTGACTGCTTTAGGGTTCGATTGCCCGACGCTTTACGTAGCCATGGATTCGGCAACAGGCATGCCGTTGGGCTACGCCGTGCTGTTTGGCCCAGCCTGCCGCAACGCACTTGCGGTACTCGTCCGCGACGTTCTTCATAGGCAAGGGGTGTTGCCGCGGTATTGGGTGGCAGATGGGGGATCGGAGTACACCGGCGCCTGGTTTGAGGGCCTGTGCTCATTCTTAGGTGCTACCCGTATACAACCGCCCCCGGGCTCTCCCCGCAGAAACTCCCTCGCCGAAAATGCTCTGGGCCGGATCAATGCCGAGCTAGCACATCGGTTCCTCGGTAGCACGGCGCCCGATCAGAAGGGACGCTCGGTTACGTCACGGCAGAAGAGCTATGCCACGGCCTGCCATCGGTACTCGACGATCGCAGAGCACCTCGAGAAATACCTCTTCGAGGATGTTCCCGAGGCGCCTTTACTGTCTACCCGGTTCAGCGCCAACGATAGGAACGAGGAGCTGACCGGGCTCTATGGCAGCGCAGGGGCGGCAAGGGTCGAAAACATGGACGAGTTCCTGATCGCAACCTCCGTTCCTCTTGACCGCGGGGTCACCCCTGATCCGCGTCGTGGAATTCGTTATCTACAACGTACCTACGCCAGCACCGACCTAATGGAACTGCTCCGCTTTCAGAAGCCCATTGAGACGCGGCTGGACTGTGTGGATCCACACCGCATGTACGTCCGATTTCCCGCGAAGTGGGTGCTCGCAATGACCGCCCAAAGTTTGCGGACGGGTGGTCGCGCCACAGTCACGAAGCTGTTCGATTTCCTCATGGACAACACGCTGAGAAGCGAAGCTGGCGAACGGCGCGATCAATTGAGGAGAGAGCGGACGGAGCGCATTGCCGAAGCGAATCTCGCGGCAAAGAGTACAGATCACCTCACATACATGTTTGAAGCTGCGAACGACGCGCCAGTGCAGGCTGCAAAAACACATATCTGGAGTGATCTCAATAGCCCAATTACACCTTTCACCACCGAACCGGGTGACCTATGAACTGCCAGCCTATCGTTCCCCATCCTGCTTTCGTCAGAGCGCAGAACGCCTTGGTGCGTGCCCTGGACACAGACCAACGTGGGCAAATCATCTTTGTCATCGGTTTGTCGGGATCGGGTAAGTCTGAAATTCGCTATGAGGCGATGCAGGCGTTTGCCGGAGCTCCAGATCAGTGGCCGGACGGCCATTTGCCCGCGATTGCGTTGCGAGCAGCGCCGACTGACCGATCCCGCTTTAACCCGAAGGAGTTCATGACACGCTTCTACCTTGAATTGCACGAACCTGATTTGCGGTGGCTTGTTGGACGAAATGTGATCAACGATCCGGATCTTGGACATCGCAGGGCGGACGCTCGCCTGACCGATGCATTTTGGATCGATATGCGGCGTCGTACGACGGAGCACCAGCTGCGCACTTATGTGGAGCGCATGACTCCTGCCAGAGGTGTACGAGCCATTTTTGTAGAGGAGGCTGCTTCGCTTACCTATACACATACGTCAAAGGATCCTGAGAATCACATGGTGAACTACATGTGTCTGGCCGAAGAGATTGGCATCACTCTTGTACTGTTTGGTGTTCCTCGGACAGCGAAACTCTGGCAGGGAAATGCGGAGATCTTTCGGCGCTCAAGATTTGTTTATGTTGAGCGCTATCGCTTGAACAATGCGGAAGATCGCATAAATTTTGAAAGATTGGCTGTGAGCCTCGCTCAGGGCTATACCTTCTCTCGTCGAAACCTTCTGCGGCAACACATGGACTTCGCTTATGCGTCGAGCGCTGGGGTTTGCGGCGAGCTGAAGAGCTACCTATTGCGGGCTGACGACTTACGTGAGGGCGATGGAGCGGAATCCATCACTGAGGCCCATCTTGAAGGGGCCATCCAATCAGAGGCTGCTCTGAAGACACTACACGCGGATGCAGCGGAGTTTGATCTTCTCCGAACGCCGGCGGATTCGAATGCCATAAAGAGAATCCTCAAATGAATCCTCATCACTCAAACATTGTGGATGATCTAAAAACTCGCTGAACCGTCCTTCCTCCATTGAAGCTAATAGGCGTGGGTACTTCGTTCGTGGAATCGGTGCCAAGCTACGTGGCTCGCATGCTCTGGACGACTGGAGTTCCTTTGAACCACCTCGTGAGGTGTGTGGCTCGTACTATCCCTGGTTCAGGGAGTGCAAAGACCTTTATGAGCGCGGAGGCACTCAACACGATTGCCATATCTCGTATCGAGGGACTCGAGGCCCTCAGTGGAGAAAAGCATCTTCGCTGCGGATCGCTTTGGGCCCTATCTGAAATTGTGTCCCATAACACAAGTGCCTATGGAGAGTACAAGCGCAGATGGTGCCCTCGGTGTTACGAAGATTGGGATAACGACTCCTATGAGCCCCTGGTCTGGCGATTTGACCTCTTGGGCGTCTGTCCACGACATCAATGCCGCATGGAGTGCACCTGTCCGAAGTGCGGGGAGTTCCAGCGCGATATTTATCAACGGGAACTCCGGCGGATCTGTTGCGCATGTGGCACCTCTCTCTCGACCGGTGCGATTTGGTCGAAACAACCAGCCTTCGCGAAATGGGTCGATGAGCAGATCATGGAGCTTGTGGAGTACTGCGCCACGCCGCGTGCCGCACCGGCACCGCTGTCAATCTACACCGATCTCGCGATAGGCCTGCGCATCAACGCCAAAAGGAGCGGGCGGAAGGGTACGGTGATGCGGCTTATTCTCAGAGACATCGATCGACACGCACGTAGAAATTCGCGGCGGCCCACCTTGCGCTCACTGCTAAATGTGTGTGCGCTGCAAGGCGTTTCGGTGCAGGAACTGCTGTGTGCTCCAAGACAGGTGTCGGGCCCAATGTTGTTCGACCAATGGCCTGGCTTGAGCTATTTGCCATTGCCATCGGCTATTCATGCGCAAAGAATTCATGCCGCGTCTCGGTATCTGGAGGACTTTCTCACACTGGACCCTCCCTTTTTTCCGCCCATGAATATCCTCCTTCTTTGCTTTCACATTCAGCTTCTCGCACTAAAAGATGTCGCAGGGGACATCTTTAATGCATATGAAAAATGTTACCTGAGCCAAGGTTCGTTCTCGCGGCGGGCGCGTTTGCGGAGTTCGTTCCTATTAGCGCGAAGGGTACTCGCTCATCCTTGCAGGAGTGGCGTTCCAGATTCACATCGCCAAGCCAAGAGCCTGGCAAGACTGGCAGAGATCAGTCTTGAAGATGCGGCGATGGTGCTCAATGGCGTCAAACTGATGAAGGAAACCCAGACGGCGGAGCTGATCAAGGAGTATCGCTCTGAGCTTCCGCTCAGATCAGCACTGAACTGGTTCTTGGAGCACCGACGATTCTCCTAGCTGTGTACAGATGGAGGAAACCTTGCCAGTTAGAGAGCTGAGTGCCGCGAAAACGGGGTGGAACTCTAGGCAGGTCGTAAACTCGCTATTGCGTTTGTAGCTCTAGGGCCGATTCTTTTTGCGTGACGCCAAAGAAGTTGCCCGAGTTTAGATACGTGACATTGACCACAACGCCGTCTTTGATGACGTAGGTGTACTCGATGACACCGTTGCCGCTCTTCGGCTCGATATTGAACGTCAGGTAGTCGGAGCCAGCAATGCTAAGCGACTTGTCGGGTGTGCCTACGTTCTGAACAATCTCGTCCACGGCCACCTTGTTGAGGGGAAATTTTTTGAGATAAGACCTCGCGCTAGTTGAGAGCGTGGGTCGGTAGACGCCGTTCGGACTTCTGTCTGCAGCGCTAGCACTGCCTACGGCCACGAAAATCAGCGCAAGGAATATGACGGGTATCCTCATGGATGCATCCCCTTGTTTGACAACTTTCCACCCGATGAGGCTTGGCCGCTCTACCAAACGCTATCCGGAGCACTAAACGAATCGTGAGCAGCCTGGAGAACCCCGACGGGATCGGTGGCAAGAAGGTCGGCCGGTCGTCGTCCTTGAAGCGAGCGCCGGGGTTGGAAGAGCCAGAAGATGTTTTCCCACCCGTCATCTTCGGCAGGGAGCAGCTCTAAGAGCTCCGGCACCACAGGGAGGACTTCGCCGTTCGCTGGGTCGAACTGGGCACCGGGATATATATAGCCCCGTCTAGTTCTTACTCCAAAGAGTCCGCGGCTCTTCCGAAGCTTCCCTGCAGTGTTAGTAATCTGGTCCTGACCTCGTTGCTGCCCCAGCGCTTTGTCGACCTCAGCTGTGGTCAACCAACGTTCGCAACCGAGCAAGCTCTTCTGGCGCACAAGCCCCGCTTCATTTAGCTTTGCCACCTTAACTGGACACATGACGATCTCTCCGGCGTGTCCTGCGAGCAACCGAGATGAATGCTTGGGACTGGGCAATCGCTGAGCCATAAGCGCAGACGTACAACTACTGTAGCCGAACCTGGGGCAGCCCAAATTAACACGGTCGAAGTTGTTTGATCCGGTCGCACGCTTTGTTCTCGTGCACGCAACGATACCATCGCCGGGAGCGCTGAGGTCTTCCTAGAAAGAGCGTTGATCCTCGACAAGTGCGCGCTGGCAGGGGTTCTACCCCGTTTCCGCGAACAGTTGAGTTACGGCGACGCACAGCCATCTTCGCGATGGCCATTGGCGTCCTTCAAACGTTGGAGGGCGGTATTACACTGTTGTGGCACAGACAGTGCAGGTAAGCGTAACTAGAGCCATGGGCTGGCTAGGGGATGCTGGATGCACATTGAGTTCGTAGAAATCGCCAATTTTAGGAAGCTGCTGTCGACACGCGTCGACCTCTCGACTACCACAACACTTTTCGTCGGCGCCAACAACAGTGGCAAGACGTCGGCAATGCTCTCTATGCGCCGATTTCTGTCGCCACGTCGCTGCCCCTTTGAGATGTACGACTTTACCCTGTGCCACTGGACTACGATCATTGCGCTCGGGGAAAGCTGGCTCGCGGCGAACGCCGCTGGAGACGTGGCCGATCTGGTCGTTGCCCCTTGGGTCAGCGTTCTCCCAACGCTTGATCTCTGGCTGCATGTCGAGACTGGCGAGATGCATCATGTCCGCGATTTGATCCCAACGCTCGATTGGGAAGGCGGCAGGCTAGGCGTTCGGCTTCGCTATGAGCCCAAGGATCTCGACCTGTTGTACAAGGACTTCATGGGTGCCATGAGCGACGCCGAGGCGATGAAGGCAGCCGCAATTGCCGCCGCGGCGGCGGAGCATCCTGACGCTAATCCGCCGCCGGATCCTCCCAAGCTAACGATCTGGCCGGGGAATCTTGTCGACTTTCTTAGCAAGAGACTCTCCACCCACTTCACAATCCGTGCTTATTCGCTGGATCCTGCCAATCTCGCGGCGCCCGAAAAGACACAAGCGCGACCGCAAGCGCTGCCAGCCTCGTCACTGCCGATCGAGGGCGATCCTTTGAACGGTCTGATTCGCGTGCATGACATTCCCGCACAGCGTGGGTTCGGTGAGGAACAGCCCGGCCAAGAAGACGAGGATGCGCCTGCCGCGGCGGCGGGTAGCCGATTGTCGGACCAACTTAGAAGCTACTATTCCAAACACCTTGATCCGACCAAAGGACCCGATGCGAAGGACCTCGGGGCGCTCCAGGCGATCGAGGCCGCCCAAGATGCGTTCGACAAGCGGTTGACCGAGAGCTTCAAGGCTGCCTTCACTGAGGTCGAAGGCATGGGCTATCCGGGTGTGACCGATCCGCGTCCGCGTGTGTCAACCCGATTGAAGGCAATTGACGGTCTCAACCACAACGCGGCAATTAGCTTCGAGGTCGATGTAATCGCAGAGGATGGTGCGGCCATACCCTTGCTCCGATTGCCTGAGGCCAATAACGGGCTCGGCTATCAGAATTTGATCTCGATGATCTTCCGCCTGATGAGCTTTCGCGACGCCTGGATGCGCGTCGGCAAGGCCTCAAAAGGTGCGACGATCACTAGCACGGAGCCGCTCCATCTGGTGCTAGTCGAGGAACCCGAAGCCCACCTCCACGCGCAGGTCCAGCAGGTTTTCATCAAGAAGGCCTATGCCGTGCTACGGGCACATGAGGACTTGGGCGAGAATAAAAAGCTGCGCACACAGCTCGTGGTCAGTACCCACTCGAGCCATGTGGCGCATGAGACCTCCTTTTCATGCCTGCGCTATTTCCGTCGGCTACCCGCCGGGATGGCGGCCAAGGTGCCAGTCTCGACAGTCATAAACCTGTCCGAAGTATTCGGTCCCGGAAATAAGACCGAACGCTTCGTCACTCGCTATCTGCGCGCGCAACATGCCGATCTGTTCTTCGCCGATGCCGTGATCCTGGTGGAAGGGCCGGCCGAACGCATGTTCGTCCCTAACTTCATTCGTGCACATTACGACGAACTCAACCAGTGCTACATCACGCTACTTGAGATCGGTGGCAGTCATGCGCATCGTCTCAAGCCACTCATTGACCATCTTGGACTGCTGACGCTGATCATCACCGATCTGGATACTCTCGACGGCACCGGCGGCACATCGGTACAACCTGCAAAGGGTGCCAATCAGAAGACCAATAACGCGACGCTGAAAACCTGGGTGCCGGGCATCGAGGATGTGGATGCCCTTATGGATGCCGATGCCGCGGTCAAGGCTCTGCGCGTAGACGGCGATCCTCTGTTCGCGGTTCGTGTCGCCTATCAGACTCCGCTGGCTGTGACCGCACCTGGGTCTACCAAACAGGAAACGGCCTATCCCTATACGTTCGAGGATGCGCTTGCGTTTGAGAATCTCGCCTTTTTCTCGGTGCTCGATGGGCCCGGTCTTGTATGCA
>Ga0182008_10001793_pt1 | contig 14039 bp, 12 predicted proteins | sample Sormic07211129_1_FD_120482 | JGI IMG/M metagenome (GOLD analysis project Ga0182008, IMG submission 120482) | Rhizosphere microbial communities from Sorghum bicolor, Mead, Nebraska, USA - 072115-129_1 metaG | ecosystem: Host-associated > Plants > Roots > Rhizosphere | place: USA: Nebraska...
GGCGCTCGTCGATGCCCTGGAGGCGAAGGGGCTCGTCGAGCGCCACCGCAGCTCCCAGGACCGGCGCAAGAACACCGTGCAGCTGACTCCGACGGGTCAGGACACCTTGCGCAAGGCCGAGCACGCCCGCAAGGAGATGGAGCGTCAGTTCCTCGCCCCGCTCTCCCCTTCGGACGCGAACCAATTGATCCGCGCCCTGCAGATCCTCGTCACCGCCCCGAAGGCCGTCGGCTGACGACCGGGAAGGAGAAGCCCTGCCCCCGGCGGGACAGGGACCCGTGACCCCATGAAGGTCCCTCCAGATTCGGTGAGTTGTGAAGCGCACCTGGGCCCGTGCGGCCTGTTCCGATCCCACCCTGTCCGGCAGTAACGGCTCGATCGGCGACCGGAGTTCATCCGACACGAGCCATGGCCGGGACTGATGTTTCCGCACGGCTGGAACAGCGGGCAGGCAAGCCGACAGTCATATGATCAAAAGCTTTGGCGAAAGCCGGTAGGCCGGGGCGTGCGCAGATGCGCCGTTGGGCGGTGCGGCGGCGGCCGGGGGGAGAGAGATCGGGCTCGGCGCGGGCGCGGCGGAAGGTGCGCAGGAGGTGCTCGCTGTACCGGGCTTCATCCCGAGAGGGCACTGTTTCGGGTGCGCTCGCAGGAGAAGGCCGAGCACAGCTCATGGGAGAAAATCTGTCGTGGTGACAGTAGACATTGAGGTGTGGTGGGGGTATCGTCGTGGCTGTACTCAGGAAGTCGAAGTGGGTGCGGCAGACAGGAACTGCCGTGCAAGCAGATCAAGCAGGACCCGTCCCGCGAGGGGCGTGAGCACCATCCGTGGTATCCAGCAGTTCAACCAAGTAACCGAAGGTAAGGAGCGCGACGCCATCAGGATCGCCCGGGCGAGGAAGAGTCCGCCCGGGTACCGCAAGGCCCCGGATTGGAAGGTGGTCCCCGGTCACGCATCCGCGATCCCCGCAGCCCCGCCCTCCCAGGCGGAACCTGCGGACTCAGAAAGCCGGCGCAGTCAGCCGGTAGATGGTGTTGAAAGCTCGGGGCCCGGGCGCCGCTACGGCGTCCGGGCCCCCCGACGCGTCCGCTGAAAGAAGAGGTCTATGCCCCCTGGCAGTTCACACGCCGTCACCCCTCTTGATGACGACGACTACCCCGCCTACACGATGGGCCGGGCCGCCGAGATGCTGGGCACCACCCCCGCCTTCCTGCGCGCCCTCGGCGAGCACCGCCTGATCACCCCCTTGCGCTCCGAGGGCGGCCACCGCCGCTACTCCCGCTACCAGCTACGCATCGCCGCCCGCGCCCGCGAACTCGTCGACGCGGGCACCCCGATCGAGGCCGCCTGCCGCATCGTCATCCTCGAAGACCAACTGGAAGAGGCGCAGCGCATCAACGAGCAACTGCGCGCCCAAGGCCGCGAGGAGCCGACCTCAGCCTGAACAGGTAGCCATCCACGCCCGGCGGGGCGATCAGTCCCGCCCTTCGCATCACCATCCAGCGGCGCACTTCAGCGACGTTTCACATCGAGAGAACCGCCCGGTGGGTGTGTCGATTTGGCTCGATCTGCACTCCCGAGTTCGACGACGGTCTTTCCTCGGAAGGGCTGGGCATGGCGGATGTTGAGGGCGCGGGCCCGCCGCTGGTCGCAGATTGTGCGTGGGGTTGTCGATTCAGGCGTGCTCTGTTCGACGCAGGGGTGAAGGAAGTCCGTCAGCGCGAGAGGTGAAGGCGATGCCCAGGGTCCGCGTGCACAATGTGACGATCTCCCTCGACGGTTTCGTGGCCGGCGCGAACCAGCGACTGGACGCCCCGTTCGGCGACGGTGTCGGCTGGGGTGACGATCTGCACAGCTGGTTCGTGGCCGCGGCGGAGGATTGCGCCGCGGGCAGGAGCGGAATCGATGCCGACTACTTCGCCCGCGGCGATCAGAACATCGGCGCCACGATCATGGGGCGGAACATGTTCGGCCCGCAGCGCGGGCCGTGGGAGGACGAGTCCTGGAAGGGCTGGTGGGGCGACAACCCGCCCTACCACCACGACGTTTTCGTGCACACCCACCATGTGCGCCCGATGCTGGAGATGGCCGGGGGAACGACTTTCCACTTCACGGACGAGCCGCTGGAGACGGTGCTGCAGCGCGCGTTCGACGCCGCGGGCGGCAAAGACGTCCGGATCGGCGGCGGCGCGGCGGTCATCCAGCAGTATCTGCGGGCCGGGCTGATCGACGAGCTCCACCTGGTGATCGCGCCGCTGCTCATCGGACGTGGGGAGCGGTTGCTGGACAATCTGGGTGCGGGGATCGACGGCTACCGGGTGTCCGAGCTGGTCGGCTCGCCGACCGTCACGCACGCGGTGCTGGTCCGCCGCTGACGCTGCCAGGCCAGGGTTGGCAGGGGTGGGTGTGCTGCCGTACTGAGGCTTCCGGCGCAGTCTTCCACTCGGGTGATCGTCAGCGGACCGGCGGGGTGGGGACTGCTCAGGTACGGCTTCACGGGGCTGTCCAGGTCGCTTGCCGACCCTGTCCGGGGCGTTTGCGCCCTCGGAGCGCAGAGTGAGCAGTAAGCAGTAAGCAGTAAGCAGTAAGCAGTAAGCAGTAAGCAGTAAGCAGTAGGCAGTGAGCAGTGAGCGGTGAGCGGTGAGCGGTGAGCGGTGAGCGGTGAGCGGTGTGCATCGTGAACGTGCAGGTCACGGGTGTGGTGCGAGGGGCAGGAGAAGCACGCGGGCAGTCGGCCGGACCGTCAGCAAGCCCCCGGTGGGGCGTGCATGGGCCGTGCTCGTAGGATGCGCAGGATCTGCATCGACTACCTGCGGGGGACGTGTTGAGAGAGTTGGCCTGCATCGCTCCCGAGGTGCGGGATCGTCTCGTCGTTCGGTTCGGCGCTGATGTGCTCGGTTGGTGTGACGAGTTGCCCGCTCTCGTCGGTGAACTCGCTGATCGCTGGAATCTGGATCTTGTTGCGACGGGAGGCGGAGGCACCTCGCGGGTGTTTCGCTGCTTGCAGCGTGACTCTGGTGCCTCGGTGTGGCTGAAGCTCACGCCAGAGCCCTTGATTGCTCGCGAGGAAGCCGAAGCACTGCGAGCCTGGGCAGACATGCCGTCGGTCGTCACCCTGCTGGCGGCGGACCCCGCCGCCGGGGCCCTGCTGCTGGAGAATGTGGAACCGGGAGTACCGGTGCGACAGCTTGCGTGGAATCTACCCGAGGTCGCGGCCCTGCTTCGAGATCTGCGGGTCTCGCCTCCCGCGCCGGGGGAGGACTCGGTGCTGGGGCCTCTCGCACAGAGGATCGACTTCCTGTTCGACTTGACTGATCGCAGGTTGGCGTCGGCCCGCGCGAACGGCGTGGTTGCCCCGACGTTGCTTGGTCAGGCCCGAGCAGCGGCACTGGAACTTGCAGCCAGTGGGCCTGTGGGACTCGTGCATGGTGATCTCCATCCGGCGAACGTGCTGTCTGGCCCGGGAGCCCGCATGGTGGCGATCGATCCGAGGCCGACGTGGGGCGACCCGGACTTTGACGCTGTGGACTGGGTGCTTGAAGGAGTCGCAGATCCAGCCTTGCTGGAGCAGAGGGTTGAGGAGCTGGCAGCGCTGGTTCCTGGCCTGTCTCCTTGTCGCGTGGTGGGCTGGTGCCGGGCCCTGGCCGCCCTCATTGCGGTTCCCAGAATGTGTGCCGGGCGGGACGACGCGGAGACCCGGTTTCTCATGGCCCTGGTCGACGGCTGATCCGCCCGGTGGCTGTGACCGGATCCGCCCGGCCGTTGCCAGTGGGTCCCTCAGCTGTTGTGGGCGCCCGGAGCGTAGCTCTTCCAGGGGGCTTCCGCGTAGGTGGCGATGCGGGTGGTGCTCTTGTCGTGGTAGCCCAGTGCCTTGGCGATGACGGGCGCAGGGCCTGGAGGACGAGCTGGCGGATGGCGGAGGTGCGGCCTGTCTCGGCCGGGACGCCGAGCCCGCAGAGCCTGTCGTGCTCGCCGAGCGGAGAAGTTCGCCGAGAGCCTGGGTCACCCAGCTGTCGAAGGACCAGGTCAGCGCGATGGCCAAGCACCTCGACGAGCAAGTCACCGCGTTCCGCAACCACCGCCTGGACGCCGACCCCTACGCGTTCGTCCCACCGCGAGATCCTCGGCCTGGACGTGGCCACCGCCCAAGACAGCGCTGGCTGGCCGACCTTCCTGCGCTCCCTGATCGCCCGCGGGCTGTCCGGCGTCCAACTGGTCATCTCCGACGCCCGCATAGGCCTGGTCAACGCGATCGGCGCCGCCTTGCCCGGCGCGAGCTGGCAGCAGGCCGACACCGACGCGATCCAGGCCGCCCAGATACGCCACGCCCTCGATGCCCTGGAGGCCAAGTTCCCCACAACCACAGCCCACTTGGACGTCGCTCAGGGCGATGTCCCGGTCGGCGCCGTCCTCGCCGAACAGAACAACGAATCGTCGATACACCACTCCAGCGGACGTGACCAAGAGCGGTGGTGACCGTGACGGTCGGTGCGCTGGGCCTGGGAGCGGCCGGATGGCGCAGATGCTCGGTGTGGGTCCGGTATGAGCTCGGTGTGATGGGAGCGGGGCCGGGGGAAGGAAATGACCCGGGTCCGTTCCTCCCACGGTCGGGACCGAGGACAGCGGGCTCGCCCGGCGCATGCGGCGGCAGCTGCCGGGGCGCCGACCGTGGCCGGCTCACGGCGAGCCTGATCGGTAAGAGAGGACAGCGGCCGGTTGGTGGCGGCGCCTGCGGCGGGCGTATTCTGTGCGCGGTTGATTTGAGGCACCTCGTTCGGTGAGGCGTCTTCACGGACACAGGCCACTGACCCGACGACGTCGAGAGACGCCCAGGTTCAGGACACCTCTCCCCGGCCTAAGGGGTGAGGCCAAGTGGCTTCCCGCCCACAGGGGTTGGGATCACGCCGTGGAGTGCCAAAGCTCTGACGAGTTGGGGTGTACCAGGAGCATCGCGTCCTGGTCCGCTCCTTGCCGAGTCGTGATGACACCTCCGAGGTGTCCCGGCCGGAGGGAGGCGAGAGATGGACAGTAGTCCGGGCCATAGTCGGCCCCATTCCGCGTTGTCCTCGTTCTTGCCGTCCTGCCGCGGCACGAGGCAGCCGATCGCTCCCTGACCCGCCGTCCGGCACCGTCGCCGGCCGCCCGCTCACGCCTGCCCGTCTCCGGGCCGACCTGCGCGGATCTCCTGGTCGGGGTGGCTGTGCTGCCCGCTGCCGCCCTATGCCCCGCCGTCTCGTCGGGGCAAGGGGGTGTTCACCTTGGCCACCAACACTCTGCTCATGTCCACCACCGCCCGCCTGCGCGGCCGCCGGGTCCAACTGGAGCGCCGCGCCACCGCCTCCAAGACGGTGCGCACGTCCCTGGTCTCGCTGGCCGGGCTGATCGGCGGCCCGGTCACCAACCAGGCCGGCGAGGAGGTCGGCCGGGTCGTCGACGTCGTCGCCCGCCTGTACGGCGCCGAGCCGTATCCGCCGGTGACCGGCCTGGTCGTACGGGTCGGCCGTCGGCACGCGTTCCTGCCCGCCGACACCTTGGAGAAGGTGCACGCCGGGCGGGTCGCGCTGCGCAGCGCCCGGCTCGATCTGCGCGAGTACGAACGGCGTCCCGGTGAGGTGCTGCTCGCCCGTGACGTGCTCGACCACCAGCTCGTCGACGTCGATGGCGTGCAGGTCACCCGCGCCGCCGACCTCTACCTGGCTCCGCTGGCCGACCGCATCGTGCTGGTCGGGGTGGACGTGTCGCTGCCCACGCTGCTGCGTCGGCTGGGCCCGCGCCGCCGGCAGGTGCGTCCGACCCCGGAGCGGGTGCTGGACTGGCAGGCCATGGCCCCGTTCGCCGAGCACGCCACCGACGGGCCCGCCCAGGTCCAACTGCGCGCCTCCCGGGGCGCGTTGCACCGGCTGCGCCCGGCGGACCTCGCCGACCTGTTGGAAGACCTCGGCCGCGCCGAGCGGCAGCAGTTGCTGCACATGCTGGAGCCCGCCGCCGCGGCGGACGCGCTGGAGGAGATGGAACCGGCCGAGCTGGAGAACCTGCTGCGCGAGGCCGAACCCGCCCACGCGGCCCGGCTGGTGGAGGAAATGGAACCGGACGAGGCCGTCGACGCCCTGCGCGACCTCCACGACGACGAACGCGAACACCTGTTGGAGCGCATGCCCGCGGCCCGGGCCGGACACCTGCGGCGGCTGCTGGCCTACCCCGAGGACACGGCCGGCGGCGCCATGACCACTCTGCTGGTCACCGCCCGCGGCGAGCAGAGCGTCGCCGAGGTACGAGCCGTGCTGGCCGCGCAGGCCGAGCACCGCACCGAGATCGACGCGATCGCCGTGGTCGACGACGACGGCCGCCTGGTCACCGACATCGCCCTGTTCGACCTCGCGGTGGCCGAGGACGCCACCCGGGTCGCCGACCTGACCGGCTGGCTCGCCCAGTTCGGCCCACCGGTCACCGTGCGCCCCGGCACCCGGCTGTCGGAGGCGGCCGCCCAGTTGGTGGCCGCCCGCGTCTCCTCCCTCCTGGTCGTCGACGACCAGGACCGCCCAGTGGGCCGCATCCTCGCCGACGACGTCCTCGACACCCTGCTGCCCGAGCGCGGGCGCCTGCACTTCAGGAGGTTCCTGCAGTGACTCGCGACCTCGACACCACGGCCCCCCTTGCCCCCGAGACCGCCGCTGTCCCCGCTACCCGCCGGCGTGGCTTCGGCCGCCTCGCGGTGATCTTCGCGATTGCCGGGCCCGGCCTGGTCGCCGCGAACGCCGGCAACGACGCCGCCGGCATCGCCACCTACGCCTCCGCCGGGTCCCAATTCACGTACGGCACGCTGTTCTTCATGGTGCTGGTGACCATCGCCCTGGTCATGGTGCAGGAGATGGCGGTCCGTCTCGGTGCGCACACCGGCAAGGGCCTGGGCGCGCTGATCCGCGAACAGTTCAGCCTGCGCCTGACCGCGCTGGCGGTGTTCTGTCTGCTGCTGGCCAACACCGGCCTGGTCGTCTCCGAGTTCGCCGGCATCGGCGCCGCCTTCGAGCTCCTCGGCGTCCCCAAGTGGGCGGTGATCCCGCCGGCCGCGATCCTGCTGTGGTCGCTGGTGCTGTTCGGTTCCTACCGGTGGGCCGAACGCATCTTCCTCATCATGTCGTTGGCGTTCTTCGCCTACCCGATCGCGATGATCCTCGGTCATCCGCAATGGGGTGAGGTCGGCAAGCACTTGCTGGTCCCGCACATGGAGCCCAGCAAGGACTTCATCCTGCTGGCGGTCGCCCTGATCGGCACCACGGTCAGCCCCTACATGCAGTTCTACGCCGCCGCAGGCGTCGTCGACCGCGGCGCCAAGCCCGAGGACTACCGGCTGATCAGGCTGGACGCCGTGCTCGGCGCGGTCTTCGCCTGCATCATCAGCCTGACCATCATCATCGCCACCGCCGCCGTCATCGGCGGCACCGGCCCGCTCAACTCCGCCGCCCAGGCCGCCGAGGCTCTCAAACCGGTCGCCGGGCAGAACGCCGAACTGCTCTTCGCCCTCGGCCTGATCGGCGCCTCCGCCCTCGCGGGCGCGGTCGTGCCGCTGTCGGCCAGCTACGCCATCGGCGAGGCGGCCGGCGTGGAACGCTCCGTCTCCCGCAGCTTCCGCGACGCGCCCCTGTTCCTGGGCCTGTTCACCGCCCAGATCGTCCTGGGCGCAGTAGTGGCGATGACCCCGGTCGACGTCATCCAGCTCCTCATCGGTACGCAGGTCCTGCAGGGCCTGATCAGCCCCATCGTCCTGGTCTACCTGCTGGTGCTCACCAACCGCCGGGCTCTCCTCGGCACGGCGGCCAACGGCCCGCGCTACCGGATCGCCGCCACCGCCGTCGTGGTCGGCGTCGCCTGCATGTCCACCATCCTGCTCGTCCAGACCGTCCTGGGCTGGTTCGGCCTCGGCTGACCTCCTCACCCGACGGCGGTGGGTGCGGGCCTGGTTCTCGGCGGCCCGGTGGCCCGGTGGCCCGGTGGCCCGCCGGGCCACCGGGCCGGTGTCGCCTTGGCGTGTCGGGGTCAGTGTCGTCTGGGTTTCGGCGTGGCTGCCGCCTCGGTCCGGGGGTTTGCGCGGACGGCGTCGAGCACTTGGCGTTCGGAGTCGTCGAGGTAGAGCCGTAGTGCGGCTTTGGCTTCCTGGCGGCGGCCGCTGCGGATGAGGTCGCAGATCTTGCGGTCGTATTCCACCCAGGGGGCCTGGAACTCCGCTTCGTCGGTCATGACGGCGAAGGCGAGGCGGAGTTGGGCGATGGTGACGCGGAAGAAGTCGTCCAGGCGGGCGCTGCCGAGGAGGGCGACCAGGGCCTGGTGGAAGCGGAGCGAGGCGGTGCCGACCTTGTGCCACTCATGGGCGAGTACGGCGTGTTCGGCGGCGGAGACCTTGGCGTCCAGGGCGTCGAGCAGTGGCTCCGGTGCCAGCGGGCTTTCGTCCACGGCGGTGAGTTCCAGGGCGCGGCGGGCGACGTAGATGTCCTTGACGTCTGCGGTGGACAGGATCCGTACCGTGGTTCCCTTGTGCAGTTGCTGGGTCACCAGACCCTCTTCGTGCAGAGTCCGCAGTGCCTGGCGCAGGGTGTTGCGGGAGATCCCCAACTCGGCGGAGAGCGCGATGTCGCGCAGCGGAGTGCCGGGCAAGAGCTCTCCTTCCACGATCCGTTCGCGCAGGGTGTCGGCCGCCAGCGCGGGACGTCCTGCGGTGGCATGCGCGGTGCTGTCCAGGCTTTGTGACATGCCGCGCAGCTTACCGCACGTTCTGTTGAACAATCCATGCGGTCTCAGCGAGAGCCTTCCTGTTACTTCTCTGTTTCTTCCTTGACGGGAGCGAGGATCGCTGGTCATCATCGCCGAACCAATTGTTCAACAATCTTCGCGTCGGCCTGGAGGCCCTCATGCGTTTGAACACCCTTGCCCGCTCCGTGCCGGCCTTGGCCGTGGCCGGTGTGCTGCTGACCGTCGCCGGCTGCTCGGGCGCTTCTTCGACGGCGGCGGCGGACAGCGCCGGGACGGGGTCGGCCGGCTCGCTCGCCGTGGGATCGGACCTGACCTATCCGCCGTACGCCTACCTGAACGGCAAGAAGCCCGCGGGATTCGACCCGGAGATCGCCCGGGCCCTGGCCGGTGCGGCCGGGCTGAAGGCGACCTTCGTCGACACCCGCTTCGAGCAGCTCATCGCCGGACTCGGCACCGGGCACTTCGACGTGATCGCCTCCGACCTCTACATCACCGACGCGCGCAAGAAGCAGGTCGACTTCATCCCGTACTTCACCACGGGCAACTCGATCGTCGTGAAGTCCTCCCACGGCGGCAAGCCGACCACCGCGGCGGACCTGTGCGGCAAGAGTGTGGCCGTGATCAAGGGCGGCGAGATCGTCCAGAAACTGCGGGGCGAGGCGAGCACGGCGTGCACGGCCGCCGGCAAGAAGGCGATCGACGTGCACGAGTTCACCTCCGACCCGGAGGGCACCCAGGCACTGCTGTCCGGTCAGGTCGACGCACAGGTCACCGACAGCGCCGTCGCCAAGGCCGCCGTGGACAAGACCGACGGCAAGCTCGCCGTCACCAGCACGGCCCCGCTCTACCCCGTGACCTCCGGCCTGGCAGTGAAGAAGGGCAACTCCGCCCTCCTGAAGACCCTCACCAAGGCGCTCGACAAGCTCAAGAGCGACGGCACCTACGACGAGTTGCTGAAGAAGTACAACCTCACTCAGCCGCAGGCGAGCTGAGCGGGCCATGGGCAGCTTCGACTGGAACTACACCCTGGGCCTGTTCGCCGACGGCGACCTCTGGCGCGCCGCGCTGCTCGTCGTCGAACTCGCCGTCTGCGCCTGGCTCATCTCCACGGCCCTCGGTCTGCTGGTCGCCCTCGCCCAGCAGTCCCGGCTGCGGCCGGTGCGACTCATGGCCTCCGGGTACGTCTGGTTCTTCCGCAGCCTGCCGTTGCTGGTGCTGCTCATCTTCGTCTACAACTCGCCCCAGCTCCTGCCCGGCCTCAGACCGTTGGTCTCCAGCCCCTTCGTCGCCGGCCTGGTGGCGCTGGTTCTCAGTGAGACCGCGTACATCGCTGAGATCCACCGCGGCGGCCTGCTGTCCGTCGGCAAGGACCAGGGTGAAGCCGCGCAGGCGCTGGGCATCCCGTACTCGGGCGTCCAGCGGCATGTCGTGGTGCCGCAGGCGTTCCGCGTGGCGCTTCCGGCACTCGGCAACGAGTTCATCAGCATCCTCAAGCTGACCTCCCTGGTCAGCTCGATCTCCCTCGCCGAACTCCTGCTTGTCGGCCAGCGTCTGTACACCCAGAACTTCAAGGTCCTGGAGACGCTGTTCGCCGTCGCCGTCTACTACGTCTTCCTGGTCACCGTCTTCGACCGCGTCCGGGCGCTGCTGGAACGCCGGCTCGACGTCCGCAGGCGTCGCGCTCGTACGAAGCCTGGGACCGTCCCCGACATGCCGGCCGTCGTTCCGGCCCTCGCCCCGGACCGGCGGGAGCGTCTGCGCACCCAGGGGCCGGGCGAGGTTGTGGTCCGCGCCCGCGGCCTGGAGAAATCCTTCGGAGCCGTCCGCGTCCTGCACGGCGTCGACCTTGATGTGCACAGGGGCGAAGTGGTGGCCGTCATCGGCCCGTCCGGCTCAGGCAAGACCACTCTCATTCGTACCCTCAACCACCTGGAGCGGCCCGACCGCGGCACCGTCGAGGTCGACGGCCGTGCGCTGGGCGGCCGGGACCGCGACCTGGCCCGGCAGCGACGCCATGTGGGCATGGTCTTCCAGCGGTTCAACCTCTTCCCGCACAAGACCGTGCTGCAGAACGTCACCCTCGCGCCGGACCACCTGCACCCGGGGGAGCGGGAAGCCACCCGGACGCGGGCCCGTGAACTGCTCCGCAAGGTCGGCATGGCCGCGCACGCCGACAAATACCCGCACCAGCTCTCCGGCGGCCAGCAGCAACGGGTCGCCATCGCCCGGGCCCTGGCCATGGAGCCCAGCGTGCTGCTCTTCGACGAACCCACCTCGGCCCTCGACCCCGAACTCGTCGGCGAGGTGCTGGCCGTCATGCGCGACCTCGCCGCCGACGGCACCACCATGGTGGTGGTCACCCACGAGATGCGGTTCGCCCGCGAGGTGGCCGACCGGGTCGTCTTCATGGAAGAGGGACGGATCCTCCTCCAGGGCACGCCGGAACAGGTCTTCACCCGGTCGGGGGAGGCCCGCGTGAAACGGTTCTTCGCCGCGCTCGAGGGCACGCCACAGGACCCGTCGCCGCTTGTTACGTAGCCCGCCCCCGCCCACCCATCACCCCCCCGGGATCTCCCGGTTCCCCCGGATCTCCCGGGACACAGGACACAGGAAAGAGGAACGGCATGACCCCCACCGCAGCCGCCTACCAGGCCACCAGGGGCGGTCCCCTGGATGTCGACCGAGCGTTCTACGACCGCGTCTCCGGCACGGCAGGGGGACAAAAGCTGGTCGACAGTTTCATCATCCCGATCCGTTCGGGACGAGCCTGGGAGGTGCCCGCCGGCCATCTGTGCCGCCTGGTCACCGTGGAGGGGCCACAGGTCGGTGACCTCAATGTCTGGAACCTCGCTGATCCCCGGGAACGACTGTGGGCCTCCCGCACCCGCCAGTTGCAGCGTGCCCACGTCAGCACCTACGACCGCCTCTGGTCCAACCTGCCGTTCATGCGGCCGCTGTTGACGGTCACCGACGACACCCTGGCCGGCTACGGCATCGACGAGGAGGGCGGCAGGGTGCACGATCTGCTGGGCACGCGCTGCGACCCGTACGTCAACCGCATGCTCACCGGCGAGGACTTCGACTTCCACTGCCACTCGAACCTGGTCCGTGCCGTACTGCCGTACGGGCTCACGGAGTTCGACGTGCACGATGTGCTCAACGTCTTCCAGTGCACCGGACTGAACGAGCAGGACCAGTACTTCATGAAGGACTGCCCGGCCCGGCCCGGCGACCACTTCGAGTTCTTCGCCGAACTCGACCTGCTGTGCGCGTTGTCCACCTGCCCGGGCGGTGACCTGTCCGTTCCCCTGTGGGGCCCGGACGCCCGCGACCCGATCGACGTGTGCCACCCGATCGGCGTGGAGGTGTACGAGGTCGATCCCGAGCTGCTTCGCGGCTGGTCGATGCCCGAACGCGCCGCCTACCGCAATTTGCACGGCATGGTGCGCCCCCAGTGGCAGAGCTGAACAGCGGCCAGGAGAGGACAGGAGTACGGGTGATCGACCTCAACAGCGACCTCGGCGAGGGCTTCGGCCGCTGGGAACTGGGCGACGACGACGCTCTGCTCTCCATCGTCACCAGCGCCAACGTGGCGTGCGGATTCCACGCCGGCGACCCGAGCGTGATGCGGCGGGTGTGCCGCCAGGCTGCGTCACGCGGTGTGGCCATCGGCGCCCAGGTCGGCTACCGCGACCTGGCCGGCTTCGGCCGCCGCTTCATCGATGTGGACCCGCGAGAGCTGACCAACGACATCGTCTACCAGATCGCTGCACTCGACGGCTTCGCCCGGCTTGCCGGTACCCGGGTCGCCTACGTCAAGCCGCATGGCGCGCTGTACAACGCGATCGTTCACCACGAGGGACAGGCGGCAGCCGTCGCCGACGCGGTGCGCCGATACGACTCGGCCCTGCCCGTTCTGGGTCTGCCGGGCAGTGCCTGGCTCAGGCATGCCGCCGAAGCAGGCCTGGCCTGTTTCCGGGAGGCGTTCGCGGACCGCGCCTACACACCCCAGGGCACTCTGGTCCCGCGCAGCGAACCGGGCAGCGTGCTGCACGACCCGGCCGAGATCGTCGCCCGTTGCATCCGCCTCATTTCAGAAGGGAAGCTCACGGCGATCGACGGCACCGACCTCGACATGCCGGCCGACTCGCTCTGCGTGCACGGCGACACGCCCGGTGCGGTGCACATCGCCCGCACGCTCAGCGAGGCGCTGCACCGTGCCGGACACGCTCCTCGGCCCTTCGCTGCCCTGCGTCCCTCGGAGACGCGATGAACGGACAGCCGCAGGGACCCATCGTGCGCCGGGCGGGCTCAGCCGCCGTCCTGGTGGAACTCGATGGACTCGATGCCGTGCTGGAGTTGCACAGCATTCTGCGCAGCAACACACCCGCAGGCGTGCGAGAACTCCTCCCCGCGGCCCGGACCCTGTTCGTGGCCTACGACCCCAAGGCCACCGCGTACGACACGCTCCGCGCAGAACTGGCCGACCGTGTCGGCCGTCTCACCGGCGAACCCGCGCACACCGGCGCCGAACTCGCTGTGCTGGACATCCCTGTCCGCTACGACGGCCCCGACCTCGCGGCAGTCTCCGCACAGACCGGCATGAGCGTCGCGGACGTCATCGCCCGCCATACCGCGCCCCTCTACACGGTGGCGTTCGCCGGATTCGCCCCAGGTTTCGGCTACCTGGTTGGCACCGACCAAACGCTCCATCTGCCCCGCAGAACCGAACCGCGCACCGCGGTCCCCTCCGGAGCGGTTGCGGTGGCAGGAGGCTTCACCGGGATCTATCCCCGCTCATCGCCAGGCGGCTGGCAGCTCCTCGGCACCACCACACTGAGCATGTGGGACGAGCGCCGCGACCCACCAGCCCTGCTGGTACCCGGCCGATCCGTACGCTTGAGAGCGGTCGGCTGACGATGACCTTCGACAGCAGGCCTTTGACGCTCGACGGCAGGCCTTCGGCGCTACTGGAGATTCTCTCTCCCGGTCCGCTCACCACCGTTCAGGACCTGGGGCGGCCCGGCTGGGCACACATAGGAGTGCCCGGCTCCGGCGCGGCCGACCAAAGGGCCCTGACTCTGGCGAACCGTCTGGTGGGAAACCCTGAGGGAGCCGCCGCGCTGGAGACCACATACGGAGGGCTGAAGCTGAGGCTGCACGCCAAGAGCCGCGGCAGCCAACCCTCCGTCCGCTACATCGCCCTCACCGGCGCCCCTTGCCCCGCCCGACTCGACGATGGCCGGCTCATCGCACCCAACGCTCCCGTCGCCGTGTACGACGGACAGGTGCTGGA
>Ga0182008_10001794_pt1 | contig 14031 bp, 10 predicted proteins | sample Sormic07211129_1_FD_120482 | JGI IMG/M metagenome (GOLD analysis project Ga0182008, IMG submission 120482) | Rhizosphere microbial communities from Sorghum bicolor, Mead, Nebraska, USA - 072115-129_1 metaG | ecosystem: Host-associated > Plants > Roots > Rhizosphere | place: USA: Nebraska...
CACCATATGTTCCTCTCACTTCCTTTACATCAGATAATTTTGCAATTTCACTTATAATCTTCTCTTCTGACCCCAGAGTACAGTTAACTAAAATATATGCAGTAGGCATTGCCACAACTACAGTCATTCAATATTTTAGTCTTTTTCTGTTAGGAGTTTTGTATCTATAAGTGTCATTCAATATAAAATGGTGCCACTTACGGTTTGCAATATATTTAAGATAACCTATCGTTACTATAGGATGAAAATCAACAGCCGCAGCCATATCTACGGTACAAATATGTTTTCGGCTCTTCACTTAACGATAAATCTATAGCTTGAAGATGTCCTATCTCTTTTATGAATACAAGAAACAGAACATCTTCGGAACATATTTGCTAGTTTTATAGAGAGAGAAATCATGTATCAATCAGTCTGTAATTGGATACAATAAAAGTATAAACCTAAAAAGATATTTGAGAGGAAAAAGAAAGAAAATCAAGGAATTCATCATTGATGAAACATTAATAAAAATTGGTTCAGAATTAATTGATATGGCTTTGGGTTGCTAATTACTATCGGATTTGAGAGTAAGGAAATCCTTGGAATAAGTTAGTATATCTAAAGAGAGAAATATGCTTCTAGCTGAGCGATTTATTTCAAGCTTAGTTGGGATTCATGGTCATCGACATCCAGTTTCCCCAGATGGATTGAGGTACTTGGTACCTATCCACAAGATTGCAAGTTTTTGAGATCGCATCTTCATCGTCATATCCATTCTTCTTATGAGAAGAACATCATTATAGAAAGAAAGAACAATGCAGTATATGATAAAATATAGAACCGAATGCTTTGATGACTATTTTTCTTGCAGAAAAAAGAATTGTAAATTATTACATGTGTGGAATTGGTTAAACCTCTTCATAGGTTATCATAACAAGCAATTACAAATCGTTAAGTGAACAGAGCCATGTTTTCCACTACTCTGTTAAAATACTAGTTAACTAATCCCATTTTGTGCAATCTGCATTATCTACTATGGCAATACATGGCTATATACTAGAAGATCATTTTAGAAGAATTCAAGCTAAATCTGGGATCACAGGCAAGACAACTGCAAGGTCTGTTTTATCATATTTGGTCAAAAATTGGATAGGCGAAAGTTTCGGGCATATATATTCATTCTCAACCAGTACAGGATGAAACTGCAATACTGCGTTACAAAGTGGAACCGATATAGAAATGATTTCAAAATCTAGGCTGGCTGAAGTTGTATGGTGAGAGAAATAAGAAAAGGACAGGATCCTTATAGTATCAATATCTTAATGTCTTTGCAGGAATGTGCTATGAGGAAAAACTAAGTATGTTACCTGTTTTGGAGTCAAAAAGAATCATCTAAAACTTTGATATTGCCAGTTTCAATATTCGAATATCCATGATTTGCATCTTATTACTGTCTTATCATCATGGCATCTCATATGATAATAACTGTGTATCACAGATAAACCATAGTATGAAATATTACTAACAAAATGCGAAAGTAGAAGAAAATAGAGCGCCTTCATCACTTCATTATGCATCAACAGATTCTCCGTATATTAAATGCGGAGCACAATTAGAATGGGAAGCGGAATTTAATAATATTATTTTACCGATACATCTTGTATGATATATACATAGCAAAACATTTCAATCAGGACTATAGAATCACTGTAGATTGTCAAAGTTAAAACAATCAAGCATAATGTAGAACAAGAAGAGGACGAAAGGAAAGAATCGTTATCTGAAGCAGGAGGAGATAATGAAAGAAGGCAACAAGACGAACCAAAATCATTGGCAATGGCAAAGATCCTGAAGGATAATGAGTCGATACTGAAGAAGACGAAATTAGAAGGTGGTAAAAATAATCAGAAGACGGATAATAAGAGGAAGAACAATCATGCCATGTTTTTATATAACATCTTTTTTGCTATTTTTATACATGGCATCAGCTATTAAATAAAGCAAATGTTATCTTTCTTTACTCACTTGAACCTGTCAACGTTTCTTTTAACTTGTTTTGCACACTTTTAAAAGTAGTATTTACTTGATTTCTGTATAATGTAAGTCCAATTCTTCTCGCATATGGCTGTCCCTTTGCAAATGATTCAGCCATATTGCGAGTAAATTCAGGGTCTGTTTTTGGCGGCACTGGTGGTTCGAATGGATCTACATAAGCTTCAACAATGGTGGGCTTTCGTTCTTTCATGGCTATCTTCATTGTTGATTCTACTTCAGAGTATTCTTTTATCGAGTACCCTTTACCTCCACAGGCTTCTGCAAACTTTGCAAAATCAATTGGACTGAATTCGACTCCAAACTCAGGATTCCCCAAAAAGGCCATTTGTTCCCAACGGATCATCCCCAGTACATTATTTTTTAGGATAATCACTTTGATAGGGAGATCATATTGAACTGCTGTGGCAAATTCACCCATAAGCATTGTAAATCCCCCGTCTCCAACAAATGCCACACACTGTCTTTCAGGATAGGCGATTTGTGCTGCTAAGGCATAAGGTAGACCACAACCCATAGAGGCCAGAGTACCAGACACTGAAAATTTCATTCCTTTCCTCATCTGGATATATCGAGCAGCCCAAATTGTATTGGTTCCACTATCAACTGAAACTATGGCATTATCATTTAGCTCTTCAGAAACTGCTGAAGCAATAAATTGTGGTTTGATCGGTCTATCTTTATTTTTAGTATTGCTGTTGCTCTGCTGATGAAGCACGTCATTCCACTTTTTCATGGCCTGTTGTTTTGATTTGAGAAAGCCCTGACTCTTTCCTTCTTCTATCTCTTTATTACTTAACAAAGGAAGTAATTCTAAAAGTATACGTTTTGAATCTCCAACTAAACCAACTTCAACAGGATAGCGTAATCCTATTTTTTCAGGCTTTATGTCTATTTGAATCCCTCTTGCTTGCCCTGGTTTCGGAAGATAATCAATATATGGAAAAGATGTTCCAATCATCAATAAAGTATCTGCTTCATTCATTGCATCGACAGTTGGCTCAGTTCCTAACAAACCAATACCACCTACACTGTTAGGATGATTGTCAGGAATTACCGCTTTACCCAAGAGTGCTTTAGCGACCGGAGCGCCAATCTTTGTTGCAACTTCACTTACTTCATCACCAGCATTTAATGCTCCTTGACCAACCAGAATTACTACTTTGTTACCTGAATTAATAATCTCTGCTGCTTGCTCTATTAATTTGCGATCGGGTAAAGAAGTAATACTAGTAAAAGCATCAGATGTGTGGCCAGCTATCTTATGCTTTGAGTATTTGCCTTCCAATTTTCTTTCTTGTATATCTATCGGAATTGTCAAATGGCTAACGCCTCTCCTTGTTAGAGCTGCTCGACATGCAATATCAACCACCATCTCGGCCTGTTCAGTAGCAATTATCATATTGTTGTAAACTGTCACATCTGAAAATAATTGCAATAGGTTAACATCCTGCTGGTAATCTGATCCCATCATATCAGAATAAGTAGTACCGGTAATGGCAATAACAGGAGTATTATCTGCCTTAGCATCATATAACCCATTTAAAAGATGTATTGCACCTGGTCCTGAAGTTGCAACACACGCACCAAGCTTTCCAGTGTATTTTGAATAAGCACATGCCATAAAGGCTGCAGATTCCTCATGCCTTACAAGTACGAACCTTATTCTATCCTGCCGTGTCCTTAATGCTTCCATAAACCCATTGATGCCATCACCTGGTAAACCAAAAATGGTATCGACTTTCCAGTCAATTAACGCCTCTACCATAATATCGGCAGCCCTCATATTTTCATATTCGCTCATAATTTATAGAAATGATGACACTGTATTGAATATCTAAGTTGGTATATAATATATTAATTTGATGATGACACTAGATAACCAAGCAATCTGTCAAAAACTGCATCTAGAATTTTTTAATGCCGCTGAGATCAGTGTAGAAGCGGAGATTATGATAGATCAAAAAAGATGAGACAAAGTCGATTCGTATTGTCTACAGTTTTGTCTAGTCGCGACATTGCCACCTTATCAAAGTAAATTGTGAGATCTCTATAGATGATGGGCGTGAAAACATTCTAAGATGACGATGGATGTGGTTGCCAATGGGAAGTACCGTGGAGGAGGCTTCAAAGCAGTGCCCCATGCAAGTATATCATATAGAATATTAGGCATAGTTATTCTAAAGAATTCAGGGAGCTTCAAAAGGTTAGAATTATCAACATAAAAATGGCTAGCCCACACAACAACGACAGCAAACAAAAATGGCTATTATTACTGAACTTGAACTACTGTAGTATATTCTTCTGTTGCGGTTTACCCCCACATAATTATTAAGAGGATTAAGAGCAGGTTATTTCAATAAATGAGAATAATCTAATCCACTAGCGAGCTGTTGTTATATTCCAAAAAAACTAATCCAAAACTAAGAATGTTTTGTAGATATCTTTTTCTATAGGATGCTTAGACTACATTTAACTTGAAGAAATAAAATACATTCTTAATCACGGCAGTTCTGACTGTGGCTATCCCAGCCACGTTAACCGTACTGCCAGTCTTAAATCAAATGGCGTATGCCGGTGCAGGTCGCGGCGGTACTGGCGGTGACGGCGCCTCATCAACCAAAACAACCAGCAAAAGCGCAGCAGCAGCCGCAGTTGGCGCCGGTAGAGCTAGCGGTAGCGGCAGAGCAGCTACAGCAACGCAAATTGGAACAGAATCAACAATCCACTTTGCGCAAGGCGGCTCTGGCGGAGCCGGCGGAATAGCCGGTTAGTAAGCAAGCCCTGACAACGCCTACTCTATTTCTTTGATTGTTTTTTAATCACTTTTGAGTTATATCATAAGCTTATATCATAAGCTAAAGATGCAAAGAACAACTTGAATTTGACATTGAAAAATAATGCTACATATACCGATATATATCTAGATAGCCATATATCTGTTCATTTTTGTTTTTATTATAAGCACTCAATATAATATCTGATATGGTACACTATTGTCAACGATTACTATCTATTGATGGAAGAATGTCGTGTATGCATAAACATATATGCATAAACATGTGTTTAGCAATATCTTCTATGTATTAACAGTAGAATTATGTCACAGGTACTTGTTATGAGTTAGTGCAGCACAGCGTAGCGCTGGACCTATACTAAATACATAATACATCATTGGATCCTTGGGTTGAATAGATGTAGTACTATACTTTATGACTTTCCTTTCTTAAATCTGCTAATACTAAAGATGAAATGCATCCAGAATTTTAATTCCTTTTTAAATGAAGGTTTAAGAAATATGGATAGAATATTATGGGCAGGATAAAATGGGTCTGTGCAACCTGTGCAGAACACTTCACAAGGAAATATAGTGCCAGTCGACACAACAATAACTTACATTTTGAAAATGGGCTGATCGTGACTTTGCTTGACTATATCGTTGGAAGGGCATCTGGACAGTACTTACCGAGTGATCCTAGAATCAGCAAAAACCATAACCCCTTTATTCATGATTATACTTCTAAATGGCAATCAAAACCGGCTTCGCAATATATTGCCAGTAATAATAGGCCGTACCTAGCGAGCAACAACAACAATATTCTTTTTTTCTTGATTAACGATCATAGTTTGTTTGTATGTGTGTAAAACCTTGGAAAAGTCCTTAAACTAATTCTAATAAATGTTGTATGATATACTCTCTTAGTTCATGCTCTTCTGATATCAACGTAAGCTTGAATCGCCCTTATTCTCCTCGCTTTACCACTTTGTGGTACTGGTTTTAGGGAGTAAATAGTTATCATACCATAAATTTACAAAGGATGGGACGAAGATCGAAAAGGTCTGCAAATTATTTCAGAGATATGATCCACGACAAGTAGGATTATGTTTCCCGATTCTAAATCTGACATTGCCTTTCTAAGGGTAGGAATAGGGTCAGTTTGCTCAACTACAATTTTGTTTAATATTTGTCTAAATACATCATGTATAAATTCCGGTCTGTCACTCTTCTTACCTTTCATTCCCACAATGTCAAGTCTTCCATTTTCATAACCTATGTAGTGCTTTTTGCCTGCAGTCAAAATTGGTGTACTGTAGGTATTCTTAATTTCAAGGTCGATATCTAACTGCTCTACATAACTTTTGAAATTGGAAAAGAGATTCTTCAGAAGACGGATTATTTATGAATAGTGAATCAGTATCTCCATATATTATATCAAATCCTATGTCTTTAGCGATAGATTGCATTTTGGTAAGCAATACCGATTAAGGAATAAGTTGCCAATTTTGTCGCTTTAGGAAAAAAAACTTAAAATGTATAAGGCCAACACATAGTTTGTCAGCATCTCATTATTATTCAAATAAGCGACCATGACAAATTGATTAGGTGTGTTAACCTAAGCCTGTTAAAGTCGAGTTACTAAGATTAGTCAGATTACCTACTGCCGATACATCCGATACATTACTAGTTGATTATCTTTTTTTGTCTTCTTTTTCCTACGTGTTTATTCCTCTGGATGTAAAGTATCATGATGATGATGATGATCTATCACCATTCTACTACCCCTATTACGTGTCGCAAAAGCGTATCCAAATGCGAAGGAAATTATTATCACTGCTAAAATTGGACCTGTCAATGGTGGCAATATGTCTGAACCAGTCATAACTGAATATGATTCCATTGCTGCGATTGTCAGGGCAACTCCACTTAGCGCATATGCCATATATCTAAATGCTTTAGTGTTAAATATTCTAGAAAATGCAGATCGAAGAACCACACTGTCTAGCGTATCAACTGGTATCATTCCCATGGCGAAAAATCCAGCGAGTATCAACGCAACTTGCACACCAAGTGTTGCAGAAGCTACAGCTGATAATGTAAGAGCAGAAATCTGGGTTGCGGTATCAAATCCTAAACCAAATACCAAACCCGTGATCAGGGCAGAACCAAAAGGCCCTAGAATATGAGTCCCAACTGCTATCTTGCCAGCAAGAATAGCTGATCCTGTTTTGCCCCACCTTTTCATTGAATATATATTAATAGCTCCTATCGTTGCTAAAGCAATAGCTCCAATTACACCACCATAAAACGAAAGCTGATCTACTTTGCTACTTGTCGCGCTACCTATTACATATATTATCAAAAGCATTTCAGATAATACAGCTATCATATGACCTGTACTGAAACCTGTACCCACCCATCGAGCTCTTTTTTTTGCATTATGCATCCTAACAAGATTGTCAATTGCAGTAATATGGTCAACATCAAGTGCATGACGCATACCAAACAAGAGCATTGAAGGAATTGATATGGCAAGAAACGCCTTGATGTCGGTTACCATTTTGAGTGATTACTCCCAATATTATTACCTGACATCATATGTATTACTAATTTGTAGAAAGGTAATAAATAAAGTTTTTCAATGCCAGTGGTATAGAGTAAAAGTAAGAATTCACCATATAAAACGAACCCCTAATCTTCAAATCGATGAATTTGAGATCAGATTCTACCTAGACATATTCATATTCATCCTAATGATAATTCATCCCCTCTTCTAATGTTTTGAGTATATGTGTAACCGTAGTAGTTTGATTTGGAGAGTCGTTAAAGATTTCCACAGTATATCTAACAAAAGCTTCAATTAGTTCCCATGACTCTTGTAAAAGTACAGATAACGAAGTTGCTATTGTATCAATAAGATAACATGTGTGTATGATCAGACTTTAGTTATTTTAACGATCAATTTATTTATCTTCTTATCTAATCTTTAGAATGAAGAAGGCTAAATTTTCTAACTAATGGTGAATTTCCAAACACGGCAGAATCTATTATGACCTATCCAAGCGCTGCTAATGCTGATCTAAGCACAAGAGAATTTGTAACACCATGAAATAATCCAGCAGACATCGATATTGTTATAAAACAAATGACATAGATAATTCTGTTTTACTTTTCTCAGGGAATATTGGCTTAACCCCAAAGTATACAGAATTTGCCATATGTCACTTTTCATACGCATTATGTATCCTGATGACAATGCAGCACAAGTTCCACCACCTAATCCTATCAATTCGGGTGCATTATTCATACCGTCACCAACCATTATCACTTTCTTTCCTTGGTCTTGTAGTATTTTAATTTCAAGCCTTGTTTCAGGGATACTTAGGATGAGATCATCATTATGCCAAGCTTCTTAGCAGTGGTGTTAGCATTTCTGTCATTGTCTACGCCCATAATCATGATGTCCTTCTTTTTCATGTTGCGTCGGATCTCAGCAATTACTTGCTTTGCATTTTCTCTCAACATGTCAGATACTGCCAACAAACCAACTAACTTATCTTCAATGAAAACAGCAATTACATTTTTACCTTCTGACTCTCTTACTATGGCTTTTGCAATTGGATGCTCTGATTAATCTTTAGATGCAGATAACTGCAAAAGATCAAATTGTTTGTAGCCATCACTGAAATTATAATATCTGTCACTTCGGGTTTGCCATTTCTATTTCTAGGTCTGACATTTTCCTAACATTATAGTTAGAGCTATGTAATCACTATTGCCTCACAACTTTTCTATTTCTTTATCCTAATTCCGCTTATAGACGTATCAAACTAAAGGCGTATTTATGTGATGTTCTTCTTATAATAACCATTGATGTAAATGGCCAGCCGATCTTATGGTCCTATATCGAATTTATTTCGACCATTAGTCGGGAGTGATAATTTTGGGAGTTACGTCTATTATTTGTTAATAACATAAAAGTCATAAATTTGGGTTGATTTTGTCTTATTAAATTTATTCTTGATGGAGTATTCAATCATTGCCCAGAAGGCTGGAAATGTTTCAATCATTCCGATTACTAGACATAACACAAGTGCCTGCAAATGAAAAAATATCTTTTTTGGCCAACCGATCTTTGAATACTGCAGATTTAGGAACAGCCCTACCTGATATGACAACAACCACATAATGGAGGTGAACAGTAACATTGCACCGATACCGACTTCGATAGGGCTACCATTTGCTAACGTATGCACTATCGATTGGGACGAAAAAATATTCACTAATTTGTCAATCCACTGTGTTGGATCTGGATTAACACTTTGGTTAATTTCATTAAGCATTAGCAGTTTCGGAACTTGTGTATAAATATAAAGAATTGTCGAAGCAACACCTGATACAAAACCAAAAAAATATGTCACTAACTTAAACATCATCTTGAATTTATGTAGCAGAGGAAAGTTGCTTATGTTTTGTAGACTCCCAAGAACCCATCTGCGCCTTTGCATAAAATGATCTTTAATATTGAGTGGAGGCTGCTCAAGAAGTATTCCGCCGTGCCAGCCCAAGGATTTTGGGCCATATTTCTCGTAAACTTTATAACCGAAAAACTGGTCTTCAGCGAGAGTAGGTCCAAAATTCCAGCCAATAGAGTCTTCTATATCTGATCTAACTAACAGATTACTTCCATGCATGTGTAAGGGAGGAGGGTTTGTCATTTGGGACACACAATCATAACATGTGAATGGCCTTACTGACTCAGCAATCGCTGTTAAAAAATTTGCTGATTCAAACTTCAGAGGGTAAAAGATTGGACCTTCAGATGCAATTGCATTACTTTCTCTAATAAACTTAAGGAGAGAAAGAATGGTTTGGCTTGTTACATAACTCTCATCATCCATATGAAATATCCAGTATTTTGGAGTGTTCTTACCAAACTTACGACGATATTCTACAGCATATTGTAAAGCTCGTCCCTTCTTGATTGCATAAGCCACAAATTTTTTATCTACTACAACGATCTCACAGTTATCACTGAAACAACTTAACGTAGTGATATCCTCCAAGTCGTCACTAACGACTGAAATCATATAGTCATAGTATTTTATTTTGAAGCAAGAATCTATTATTGAGTTGATTCCTCTTTTTACAACAGGTGTCTTGGTTGCAGAACGAGTGGTTATTTGAAATATTATTACAGGATCATTAGGAACACGTTGAAGATCTTTTTCAACGAAAACGTTTCTATTTTTTAAGAACCTTATTAACGTCAAAAAGGCTACAGGGATAGATGAAAACCAGAATGTCGTAATCATAAGTAGTATAATATTCTCTAACAACGAACCTATGTTGTCTAGATTTTTCTTTAATATTAACCCATTCTAGAACTCTAAATAGCATTTTACGATTATGAGTTATCGTGATTAGAAATTTGATATCATAAGTTAAATTGAATGTAGAATATCTTATAATTCCAGTATGATACTAGAACATTCTGATTTCTAGAAACCTATGCGATCGCCTTCCAATCAATAGTTCTACACTATGGCCTCTAAATAGTGTAAATATGTAAAAAGTTGAAGAACCGTGGTGGTTTTTGATAATGAAAATCCTCGAGGTTTCAGATAGGATACTTTCAGATATTCGACATCTGATAATATCAAGCTATTGCTATCGCCAAAGTCGTCTATTTTCTAACATATAATGAGGATCTTGCCACCACTCTTCCGGAATCAGGTAGTTATGGTATAAAAGATCTGACTTCATGACTAGGGACAAACATCTGATACTGCATTTCTTTATCTAAAAGTGAACTTTACTGCTATCAATTCCATTAATTTGTGCTAATTATTTTGTAGTAGCGGATTATGATTAATATTTATCGGATAGATGCCTATACCTATTAATTTGCTTTGCAAGATTCTCATAATCTGCTCAAATATTCTATATGACCCAATCATCGCTTCAATCTTCTCCTTGTCTGAAATGGCATTCGTCTCTATTACAATATAGCCCGATATTATTCTTAAGTTGATTTGAAAGGAATTGTCATCACTTATCCATTGAAGCATATATTCAGTTTCATTTTCGATTAAGCCAGCCCATCTAAGATTGTTGAACCACTTTCCTATTAAACTATGTATTATCTCTTTGGCCTTTATTTTAATAGGAATATATGTTTGAAGTAGTTGAATGTATTCTTTTCCTCTTCTAGTTTTATCTACAGATCCCATCACACTATTTTTTGATAACGTCAATATTCCGTTTTTGGTTAGTGTGTAGCCCTTATTAGATCTATCAACTAAGCCTAGATCTTGCAACCTATTCAAGGCTCTTGCAAGGCTTTGCTGGTGAAGGTTCAACTTACGCATTAGACCTGTGAAGGAATAATAATTCGATCCAGATTCTTGATTTAATAATGAGAGGATTTTGCTATCGTTCATATGAAAGTCTTTAATATATGACAAATACTCATCCTCCCTATCACCTTCTTTTTTTATTAATACCTGTGTGGTCTTATCGGTCGATGTTATCTCTTTTTCGAGTGCTTTAACAGTATTAGCGTCTCCTTCTATTTCAGAAATAACATTTTCATTTTCAGACACTTTGGTTTTTATCGATATATCTTTCTCCAATTATATATGACATTATCAACCTTACAAGATATAAATTGTAAAGTAACAGTGTGGTAAGTTAGTAAGTCATAAACAACTATAGATGTGACCATTAGTCATTAAATAATTGAGGATGGGGCATAATTTGATTACACAATTTTCATGGAGTCTGTTGTTGATTAACTTCCTAACATGTATTTGATTGCTTTAGGACGTCCTTTGCACGTCTTGCAATTATAACAAACAATGATTTGATAGAGTAACACTAATAGCAACACAATCCATGCTGCTTTCTGACACTCCCTTTATTTGCAGAGGATCTATCTTGAAGGTGTTCTATTAACGGTTACACAGATATGCTCATCCAAGAGAAATTGCCCACCCTAATTCGGATTCTTAAAAATGTACCAGGCGTAATATGTCGCTGCAAGTGTGATTGTATATTTACGATACTGAACATAGTAGCTCAAATCCTCTTGTTATGCTCAAATCATACAGCTTATGATCATCATCGTATCCGCAATCAGCTGCCGTGTAACGTACCCCTTGCGGAAGTTGAGATTTTATTGCGAGTGGAGTATGCATACGGTCCTACTCTCCTCTTCTTCCTGTGGCGCGGAGGACAAGGTGTCAGTCCTATGAAGTGTAGAATGCTAATTAAGATGGATTCTGAAGTATTTGTTGCAGGATTTTTTATTCTATGCATTCACCAACGAAAGTCACAGATAAAAGAAACAGACAATAATGATACCCGATTTAGTTGCAAATGTATTTTCAATGATCCAACCTATTAAAAGAATACATACAATTCAAATATCAATCATTCCAAAATCCACGCGTCATTACATACTGTCTTTCGGCTTCATATATATTTCGATATATCACTTCATCATCGATATAATTACGAAGAATACGAGCTGCAGTATCTGCACCGATTCCATAACCAGCTAATACGATCAATGCTCTTCTACCGAAATTATTGATAAGTGATGCTACTTTCCACGCACGGTCAAATTTGTGGTTTTCATCTGTGGATAATTTGCTTCCCGTGAGTCTTTTCACAATAATTTTAGCCAAGTTATCATCGGACAAGAAAGTTGTCGTGATTAATTTAGATCGACACCTTGGGCAGGAAACAGTTTCTGGTATTTCATTTGTTTCCATAATTCGTTCCCACTTTCCACATCGAATGCAGATTAATTTATGCTTTGTTTTTTCTAGTCTTTCCTTTATAAGTTCAATAATACCTTTTTCAATGCTGAGTGGTGTCGCAGAGAATTTTGTCGAATGCTCAAGAATCGGCTTAGCTAATTCAGAGAACTCATCTATATCAAACCAATGAAGTTTTATATTTCCGTCTTTTAAACCCATTAAGGTTTTTTGTGTTTGTGAAATGTCATATTTATCATGTAGTAATTCTCTGACAGATTCTTTGCTGATCGGAGTCTTTGCGTATCTATCGTAAATCAAGCGGGCTGCTTTCTTATCATATAGTGCTTCTCTGCTAATCATACCAAATCTTTTTGCAACCATCCAAACTTTCCAGTTAATGTGGTGGGTTCCAGTAAATGAAGTGATAATAACCGCCTCAAAGTCGTAGGTGTCATTAAAACTGGATTCAACATAACCTTTTCGTATTTTTGCACTTGAAGTCAGCATAATTCTATAAGGATCAGACCTTGTTTCCACCATGTAACCTAGCTGGGATGATAGTATTGTTGATAGTAATGATGCTAAGGTATTATTTACTTTTGAGCCAAAGGTTGAGTGAATTACAACCATATTTCTTGCCATTGAACTTTCTACTACCATGTTTTTTGAATCCGGAACTACCTTTAATGAACTAATCGTGTCATCTATAATAGAAGTAGAAAGTTTTATCAATTTCTTCGCAGCCTGATTACGTATAACACCTACTTGTTCAGCAGTTTTATAGTCTACAGGGATCATCTCTCCAACCCAATACGGAATATTTATTGCTACGCCTTGTAACGGTTCAACATTTACTTGCATTCTGGCCTCATCAACTGAAATAATTCTCCACTGCGAGCCTTTCAATACAAAGACATTTCCTTTCTCTCCATAATCGCCTACAAACTGCTGGTCTAGCATTCCAATTCTCCGCTTACTAATGGAATCTACAACTTCAAACTTCAAAACATGTGGGATCATAGACAGATTCTCAAAATAATATTTATAGGCCTTTAGCCTTAGTCTATATGATTTGTCTTCCCTGTCGTACTTGATTATACGGTTAGCGTCAAGAAGAACAAGACATCCTTCAAAATCATAAAAACTAATTCTAGAGAATGGATATGCCCTTGTTATTAGCTCAAAGGCATCATCAAGTCTAATTAGACTTCTTGTTTGCAGCGCCAACCCCACTAGATGATGAGCTACAACATCCAAAGATCCATTATGCATTAACTGCTCTTCAATTGATCGTCTTTTCATTCTTCTGACGATTGCTAGCGCCTCTATCTCGTCATCTGGATTATTTGTTACAATCAAACCTTTTGCGGAATTTCCATGCATGTGCCTGCTCCGACCAATCCTTTGCATTAATTTTGAAACTTGTCTTGGTGAACCGTAGTGGATTACAAG
>Ga0182008_10001795_pt1 | contig 14028 bp, 15 predicted proteins | sample Sormic07211129_1_FD_120482 | JGI IMG/M metagenome (GOLD analysis project Ga0182008, IMG submission 120482) | Rhizosphere microbial communities from Sorghum bicolor, Mead, Nebraska, USA - 072115-129_1 metaG | ecosystem: Host-associated > Plants > Roots > Rhizosphere | place: USA: Nebraska...
CCAGGACAGACGCTCGTGAACGAGATCACGGGTGAGACGATCACGTTCATCGAGACCGCTGCAGAGACCGGCGGCGCATACACGCTGATCGAGGTGGTCCTCGCCCCCGGCGGCGGCGTGCCGATGGCGCACGTCCACCCGAACCAGTCGGAGACCTTCGAGGTCGTCGACGGCTGTCTGGCGATGAAGGCCGGGCGCGACCGGCTGCTCGCCCGGCCGGGCGACGTCGTCACGGTCGCACCGGGTCAGGTGCACAAGGCCTGGAACGACCGTGCATACCCGGTCACGTTCCGCTGCACCGTCTCCCCGGCGCTCGGCTTCGAGCGGTTCATCGACACGATGTTCGCGCTGGCCGCCGACGGCAAGCTCGGCAAGCGCGGGATGCCGAACCCCCTCCGGCTCGCCGCGATCGCGAACGCCGCATTCGAGGACAGCCGGGCCCCCTACGTCCCGGTCTGGATGCAGAAGGCGGGCCTCTCCGCGGGCGCGCTCCTTGCGAAGGCGCTCGGCTACGGCCCGACGTACAACCGGCAGACGCCGCTCCCGGAGCTCCTTCCGGCGACTGCCTAGGCGCGCGAAGCGGTACACCCCTCCCGCGACGCGCAGACGGCCACGCCCTCACTACGATGAGGGCGTGGCCGTCGAGCATCTCGAGTCGCTGCTTCGCGACGCGTTTCCCGACGCAGAGGAGCTGCGCGTCGAGGACCGCACCGGCGGCGGCGACCACTTTCAGGTGACGGTCACGGCGCCCAGCCTGAGCGGGCTGTCGCTGCTCGACCAGCACCGGCGCGTGAACGACGCGCTCGCCGAGCCGCTGCGCGACGGCACGATCCACGAACTGCGAATCAAGACGAGAGGGACGACGTGAGCGAGCTTCAGGACAGGATCAAGGACGTGATCGAGAACGAGCCGGTGGCGCTCTTCATGAAGGGGACGCCGCAGTTCGTCATGTGCGGGAACTCCGACCGCGCGCTGCGCGCGCTCCGCGAGGCCGGCGCACCGGTGACGGCCGTGAACATCCTCCCCGACCCGGCGATCCGTCAGGAGCTGCAGGAGGTGTCGGGCTGGCCGACGATCCCGCAGGTCTTCGTCAGGGGCGAGCTCGTCGGCGGCGCCGACATCGCCCAGGAGCTCGCGGAGTCCGGCGAGCTCGAGGAGCTGCTGCGCGAGCGCCTCGGCGACGGCTACCGCGAAGCCGCGGAGGAGAAGGTCGTCGACGTCCTCGCCGAGCCCGCCCAGCGGTAGCCGATAGCCGGGAACGCCCCGGCGTCGACGAGCGACTGCTCGAGCGCCTCCGACGAGGGGCCGCCGAGCCAGCGATGCATGTACGGGATGCGCTCGAACACGCGCTCGTCGTAGCGTGCGCGCAGCTCGCGGAGCAGCACGTCGTCGGGATGGAGATCGGGGTGCCGCTCGCGCCACTCGTCGAGCGTGGCCGGACCGATGGGATCGGCGCCGGCCGCGCGGAGGATCCGGTGCTGCTGCTCGTACCACTCCTGCGCCGCCGCGTCGATCCGGTTCCAGGCGAACTCGTCGACGACGAGCAGCGACGCCAGCGACGCGAGGTAGTCGAGCGACTCGCCGAGCGGCTCGACGTGGTGGAGCATCCGGCCCGCGACCGCGGCGTCCCAGCTCCCCTTCATCTCCTGGAACTCGGCGCGGACGAATCGCTCGCCCTCGGGAGCCTGCGGGTCGACGCCGAGCACGTCGTAGCCGCGCGCCGCGAGCGGCTCGACGAGCCCGCCCTCCCAGCCGCAGCCGATCTCGATCACGCGCTGTGGAGGCGGCGGCAACTGCTCGAATACGAACGTGGCGAAGTCCGGCACGACGATCAGCCTTGCAGAACTCCGCGCCCGAGTCGTGCGGGCACAGGGATACGCGTCGCGGGCGCGCACCGGAACGGCGCCGGAGGTTCTCGCCGCGATCCGGCGCCTCGCGTGCGTCCAGCTCGACTCGATCTCGACGGTCGAGCGCAGCCACCGCATCGCGCTCGGCGCGCGCGTCGGCGCGTATCCCGAGCCCGCGATCGCGAAGCTGATGCGCGAGGGGAAGATCTTCGAGTACTGGGCGCACGAGGCGTGCCTCGTCCCGGTCGAGGACTTTCGCATGCACCGCTGGCGGATGGAGGTCCACGCGAACGCGCACCCGTGGCGCGGGAACGTCCTCGAGCGCGAGCCCGAGCTGACGCAGCACGTGCTCGATGAGATCTCCGCCAACGGCCCGCTCCCGTCGCGGCACTTCGAGGGCAAGGGCTCCGGCGGGATGTGGAACTGGAAGCCGGCGAAGATCGTGCTCGAGGCGCTCCACTCAGCCGGCCGGCTCGTCATCGCCGGCCGTGAGAACTTCCAGCGGCTCTACGACCTGCCCGAGCGAATCCTCCCGCCGGCGGCACTGCACGGGGATCCGCCGACGCGCGACGAGTTCGTGCGCTGGGCGACGCTGCGCGCGGTCGAGGCGCGCGGCGCGCTGAGCGAGAAGGCGGTCGCGGAGATGTGGCGGCTGCGCGGCGGCGTCGCCGGGATCCGGCCGCATGCCGACGCCTGGATCGCGCAGGGGAAGCTGCGTCGCGTCGACGTCGCCGACGGCGGCGCGCCCGTGCTCGTGCCGGCCGAGGAGCCGGATGGGCCGCTGCCGCCGGCGGTGCTCCTCTCCCCGTTCGACAACCTCCTCTGGGACCGCGACTACCTCGCGCGCGTGTTCGGCTTCCGCCACGTGATCGAGGTCTACAAGCGCGGTCACGAGCGCGTGTACGGCTACTACGTCCTGCCGCTGCTGCGGCGCGACCGCATCGTCGGGCGCGTCGACCTCAAGCACGAGCGCGCAGAGAAGCTCCTCGTCGTGAAGGCGTTCCATCCCGAGCCCGGCGTCCGCGGCAACCTCACGGACTGCCTCGACGCAGCCCTCGCCCGGCTGGCGCGGGTGATCGGGGTCGAACGGGTGCTGCTACAAGCGGGGCCAGGCCCGGGCCAGGCCCCGTAACGGAACCCGCGCAGCTTCGTCACGCCGCATCCACAACGCCTGCAGCCTGCGGTGCGAAAGGCGTGACGAAGCCGAATCGGGGCCTGGCCCGGGCCAGGCCCCAGCTGTTACGAGCTCTGCGGCCACGGTCGGTCGACCTAGAATCGCCGCATGGAGTTCGAGACCCGCGCGATCCACGACGGCCAGGAGCCCGACCCGGCGACGGGGGCGATCACGACGCCGATCTACCAGACGTCGACGTATGTGCAGGACGCCGTCGGCGAGCACAAGGGCTACGACTACTCGCGCGTCGCGAACCCGACGCGCACGGCGCTGCAAGAGGCAATCGCCTCGCTGGAGGGCGCCGACCACGGAATCGCGTTCTCGTCCGGGCTCGGCGCGACGACGACGCTCATGCACCTCGTCGACCCCGGCCAGCGCGTCGTGCTCATCGCCGACGTCTACGGCGGCGTCTACCGGATGACCTCCCAGGTCTACGAGCCGAAGGGCTACCTGTTCGACTACGTCCCGGCCGAGGAGTTCCCGAACCTGCGCGCACATCTCGACGACAACACGCGCATCGTGTGGATCGAGTCGCCGTCCAATCCGCTGCTGAACGTCGTCGACATCCGCGCCGCGGCGGACGCCGCGCACGAGGCCGGAGCGCTCGTCGTCGTCGACAACACCTTCGCGACGCCGTACCTGCAGCAGCCGCTCTCGCTCGGCGCCGACGTCGTCGTCCACTCGGCGACGAAGTACCTCGGCGGCCACAGCGACGCCGTCCTCGGCGTCGCCGCGACGAACGACCCGACGATCGCAGAGCGCCTGTACTTCCTGCAGAAGTCACTCGGCGCCGTGCCCGGGCCGTTCGACTGCTGGCTCGTGCTGCGCGGGCTGAAGACGCTCGCAGTCCGCATGCGGCAGCACTGCGAGAACGCGATGGCCGTCGCGCTGTGGCTCGAGCGAAAGGGGAACGTCGAGCGCGTGTTCTACCCCGGCCTCCCGTCGCACCCCGGCCACGTGATCGCCGCTCGGCAGATGCGCGACTTCGGCGGCATGGTCTCGTTCCTCGCCGAGTCGGAGCAGCACGCGACCGAGCTCGTGGCCCGGACGAAGCTGTTCAAGCTCGCGGAGTCGCTCGGCGGGGTCGAGAGCCTGATCGAGGTGCCGGCGAAGATGACGCATGCGTCGACCGCGACCGCGCCGTTCGCGTCGCCGTCGAACCTCGTCCGCCTCTCCGTCGGGATCGAGAACGTGCAGGACCTGATCGGCGACCTGGAGCACGCGCTCGCGGCCGTCGCCGTGCGGTGAGCGACGGCGCGGTCGTCTTCGTCGAGATCCCGAGCGGCTCTCGCAACAAGTACGAGTACGACGAGGAGCTCGGCGGCATCGTCCTCGATCGCCGCCTCTTCACGGCGATGACGTATCCAGCCGACTACGGGTACGTCGAGGGGACGCTCGGAGAGGACGGCGACCCGCTCGACGCCCTCGTGCTCGTCTCCGACCCGACCTTCCCCGGCTGCCGCATCCGCGTCCGGCCGATCGGCGTCTTCCACATGTCGGACGAGAAGGGGCCGGACGAGAAGCTGCTCTGCGTGCCGCTCGGCGATCCGTCGTTCGAGCGCATCCGCGACATCCACGACGTCAACGCCGAGCTGCGCGACGAGATCGAGCACTTCTTCCAGCGCTACAAGGATCTCGAGCCGAGCAAGCGGACGGAGACGCGCGGCTGGGGCAACCGCGCCGAGGCGGACGAGATCCTCCAGAGCGCGCGGGCTCGCACATGACACGCTGGATCGCGCCGGTGGGCCCGCAGCTCGAGTTCCTCGTCAACTGGCTCGAGCCGGTGCTGACGCGGCCCGGGCTCACGCCGGTGCCGCTCGCCGAGCTCTGCATCGACGTCGGCGAGGCCGACGCGGTCGGCGAGTTCGAGCCGTTCGACGCGCTCGTCGGGCCGGTGCGCGCGGCGCCGGAAGGGATCGTCGCCGACGTCATTCCCGTCGAGGCCTTCGCCGCGGTGGTGCCCGGCGCGACGCCGGTCGTCGTATTCGCGCGCGGCCCGCAGCCGGACGAGATCGAGTTCGTCGCCTCGGAGGCGGTCGTCGTGACGGAGCTCGTCGCCGGATGAGGCTCGAGCCGATCGACCTCCTGCACCAGGGACGCGAGCGGACGATCGCGTCGTACGTCGTCGACACCGACGACGGGCCCGCGCTCTTCGACTGCGGCCCCGCAACGACGATCGACGCCCTCAAGGCCGGCCTCGACCGGCACGGCCTGCACCTGACGGACGTCCGGCACCTGCTGCTCAGCCACATCCATCTCGACCACGCAGGAGCGGCGGGCGTGCTCGTCCGCGAGCACCCGGGTCTGCAGGTGCACGTGTCCGGCATCGGCGCGCCGCACCTCGTCGATCCGTCGCGGCTCGAGCGCAGCGCTCGGCGCCTGTACGGCGACAGCTTCGACACGCTGTGGGGCGAGCTCGCCCCCGTCCCGGAGGCGAACGTGCACGTCGCCGGCGAGCGCGTGCTCGGACTCGAGTGCTTCCCGACGCCCGGCCACGCGTCGCACCACGTCTGCTACCTCGACCGGGACGGGACGCTGTACTCCGGCGACGCGGCGGGCGTGCGGATCGACCCGGGCCGCTTCGTGCTCCCGCCGACGCCGCCGCCCGAGTTCGACCTGGACGCCTGGCAGGCAACACTCGAGGAACTCGAAGCGCGCGCGCCCGAGCGGATGGCGCTCATCCATTGGGGCGTCTTCGACGACGTCCAGCGGCACCTGGCCGACCTGCGGCTCGAGCTGTACGAGTGGGCCGACTTCATCCGCGGCGGCGCCGGCCTGGACGAGTTCACCGAGTACGTGAAGCTCGAGCTTCGCGACGCGGGCGAGGACACGGGCCACTACGACCTTGCAATGCCGCTCTGGCAGTCGTATCAAGGTCTGAAGCGATGGGCGGAGCGCAGGCAACCCTAGACCGCAACTTCTGGCTGCTCTTCGCCGGGCGCGCGATCTCGTACGTCGGCACGTACCTCGCGCCGATCGCGGTCGCGTTCGCGATCCTCGGCCTGCACGGCAGCGCGACCGCCGTCGGCCTCTCGTTCGCGGCGTGGACACTCGCGCAGGTGTCGATGCTCGCGCTCGGCGGCGTGCTCGGCGACCGCTTCCCGCGCCGCGCCGTGATGATCGCGTCGGACGTCTCGAGCACGACGGTGCGCGTCGTCATGGGTGTGCTGCTGCTCACGGGCCACGCCCAGGTCTGGGAGCTGATCGCGCTCCAGGCCTTCGGCGGCGCATCGGTCGCGTTCTACAACCCGGCGTTCTACGGGCTCGTCCGGGAGCTCGTCCCGAGCGCCGACCTGCAGCGAGCGAACAGCCTGCTCGCGATCGCGCGCTTTGCGGCGTTCCCGCTCGGCGCCGCGACCGGCGGGACGATCGTCGCGCTCGTCGGGTCGGGGACCGCGCTCGTCTTCGACGGCGGCACCTACGCCGCGAGCGCGGTGCTGCTCGCGCTGATCCGCGTCGAGTCGGTCACCCGTGCGACGTCGAGCGTCCTGCACGAGCTGCGCGAAGGCTGGAGCGCTTTCGTGGAGCAGCAGTGGGTATGGGTGCTGACGCTCTGGATCTCGCTGTACTTCGTGATCACGTACGCACCGTTCTTCGTGCTCGGCCCGTACATCGCCGAGCACTCGATGCACGGCGCCGGGTCCTGGGCACCCGTTGTCACGGGTGAGGGAGTCGGCGCGCTGCTCGGCAGCCTGGCCGGGCTCAAGGTCCGCTTCCGGCGGCCCCTCCTCGCTGTCAGTTACATCTTCCTGCCGACCGCGCTGCAGAGCGTCCTGCTCGCCTTCCACGCGTCGGTCTTCGCGCTCGCGCCCGCCGCCGTCTTCGCGGGCTTCGGCTTCGCCTGCGGCGGCGTCGTCTGGGACACCGCCCTTCAGCGGTCGATTGCGCCGGAAAAGGTCGCGCGGGTGGCGGCGTACGGCTGGATGTCGGCGATGATCTTCTTGCCGGCCGGCTACGCACTCGCAGGCCCGATCGCGTCGGTCGTCGGGATGCGCGGGTATCTCCTGTTCGGCGCCGCGTGGCTGCTCGTCAGCACACTCTTCGTCTGCCGGCTCCACTCGGTGCGGGACTTCAGGTCTGCGGCGCCGTCGCCGCCGCCGGATCCGGCTCCGGTAGCCGTTCCGTCCTGACGAGCCAGAGCGGGCCGTCGGCGCAGTCGACCCGGGTCGCCCCCGCAACCTCGGTGAGCGACGATTCGAGGACGCGCACGGTCACGCCGTCGACCGCTGCGAGCAGGCCTCGCTCCGTTCCGACCGGCGGGGTGTAGAGCCACGCCCACGCGAGCAGGTGCAGCTCCCGCGCCGAGCGCGCCGGATCGAGCCAGACGTCGTCGGCGGTGAAGAACGACTCGTACGTTCCTCCCTCCTGCGGCGTGCCCCGCTCACCCGCCGCGACGCGCTCGAGCGCCTCGAGCAGGGTCTCGACGACGACCGGGCCCATCTGCGCGTAGAAAGCGTCCGGCTCCATCGGCTCGCCGAGCGGAAACCGGCGCTGCGCGACGATCGGGCCGGTGTCGAGCTCCGCGTCCATGAAGTGGAAGCTGACGCCGACGGCTTCGTCGCCGGCGCGGATCGCCCACGAGAGCGGAATCGGCCCGCGGTGCTCGGGTAGCAGCGACGGATGGCCGTTCAGCCAGCCGAGCGGCGGGACTGCGAGCCCAGCACGCGGGATCTTCCACGGGAAGCCCATGCAGACGACGAGATCGGGACGCACCGCCTCGAGCAGCGGCGCGATCGACGAACGCTCCGCCGGGATGAGCACGTCGAGCTCACCCGGGACCTCGTGCAGCGACCCGTCGAGATAGACGCCGCCCAGGTCGCGGATCGTGAGCAGGCCGACCGGCTCGTGCCCCGCCTCGCGGATCGCGGCGTCGAAGCCGAGCGCGACCGGCAGGATCCGCGTCGCGATCACGACGCGCCAGGCCATCAGCCCTCGCGGATGATTCGCCCGCCGGACGACTGGTTGCGCGCCTTGACGACGATCTCGTCGACGTTGACGTGGAAGGGGCGCGTGAGCGCCCACATGACACAGTCGGCGATGTCATCCGCCGTCAGCGGGTCGATTCCCTTGTAGACCGCCGACGCCTTCTCCGTGTCGCCCTTGAAGCGGACGACCGAGAACTCCGTCTCGACGAGGCCGCCGTCGACCGTCGTGATGCGGATCGGCCGGCCGAGGAGATCCTCGCGGAGCGCGTACGTGAAGCCGCGAACGGCGAACTTCGACGTGACGTACGTCGCGCCGTTCTCGTACGCCTGCCGGCCTGCGACCGAGCCCATGTTGACGATGTGCCCGCCGTCGCGGATGTGCGGGAGGCAGAGGCGCGTGATCCGGACGAGCCCGTTGACGTTCGTGCCGAAGACGACCGACTCGTCATCCTCGCTCGACTCGTCGAACGGGTACCGGCCGAGCGCGAGGCCCGCGTTGTTGAAGAGGATGTCGACGCCGCCCAGCCGCTCCACCGCAGCGGCGACGAAGCGCTCGCAGCTCGCCGCATCCATGACGTCGAGCGGCAGCTTGATCTCAGTCTCCAGCCGCTCGACCCGGCGCGCGCCGCCGGCGACGCGGACCCCGGCCGCCGCGAGCTCGCGGGCCGTCGCCGCGCCGATGCCCGACGAGGCGCCGGTGACGATGGCGGTCTTGCCCGAGATGTCGTACTGCGCCACTAGCGCCGCAGCGTAACCGGCTGCTCGCGCTGGGCGACGTGGTCTACCTGCAGCGTCACGTGGTGGAGGTGGAAGCGCTCCTCGAGCACGTGCTGCAGCCGCCGCCGCGCCGCATGGCAGTCGGCACCCGGCGACACGAGGACGTGCGCCGCGAGGGCCGGGAAGCCGCTCGTCACCGTCCACACGTGAAGGTCGTGCACCCCGACGACGTCGCCGTCCTCCGCGAGCGACCGAGCGACGCTTGCGGGGTCGATCCCGGCGGGCGACGCCTCCATGAAGATGCGGCCCGACTCGCGGAGCAGCGACCACGCCGACCGCACCATCAGCGCAGCGACGAGGAGGCCGGCGATCGGGTCGAACCGATCCCAGCCCGTTGCGAGGACGAGCCCACCCGCGACCGCGGTGCCGACGAACGCGGCGAGGTCGGTTGCGACATGCAGGAACGCCCCGCGCACGTTGAGACTCCCACGGTCGGCGCGCGCGAGGACGAAGGTCGCAACGAGGTTCACGAGGATGCCGACGAGTGCGACGACGAGGACGATGCCGCCGCGCACGTCGGGCGGCGAGACGAGGCGGCGCACGGCGCCGTACACGACCCAGATCCCGACGAGGAGCAGCGTCAGGCCGTTGGCCTGCGCCGCGAGGATCTCGGCGCGGCCGAGGCCGAACGTCCACTGACCGCCGGGGCGGTGTGTGGCGAGTCGCGCGGCGACGAGGGCGGCCGCGAGCGCGAGCGCATCGGTGAGCATGTGACCGGCGTCCGCGAGCAGCGCAAGCGACCCGGCGACGATGCCCATCGTCACCTCGAACGCGAGGAAGGCGACGATCAGTGTCAAGGCGGTCGCAAGCGCACGACGGTCGGCGGCGCGGCTGTGATCGTGGTCGTGAGCGTGCATCAGGCGCGTGCGCGCGCGAGGGCGAGACGCTCCGGCGCGGTCGGGTGCGAGAACATGAGGAGGTATGCCCAGCGCGGCGGCGCGAGGTCGCCGAGGTTGCGCCGCGCGAGCGTCGTCATGACACGCTCGAACGTCGTCAGCTCGCCGGTCGCCCGCAGCGCGAACAGGTCCGCCTCGCGCTCGAAGCGCCGGGACAGCGCCCTGAGCAGCGGCAGGAGCACGACCTCCGACGCGAGCACGAGGAGCCATGCAACCGGCAGGTCACTGCCGTGCGGCGTCGACAGAACGAGCCGCAGCACGACGACGAAAGCAACCGCAGCGACCATCGCCGCCGCGGTGAGCTTCGCGACGTGCCGGAGCTTCCGATGCCCGAGCTCGTGCGCGACGACGAGTGCGACGCCGTCAGCGTCTGCCGCCTCGAGCAGCGTGTCCCAGACGACGACGCGCCGCGACGTGCCGAGGCCCGAGACGTACGCATTCACCTTGTTCGTGCGCCGGCTCGCGTCGGAGACGAGCACCGTCTTGACCGGCGCGCCGACCCGCTCGGCGAGCGCCGTCAGCCGTTGTGCGAGCCCGGTGTCCTCGAGCGGCCGGAACGAGTTGAAGATCGGCTCGAGGACGACCGGCGCGAGGAACAAGAGGAAGAGGACGACGAGCGCCGCGCCCACCGCAGCGGGCACCACCCACCACGACGGCCAGGCGCGTCCGATTGCGACGACCGCCGTCCAGGCGCCGACCGCGAGGACGATCGAGATCGCGAGCCCCTTCACGTGGTCGGCGACCCAGCCGCCGAGGGTCTGCGTCGAGAACCCCCACCGCCGCTCGCGGACGTAGCCGTGCCAGAGATCGAGCGGCAACGTGACGAGATCCAGAGCAACGACGACGAGCACCGCCCAGAGCGCGGCGGCCCCCGCCCAGCCGGCGCCGTCGAGGTCGTGGCCGATTGCGAGCCTGAGGGCGAGGACGACGCAAACCGTCAGCGCCGTCCGCACGAAGAGAAGGGTGTAGCGTGGCCGGTGGTAGCGCGAGGCCCGTTCGATCTCTTCCTTAGAAAAATCTGTGAAGTTCACCCGGCCCTAACTGAGGGTACTTGGTAACTAGACTGGAGACCGAGTGGCGACGGCGGCAGAGACCGTAGGCAGGCTGACAGTCGGCGAGGAGTCGGCCGCCCTCGCCGCGTCGCTGCGCCGCCTCACCCGCGTCGCGACCTGGGTGGCGGTCGCAGGCGCGCCGGCGCTCTTCATCTTCTACCTCCATGTCCTCCACTGGGCGTGGTACTGGGCGCTGCTCGTCACGTTCGGCGAGATCGTCGCATTCCGCGGCCTGATGGACATCCTGATCCGCCGGATGATCCCGTGGCCGACGCTGTTCGGCTCGAACGACGCACGTCTGACCGAGGAGGACATCGTCAACCGGCGGCGCTCGTGGTTCTGGCGCCGCAAGTACGCGTTCGCGATCTGGTTCGGGTCGTTCGTCGGGATCATCTACCTGATCGTCTTCGTCGTGATCCATCCGAACATCAACTGGCACAGCCCGACGACGATCGCGATCCTCCTCCAGGGGCTCTACACGCTTCTGACGCTCCCGTTCCTCTTCTTCATCAACTTCGCAATCCTCTTCGGCCCGCTGCTGCTGATGGGGCTCTCGCAGATGCGCGGCTACGAGCCGGGCGACGCGAACTGGGGCGTGCGGCTCGAGGACGTTCGCGGCCAGGCCGAGGCGAAGGAAGAGGTGCGGAAGATCGTCACCCTCTGGCAGTCGGGCGAGACGTTCGAGCGCGCCGGCGGCAAGCGCGAGCGCGGCCTCATCTTCCACGGCCCTCCGGGCACCGGCAAGACGATGCTGGCGAAGGCGATCGCGACGAGCTTCAACGCGCCGTTCATCGCGATGCCGGGCTCCGGCTTCGCGCAGACGTTCATCGGCATGGACGCAGTGATCGTGCGCTGGCTCGGGCGCAAGGCGAAGAAGCTCGCACGCAAGTGGGGCGGCCAGTGCATCGTGTTCATCGACGAGATCGACGCCGTCGGCATGCGACGCCAGTCGCTGCAGGGCGCGAACAAGATCGACGCGTGGACGCCGACGTACTACGGCCCACACGGCGCGCTCACACCGAGCGGCGACCTGTACGTCGAGGACGAGACGTGGCGCAACTGGCTGTTCGAGCAGCGCGCGCCGGAGCCGAGGTCACCGTACCCGGCGTTCGTTCGGAAGCTCGCCGGCACGTACAACGACACCGTCCACCAGGGCGGCGCGATGGGCCTCTGGGGCGGCACCGGGCAGCTCGCGCTCAACCAGCTGCTCGTCCTGATGGACGGCATGGACAACCCGCCGTTCATGCGCCGCCTGGTCACGAACAAGGTCAACACGTGGCTCGACGCGACGTATGTCATCCCGCGCCGGGTCGGGAGGGTCTCGCTGCGACTGCCGGTGCCGCGGCCGCGCAAGGATCAGATCTACTTCATCGGCGCGACGAACGTCCCGCTGCAGAACCTCGATCCGGCGCTCACGCGCCCGGGCCGCATGGGCCGCCACGTCTGGTTCCGCACGCCGACGAAAGAAGACCGCAAGGACATCTTCGAGCTCTACCTGAACAAGGTCGCGCACGATCCCGAGCTCGACACGCCGGATCAGCGCGACGAGATCGCGCGGATCACGAACGGCTACTCGCCGGCGATGATCGACCAGGTCTGCTCGATGGCCCTCACATACGCGCAGCACGACGGGCGCGCGGCATTCGAGCGCGCCGATCTGCTGCAGGCGATGTCGGTCATCGAGTCAGGCGCGGCCGTCGAGGTGAAGTACGTCGAGCACGAGACGATCGCGACGGCGATTCACGAGGCCGGGCACGCGGCCGCGGCCCACGTCTACGTGCCCTGGCGAGAGTCGAGCCGGCTGACGATCAAGATGCGCGGCGACGGGTCGCTCGGGCATCACATGACGTTCTCGAAGGAGGAGCGGTTCTCGAAGTGGAACCACGAGCTCTTCGGCGAGCTGGTCTGGGTGCTCGGCGCGATGGCGGCCGAATACATCTTCTACAACGAGAACTCGAACGGCGTCGGCGGCGACCTCGCCATGTCGACCCAGAGCGCCGCCTGGATGGTCGGCGCCTCCGGGATGTCACCGCCGCCGCTGGATGTGCCGAAGTTCGCGGACGAGACCGAGGACCAGACGCGGGCGCGGATCGTGAAGCAGCTCGAACGGGTCGGCGCGCAGCTGATGAACCGGACGCGCGGCGGCGCCGATTTCCACGGCGACCCGGTCGCCGCGATCCTCGGCGATCCGATCAAGCGCGGGCTCACCGCCCAGCTGATGGGCCAGGCGTTCGTCACCGCGTACAACTTCATCCGCCTCAACAAGGACGGGGTGGAGCGGGTCGCGACCGAGCTCGCGAAGGAGCGGGAGATCTACGGCGACCACGTCACTCGCCTCCTCAATGCCCAGAACTTCGTCAAGCCCGAGATCGACTGGCTCGACGACGCGTCGTGGCCGTCCGAGATCGAGTGGAGGGTGCCGAAGCAATCCGAAGGGAACGGGCAATGGCGTCCGAGCTGACGAGCGACGAGGCGATCATCGCGACCGAGCCGCCCGCGCCGGAGCCCGCCGCGACGCCCACCGGGCACCAGTACGGTCGCCGCTTCACCATCCTGTACGCGATCCTCGGCGGCGCGGTGCTCGCCTCGATCGGCGGCATCGTCCTCGCCTCGACCGGCGGCCATGTCGGCGCCGGCCCAGCAGCTTGGTCGTCGTGGAAGCCCGAGGCGACCGGGCAGACCGGCGCGAAGCAGATCGCGGCGCACGTGGCGCGCGAGTACCACCTGCCGTCGGGCGCGCAGCTCGTCGAGGTGTTCGCGAAACCGCCGTCGGTGTCGCCGGGCTCGCAGCAGATTCCGCTCCACTACGTCGTCAAGCAGGGGAAGGGCCAGAACGGCGAGCCGATCGCGATCAACGAAGGCGACACGATCCAGTACTCGCTGTGCGGCCTCGGCGACTCGTGCGCGATCGCCACCGGGACGCCCTCCGTCCAGCGTGGCACGCTCGTGCGGCGGGAGATCCTCGAACTCGCGCTCTACACGTTCAAGTACATGAGCGGCGTGAAGAACGTCATCGCCTTCATGCCGCCGACGCCGGGATCGACGCCGAAGTACACGGTGTTCCTGCAGCGGAGCGACCTCGATGCGCAGCTCAAGGTTCCGCTGATCCAGACGCTGAACCCGAAGACGCCGCTGCCGAACACGATCACGCGGCGCGAGCAGCAGACGATCGACTCCACGACCGAGGCGAAAGTCTTCTCGTACAGCCTGTCGCAGACGCAGACGGGCGAGGCCGTGCTCGTGCTCAGCCCGATCTCGGCGTAACCAGCGCGGCGACTCGACCGTTTTCCTTCCGTCATCCACCCTTGGAGGCGGAAACCGAATGCTGCTGATCCTGCTCTTGATCGTCGCGCTGGC
>Ga0182008_10001797_pt1 | contig 14001 bp, 11 predicted proteins | sample Sormic07211129_1_FD_120482 | JGI IMG/M metagenome (GOLD analysis project Ga0182008, IMG submission 120482) | Rhizosphere microbial communities from Sorghum bicolor, Mead, Nebraska, USA - 072115-129_1 metaG | ecosystem: Host-associated > Plants > Roots > Rhizosphere | place: USA: Nebraska...
CACGCCTGTGTGTCTAACGAGCCAAAGGCTACCCAGGTTTCCTGGGTGGCCATCCTTTTAGGAAGGCTGTTTTAATTAATAAATAAATTAAAACTTGTTTTTAAGATGCCCCTCTTACGGGGGCTGACGGCGCCTGAATATAATATCCTTAAAGTAGCTGGTAGTTCATTAGGATATAAACATCTTCCTGAAATACGAATAAGAATTAGTGAAGCTCTTTCAGGAGATAAAAGTCCATTATTTGGAAAAATTTACCCCCCCCAGAAATGCGAGCTAAAATGAGTGAAGCTTTAACAGGAAAAATAGCTACTCAACTTACAAAAGAAAAAATGAGTGAAGCTCATACCGGTAAAATTTATCGGAAGAAACTAAGCTTAAGATAAGTGAAGCTCTTACAGGTAAAGTATTAACTGAGGCCACAAAAGCTAAAATTAGTAAAGCCAACATAGGAAAAACTTTATCAGAAGGGACTAAAGAAAAGATCAGATCAGTATTACTAGAGGTACTTGCATTTATGTTTATAATTGTGATAGATCTTTAATTAATTAATACTTTTAATTCCTATCGTAAAGCTGCTGAGTTTTTTAAGGTAGATAAAAATACAATAGTACGTTACACTAATAATGGTAAATTATTTCAAGGTAAGTGGGTATTATCAACCACTCTTTTCAATCCGGATTCTTGTCTAGGAGCTACTTCAAAGGAGGATAAGAACATCTAAATTATTATTAATGATAGGGGTATAATATATCATTATCATATAAATCGCTTAATTATAAAGACTCTAAATATATCTTAACCTTTATAATCTAACACCCTCCTATTTGCATAATAACCCTTATTGATGTAAGTGGCCATAACCGTTGAAATATATATATGATTAAATTTCTTTTTTTGTACGAGACCCTTTTTAAAATTACAATGTTATCAAAATTATTTAACTTTTTCAACTTTTTCCCTACTGCTCATTGTGACGTAGCGGAACCTTGGCAACTTGCATTCCAAGACGGTGCATCACCATCTTTCGATGGAATTGTAGATCTTCACGATCAAATTATGTTCTATTTAGTAATAATCGTTATCGGTGTATCTTGGATGTTAGGTACTATTATTATTAAATTCAATACGAGAACTAATCCTATAGTATACAAATACTTCACTCATGGTACAGTTATAGAATTAATTTGGACAGTTACTCCAGCATTAGTATTAGTAGCTATTGCTTTCCCTAGTTTCAGATTATTATACTTAATGGATGAAGTTATAGATCCTGCTATTACTGTTAAAGCTGTAGGTTCTCAATGGTTCTGGAGTTATGAATACTCTGATTATATCTCAGATTCTGGAGAACCAATAGCTTTTGATAGTTTCATGATACCTGAAGCCGACTTGGAAGAGGGTCAATTCAGACTTCTTGAGGTAGATAACCGGGTTGTATTACCAGTAGACACTCATGTAAGATTCATCTTAACTGGTAGTGATGTAATTCATTCTTTTGCTGTTCCTGCTTTAGGTCTTAAATTAGATTGTGTTCCAGGAAGATTAAATCAAACTTCTACTATTATCAACAGAGAAGGTTTATTCTACGGACAATGTTCAGAAATATGTGGTGTAAACCATGGATTTATGCCTATCGTTATCGAAGCAGTATCTTTAGAGAAATACTTAGCTTGGCTTAACGAACAGTTAAACTAGGATTAGTTATTTCATTAAAGCAATATTTAGTTTAGTTTAATGAATAATTAAACTAAACACCCCCCCCCTATCTCACAATACTCTAATATTTCTAAACTAAAGTTAGAGTACCCATATTTTTATATTAAGAATAGTATTTTCGGTAACGATATAAAAATAGGTGTTATTAGATTTTAGAATATAAATTACAGGCGGAAGATTTTACTTCTATTACTAGTATATGTTTTCATGGCTAAAGATGATATGCTATATAGTTTAGTAATGTTAAGTCTATAAAAGTCATTATCATGTAGATAAAATAAAAGCAATAATGAAAGGTAATTATGATAGGGGGGTGTTTAATTCCGGTTTTTTTATGAGTGCCATCATTAAAGCGAATAACCCAATTGCTTCAGTTAAAGCAAATAACGGGGGGGAGTTTTTATTTTTAATAGTCATCAATTATACTAACAATTAATCGTAACCATAAACTTAAAGCTTTAGTTAAATATAAGATAACCTCAATTATCTTAGGATGTTATATTAACAATTAATTATTTACAATAAGAATAAAACCAGCGACTGTAAATAAAATTAAAAGAGCAATAACTATAGATAAATAAAAATAAATAATGTATTGGCTAAATGGTTGTAACCATTTTAGAAAAATAAGAAATCTTCCAGAATAATAATTTTCTAAAGGACCCTGTAATTTAAAGATCATAACATAGCAAAATAAACATATTATACAAAATAAACATGTTAAACCACCACTAAATAAAGTAACGCCAGTAATAAATTCAAAGGATCTGTCAGGTCCAAATAAATCAAAAAATTCAAAAATAGATTCAGATTCCTTAGGACTATTAATAACATTAGTATTAGGGCTAGTTAAAGTAGTATTACTTTGAGTATTAACTGAAGCAATTCTTTCTTGAGACTCAATATTAATACGCGCAATTCTTTCTTGAGATTCAGCATGAATATGTGCTACATTCTCTTGAGATTGAGCTAATATTTTAGCCTTTTCAATATTAGATTCACCTTGTTTTTTTACCATTTCAATAGTTCCAGCTGCTGCTATACCTCCTACAATTATAGGACCTATAAATTTTTTCATGCTGTTAGAAACCATACTTGATGTTATAAAATACTTATTATTATTTATTATTAAAATTATAAAATATTTAATTTCTTCTTTATAGCTACTTATTACTAAATAGCCCTACTTATAATGAAGCTGAACCAAATAGTATTTTTTAATATTTATAAACTATAACATAAAGCTATAAACATTATTTATTAAATTCAGCCCCTCGGCATTATAAAACTAAAAAGATTTTTCAATTAAGCTAATATTCTTATTTATAAACTCTATAAGAAAGCCATCATTAAAGCGAATAACCCAATTGCTTCAGTTAAAGCAAATATAGTAAATATGAGTTAATAAGTTTAAAAATAAAAAAAGGGGGGGGTGTTTTAAATAGTCCCAAATAAAGTATATACATTTACATATTTTATTTTATAAAAATAAACCCTAATTCAGTTTATATTATCTCTATCCCTAGTTAGAACATTTAATTAAAATAATAAAATATTAAAAAAGGGTTAATGCTAAAATTCTTGAAACCAGTGAAAAGTATTGCTAAGGCAATAGTAGCAAAAAGTCCATAAATAATGAATTTTCTATTACCTTGTATTAATCCGTGATAAACTAAAGTAAGATAATTTTTGAAAATTGCTATTTTAAAAGATATGGAACTACTGTAAATCTATTAAAATAAAAATTGATAATATTAATAAAGACATATATGACACCACAATTAATAACCCATTAAAAATAACTGAGTAATAAGATAAATATCGATAATATTTAACAAACTTAATTATTCTTGGAAATTTAATTTCCAAATTATACTGTTCTATAAAATAATTATTAAGAAAATATATTCCTATTGTAATTAAACATAGACCAATAACCAAAAGTAATGAAACCGTAGCATAAGCATATTGAGATAACAAATATAGAGAATCTGATCCATTAGTTGATAATACCTCAGCATTTTCTTTATTTGTTATAGGTATTAGATTATTCCCAGTATCTGCAGTATTTGCATTATTTAAAAATAACTTCATATTTTCCCAAGAAAAAGAATTTATACCTTCGCTAGAACCTAAATTTTGATTAGAATTTAAAGAGAAATTATTTTTTAAATACTCTATCTTTGTAGATGTTAAGTTAGTTTCAGTAGTAAAATTATTAGAAACTAGCTCCTTTAATTCCTCTTTTTGAATAAACTCAGGTTTATTGGAAATTTTTAAATTTTCCTCCAAAGTTTGGATCTTCATCTTAAGTGTCTCTAACTCTATCTTCGAGTTATAAGCCTCAAGTTCAGCTCTTTTTCTTAGCTCCTCAGCTTCATCTAACCTTTTTTGTGTATGTCTATATTTCCCATTAATAGTATCTTTTCTAATTTCATTAAGTAGTGAAAATAAAGAGGCAGAAGCTCCTATAACAGTAAAAGTTTTGATTACATCAAAACTTCTATTTAATAAACCTGCTTGTAAATAGTTATTTTGCATATTATAATTTATAATAAATCCCATAATTTTAGCCTATTTAGGGGTAAGCTAAATTAAATAATGAAATCAATCATTATTTTATAGTAATTTTACACTTATAAAACAATATAAAATTGTTCTTAATTTACTTAGACAAACTTGCCATTAGTAAATGTTTATTAAGTATTTCAAGAATGAGAGGACTTGAACCTCCAGTTTCTCAATTGGAATCGAGCGCTTTAATTTAAACTACATCCAATTAATACTTATATTTAAATATATAAATATATAGAACAACGTCCGAGGGGGGGGTGTTAACTGATTATACAGGTAATTGACCTTTAAACACATAGAACATTGATAGTTCAAGGAGTTTGTTAAAGAGAGTATTATTTTTTGTTCATATATTTTATATAATATGAATTTCTAAACAATTTACCTAAATCTCTATGTTTAGCTAAATTTGCCTTATCTGCTTTTAAATATAAAGAAAGAGCAGTCATTGAGTCAAATTCTTGAATTATTTCATGATTTGAATCAGTTAATATAACTGATTTAGCATTATTAGATTTAGGTCGAGCTTTTGCTAATTCACTTAATAATTTCTTATTTTCAGGAGTATGTGACTTACCATAGAAATTATTCCCTGGGCCTAAATAAGTATTCTTTTTGATAATACTCATCTTTTCTAAACTATCCTCGGTATGTTTATACCCATAGGAATTACCGGCTACTTGAAGAATATTCATAGTAAGTTTTATGAGATCAATATAAAATTGTTCTCGATTAATGCAATCTTTTATTTCACAATACTCAAGGATAGTAAGGCTGAAGTTAGAGTAACCATTTCTTAAAATGGATAAGTATATTACGCTTTTACCTCTAGCGACACTAGAAATATAATTGTAATTATAATATTGTCTAAATCTTAAACTTAGATTAGTAGAACTACCCACATAAGATTGTCCAGTTAATAAATTAATAAATTGGTACACGCCAGCTTTATCTTTATTCTCTAGGATAATTGAATCTTTATTAAGGTCAGCATTTGAATATATTTTTATAGGCACTATACTAGAAAATAACATAACTATATTGAAAGGTTCAATAGAAGCTTCTGGACTAACAAAAGCTAATTGTATAGAAGATTCTGCCGTAACAGAAGCAAAATAATAAATAAAATTAATGGGCATTTGTAAGCATAATAAGTTATAAGTTGTATACATTGTTTGTTTTGTTATTTTATAACAAAAAATATAAAATTAATTAATAAGAGTAATATAATCCAGGAGGTAATAACACAGGGGGGGGGGTGTTAATTCCGGTTGCTTAAAATTATGAGTATCCTAGAAATATCTTGATCATATTCTTGTTATATTAAAAAAATTGAAACTTCTTAAAAAATAAGTATAAAAAGCTTATGCCCGTTGGGTGTTAAATAAAAAAAATTTATCATATTTTTACTTCATTATTAAAATAAAGCCCACCTCATTCTTAATTCTAGGCAGAATGAGCCTAATTTCCTTTTCACTATAAACCGCTTAATAGTCTTAAACTTAATATAAATAAGATTGTTTGTATGCTTACTAATATGGTTAAATAAAATACTATAAACCCATCAGAGTATGGTTTTACAAAATTTACTAACTTAAGCATATAACCTGAATAGTGATTTTCCAGAGGTAAATCTAACTTATATATTGATACGTATATCCCTAAGAATAAGATACATAATAAGGATGTTAAAGTTCCTGCAAATAGTGCTATACCAACCAAAGCCTCGAATGTTAAACTAGTTGGGTCGAAATTAATAATCCAATCCTTTAATTCCCCTAATTCTAGAGGGGAGTTAGCGGTTTCGGTATCATTAGAAATGATTTTATTAGTTTCGGCTTTAGCTATTTTATCAAATTCAGCTTTAACTATTATTCTGTCCATTTGACCGTTAACCTCAAGTCTAGTTGCTTCAATTCTTGAGGCTGCTTCTATTTTAGCTACTTCTATAGCTGTATGTGATTGTTGAGAACCAGCAAGATATGCTGCTCCAGTTGTTATTACAGTCCCGGCAATAGGAGCTATAATTTTTAATTTGTTGTTAGTCATTGTATTGTGATTATAAATAATTAAAATTTAATCCTCCCACAGGAAGACAGCAAGTAATTTGCATAAAAATATTAATCTTTTTACATTATTAAAATAAAGGTATTTATACTAATTTTTCTTATAATTAATTAAAATATTGATAGACTCGTACTTAATAAGTATAAATAGATAATTAATACTTATATGTATATTACTTAAATTATCTATATAATAATAATAATAATATTATTTTTATAATTAATCTATTTTATTAAGAATATTTTTTATTAAAGATAATTAATCACTTATTTTAAGTCTATAAAAGTCATTGTCATGTAGATAAAATAAAAGCAATAATGAAAGGCAATTATGATAAAAGGAAGGGGGGGGGTGTTTAATTCCGGTTTTTTACAATTATGAGTATAAAAGGGGGATTTTTACAATTAAAATAATTAATAAAAATCAAAAAGAAAAGGTAAAAAAGAGGGCTGACGAAATAATTATTTAAGTTCTGTAAAAGAGAACCAAGATGAGTTATGCGCCAATTTCCCAGCTTTAATACATCTCGCGATATACTCGCGTGTAAGACCTGTATGTTCCTGGGCCATTCTCAAAGAATCATACTTAGCAATTAATGTTATTTTATTTGCTTTGTATTCATACACTACCTTACTTCTAGAATGATTCTTACGCATTAATTCTATAGTATCTAAGGGTCTTGAAGAACCTTTTAAAGGAAAATTAATTAAAGGTTTATCTTCTATTAGACCCTCGTTAGATTCTATAGCTTTTAAAGCTTCTTTAATCTTTCTATTTTCTGAGAATGCATTAACTCTCTTTAAAATAGACTCATCGGAATGCTTAAATCCTGTAGAAGAACCTGCTACTTTTAAGATATTGTAAACAGGTTGTAAAGTATTTAAATAATGTTGCTCACGTTCTAGTACTTTATTCTCATCACAGTACTCAAGGATTTCAAGAGAAAATTTTGAATACCCGTATTTAGCTAATGCATCATGAATCATACTTTTACTTCTGCTTTTATCAGAGATAAAATCATAGTTAAAATATAATCTTAAACGATTAGATAAATTTATAGAACTCCCTACGTAGGTATTACCAGTTTCATTATTAATCCATCTATAAATACCAGCCTTTTTATTATTATCTTTAATAATATCTTGTTTCATAGTATCTGCGTTACTATAGATTTTTATAGGAACTATACTAGATAGAAGAAAAACATCAGATGAATAAATTTCTAATAAAGAAATAGTAGGTATTTCAAATAAATTGAAAAGAGGGAATAATCCTATTCCAACACCTGTACCTGTGATTATCGCGTTTGTAACCATGTTAAATTGTTTATATCATGTCAATTAAGACTTGATTTGTGTTAAACTATCTTTTAATCAATTCTTGTTATTTATATAAATCCGGTAAGACTTTTATTAGGCCCACTTATTAATATTAAATCAATTTGTTTATACGATAAAAAGGGGGGTGTTAATTCCGGCTATTGTTACAATTATGAGTAAAGTAACAAGAAGGCCATCATTAAAGCGAATAACCCAATTGCTTCCGTCAATGCAAAACCTAAAATTGTATAAGAGAATAATTGAGCTTTGATTGAAGGGTTTCTAGCAGTAGAGTTTACTAAAGCTGCGAATACTGTTCCAATTCCAACACCTGCACCAGCTAATCCGATTGTAGCTAATCCTGCACCTATGATTTTTGCGCTTGCTAACATTTTTATATTTTTGTTATTTCATGTCAATTAAGACATGAATTATATTAAACTATCTTTTAATCAATTCTTGTTATTTATATTAATCCGGTAATATTTTTATTTAGACCACTAATTAAAAATAATAAACGAAGCTTGCGGGGGGGGAGGGGGGAAACTCACCCCGGGGGCAAGTAAAATAATATAGTCTAGTACACTGATGGGAGGTTCTTAACCCTCTCCCCCACTAACATCCTCTACCAGAGGTGGACGATGCATCGTTTATTATTTAAAATAAACGATATTTGGGGGAAAGGAAAAGGTGGGATGAGACTGGGCTAATTTATCCGGGGCCGGTACCCGTGGCAACGTGCGTGGGCCCAGGATTTTTTTTTAAGATACTAGACTCATTGGTTTATAATACTCCCCAGAGGGCACAAGGAAAACACCTCTACTTTAGTTAGCATTGACTTAAGTCAATGTTTAGGGTAGTTCCTCATCGCAGGCCCCAGGATTTTATTAAATAAAAAAGGATTATAGCTTAATTGGTTAAAGCGCTAATCAATTAATTAAAGTGGGCAATTAATTATAAAATTAATATATATATATATAATATATAAAGGACTATAGTTTAATGGTAAAACGAACATTTAAACTAATCTATATATATTTTATCCTAAGATAACTTCTTAGTTAAACTTAATTATTATTAAGTTTAACACCCCCTTATAAATATTAAATATTTTTGTTGAAAAATAATATAAAGAGGCTATTTTATAGATGAATAAATATGATTAAATCTCTTTTTTTGTACGAGACCCTATTTTAAAAATTACAATGTTATTCAAATTATTCAATTTTTTTTTTCATTATTTTTCTTTACGTGTTTATATCATTCTATTTTATATTATTCTTTTATTTTTTTTTAATGATAATATTATTTATTGTGCAGATGAGTCAGTAAACGATATTTCTGTTTTAGATAAGCCTATACGGTTTGAAACAACACCAAGAAAACTAGGGCAATATGCAGGGTATCTTAGTGTTTCTGGTGCTGCTGGATATATGGGTTATTACGGCCTAAAATCTGGAATATGGGCATCTGAAGTATTTCCAGGAACATTTATGACAAAAGGAGTCTTGACTGCTACAGGCTTAGCAATTGGTACGATGTACGGTTTAGGTATATATGCTATTAATAGAGCTCATAGACCAAACTTTCCTATTACTGTTGAGGAAGTTAATCCTTCCAATACCGGAGCGGGAAATACGGTTAATTGTCCATTAGAAGTTGGTGATATAATCTTTAATCCTTTAAGGAATTTAGACCCTATAGCAGAAGACCCTAATATAGCTCTATTATCTGTTAGTATAATATTATTAATAATAGGAATACAATGTTTTAATTTTATTTTATTACGACTATTACTTCTAAGATATGCATCCAAAATATCATCACTAATAAAACAACCAACATTGTTGAGATTCTTTAATAAATTAATATTATTGTTTGAAAAAACGAAAGCATTATATATTACAGGTTTTACAATCCTTGGTTATATTAGTATAATAGGAGGAATAATCTTTTTAAGCTTTTTATTACACTTTATGTCTTAAATATCTCCTCTCTCTTAAAATTCTCAGCTAGTTAAACCAAACTTCTACAATCATCAATAGAGAAGGTTTATTCTACGACAATGTCCAGAAATCTGTAAAGTGAATAATAGTTTTATACCTGTCGTGATCGAAGCAATTTCTTTAGAGAAATACTTAGCTTGGTAAAACGAACAATTAAACTAGTCTATTTATTTTATCCTTAAATAACTTCTTAGTTTTACCTGATAATTATTAAGTAAAACACCCCCGTTTATGATAATTAACTGTTTTTAAATTTCTGTCCTTTTATAGGATAAAATTATGATTATATTTATTTTTCCGACAAGATTTTTATTATACTATTAATTATTTATTTTTCAATCAATAAGACTTTTATTATATATATATAAAGGATTATAGCTTAATTGGTTAAAGCACGGTCTTGATAAGACCGCTACTAGAGGTTCAAGTCCTCTTAATCCTATAAAATAAATATAAGAAGTCGTATTTTACGTAACGTAAATAACAGTATTGATATGTAAAATAATTTATTATCATTGAGATTAATTATTTTCAATAATAGAAGTCCAAGTCTATCTTAATCCAATTGATGATTTGAATAAATTTTATAATTCTTAAATGAATTAGAAATTAATTAAGTACCGTGAGGGAAAATAATCAAATTTTAGTGATGAGAGATCATTCTTATATTAATACTTAAGGATATTTACTCCCTCCGGAAGGAATTATAAATCTCCTTGATGCGAGTAACATTGCGTCACCTGTACATACCATAAGCTTCTCTTACTCTCAGTCTTTTAGATATTACCCTGAGGGCATTAATCAGTATTAAAACTTTCTTTTTAGATTAATCACTTCATCGTGGTAATTTGCTGAAAAAGGAGATGTAACTTTATGAAGTATTTGTCGTTAAATGTTTAAGACGGCTAATCCCCCCTTATCTTACTTACCCCTTCATTATAAATAAAGAAGGACTAACAAAATTTACTTTCTAAAATTAAAGTTAATACTGCCTGTAACCAGTCAGATGATTAAAAAAAACAATGTTAAACTTATTCAATAATTTACTTTTCCCTAATCCTTCTACTTTTTCTCAACATACTAAACTATTTTTTTCAACAATTTCTAAAAATACTAGCTCTAATTTAACTTCTGATCTAAATAATTATACCATTAAAGGATTTCCCTCTAATCAATTCTATGAAAATGCAGATACGGATAAAATGGATATATTCCAGGATAATAAAGGCAAAACTGGAATATATATGTGGTATAATAAAAAATCAGGCAAATCTTATGTAGGTAGTTCTATAGATCTTTCAATAAGATTTAGTTCTTATTATTCATTACCTTATTTAATTAGAAGAAATTCTAGTTATATTTGTAATGCTTTATTTAAAGATGGTTATTCTCAATTTAGTCTAACTATCTTAGAGTATATAGATATTAGAAATATCCCAAAAGACCAAATAAAGAAATTAATACTGGAACGAGAGCAATATTACCTTAATAGTTTAAAGCCCTCCTACAACATCTTGATAAAAGCAGGTAACTCTATAGGTTACAAACATTCCGAAGAATCTATATTAAAAATGTCTAATGTCAATAATCCTATGTTTGGTAAAACTGGTAATAATCATCCAACAAGTAAAAAAGTATATGTTTATATTATAGATCCTGATTCGAAGGATCCAATATTAGAGAAATCTTTTAATACTTGTACTGATGCAGCTAAATTCTTTGATTGTAGTTTACGACAAATATCATATTATCTAAATAAAAACAAATTATTTAAGAAACAATGGATTTTATCGAGTACCCTAATTTGTAAGGAATAATAATTATAATTACTAGTCATGTATGATTATTATATGCATTATTTTCAAGAGAACATTAAAGATATACTTCCTATCTATTTTTTCTTTGTTTAGAGTTATTTTTCAAAATTTCTACGAAGAGTAACTTTAAACACCCCCCCCCCTATTAGCTATTCCCATAGCCCCATGTGCTTATAATATTTTAAGAGGTCATCCGATTTTAATATTTTAATTAAAGGATTATGATATAGTTAAAACACAGATAAGACCGCTAGTGGAGGTTCGATTCCTTCTAGTCCTATAAAATAGATAAGCCAAGGAAGAATGTGAGAATTAATTTGCCCAGGCCGGTAATGGCCAATTACCCACAACCCTGCCCCCCCTCTGCATTTCTACAGAGGGACCCGCCGAGGAAAATATAAAAAAACTAACCGGTCCGGGATTTAATAAAATTAAAACTAACCACCTTCGGGATTAGTTTAAGGCTCTCTGGGTCGTGAATTCATTCTTTTTAGTTTTTGTGTTATATTCTTAAACAACTTTAAGAATAACTTATATTCAAATAATTATTCCCCCCCCTGCATATATACGGGGGGGAGATGAGGAATTATCCCTCCCCCCCCCCTGAACATAGGCCTTGGTCCTATGTTAAGTTTTTAACTTAAAGGGTAGTATTAAATGTTTTTTATATATTTATATAAAAACTTACCCCATGGGCAATAATTATTAGAAAATAAATAAACAGTTTTCCAATAGAAAGTAAAACAAATAGTCTTTATATTAAAGGGATAACCAACTATCAAATTGGGCTAATCTTTATATAAAAAAAAATAAAAAATGAAGATAATAACCATGAGTATTTTATATCTTCTACTTTTTTGGCTAATAAAGTATAAATCATAACATATAAACTAAAAAATCTTATTTATATATTATTAACTACTAATTAATAAAAACATTATTTTATAAAGAAGATTATAAAAGAATAAGGGACTATAGCTTAATTGGTCGAGCACATAATTGTCGATTATGAGGATATCGGTTCGAATCCGTTTAATCCCGATAAATTAAGTTAGTATTTGTCATACAAAATCAATAAAAAATAAACAAAACTCCCCCGGGGGGGGGGCGACTTAGCTCCCCGGGTCTTTTTATTTTTTTTTGGTTAATCTAACTTGCTGTCTTCCTGTGGGAGGATTAAATTTTAATTCTTTTTTATAAATTAAAAAAAATGCCTCAATTATTACCATTCTATTTTGTTAACATGATTTCATTTTCTTTCTTATTATTTGTAGTAATCTTATACGTATTATCTACATATATCTTACCTACATATCCATTACTTTTTTCTATAAGAATGGCATTAACTAAATAATACTCTTAATTTTCTATTTGTTTTTTCTTCTTACTTAAGAAGGAAAACTTAAGGAATAATAGAAAAGGGGTCCAATCTTAATGGGTTATATCCAGGTAGGTTGGACACCCAACTTTATTCTATTCAGAATATCTTATTAATAAGCTAATTTGCCCGGGCCGGATGACCAATTTCCATAACTGAGCCCCCTGCATTATTGCGGGGGAAGATCTTAAACCTAAAATTTTACAAAGAAAATTAAAAGTAATATCTAATAGAGAAAATTAATTGAGGAGAGAGAGAATCGAACTCCCTATAACCTTCCGGTTGCTTCATTTACAGTGAAGTTCTCCGCCATGGAGAATTCCCCTCGTTATATATATTTATCTTAAATAACCTTAATAATTAGGTATAATTTCAACACAAACTAGTTAGGAAGGGAGGGGGTGTTAATATAATTTAATTATATTAAGACCGATAAATTAATGTAAGTTAATAGCGTCGTTTAAGTAAGAAGCCGTTAACATCGTGAAAACGTAAGCCTGGATGAAGGCAATTGCCATTTCTAACCCAGTGAATGCGATTATGAATGTGAACGGGATAATACTAATTAATGCTAGTACTGGCCCACCTATAACAGCTTTCCATGTGAATGTTGAGAAGATTTTTAATAATACATGACCACCAATCATATTAGCAGTTAATCGTAACCCTAAACTTAAAGCTCTAGCTAAATATGAGATTGTCTCAATCATCACTAATACTGGTACTAATCCTAAAGGAGTTCCAGCTGGTACAAATAATCCAAAGAATTTTAATGCATGAGTTTGGAAACCTAAGATAGTTACACCAATTAAAATAGCAACACTAAATCCAATACCAAAAACAAAATGAGAAGATGGTGTAAATGAATAAGGTACTAATCCTATTAAATTAGATAATAATACATATAAGAATATTGTATATAAGAATGGTAAATAAGCTTGACCTTTTGTTCCTATTGTTGAATTGATCATACCTAAGATACTACCAAATAAAGATTCTTGCACTAATGACCATCTTGATGGAACTACTTTATTGTTATTTAAAGATAAATAACTCATTGCTAATACTAAGAAAGTAACAATGATTAAGTATAATCCAATGTTTGTTAATGAGAATTTTGCTCC
>Ga0182008_10001800_pt1 | contig 13995 bp, 15 predicted proteins | sample Sormic07211129_1_FD_120482 | JGI IMG/M metagenome (GOLD analysis project Ga0182008, IMG submission 120482) | Rhizosphere microbial communities from Sorghum bicolor, Mead, Nebraska, USA - 072115-129_1 metaG | ecosystem: Host-associated > Plants > Roots > Rhizosphere | place: USA: Nebraska...
CGAACCGACCAACCACTTGGACATGGAATCCATCGAAGCGCTGAACCTGGCGCTGGAGAACTACCCGGGCACGCTGATCTTCGTCAGCCACGACCGTGAGTTCGTCTCGTCCCTGGCCACCCGTATCATCGAGTTGAGCGCCACCGGCGTGATCGACTTCAGCGGCAGCTATGACGACTACCTGCGTAGCCAGGGTGTGGTGTTCTAAAGCACTCCGCCAAAAAGCCGTGCCAAGCGGGCCCGTTGTGATTGAGAGGGCCCGCTCGCCACAACAAGCCCGCTCGCCACAACAGCATCGTTTGCCGCACAAAGCCTATTCATCAGACAAAGTCGTTAGCCAGCTTCCTTTTCCCCCGCGCCCTTGCCATCATGCCCGCACCGCCCGCCCGCGAACGAGTGCCCATGCCTGCCGCAGCCCCCAGCTCGATATCGATCACCCTGCAGATCGTTTCCATTGTCTTCTACACCTTCATCGCGTTTATCTGCATCGGCCTGCCGATTGCGGTGATTCCTGGCTATGTACACGAACAACTGGGTTTCAGCGCGGTAGTGGCCGGGATCACCATCGGCTCGCAGTACCTGGCGACGCTGCTCAGCCGCCCCATGGCCGGGCGCATGTCAGACAACGTCGGCACCAAGCGCGCGATTGTGCTGGGCCTGGCCGGGATTCTAGTGAGTGGCGTATTGACGTTCTTCGCCACGCTGGTGGCAAGCCTGCCATCGTTGAGCCTGGGCATCCTGATCGTCGCGCGGCTGCTGCTGGGGGTGGCCCAGGGGCTGATCGGCGTGGGCACCATCAGTTGGTGCATGGGCGCGGTGGGTGCGGAACACACCGCACGGTCGATCTCGTGGAATGGTATTGCCTCCTACGGTGCCATCGCGATTGGGGCACCGCTTGGCGTGGTGATGGTCGCGGAATATGGCTACAACAGCCTCGGCATCGCTCTGACGGTATTGTCCGCGCTAGGGCTGGTGCTGATCCGCAATAAACCCTCGGTGCCGGTGGTACGTGGCGAACGGCTGCCGTTCTGGGCGGTATTCGGACGTATCGCGCCATTTGGCGCCAGCCTGTGCCTGGCTTCGATTGGCTACGGCACCCTCACCACCTTTATCACCCTGTACTACCTCAACCGTGGCTGGGCCGGCGCGGCTTACTGCCTCACGCTATTCGGCGTGTGCTTTATCCTGTCGCGACTGGTGTTTATCTCTGCCATCAGCCGTTTCGGCGGTTTTCGCGCAGCCGTTGCCTGCATGACCATCGAGACCCTCGGCCTGACCCTGCTGTGGCTAGCGCCGTCCACCGGGGTGGCATTGATCGGCGCCGGGCTGACCGGCTTTGGCTTGTCGCTGGTGTACCCGGCGCTGGGTGTGGAAGCCATCAAGCAGGTGCCCAACAGCAGCCGTGGCGCGGGGCTGAGTGCGTATGCGGTGTTTTTTGACCTGGCCCTGGCGATTGCCGGGCCGTTGATGGGCGCCGTGGCGCTGAACCTCGGCTACGGCTGGATCTTCTTCTGTGCCGCACTGTTGTCGGTCACGGCCCTGGGCGTGACCCTGCTGCTTATGCGCCGCGCTTACTGATCAGCGGTCTGCAAGCCTGCCCGGGTAGATTGGCCGAGGGTGTGACTGAAGAACCGCCCCGCCTCGGAGATCAGGTCGCGGTGAATGCCTTCACGGTCAACCCCATCGGCATCCGTGCAGATCGCCGGCATTGTTGCCAACTGATCGCTGTCGCACGGCGCCATGAACACGAAGTGCCCTGCCCCGGCCAAGAGCTTGAAGTCCGGCGGCTCCGGCAGTTTGCGCGCCAGCGCGGCGGCGTTCTTGTCCACCGCCACCAACTTGTCGCCATCGCCGCTGTAGAGCAGCACGGGCACATGCACATCGGCCAGGGTGTGACGGCCGAACATCAGGCTCAGCGGCGCCATCAACATCAAGGCATGAATGCGCGGGTCGGATTGCGGTTGCAGGTCATCACGGTCCACCACCAGTTCGCCCTTGGTGGTGCAGGCGTCGCGATCTTCCGGACGCTCCTGGCAATACCGGCGCAGGCGGTCGAAATCAGGCTTGGCGCCGGCCAGGATCAACGCGGTCTCACCCCCGGCTGAATAGCCAATGACACCCACCTGGTCCACGTTGACGAATGGCGAGAGCATCGGGTCGCCCAGGGTGGCGGTGATTGCTTCGGAAATCTGGATCGGTCGCCCGTACAGGTTGCTCACCGTGCCCAGGCGACTGTGATCCTTGTAGTTGTCGCCAGGGTGCAGCACCGCTACCACTACAAAGCCCTTGCGCGCCAGGGAGGTGGCCAGGTCATGCAGCGCCAGCGGCGTGCCGGTGTTGCCGTGGGACAGCATCAGCATCGGGAAACGGCCGATGGCGATCTTGGCATCTTCGGTAGCGGCGACGTGGTAGGCGCCCAATTGCGTGGTGTGCTCAAGGCCAGTGGACGGGTAGAACGCCACGGCTTTCATCGGCTGCAGGTCCAACGGATCCAGAAACGTCATGCGATGGAAGCCCACACTCCAATGCGGGTGCGGCGCAGGTGCGGCGTGCACTGAAATCAGGCCGCCGAGCAGGGAAAGAACCATAAGGGCACAAAGACGCATCATGGGGATGTCCACCTTTGCTGCGTGAGAACCGACATATCGAAAAAAGTCCAGGGTGTTAAACCCACGCTTGCACAACCTGGGCCAAAGTAATGACAGCGCACAAACGAAAAAACTCCGTACTCCGTTCGCTTTGAGGCGAGCAGAATACAGAGTTTAGGCGCCCGGCTTCAGAATGAAACCGAGCAAAGGCGGAATTTACACAAGCCTTACGCGACGGCGAACAATTGTTCGTTGATGACCACGTTGGCGTCGTTCAGGGCTTTGCTGCGCACTTCATCACCGTAGGCCAGGCCTTCGGCGCGTACGATTTCGATATCGGTGATACCCAGGAAGCCAAACAGCAGTTTCAGGTAGCCTTCATGGGCAGCACCCGAGGCCTGGCCGGCGTGCAGGCCGCCCGCGGTGGACACGATGATGACCTTCTTGTTGCCGCACAGGCCTTCAGGGCCGGCTTCGCTGTAGCGAAAAGTCTGGCCGGCGACGGCGATACGGTCGATCCAGGCTTTCAACTGGGTCGGAATGGTGAAGTTGTACATCGGTGCGCCAACCACTACCGCGTCGGCGGCGAGGAATTCAGCCAGCGACGAAGCGCTCAGCTCAGCCTCATGCTTCTGCGCGGCATCACGCAGTTCGGCGGCGGTGCCGAGGGCGCCGAGGGTTGCGCCGGAAAAGTGGTTGATGCCTTCGCTAGCCAGGTCGCGGTAGGTCACTTCCACACCCGGTTCAGCCGCTTGCCAGGCCTTGACCACGCCCGCGCTGAGCTGACGGGAAGCCGAGTTGTCGCCGAGGATGCTGGAATCGATATGCAAAAGTTTCATGCGGAATCTCCAAGTGAGGATCGCCGTGGGGCGATCGAGTGAGGTTCATCCTACAGATGATCCGAATAAAGGATTAGACCATTGAAACGCGACTGTTTGTCCCGCCAGCAGGACAATGTTCAATGGGACGACACGTAAATCGACGCCGACGCAGGCGCCGGCAACGCATAGGTGCGCTTCATCCACTGGATTTCCGCCTGGGGTGTGCGCCCGAAGAAGCGCTTGAACTCGCGACTGAACTGCGAAGGGCTTTCATAGCCGACCTTGGCACTTGCCGTGGCGGCGCTGATATCGCTGCGCAGCATCAGCAAACGCGCCTGGTGCAGGCGCGTGGACTTGAGGTATTGCATCGGCGAGGTGTCGGTGACCGTGCGAAAATGCGCGTGAAAGCTCGGCACGCTCATCATCGCCTCTCGGGCCAACGCCTCCACGTCCAGGTGCTGGGCATAACACCCATGGATCTTGCGAATCGCCCGCGCCACCTTGCCGAACTGCCCCTGGCGATTCAACGCGGCGCGCATCGAACCGCCCTGCTCGCCCGTAAGGATCCGGTAGTAGATTTCGCGCATCAACGCCGGGCCGAGGATGTGCGCGTCCATCGGCGTGCCCATGGCTTGCAGGAAGCGCAACAGCGACTCGCTGAGCAAGTCATCCATCGGCGATGAATACATGCCCCGCGGTTTGGCGTCGACCAGCGCCGGAAACTCATCCAGCGCCACCATCAGTTCGGCCGCGAGGGTGAAGTCCAGGCGCAGGTACACCGCGAGCATGGGCTCGGCTTCGCTGGCGTCGGTCTCCATGGTGAACGGCACCGGCACTGACACCACCAGGTAGTGCCGGGCGTCGTACAGGTAAACCTCATCCCCCAGGTAACCGCGCTTGCGCCCCTGGCAGACCATCACGATGCCGGGGTCATACAGCACCGGCACCCGCTGCAACGGGCGGTTGGAGCGCAGGAAGCGCACGTCATCCAGTGCGCTGAGGTTATAGCCCTCGACAGGCGCCAGGGTGTCCATCAGCGCGATGATTCTGTCTGTACGGTCCATGGATCCTGGCCTCTGTGCAAAGTGCCACGGTAGCGCGCAATCCGCATCCAGGCTACGGCCTCATAGGAATAGGCAATCAGCACATTGGAATGGATATTCGCTCAAACACTGTCTCTGCGTAGCCTGGAACAGCACTTTCAGCCCTCGGAGACTCCCCATGCTTATCGTTTACAACCCTGCTACCGGCGAAGAAGTCGGCCGCGTCGCCCAGAACACCACCCACCAGGTCAAGGCCGCCGTCGACCGTACCTGCGCCGCCTTTCCCGCATGGTCGTCCAGGCTGGCCAAGGAGCGCAGCGACCTCCTGCGCCACTGGCATGACGCAGTCAAAGCCGACAAGGAAGCCTTCGCCGAATTGCTCTGCCGCGAAAACGGCAAATGCCTCAGTGAAGCCCGTGGCGAGATCGACTACGGCCTGGGCTTTATCGAGTGGTATGCCGAAGAGGCCAAGCGCGTGTACGGCGACACGATCCCCACCCATGACCGCAACGCCAATGTGCTGGTGACCAAGGAAGCCATCGGCCCGGTCGCCGCCATCACCCCATGGAACTTCCCGTTCATGATGATCACCCGCAAGGTCGGCACGGCCCTGGCCGCCGGTTGCACCATGGTGATCAAACCCGCCGAGGATACACCGCTGACGGCCTTCAAATTGCTGGAGTACGCACGCAAGGCTGGCATCCCGGAAGGCGTGCTGGAGGTGGTAGCGGGCGACCCCAGGGAGATCGGCCCGATCCTCACGGGCGACCCGCGTATCCGCAAGATCTCGTTTACCGGTTCCACCGGCGTTGGCAAATTGCTTGCCGCACAATGCGCGGCAAGCATCAAGAAGATGACCCTGGAGCTGGGCGGCAACGCCCCGTTTATCGTGTTCCAGGACGCCGATCTGGATGAGGCGGTGAAGGGACTGGTCGGTGCCAAGCTGCGCAACTCCGGCCAGGTATGCATCTCGCCGAACCGGATCTTTGTGCAGCACAGCATCCTCGAAGACTTCATCCAGCGCGTGAAGCATGCGGTGGCCGGGATCGAAGTGGACCAGGGCCTGCGTGAAGGTTTTGTGGTCGGCCCGCTGGTCAATCAAGCGGGCTTTGACAAGGTCGTGCGCCTGGTGGAAGCCGCCAAGGCTGCCGGAGCCAGCGTGCTGATGGGCGGCAGGCCCCACGCCAAGGGCGGCCTGTTCTACGAGCCGACGGTGTTGACCGGTTTGCGGGACGACTCCCCCCTGGCGACCGAGGAGATCTTCGGGCCGGTGTTCGCCATCTACTCGTTCAAGGACGAAGAAGAAGTGATCGCCCGCGCCAACCAGACGGAGTTCGGCCTGGTCGCCTATGCCTACACCAGCGCGCTGGGGCGGTCGTTGCGCCTGTCGCGCCAGTTGGAGGCCGGGATGGTGATTCTCAACTCAGGCTCGGTCGGCACCGCGTCGGTGCCGTTTGGCGGGATCAAGCAGTCCGGTTATGGCCGCGAAGGCAGCTATTACGGGATCGAAGAGTATGTGCAGGTGAAGTATGTGTTGATGGGCGGTGCGCATTTGTAGTGGATTTGCCCTCGTCAGGCGCGGATAGTTCGTCCCATTGACAGGACAATGGGCTGACCATGCAAGACCTCAACGACCTCTATTATTTCGCCAAAGTCGTCGATGCCGGCGGTTTCGCCGCCGCCGGCCGGCTGTTGGGAATTCCCAAGTCGCGGCTGTCGCGGCGCATCGCCGAGCTGGAAGAGCGCCTCGGTGCACGCCTGCTGCAACGTACCACCCGCCAGCTTACCCTCACCGCCGTCGGCGAACGCTACCTGCGCCATTGCCAGGCCATGTTGCTGGAGGCGGAAATGGCCGATGAGGCCGTGGCCAGCATGTCCAGCGAGCCCCGTGGGCGACTGCGGGTGAGCTGCCCGGTGGGCATGGCCCAGCACATCCTGCCGGAGCTGGTCGCCGGTTTTCTTGCCGCCCACCCTCAGGTGCAGTTGGAGATGACCCTGGTCAACCGCCGCGTCGACCTGGTGGCCGAAGGCATCGATGTGGCCTTGCGCGTGCGTGAGCTGGGCGATGAGGACCCGCTGTTGGTGACCAAGCGCCTGCGCCAGGCCCAGACCGTGCTGGTGGCCAGCCCCGCACTGATGCTCGGGCGTCAGGTCACGACCCTGGACGACCTCAAGCAGCTGCCGATCCTCGGTGCACTGGAAGCGGACCGGCTGGTGCACCAGCGCATTCTCGATCCCCAGGGCAACGCCCACGAGCTGGCGATGGAAGCCCGCCTGGGTATCGACGACTTTATCGTGCGCAAAGCCAGCGCCATCATGGGCCTGGGTTTTACCGTACTGCCGATGATGTACTGTGAAGAGGAACTGGCAAATGGCCGGTTGGTGCAACTGTTGCCCGAATGGTCGTTGCCGGGCGGTTGGCTCCAGGCCGTCTACCCGCATCGGCGCGGCGTGCTGCCGGCGATCCGGGCCTGGATCGACTACCTCGAAGAAGGTTTCAAAGGCTGTGGAGACCGTTTGCTATGAAGATGACCGAAGCACAAGTCGCGGCGTTCTGCCTGGCGCTGCCCGGCGCGCGCGAAGACTACAAATGGGGCGGCGTGCGGGTGTTCTCGATTGCCGGCAACAAGATGTTCGCCCTGCAAAACCTGCGCGGTGACTCGCTGGCGTTCAAGGTCGACAAGGAGCTGTTCCTCGGCCATGTGGATCGCCCCGGCATCCACCCGGCGCCGTACCTGGCGCGTGCACAGTGGATCATCATGAACACGCCCTACCCGCTGGGCGCCGAAGAACTGCGCGGCTTGTTGCAGCGTTCCCACCAGTTGGTGGTGAGCAAATTGCCCAAGCGCACGCAGGTCGGGTTGCGGCTAGAAGACTGAGAGCAAGGTGCCGCCGAGGAACAACTGGTCCAGCCAGAACACCTCATGCAATAGCACGATCACCCAGAACAGCACTTGGTACGACACCTTGCGCGTCTTGTGCCGGAACACCTGCTGGGCAATCAACGCTCCCGGCCAGCCACCCGCCAGCTCCACGGCGTGCAGGATGTTTTCCGGGGTGCGCCAGCGGTCGGTCTGCGCTTTGCGCTTGTCGCTCCAGTACAGGAAAAACGCGATCACGCTGACGACACCATAGGCGGCCAGCGGGATCAGCGTCTCGCCGCGATACCAGACCAGCGCGGCCCCTATCAACGGCGGCGCGCACAACAGCGCGAAGATCGCCACCTTCAAACGCGGATACTGGATGTTCAAGGCTTGACCGCCGTCCAGTCGATCCAGCCGAACTGCCAGGTCGCCAGGATCAGCAGGCCGAATGCGATGCGGTACCAGGCAAATGCCGCGTAGCTGTGGCTGGCGATGAACTTGAGCAAGCCCTTGACCGCAATCATCGCGAAGATGAACGAGGTCACGAAGCCGATGGCGAACACCGGGAAATCCGCTGGCTGGAACAGGTCACGGTACTTGTAGCCCGAGTACAGCGCAGCACCGACCATGGTCGGCATGGCGAGGAAGAACGAGAACTCGGTCGCGGTCTTGCGCGACAGGCCGAACAGCAGGCCGCCAATAATGGTCGCACCGGAGCGCGACGTGCCGGGGATCATGGCCAGGCACTGGGCGAAGCCGATCTTGACCGCGTCTTTCCAGGTGATCTCGTCGACGGTGTTGGCGTGGCTATGGTGCTGACGCTGCTCGGCCCACAACATGATGATGCCACCTACCACCAAGGCGGTTGCCACGGTGATCGGGTTGAACAGGTAGTGCTTGATCAGGTCGGCGAAGATCACCCCCAACACCACTGCTGGCAACACGGCAATGATCAGGTTGATCGTAAAGCGCTGGGCATTGCGCTGGGTCGGCAAACCGATGACCACGTCGAGGATCTTGCGGCGAAACTCCCAGACCACGGCGAGGATCGCCCCCAGCTGGATGATGATATTAAAGGCTTCGAAACGCTCACCGCCGAAGCCGATCAAGTCGGCAACGATGATCTGGTGGCCGGTGCTGGAAATCGGCAGGAACTCGGTCAGCCCCTCCACAACGCCAAGAATCAATGCCTGTATGGCGGTCCAAAAATCCATGCTTCCCCCAAAGGTCTTGCTCTATGGCAAGCCTTATTGATCTTTTTAATGGTTCACTGACGACAAGACCCAGGGGTGACTCTCACACCCGGTACGCAAAAATCTTGTGAAAAATCAGACAGTACTCAGGTTTTCCGAATACAAGCCGAAAGCCTATCAGACAAGGCGGAAAAGTCGATGCAGCGCCCACAATTATAAAAAGCACGGAGTGACAGGACGATGAACAGTTTGCGCAATATGTCGATCAGCCGGCGCCTCTGGCTGATCCTGATAGTCGCCGTGCTGATGCTGCTGGCCCTGGGTTTATTGATGCTCAAGCAGATCCACGACGACCTTTACCAGGCCAAGCGCCAACAGACCCAACACGTGGTCCAGACCGCCAGCGGGATCCTGACGTTTTATCACGGCCTGGAAACTACCGGCGTCATGACCCGCGAAGCCGCCCAGAAACAGGCCCTGAGAGCCGTGCGCGGTTTGCGCTACGACCATGACGACTACTTCTGGATCAACGACCTCACGCCGGTGATGATCATGCACCCGGCCAACCCCAAGCTCGACGGCCAGAACCTCTCGGCCATCCGCGACCCCGACGGGTTTGCAGTGTTCAACGAATTCGTGAGCCTGGCCAAGGCCAAGGGCGCCGGCATCGTCAACTATCGCTGGCCGAAACCGGGTGCCGAAGCGCCGGTGGCCAAGACCTCGTATATCCAGTTGTTCGAGCCGTGGGGCTGGATCATCGGCTCCGGCGTGTACGTGGACGATGTGCAGGCCGAGTTCAGCGGCCAGGTGTGGAAAGCCTCGTTTATCGGCCTGGGTATCGCGGTGCTCATGGCATTGCTGGTAGCGCTGATCGCCCGCAGCATCGTGCGGCCGTTGCAGGATGCGGTGAACGCCATGGGCAACATCGCCAGCGGCGAAAGCGACCTGACCCGCAGCCTCGACACCCATGGCCAGGACGAAGTCACCCAACTGGCCCGGCACTTCAACAGCTTCACCGCCAAGCTGCGCCAGGTGGTCAGCCAGTTGCAGGAATGCGCCAACGCCCTGGGCCAGTCGTCCCAGGAACTGGGCACCAATGCGACCCAGGCCCATGATCGCAGCCAGCAGCAGTCCCAGCAGATGGAGCTGGTGGCCACTGCCATCAACGAAGTCACCTACGGCGTGCAGGACGTAGCCAAGAACGCCGAACACGCCGCCAGCGAAATGCGCGACGCCCAGGCCCAGGCGCAACAAGGCCAGGTCAATATCGACGGCAGCCTGCAACAGATCGACCAGCTCTCCGGCACCATCAGCCAGGCGGTGGAGGTGATCCGTACCCTGTCCGCCGAAAGCACCCAGATCGGCAGCGTGCTCGAAGTGATCCGCTCGATCGCCGACCAGACCAACCTGCTGGCCCTCAACGCGGCAATTGAAGCGGCGCGTGCCGGCGAGCAAGGCCGCGGCTTTGCGGTGGTGGCCGATGAAGTGCGGCTGCTGGCCCAGCGCACACAAAAGTCCACCGCCGAGATCCAGGGCATGATCGAGCGCCTGCAGGGCCACTCGGAAGCGGCGGTCAAGGTGATCAGCGATAGCCACAGCGCCTCCCAACTGACCATCGAACAAGCCGGCCAGGCCGGGGCCAGCCTGACCGCCATCGGCCAGGCATTGCGCAACCTCAACGGCCTCAACGCCTCGATTGCCAGCGCGACGCTGCAACAGGCCCATGTGGTGGAAGACATCAACCAGAACGTCACCCAGGCGGCGGGGTTGTCCCACAGCACGGCACTGGCAGCGGAGCAGTCGAGTCTGGCAAGTGCACAGTTGCGTGGCCTGAGCGACCAGCTCGACGGCCTGCTGCGCCAATTCAAAATCTGATGCGGCTTGTGGCGAGCGGGCTCGCCACAGAGATAATGCCCGCAGCATTCTTCTTTGGTTACAATCCCCGCCCTCTCCCACTCTCCCAAGGAACCACCATGTCCGGGCTTGAACTGTTCGCCGCCGCCCTCGGGGTGATCGCGGTGTGGCTGACCGTCAAGCAAAACCCCTGGTGCTGGCCCATCGGCCTGGTCATGGTGCTGCTCTACACCTGGGTGTTCTTCGATGTGAAGCTCTATTCCGACATGCTCTTGCAGGTGGTCTACGCCGCGCTGCAGGTCTACGGGTGGTGGCAGTGGACCCGCGCCGGCGAAGTCAAGCAAGGGCGACAGGTCACCAGCCTGGGAGTGCCGGCGATCATGGCCAGCCTGGCCGTGGGCGCAGTGGGCAGCCTGTTGCTCGGCGCCGCCATGGCGCACTGGACCGATGCCGCCCAGCCCTGGCTGGATGCCGCCCTCACCGGCTTCAGCCTGGTGGCGCAGATGTGGATGGCGCAGAAACGCGTGCAGTGCTGGCCACTGTGGATCGCAGTGGATGTGATCTTCGTCGGGCTGTTTCTCTACAAAGGCCTGTACCTTACCGCCGCGCTCTATGCACTGTTCACCGTGATCGCCGTGCAAGGCTGGCGTGAATGGCGCGCCGATCCGGCGTTGCACGCATGAAGGTGGTGGTACTGGCCGGCCCGGAATCCAGCGGCAAAAGCTGGCTGGCCGCAGAGTTGCAGGCGCATTTCGGCGGGTTGATGGTCGGTGAATACGTGCGCCATTTCATCGATCACCATCAGCGCGACACCACCCTGGCCGATATCCCGGCCATTGCCCGTGGTCAACTGGCCTGGGAAGACGCCGCCCGCGCCCAACAGCCTGCGCTGTTGATCCTCGACACGCATTTGCTGACCAACAAGCTCTGGAGCAAGACCCTGTTCGGCGACTACCCCGCCTGGCTCGACAGCGAACTGCTGGCCCGCCACTACGACCTGCACCTGCTGCTCTCGCCGGAAGATGTGGAATGGACCGCCGACGGGCAGCGCTGCCAGCCGGACCTGGCGGATCGCCGAGTGTTCTTCCGTGGCAGCCTGGAGTGGCTCGAGCACCATCAGCAGCCCGCCCTGGTGATTCGTGGTCATTGGGCACAGCGCCGCGCCACCGCGTTGGCCGCGGTTGAACAGCTACTCGCCGGCACGCTCCAGGTTGGCATTCACCCTTAGCAGCAACGCCAGCAAGGTCGCCTCTTCCTCTTCACTGAACTCCTCCAGCGCCTGCGCGCTGCCTTGCAGCATGATCGCGCGGGCAGCGGGCATGCGTTTGCGCGCCGCGTCGGTCAGGGTAATCAAGCGGCTGCGTTTATCAGCCGGGTCAGCCACCCGCTCGATCATGCCGTCACGCTCCATACGGCCCAGCAACTGGGCCATGCTCGACTGCTCGACACGGGCAATGCGCACCAGTTCGGCCTGGGGCAAACCCTCGCTGTGCTTGAGCGCCGCCAGCACCGGAATCTGCGCGACAGCAAAGCCCAGCGCTCTCAGGCGACCTTCGTAGAGGCGGATGAAACCGCGGTTCGCCAGGCCGATCTGTTGCATGGGGTTTGGAGCAGGCGTTTGAGTCTTCATGAGGGCGTTGACTTTCCATAGGATCCTATGAACCAAATGTATAGGATCCTATAAACATCGCCAAGGACAATTTCATGAATACCTCATTGCGCATCGCCATCGTCGGCGCCGGCCCCGGCGGGTTGACCTTGGCGCGAATCCTTTACCGCCATGGCGTCACGCCAGCGTCTTTGAACGTGAACGTAGCCCGCTGGAGCGTCCACAAGGTGGCACGCTGGACCTGCATGCCGAATCCGGCCAACTCGCCTTGCAGCGTGCCGGCCTGGAGGAGGCATTCAAACGCATCGCCCGTTACGAAGACCAAGGCTCGCGCTTGATGGATCAGCACGGTCGCTTGCTGTTCGAAGCCCCCAACCCGGACGCAGGTGACCGCCCTGAAGTCGACCGTACCGCCTTGCGCCAGGCGCTGCTGGATTCACTGCCGCCAGACTGTGTGAGCTGGGGTGCCAGCGTCACCGGCGTTCGCCCGACCGGTGATGAACGTTGGACGCTGCATCAAGGCGCCCTCACCCACGGCCCCTTCGACCTGGTGGTGGGTGCCGACGGCGCCTGGTCGAAAATACGCCCGCTGCTGTCGACCTATCAGCCGCAATACAGCGGGTTGACCTTCATCGAGTTCGGCATCGACGATGCAGACCGTCAGCACCCGCACCTCGCCGCACTGGTTGGCCGAGGCACCCTGCAGGTTGCCGGCGAAGCCAGGGCGATCATCGTGCAGCGCAACGCCAACGCGCATTTGCGCGGCTATGCGATCTTTCGCGTACCGTCCGACTGGGGCGCCGATCACCTCAGCCTGCCCGCACTGAAAGCCCAGTTCCATGGCTGGCACCCGCAGGTATTGGCATTGTTTGATGCGGCGAACGAGACGCTACTGGCGAGACCGATCCACGCCCTGCCCGTCGGCCATCGCTGGTCCCACCGCCAGGGGTTGACGCTGATCGGCGATGCGGCCCATCTGATGTCGCCGTTTGGCGGCGAAGGGGTGAACGCGGCGATGCTGGATGCGGCCGAACTGGCGCAGCACCTGCTGGAGACACCCGACTGCTCATCAGCAGTGCAGGCCTATGAAAACCACATGTTCGAACGAGTGATACCGGCGGCCCAGGGCAGCGCCGAAGCCGCCGCCATCCAGTTATCCCACGACAGCCTGGCGCTGTCCCTGGCCCACCTGCATCACCACCTCACGCCTCAGTAGCCCAACGACAGCCCCGTATTGCGACGCGGGTCATTCGCCCCATAGAAGCGGTTGTTACCCACCGGCTTGCCATCCAGGGACGGCGCGCCCACCAGGATCGCCGCCAGATGGTTGGCATCCTGCGGGCCGGCAAACTTGTGGCCCCAGCTTTCGAGGATCTTCTGGGTATCCGGGCTCACTGCAAACCGCTCGAGGTTGGTGGTTTCCGGCATCCACTGCTGGTGGAAACGCGGTGCGTCCACGGCTTCCTGGATGTTCATCTTGTAGTCGATGACATTCAGGATGGTCAGCAAGGTCGCCGTGATGATGCGACTGCCACCCGGCGTACCGACCACCATCACCGCCTTGCCATCCTTGGTCACGATGGTCGGGCTCATCGACGACAGCGGCGCCTTGCCCGGTGCGATGGCATTGGCTTCCCCCTGGACCAGGCCGTACATGTTCGGCACGCCGACCTTGACGGTGAAGTCGTCCATTTCATCGTTGAGGATCACCCCGGTCTTGCTCGCCATTACGCCCGCACCGAACCAGTCGTTGAGGGTGTAAGTGACCGACACCGCGTTGCCCCACTTGTCGACGATGGAGTAGTGAGTGGTGTTGTTGCCTTCATGGGGCGACACGCCCGGCTTGATCGCCTGGGAATCGCCAGCTTTTTGCGGTTCGATGGCGTCACGCAGTTTGGCCGCGTAGTTTTTGTCCAGCAGGTGCTCGATCGGGTTCTTCACGAAGTCCGGGTCGCCGAGGTAGCTGTTGCGGTCCACGTAGGCGTGGCGCATCGCTTCGATCTGGTAGTGCAGGCCCTGGGCC
>Ga0182008_10001803_pt1 | contig 13987 bp, 15 predicted proteins | sample Sormic07211129_1_FD_120482 | JGI IMG/M metagenome (GOLD analysis project Ga0182008, IMG submission 120482) | Rhizosphere microbial communities from Sorghum bicolor, Mead, Nebraska, USA - 072115-129_1 metaG | ecosystem: Host-associated > Plants > Roots > Rhizosphere | place: USA: Nebraska...
CTCATCACCACCAAATCCGGTAAAGATGGTAAAACAGTTTTCGGCTTTAACAATGCCACTGGCTTTAAAAGTGTGTATCGCCGTTTGGATTTCCCAAGCTTGTCCCAATGGGCAGACCATGTCAAATCAGTCAACAACGGGAAATTATCACCAGAAATCCTTGCCGCACAGAAATTTGATGTTCCAACAGATCCGCAGGATATTGTATTCCAGACCGGTCTGTTTCAAAATACCCAGGTTAACCTGAGCGGTGGTAGCCCAACCGTAAAATACTATGTTTCCGGAGAAGCCCTGTATGATAAAGGCGTTATCCTGAAAAACGACTATAAAAGATATGGCGGACAAGCCAATATTGACATCACACCTAATAAGAAATGGAAAATTGGCATCAGCCTCACTCCTTCTTATACGGCCCAGAATACGCCTGCTTACAAGCTACATGACCTGCTCCGCTCCTTTGCAACCTGGCTGCCCCTATATGCAACAGACACCATTGCAAAATATACAGGCTTGCCGGTTGGCGCTATAGTTAATCAGCGCGCTTTCGATCCTTCAACAAATCCAAAATACAAGGGCATCAACCTGTCTGCCACGGCCAATAACAATGGCTACACCAATCTGGCAGGTATTGAAAATACCACTTATACCTATAAAACACTGGCCAATGCCAATGTACAGTATAATTTTTCAGACGCACTTTCGTTAAAAGTTTCCGGTGGTGCATTTATCAGTAACTCCCGCACAGAATTTTTCCAGAAATCCTGGGCAACAAGAGATCCAAATTTACAAGGAAGCGCTGTAGCACAAGCCTCCACAAAGGGTACGCTGGCCAATACACAAACCGTTGACCTTTTAAATGAGAACATCCTGAACTATACCAAAAGTTTTGGTAAGCACGACCTGAACGTGATTGCAGGTTTCACTGTACAATCCACAAAGATCAGCAACAGCAATTCTGCAGCAACCAATTTTGCTACAGATGATATTCCTACGCTAAATGCAGGAACCTTAAGTGCATTAAGTTCTACAGAAGAACATAATGCATTGGCCTCCGCCCTGTTTCGGGCAAATTATGCCTACGACAATAAATACCTGATCTCCATTGGATCCAGATGGGACGGCAGCTCAAGGTTCGGTGCCAACAACAAATGGGGCTACTTCCCTTCTGCCTCTTTGGGCTGGAGAATCAGCAATGAAGATTTCTATACCAAAGGAGCCTTTGTTAACGATCTGAAGATCCGCGCAAGCTACGGGGCCACAGGCAACAACAACATAGGAAACTATAAGGCTTATGCCAATGTAAATACCGTTGGCGCCATTTTAGGTGATGCCACCACCTTAGGTTTCAACTCCAGTTTTTACGACAACCCCAATTTAGGATGGGAAAGAAGTTTCAGTTTTAATGGTGGTGTAGATATGGCCTTTCTAAAAAATAGGTTTACGCTTACTGTAGATGCTTATAAATCCACCACCAAAGACCTCTTATTTTTTCTGCCGATCAATACCATTACCGGAAGCAGCGGGGTATGGGTAAACAGTGGGGAGGTACAAAATCAAGGGCTCGAGTTTGAATTGAATGCTAAAATTATCGACCATAGCAATCTGAAATGGAACGTAAGTGCCAACGGCGCCACCAATAAGAATAAAGTAAACAACATCGGCAACAGCAATACCATCATTAGCGTTGGCGACCCAAAAAGACCCAACTACTTTATCGCAAAGGTAGGCAGCCCTTTAGTTCAGTTTTATGGCTATGAATATGACAGCGATATACAGGTTGGCGGCAATTACTGGCCTACCAATGTGCACTCCGACCGGATAATTGCCCGTGATATTAATGGCGATGGCGCAGTCAATGATCAGGACCGTGTAGTTTTAGGACAGCCAAGCCCTAAATTTACCTGGGGTTTAACCAACAACCTGAAATATAAAAACATAGACCTGAGTTTTGTATTGCAGGGTTCACACGGCGCAAGTGTTTTTAATGCCGATCCAAATTACTATGAAACCCAGTTCTCCGCCACCGGTACTTCCGCCTACCTCTCCCTTCCCACCGCTTTACAAGCCAAAACAAAGTATAAAACAGAAAGTCGCTATGCCATAGAAGATGCTTCTTTTATTGTACTCCGGAACGTCAATATAGGCTATACTTTTTCAGACAGAGTGATGAAAACCATCAAGGCTTCCAACTTAAGGATCTATGTATCTGCGGCCAATCTATGGTACAAGTTCGCCAAAGGTTATTCAAGCTATAATCCAGAGGGCGTAAATGAATATACAGATGATCCCCTTAAAAATGGCTATCAGCGCGGTGCAGCCCCGGTAACCAGAAATATCACATTTGGTGTAAATGCTAATTTTTAATTATGAAAACGAAGATCTTCATCGCCTTAATACTTACAGTAAGTTTGGGCAGCTGCAAAAAGTTTCTGGATGAAAAACCAGTATCCAACCTGATAGAACAAAATTATTACCGCAATACCGACGAAGTAGAAACCGGTGTGATTGCCTGTTATGACGGACTCCAAAAAGTATATGACATAGAATTTAAGCTCACAGAAATCAAGGCAGACAATACCTCTGGTATATCTCTTGAAGGAGACTGGGGAGCCATCAAATTCTTCAGGGATGGTTCTTCCAACTTTTTTCTCCTGGATTTTTGGCAGCGTTCTTTTAATACCATTGCCCGCTGCAATCTCGTGCTTAAATACCTGGACAGGGTAACCGATCCCGTAAAGAAAAAATATTTTGAGGGAGAAGTCAAATTCATACGTTCACTCATGTACATGAACCTGGTGAGGCTATATGGCGATGTTCCCCTGCTAACAGCTTCAATTAACTTTGATGACTTTGAAAAATTTAAACGCATCAGTAAGACCGAAGTATACAACCAAATCAAAACGGATTTACGAACCTCTGTAGATAACTGCCCTGCCAGCTGGCCAACCGCACAAGTGGCCAGGGTAACTAAAGGCGCCTCTCAGGCGCTACTTGCAAAAGTTTATCTAACCCTGAAAGAATACGATCTGGCTAAAGCGCAATTGGAGCCATTAATAGGTGCCAGTTATAAAGGCAACACCTACCAGCTCAACCCAAATTATGCCGCAATATTTAGCACAGCTTCAGAAATGAGCAAGGAAATTGTATTTGCCGTTCGCTATAAAGCAAGCGCAAACGGAGAAGGAAATTCCTTTTCCTACGAGTACAGCAATAACGGAGATGCCCGTAATGTTAAAGCTTCAATTCCATATCAGGCTTTATTTGAACCCGCAGATGTGAGAAAAGCCAGCACCTTCAATTCGGCCAATGGCTTATGTACAAAATTTCTGGATCCAACTGCGCCGCAAAGAGATGCCGGCAATGATTTCCCCGTACTCCGCTTTGCTGATGTGCTGTTGATGTATGCTGAAGTTTCCAATGAAATCCAGGCAACACCTGATAATACCGTACTACAACCACTCAATGAGGTCAGAATAAGGGCAAATGCAAGTCCTTATAACCTCAACTCCTTAGGGTCTAAGGAAAACGCAAGGGCTTTGATCTTTAAAGAGCGGAAACTAGAGTTTGGATTTGAAAACCAGAGATGGTATGACTTGGTACGAATGGATCAAGCCGCCACAATTTCTATCCTGAAAGCCTACCTTACCGAAACCGGAAATCCCGGCATCGATGTACCAGCCTACAGGCTTATCTTCCCTATTCCTCAAACAGAAATTGATTTAAGTAAAGGCAATCTTACCCAAAACCCAGGTTTCAATTAATAAGGGCTGTCATGTTAAATAAAAAAACTATAACACAAAACACTAATAATTAAACAATTAATAGGTTTAAAGCACAATAGGGCAATATTTTTTTAAAATAAATTTAACATGGCAGCTAAATTTTTCTATCTTTGCAGCCTCTTCAAAAGGAGAAAGATTCCGTAGCTCAGCTGGTAGAGCATTACACTTTTAATGTAGTGGTCCTGGGTTCGAATCCCAGCGGGATCACGAAAAGCCTCAATGTAAATTGAGGCTTTTTTTGTGTTTAATTCATTTGCTATTCACACAATGCGTATTTCCCCATTTGTTAATCAATTCAATAATCGGAACCAGGGTTAGGCCAAGTTCAGTCAATTTATATTCTACTCTTGGTGGCGATTCAGCATAAGCAGTGCGCAAAATAATACCATCGCGCTCCAGTTCGCGCAGCTGTACGGTAAGTGTAGCCTGTGTAATATCAGGCATCATCTTTTTAAGTGTTCCAAAACGCTTAGGGCATTCCAATAAAATAGCATTCAGAATCAACAGCTTCCATTTGCCTCCGATAATACGGAGCACTTTTGTCATCGGACAGTTATATTCACCTGTTTCCTCTTTTACAAATGGCTGCAATTCAACATTCGTATCTTTTTTCATACCTGGTATCTTTTTTTAAACTACTTGTAGCCCCGTTTAAAAGGCTTCACTTTTGCTGGCTAATTTAATTAAAAATGGACAGACAAATTTCAAAATGGTTTCTATTGACAATTATCTCTTCTTCTATTTTTTTAGCGGTAATTGATATTTTTATTGTTAATGTAGCCCTGCCCTCTATACGTAAAGGTATTAATGGTTCTGATGGAGACATCCAACTCGTTATTGCTTTATACCTGCTTGGTTATGCTGCCTTTTTAATTACCGGAGGCCGGGCGGGCGATCAGTTCGGGAAGAAAAAAGTTTTCCTTTTAGGGATGATTGCCTTTACCCTTGCGTCAGCTTTTTGCGGCATCTCTCAAACGGCTTTCCAGTTAAATACAGCCCGTATGCTGCAAGGCATAAGCGCAGGCTTTATGATTCCCCAAGGCATTTCTTATATTCAGGTGCTTTTTCCAAATCCAGTAGAGCGCATTAAGGCTATTAGCATTTACGGCAGCATTGCTGGTACAGCCTCCGTTATTGGGCAATTTCTAGGTGGTCTGTTACCTGACCTGCATTTTGTTGTAGCGGGCTGGCGTCTCCTTTTCTTAATCAATGTACCCCTGGGGTTGGCTTCTGTTTTGTTTGCAATAAGATTCCTACCCAAACAGCGCAACCTGACCACAGAGAAATTTGATTACTCGGGTGTTCTGCTTCTCACGCTAACTTTAATGGCTTTGATCTATCCCATGATCCGTGGACGGGAACTGGGCTGGCCAACTTGGAGCCTGCTTTGCCTCGCTGCATCAATACCATTGTTAATTTGGTTTATTTATGATCAGAAACAAAAACTTCGCCGGCAACAGTCTCCACTTATTGATATGGAACTGTTCGCCTTCAAAGATTTTAACATCGCACTGTGTGCTGTATTGTTTTATTTTATGGTGCAAGATTCTTATTTTCTATTCAATGTAATCCTGCTGCAAACAGGTTTTGGTATTAGCTCCACAGAGGCTGGTTTGTTCTTTGTATCGCAGGGACTTGGTTTTGTGGTTGCATCTCTAATTTCAATTCGCCTGGTACCCAGATATGGCAAAAAAGTATTGCAAGCTGGTGTAGTGACCATGATTGTTGCCAGCGGGGCGCACATCCTTGTATTTGATTCAGTCAACATCAACAGAATTATAGCTTATCCGGTTTTGTTTATATACGGGCTGGGTTGCGGTTCTGTACTTCCTTCACTAATGACAATGGCTTTAAAAAGCATACCCACAAAATTTGCTGGTGCTGCTTCTGGTACTTATGCCACATTTCAGCAAACTGCTATCGCGCTCGGTATCGGGGTTATTGGAGGTTTATTCTTTTACCTGGCTGGCGAAACCCCCTCTACCAGCACTTATCTAAGAGCTTATCAAACTGCTATGTTTGTCAATATGTTCCTGCTCGTTTTAGTTGGCTTATTTTTGGTATTACTCCCGGAAAAGAAAGCCGAGGCCGCAAGTACAAATCGACCTCAATCATAAAAAGGTTTTATTGAAATGGCATTACCAATGCTAAAACCAAGATATTGAATTTAATCAGTTAAAATATGCAGCAAAGAATATTAGACTCATATATCCCCACATCACTATGAAAAAGATATGAACTGCGGTCTCAAATAATTTACCTTTCCATAAGACAGGAGAATATCCGAAAAACTGGATAAATAATCTGAGCACCCAAAATATGCCCAATCCCAAAGATATTTTCTGACCAAGATGAGTATGAATAAGCTCTTCTGCCGAGGTCAGGCATAAAATGCCCATTAATAAAATAATTAAAGCAATAAAAAATGTATGCACATAAGTCATTTGCCTGTTGATTAAACTTAATGCACTTAATTCTTTTTCCCAATTGAAGTATTTGGGAAAAATTACATGAATCATTGAAAGAGGAATGAGCAAGAGCCCTATTATTTTAATATGAATTTCCATTCCATGGATGATGATGTTACGGCCTAAGGTTCAACGTTAAATACAGACATAAATGGTGTAAACTTGCTTTCATTAAAGGTTCCGAAACCTGCTTTTGTGAAAGCACTTTTCCAAGTCGACCTGGAGAAAAAATGGGTAAAGCCGATAGAAAAGGCTAAAAAATTTGGAAAGTCCCTTAAATGCTCCATCATAATTACCTTGCCGTTTGGCTTGCAAATGCGATGGCATTCCCTTAGAAAAACAACCTTTTCTTTGTAATTCCTGATTTCGTGGGCCGCGGACAGAAGAAAAATAATGTCCACTGAATTATCTTCTAATGGAATTGTGCTTGTTTTTATTTCAACAGTATTTGGGTAAGTTAAACTAACTTTTCTGGCTCTTACAATAGCAGGCTCGGTATGCCTTTTCGGGTCATAGAAGTCAAATACTTTTAAGTCCGATTGTGGGAAATTACTTTTAATAATAAAGCTTGTTTCATCAAATCCTGCGTTAATATTCACGATGCTTCTTGCATTAGGATCTATTGCAGAATTTTTAAGCCAATGGAAATTATAATATCCCGAAAAATCGTATACATAAGCCGAAACGATCAAAGGCATGATCAGGCCATAAAGAAAAGCGATTACTATTATCCAAAACAACTGATCTGAAAATCCAAGTGTGGCATGGCTAATCATTAATAGTACCAAAGCACCCAATCCCAATACATAAAAATGCCGGTTGAAACTTAAAATATTAAAAACACCCTGAAAACTTCTTCTTTCTAGCTCCATTGTTCCGTTTTTCCTTTCTTCCAATAATATGGAATGTTTTCGATAATAAAGGCGTTGGCCAAAATTGGATTTCTCAAGTTCAACGTGCGTAAAAATTCAAAATCGTAATCTATTATTTGTACTGGTTTTGGCACCCAGTTTTCTCTTACACCTTCAATGATTAAAACTTCTTTAGTTTGTTGGTTATATGTAAAAGTGAACGGTAATGGGCCTGCAAACTTCCTTGCTTCCTTCCAATCGTCAAAAGGAGAATGTTCTGGTAGAGGTACTTCTTCAGTTTTTCCCACAGTTATTCTGAATTTTGATTTAATTGAAGCTATTTCCAGTGTGTTTGTTTGCTCAATTTTGTTGATATCTGTTGTTGTATAATTATAATGGGTAAAAATATTGCCCATAAATTCCATTCTCTTTTTATCCGTTTCGGATTTTAGGATATATAAACCACGAAGATTCTTTCCACGGCTATTGGTATAGCGAACAAATACACGGTAACCGACTAGAAAAAAGTCATTGCCCATAACTCTTAGGAAGCCCTTTGGCCGCAATGCCTTTGTTTGTACCATCGCGACTGCTATAAATGCCCATTCATCCTGAAATACATCTAGCTGCAAACATTCTGGGATAAGCTTTTGGAGCTGAACTTTTGGAACTGCAAATGTCAAAACAAGCGAGCTTTCAAAAAAAGCTTCAACAGCAAATGGATGGTTCTTTAGAAATGAAAACATTAGGCTTTTTGAGTACTCTTTTTATTAAAAACAAACTCGTTATAGTAAACCGTCAAAATTAGCATACCTGCAAATATAGAATTGAATCTGCCCCACAGCAATAATTCTGGAACAAAAATAAATTCAAGTGTATTCATAGCCCCAATAATAATTATCTGTGTTATAGCATTTAACTTACTTTTAAATCTACTTAGAATCCATATAGCCATCATAATTTCCAGTATTCCAATTATCGCTGTAAGTAATCTCGCATATTCACTACCTAAGATGGTTGAGACGATCATTTCATGCCTTGGAACAAGGTTTAACACCTTACAGAATAAGCCATTAATTAGCCAAATGATGGCGATACAATAGTTTAGTATGTTATGCATTATTGAATTTTTCACTTTAATAATCATGCTTTTAACTTGCAATTGTGTCTGCCAATAAAGGGATGATTTTGCTAATTTTCGCTTCTAAGTTTGATTTTTATCAAACTTATAGTAAAAAACTACAACTATAAAACAGGAAAGATAGTGTTCGAGGTGCAGTATTTGAACTAGGCCTTTAATCTTTTTTTAAGCATTAAAAATTCAATCGTCGTTAAGAACAAATATATTAATGAAAAAATCATTAAAGTTGTCAAAACACTTACATCGTATAAAAAAACATCAATAGATACATTAATCACTAAATAAACAACACAAATTAAAGGGAATCCTAAAAAGGTTAAAAACGATAAAAGGCGATTATTTCTAATATTTCCTATTAGATTTAAAAAAAAAGCTAAAGAACAAATAACCATTGCGATAAGATATATGAAAGAAAAACCTAGATTTAATAGTATATCTAAAATGTACAAAACAGATTCAAAGAAACCTCCGTCAGTTGGCTTTGTTTCGGCAATAACAACCCTATAAATAAAAAATAGCGCAATACTTATCAAAAAATTGATTATCCAAAACCTAAATATTATTTTTTTCATCTTCTGTTAGCAGTGTTCTACAATTTATTAAATTCCCATAACAATCCTCTCCTATTTTCAGAAAACCATGTCAGATAATACAATTGAACAGAACATACAACAACCAGAAGCCTGTCAAAACATGACAGACATCCGTCAGGAAATAGATATTATAGATCAACAAATCATTTCCCTAATCGGCAGACGCTACCAATACGTACAAGCAGCTTCTAAATTCAAAACCAGCGAAACCTCTGTAAAAGCACCAGAAAGATTTGCTGCAATGCTTTTAGAAAGAAGAAAATGGGCCGAAATGCAAAGTCTTGACCCAGATGTTATTGAAAAAATATATACCGAACTGGTTCATTATTTCATTGCCGAAGAACTCAAACATTGGAAATCGCAGGCTTAAACCGACAATATCTTAAGTTATGAAAACCAACTTCTTCGCCAGCATATTATTCTTGATCAGCAGTTTTAACAGCTCCGCACAAAATCCACATCACACCGCAGATTCGCTACTGCGTCAAATGACCGATTCCATTACAAAACACCATTATTCTGGTATTCGCAGCCTGCTTATTGCAAAGAACAATCAAGTGGTCTATGAGCAATATTTCGATGGTGTCGGCCGGGATTCCCTAAACGACTCCCGCTCCTCCTTTAAGTCAGTGACCAGTTTGCTGGTTGGAATCGCCATCGATAAAGGCTTTATCAAAGATGTGAACCAGAAAATCTATACCTTCTTCCCCGAATATCCATTCTTAAAAACTGATCCGTATAAAAAACTCATGACCATTAAAAACCTGTTAGAAATGAAGTCCGGAGTTGATTGTGAAGAATTTAACGGTTCCAAAGATTGTGAAGAGGAAATGAGTCTAAGCAAAGACTGGGTTAAATACGCATTAGCAGTTCCCATGAAAACTAAGCCAGGTCAAGTGTGGTCGTATACCTCTATCGATCCAATGATTTTAGGTGGAGTAATCCGCAAAGCTACCCATATGTCTGTCAAGCAGTTTGCAGATAAATATTTATTCAGACCACTTGGGATAACCAACTATAAATGGACCGTAGATCCAAGTGGAAATGGGATGACCGCCGGATCATTCTTCATCAGATCCCTGGACATGATGAAAATTGGGCAATTGGTAAAGGATAAGGGACTTTGGACCGGCAAGCAAATCGTTTCAAAAAAATGGATCGACCAGTCTACCCGTTGTGACATTCCCATCCCAAACTTCTCCAATATGAAATCCAGCAGAAGTAAAGTTGCCATACCACAACCCACCTATTATGGTTTTTACTGGTACAGGGAAAAAATAAAAACTAAAGACTTACAGGAAGATATGCTCTTTGCATCAGGTAACGGAGGGCAATTTATTTTCATAAACCAGCGGCTGAACGTCACTGTCATTTTTACCCAAAAAAATTATGGGTCTTATAAAGGAAAACAGGCTTTCGAAATCTTAGCCAAATACATCTTACCTAATTATAGATTGGAAAACCCCTAAAACAATATGATGTCATAAAAATTGGGAACATTACCCGAACTTGATTAAACAAATGGAAAAATTACTAAAATATATATACTCCCTAACCGAATTTTCCAACGAAAGCTGGATCCTACTCCAACCCGCATTATCAAAAAAGCAATTTAATAAAAATGAATACCTGCTAGAAGAAGGGGCTGTCTGCCAATCTTTATTTTACATAGAGGCAGGCTATTGCAAGAGCTATTACCAACTTGATGGAACTATTAAAAACACAGGTTTTTTCTTTGAAAATGACATTGCTACAAACATCAACAGCTTTGGCAGCGGAGAAAAATCAAGATTTAATATTATCGCCTGCGAACCGCTGGAAGTTGTCATTTTTGACAAGCAGAAATTATTTGAAGCTGCAAAACAATCCCAACAAATAGAAGCGTTGGGGCGCAATTGCATACGTTTATTCGCTTCAAAACAAGAAGAATTTTCAACCCTATTCAAACTGTATACCGCTCAGGAACGCTTAGCCTACTTAGAGGCACATCATCCTGAAATGCTGCAACAAGTTTCTCTTACACAACTGGCGTCATTTCTTGGAGTAGCAAGAGAAACCTTAAGCAGGATCAGGAAGAGACGAACTCTTAAATAACTTTGTGACGATTGTCACAGGATAAACTCATACCCATTGCTGAACTTTGTAAAGAACTAAATGTCTAAGAAAAAAGTTATGCAACAATTGAGAAAAATCGACGAACAAGCCAACATCCTGACCTGGTTTGAAATCCCTGTAGCCAACATTGACCGGGCCAAAAGCTTTTACGAAACCATTTTAGATATTAAAATGATTAAACGAGCTGACGGAGCAGATGAAAGCGTTTTCTTTCCTTACAATCCGAATGTGATCCAGGCAACTTCCGGAAGGGTAACCGGAGTATTGTCCAAATCAGAAAAAAACACTCCTCCTGCTAATGGTACCTTAGTTTACATCAATGCTAGCCCAAGCATACAGACAGTCTTAGACAAAGTAGAGCAAGCAGGTGGAAAGATCATCTCTCCAAAAATCCAAATCCCGCCAGGATTTATAGCCATCATTATGGACAGTGAGGGCAACCGAATTGGATTACACGCTGAAAAATAATCAATTACTTTTCCGTATTGGTCATGGTCTTGATTTCTTTCAGGGTATATACCTTATAGACTACACCAAGCCGGAGAGCATTCTCTTCAACAGTAGAATCAAATCCAGCTTTCCTGCGTCTTTTATTTACATTTTTAGGGTCTTTGATCGGCACAACATATTCAAAGGCTTCCTTTTTTCCAGTCTTAGGGTTCTTGACGGTTTGCATGAATACTTGTGTTCCATAAACTTGCTCCTTGCCTTCTCCACTTAGTTTCCTATCCAGCATCATTGCAGTATATTTGAAGGGCAGCTCCCCGGATTTCCCGGCTTTTTCAATCAGAGGATAATATTTTTGAATTTTATTGGAGTGCTGTATCACATAAAATACCGCTGTATTTTCAGGTTCGCCCACCATTGTTTTACCAGGATAACCATATTTAGCAATAATTTGTTCCACTTTGTGGATGTTTAGCGAATCAATCTTTCTCATAATAAGCCAAGAGCTTTTATCAAGTATAGCCCTGGGGTAATTTAGCAGCAGGGCAAGACTATCTTTTCTTGCTGGTTTCACGTCCGTATCCAAGAATTCCCTGATGCCTTGGTCAGTCTTTAAAATAGTATCTAGCTGGCGCTTTAGGTCAATATTGACCGTTTTTTGTGCTGAACTATCTAAGCTCAGCAGTACCACTATTAATAGAAATAATGTTCTCATAATATGATGAATTATAGTGATCAAAGCTAAGTCTTTGCAAGTCGCAAAAAAGGTATAAATCAGACAATCTTCAAACCAATCTAAAGACAGAATTTCCATTTCCGGGTAGAAAGGAACTTTTATTAAACTGCCGGGGTGTGCAACCGGTAAATTGTAAAAACTCTTTTCTGAAATGCGAGGTATCGCAATAATCATCTGTCAGTAAGAATCTACAGTAGGAATTTGTTTGTTTTGAATACTGCGTATCAAGCACATTTCTAAACCTCAATATTTTTTTGTAAGTCGAAGGGTTGCAGCCAAAATATTTCCAAAAATACCTTAAGAAATTTCTTTCAGACATACAGGCGATGTCAGCCAATTCCTGAACCTTTAATTTGTCCATTGCCGCCATGCTGTTGAAGACCCTCTCCATTGCATCAGTTTTTTGTTCATTTAAACTCGACAACAAAAATGCTTCAAGCATGGTGATTCTCTTTTCCGGCAATTCTGAATAAAGTGCCAATGCAAAATCTGTCCATTTAGGTTCTTCCAACAGCTGATGAGATTTACTGGCCATTTCTAAAAACGGAATCCCGAAGAAATAATTGATACCACATGGGGTAAAATTAATGCTGATCTCTTCAATGGGTTCAATATAGGTGACTAATGTCGGACTTGTTAACCTTCCCAATAAGATAATTACGGGACAATGATTTTCATCTTTTCTGAAAGTAATTTCATCTGACTGTATCTGAAATGCGGTATGATTGAAGAAGGCAAGGCAGTCTCGTATATTTGGAAAGGCTGTATATTTTACCGGAAAAGCCCCTTCTTTCTGGGATATGGTAAAACTGCTAATATATCTTTTTAGTTTGTTTGTGGTAGGTAAAAAGTTGGTAAACATAATTTCTTGCGTTAATGAATTAAACTTCCTTCCCCAATATCAAAAATCAAGATAATGCAAATGTTTCAATTTCAAAGAAAACGAAGGCAAACGAAAAAACCATATATGAGCAATACGATAACCAATGGAATCCATATACTCCTCACCTTAAAGTCCAAATCTCCAAAATGATGCCTCCAGAAAAGATTGGAGAGTATGAGGCCGCCTAATATATTGGGAAGAATAAATGTGAGAATAAAATTATCTGTAAATCTTTGAGCTGACTTGAAAAGTATAATATTCCAGATTAGACAGAAGATTAGTACTGGGACTATTTGTTTTCGATTTTGTATTTCAGAAAGATTCTGAGCATAAATGACACCCCCAAAGAAAGTCGAAAGTAAAATGGAAAAAATTACGATTGTTGTCTTGTTATAGAGTTTCGGTTTTTCTTCGTAGGCGTTTTCAGTCATGATATAGGAATAAATATTTCTTATTACAATGGCTAGCGCAACTTACGAAATTTTCTAACTGTTCCAAATATGAACTCAAGTTGATCAAAAACAGACCATGCAATAACGAATAAACCAATGGTAATGAGGAAAATATTATTTATACCTGCTTAGTGAACTATTTTTATCTGTTTTTACATCACAAAAATTTTCCAATAAAGAAGCACAAACTCCTTTTTTACGTCTTATTTTTTCTTAAATTGAACTACACACAAAACACATACAAATGAAAAAATTAATTTTAATTGGCTTAGCTCTGACGACGCTAAGCTGCAAGACGTTCCTTTATGGCCCCGAGGCAACCTTTACTATGGGCATGTCGGAAAAAGATTTTAAAGAAAAGAATAAATCAGAAATGGTCTTTGCTACTGAAGATGGGAACAGGATTTTCAGAACCTATAATAGGTTAACAGAGTATAAATTTTTCTTCTTTAAAAATGGAAAGCTGGTTAGATTCGAGAATGGAACAAACCCTGATGACTACAAATTCAGCCAGTTTTA
>Ga0182008_10001804_pt1 | contig 13984 bp, 10 predicted proteins | sample Sormic07211129_1_FD_120482 | JGI IMG/M metagenome (GOLD analysis project Ga0182008, IMG submission 120482) | Rhizosphere microbial communities from Sorghum bicolor, Mead, Nebraska, USA - 072115-129_1 metaG | ecosystem: Host-associated > Plants > Roots > Rhizosphere | place: USA: Nebraska...
AGATTGATAACTGCCATCTAAGCGATCCTGAAAAGCATCGGCCATGGCCACCAGTTTAATATTGAATTTAGTGCTCAATGCCTGGAAAGCTGCTCCTGTACCGCGATCGCCACAGCCTATTAAGGCAATTTTAATCGTGTCTGATCCTGAAGCATAAGCTCCGGCCAGTGGAATACTGCTGAGCATGGCGCCGCCGGCCAGCATGGCTGTTGCTTTTAAAAAATCACGACGATCTTGCTGGTTGATTGGTTTTTTCATGTGTTTAGTTTTTTTAATTTGGTTAGATAGTGTAGGGTTACAAGTCTTTTATAGGTTGTTTGTTATAATAGGCATCTATATCAGCTTTTGATGGTGTTTTTACCGGGCGTACCAGGCGCATCCCAACAAAAGGCGCTTCAGGAAACCACCAATTGCTTTTTGGAATCTGTGGATCCAGTTGTTTCCACGCCGGATCGGAAGCCAATCTGACTGTTGAAGTTAAATTGTTGGGCGTTTCATCATAAGAGCCACCGCGAACTACATTTGGATAAAGTTTATCGGGTATTGCCACCGGGTTTTCTGCAATTTTATCTTTGCTCTTACTATAGAAATCAGGAAGGTATTGGTCGTAGGTCCATTCGCTCACGTTTCCATACATATCAAATAATCCCCATGGGTTTGGTTTTTTTTGCCCCACCTGGTGTGTTTTGTTGTCGCTGTTATCTTTATACCAGGCATAATCACCTAATTTAGCAGCATCATCACCGAAAGAATAGTTGCCTTCCGTTCCGGCTTTACAGGCGTATTCCCATTCTGCTTCTGTTGGCAAACGATAAAAAGTACCAGTACGCATGTAAAGCCATTTACAAAACTGGATGGCGTTATATTGGGTCATGGCTACTGCTGGCTGGTTCGCTTTACCCATACCAAAAGTCATATCAAGATAGGGTTTTGTGGGCCGGGTAACGGCATCTACTTCAGCTGGAATAGCGCTTGTACTGGCTTGTTTTTCGTAATCACGGTAAAGGAAAGGCTCAAAAATGTCCCAGGTTACTTCATGTTTTCCCATCCAGAAAGCATCGAGTTTAACCTCATGAACGGGTTGCTCATCTGGTTTTCCTGTTTTACTACCCATTTTAAATTTGCCTGCCGGTATGGCCTGCATATCGAATTTTAATTTGGTTCCATTAATGGATTGTGTGTACGATGCGTTGGTTGTTTGTGCTAAAATCTGCGCACAAGGATACGTTATTAATGCTACGGCAATTAACTTTTTAAACATAATTTTTGGTTAGATAATGCTTTATTCTCTGGTGTTTATCTGGTCGCTTTCTGAAACACTAAAGTAAATAACCACATTTAAAACAAAGAAAATTTATGTAACAATAAAGGTAGGTATGGAAATATAAAGGTCGATTTGACAATTAAAACTAAGGGCATCTTAATGGATAACTTTTTATAAAAATCAATATAAATGGACAGATGTTAAAAAAGCTGAATGGTATTGAAGTATCGTCATTTCGACCGTAGTGGAGAAGTCTTTAAACTATGTTAAAGACCTCTCCACTCCGCGTTGCTTCGGTCGAGATAACGACCACACTATTGGATGGTGTCAATGGTAACTGCTTTCAGGATCTAATTGGTGAAAAATTTTTGATTAAATTCCACTTGTATCTGGTTATACTAGACCGTTACAGGCAAAAGGTTTTACCATAAAAGGGATGTAAGGTCATTTAAACTTATGATTTTGCAATGGTACTGCTTACCTGTTGTCTGAAATTTTATTACTTAAACTGGTAAAACCAACGAGCGTATCCCAACGTGCTCCCGGGCGACGGTAATAAACGAAAATCTGGTAACTGTTTTCGGTCTGGAAGAATGCACCCTCAAAAGGTTTGGTCTCCATCAGCTTGGTATCCTGATTGTACCAGGCATACTCATAGTCATAAAGACCTTGTTTAAGAATCACATTGCCATAAAACTGTTTTCTGTTGGCATCATAAAGTAACTTGTTTTCATTGCTCATGGTATAATTGTTAAACCGGCCAACCACATAAGCATCACCATTAGGGCTGGGTGCAGGCGCATTTAAAGTGAATAAAACACTCATATACTCTGCCTCTGTTTTATCGTCGCGCCCGTCGGTATTGCGGATAAAAAAGTTTCCGTTTTCGTCGAACTGGTTGGCAAAAGCGCCTACTGTTCGCGGTGCATCCTGAAAAAGTATCACATTTACGGATTGGTTATCGCGATAAATATCCTTCACGTTATCGGCTTTGTAACGTAAACTCCTGGTATCAAATTTCCTGAACTCATTGTCTCCCCAAAAATCATTCGTATTGAGGTCGTTATACACCAATTGATTTGGTCGTACAAAGGCTGGTTTGGTATTCACCTGGATGGTATTGGCATTAAAATTCTGCATCACCATCGCTTTTATATCCTGGTAGGGGTTGGGGATAGGGAAGGTATGGTTAATGGTAAAGTTGATTTTTTGTTTGTAGTTCCGGTTTTCTACCTGCATGGAATTGGTAATATCTGCCGCTACTGCAACCTGATTATCGAGCATGTAAAAGCGTTGCGAAATAACCGGTTTATTCTTGTCGCCATCCAGATAAACTTTTAACACATAGTTGCCTCCAATTTTGGGTTGTATCTGATTATTAGGTAAGCTGATCTCGTAATGCGTGTATTTTCTTGCCGTGTTGGATGAATAGCGATAATTAATGATGCGGTCGTCGTTAAAACTACCTAAATAATCAATGCTTGAGATTTTGGAGCTTTCCCATTCTGCGGTGCAATGTTCAATGGTATACCAGTAGTTTTGAGTGCCTGCAAGTAGATCATCAAAAGAAAAAGTGATGGTTTCAGACGAATTGAGCATGATAACAGGTAAACTTTGCTCTTTATTGCTGTTGTAGCAAAGCACAGTTTTAATGTTTGGAAGATAAATTTTATTCTCGTTGGTAAACCTGGTATCGTTTTGCGCAAAAGCGAATGTAGAGATGAAAAATAAAACCGTAAATACTCTTTTCTGCATGGTTAAAAGTAAAGTTTTATTGGGAAGGGACAAAATGGAGTTGTGGATGGTTGTAACGGAAATATTAGTCGTGGTGTCAGATATTACTATCTGACACGCCATCATCAGGTTTTTGACAGTATACCACAGATGCGCGGATTAACACGGAAGATTTTCCGGCGTTATGGTCGTCTCTACCTTAGTAGAGGGGGCTATTAGGTAGGGGAAATAGCCCGTGGATGCAGAGGCTTTTTGTTGTACGCCGCAACCTTGAATATGCTGTCATGCTGAGGCACGAAGCATCTGCTACCTATGAGACAGATGCTTCGTGCCTCAGCATGACATAAAATGAAATATTAATCTCCGTGTTTCTGTGTCTCCGTGGCAACAAAAAAAGCCACAGATTTCTATGGCCTAAATATACTTCTCTCGTGGTGTCAGATATTACTATCTGACACTGATCTTAATTTGCATTCAAATTCTATTTTTTGGATCTTCTTAGGATCACTTAACAGTCAGATGGTAACATCTGACTGCACATTAAAACTAACCTTCCAGCTCCATAATCTCAGCAGCCAGTGTTTCCCATTTGGTTTGACTGTTGTCCAAATCTTGTTTGGCCGCTAAATAACGTTTATTTGCCTCGGCCAATTTATCTGCTTTGCCATAAACATTTTCGTCGGCCAGTTCTGCTTCAATATTTTTAACGTTTTGCTCCAGTTCGGTGATCAGTTTTTCTGTTTTATGCAACTCGTCATTCAGTTTTTTCAACTGATTCGCTGTATTAGGTGTAACTGGTTTTGGCTGTTCCTTTTGCTTTTCAGGCATTTTAACCGGAATAGGTTTAGCTGCAGGAATTACCCTTTTGCTGTTCCATTCTTCATATTCGGCATAAGTACCAGGGTATTGTTTAATTTTTCCGCCTTCGATAAACCAGATTTTATTGGCTACATTATCCAGGAAATACCTATCGTGAGATACGGCGATAAAAGTACCTTCAAATTGTTGTAAGGCCTGGATCAGGATGTTTACCGATTGGATATCCAGGTGGTTGGTAGGCTCATCCAGGATCAGGAAGTTCGAATCTGTAGTTAGCGATTTAGCCAGGGCCACCCGCGATTTTTCTCCTCCGGAAAGCACTTTAATCTTTTTGAAAACATCATCGCCGGTAAACAGGAAACAACCTAAAATACTGCGTAATTCGGTATCACTATGTTTTGGGGCAAATGCCTGTAATTCTTCTAAAATTGAATTTTCTAAATGCAGCGACTCTAATTGATGCTGTGCAAAGAATGTTGTAGTCACATTATGACCGGTTTCGCAGAAACCTTCAAATTTTTCGGCTCCGGCAATCATTCTCAATAAAGTAGATTTACCCTTACCATTTGCACCGATTAAAGCAATTTTATCGCCTTTTTCAATCACACCTTCCGCATCATCTAAAATATGCACATTTGGATAACTCTTATGCGCATGTTCTATCCGCACCACGTGCCTGCCCGAAGGTTTAGAGAATTTGAAAGCAAAATTTACAGTTGGGTTATCATCATCCACGTCATCAATCCGTTCCATCTTGTCTAAAGCTTTCATGCGCGACTGGGCCATTTTAGCCTTACTCGCCTTGGCTTTAAAACGCTCAATTAAACGTTCTTCCTGTTTAATTTTAGCCTGTTGGTTCTTAAATTCTCCTTTTTGGATTTCGCCACGCAAGGCTTTTTCTTCCACGTAGAAACTATAGTTGCCCGCATATACGGTTAACTTGCCTTTGCGTGATTCAACCGTACGGTTTACAATCTTATCTAAGAAATACCTATCGTGAGACACAATTACAATGGCACCTTCAAAACTCATTAAATAGTTTTCCAGCCACTTAATGGAAGGCAAATCCATGTGGTTGGTAGGCTCATCCAGCAATAAGATATCAGGTGTCTGCAATAAGATTTTAGCGAGCATTACCCGCATCCGCCAACCTCCTGAAAAGGTATTTAACGGACGCAATTGGTCAGCCGTGCTAAAACCTAAACCAGCCAAAATTTCGTTTGCCCTATATTCGATGTTATAACCGTCTAAAGCCTCAAACTCTTGCTGTTTATCGCTTAATTTAAATAAAACCTCTTCACTATAATCTGTTTCGATTTTTTTAAGCAGTTCTTCAATTTCATCATGCAGCTGGTTTTGGCGCTCAAAAGCTTCCATGGCCACGTGCAAAATGCTATGGTGCGAATCGTAAGAAAGTAAATCCTGGTTTAGGTACCCAATTTTCAGGTCTTTAGACATGGAAACCGTACCTGAACTTGGAGCGTACTCGCCTACAATTATTTTTAAAAGTGTTGATTTTCCTGTTCCATTGGCGCCAATTAAACCAGCTCTATCACCAGGTTTAATGTGCCAGTTGGCGTCATCGTACAAGGCCCTTGAGCCAATCAGGAAAGTTAAATTGTTTATTGAAATCATTTCGGCTGCAAAAGTACGAAATTTAAAGGCTTTTTTCAGATGGAAAGTCAAATAGGAAAAACTGTCATTCTGATTAATATTAGTGACAGAAGAATCCTAGTGAAATGATAAGCCGCGAAAAGTCGTCATTTCGACCGCAGTGGAGAAATCTTTCTACATAGTTCAAAGATTTCTCCATTTCGCTGCGCTACAGTCGAAATGACGGAGATTTTTAAAATCAGTCAACGGTAGGGAAGTGAAGAGGCAGTTGTTGTGGAATTGAAAAATAAATTTTGATTTTGGTAAAACCTTCTTACCTTTGTACTGTAATAAAAATAATTACAGAATGAGCACAAGCAGGTTTCCCATCTCCCTACACATCTTAACCTTATTAAATGAGGCGAAAGGCAGTGTTGTGAGTTCAGCGTACCTGGCCGGAAGTATCAATGTTAATCCGGTTTTGATCCGCAAGGAAATCATGAATTTACGTAAACATGGTTTTGTTGAAAGCAAAGAAGGTAAGGGTGGAGGTTCTTTTCTGGCTAAAAGTGCCAAAGATATTAACCTGGGCGAGGTATATCAGTCGGTTAGAAGCAGTAATATGTTAGGGCAGCATAAAAATGAACCGAATCCTAAATGTCCGATCGGTAGGCAGATCAATCAGCATTTAGACACGTTGTACAACGCTGCAGAGCATGCGCTGATCACAAATTTATCAAAGCAAACTTTGGAAGATTTTGCTTCGAAATTTGAATAATTTTTTTTTGAATATAACTGTAATAAAAAAAATTACAATTTAAATAGAAACATAAAACAAAAATTAAAAACATGAAAGTAGCATTAATAGGTGCCTCAGGATTTGTAGGCAAAGCGATTTTAAATGAACTGGTAAGCCGTGGAAATGAAGTGATTGCCATTGCGCGCGATACCGCCAAAATTGAAAGTAACGATGAGCAGGTAAGTAAGGTAGCGGTTGATGTTTTGGACACTGAGAAATTAGCAGCAGTTTTGGCAGGTGCTGATGCCGTGGTAAGTGCTTTTAACGCGGGGTGGACCAACCCAAATTTATATAATGATACTGTAGAAGGCGCAAATGCCATTCAGGCTGCAGTAAAAGCATCAGGCGTTAAACGTTATATTTTTATTGGTGGAGCAGGTACATTGCAGATTGATGGTCATCAGCTTGTAGATGGACCGGATTTTCCAGCCGAAATCAAACCAGGTGCAACGGCAGTGAGAGATTATTTCAATACGCTGAAACAGGAGAAAGAGTTAGACTGGTTGTTTTTTAGTCCGGCAATTGAAATGCACCCGGGTATCACCATCGGCCGTACCGGAAAATATCGTTTGGGTAAAACCAGCCCCGTTTTTAATGACGAAGGCCGTTCAATTTTATCTGTAGAAGATCTGGCGATTGTAATTGCTGATGAGCTGGAAAATAACGCACACCACCAGGAGCAGTTTACGGCAGCGTATTAAAGATGTAAAAGGGAAGATGTAGGATGGAAGATGTAAAAGGGAAGATGTAGGATGGAAGATGTAAAAGGGAAGATGTAAAGGGGAAGGTATAGGAGGGAAGATGGATGAGGGCGGGAGTTGATTCATTGGTTTACTGGTTGAAAGGCAGGTTGCCTGGGATCATGATTTGATGGTTCAAAGTTGATTGGAGAAATGTTTATTGCGTGGATCATTGATTACTGGTCATTCGTAATGATCACTCGTGGCTATCAAACCATCATCCAAAGTTATATATGAAACTTGTACTTATTCTCCCGGATCAATGAACTAATGGCAAATGAATTAGTGAACTTATAGGCCTATTGAAAGATTCATCATCCGTTTTACATTTTCCATCTTCCATAATTACCTATAAGTTCTTATCTTCGTGGCATGTATCGCCTTATTAAACCAATATTCTTCAAATTTGACCCTGAAAATGTACATTATTTTGTAGTTAAGCGGTTAAAGTGGTTTAATGATAATTTTCCACTAGGTAAAACCATTATCCGTAGCAGTTTTGATGTGCACATTAGAGGCTTAGAACGCGAGGTTTTTGGTATAAAATTCAGAAATCCTGTTGGCCTGGCTGCCGGATTTGATAAAAACGGCGAATACGTAGAGCCACTCAGTAATTTAGGCTTTGGCTTTATCGAAGTAGGTACTGTAACACCCATGCCACAGCCCGGAAATGATAAACCCAGGATGTTTCGCCTGCCAAATGATGAAGCGTTGATTAACCGCATGGGCTTTAACAATAAGGGCGTAGATGTAATGGCAGAACGTTTGCGTTTGTTAAAAGATAAACATCCTGAAATTGTAGTAGGCGGAAATATTGGCAAAAACAAGGCTACTCCAAATGAAGATGCAGTACGCGATTACATTAAATGTTTCGACCGTCTTTTTGATGTGGTAGATTATTTTGTAGTCAATGTAAGCTCGCCAAATACTCCGGGATTACGCGAATTGCAAGAAAAGGAGCCCCTGAAGAAAATTCTGAATACCTTGCAGGAGCGCAACCGTAAAAACGATATTTCACGTCCGATATTATTGAAAATTGCACCTGATTTAACTGATGCACAACTGGATGACATTATCGAAATTGTTGCAGAAACAAAAATTGCAGGTATCATTGCTACCAATACCACCATCAGCAGGGAAAATTTGGCCACAGAACAGCATTTGAAAGCCGAAACCGGTGGATTAAGTGGAAAGCCTGTTAAAGAACGCTCAACTGAGGTGATCCGTTATCTTTCGGAAAAATCAAATAAAGCTTTCCCGATTATTGGGGTGGGCGGTATTCATTCGGCCAAAGATGCAAAAGAGAAACTGGATGCAGGTGCCAGTCTGATCCAGTTATATACCGGTTTTATTTACGAGGGGCCAGGATTGATCAAAAGTATCTGTAAAACACTGATTTAATGTGCCCAACACCCTGACCTTTAGCGAAGCGGAAAGCCACGAAGTAAACCGAGCATTAAGCGAGCTCACCGAAGGTAATTTATTTCAGGGTCATCATGTTAAGATGTTGACTACGAAGTTGCGATACGGCAATTGAAAAGCTAGCGCTGCTTGTGAAATGAATCCTTCTTTTAGAGTAACGCCCTAATGATAATTTCTGGTTAAAAAAATCAATATGATTGACAGATAAATTTATTAGTTAATGTCCCTAAGAAATCGTCATTCCCAACTTGATTGGGAATCTTAATGCAAGCGCTTTAAGATTCCCGCCTGCGCCTATCGTGTGGACACATTTCTATTGGCTGCATTTGTTTTTTATAACACATATTCCTAAGGCGATCGTCATGCTGAATTTATTTTACAAGTAGAAATTGTGTTTTCAATTGTCTTGTAGCTACTACGTGGTCAGCATCTTTCCTGTCATTAACTGATCCTCATTCCTTAAGAAGCAATAGTTTTGGGGATAAATGTTGATTTTTTTTCGCTCTTTGCCGCGGGGCATGATAGTTTTTCGCAGTTGTTTGCTTTTTCAATTGTGCTCAAGAATGCTGCGCATTTTGGAGCGCCAAAGTACCCAAAGCGCTTTGTCATCCGATAATTAATTATCGGATCCAGCAATGTGGCTTCTCACCGCCCATGCTCATCAAAAAAACAGTGGCACTTTGTTTAATCAGGTATTGTTTATGTTTTCTTTGGTCTGATTGAGCCCTGCGGGGTTTGTTTTCAATTTATATTAAATTTTGAATTCAATGCTAATGAACACAAAACCACTGCGTTTCAGGTTTGGTAATGCTATTTGGGCCATTGTGCACCTGTTTTTTTAATTTTCCCGCCACTTGGGACTGACGGCGTCCTTCGGTAAAGACTGTGGTTTATCAGGGTCAGCTAGCGCGCTGCCCAAAACATTCTTCAAATATGTGTCCACACGATAGGCCTGCACGGGAATGACGACGAGACCAATAGATTCTGTAATTGATATCTTATCGAAGACCTTTAGTAGTCGCAAAAGCGCATAAAAAAAGCATCTTTTGATCAGAAGGATGCTTTAAATCTTAAAGAAGAATTGCTAAAAACTATTTTGCCAAAGCAGCTAAAACAGCGTTGTTTTTAGCTAATTGATCGTTTTTAGGTTGCGCAGAACGGCTTCCTAACTCGATGTTAGTTGCTCTTTTTAAAAATGCTACCTCTTGGTGAGCTGTATTTTTATTTCTTCTATCTTTTCTTTTTAATCTGGTAACTGCCATGGTAATAACCTTTTAATTATTTTATTTGTACAAATGGAGGTCGAGAGCGGATTCGAACCGCTGTAGAAGGTTTTGCAGACCTCTGCCTAGCCACTCGGCCACTCGACCTTAAATTCAAGGCTGCAAAAATAGCAATTATTAGTTAGCGCGCAAACATTATTTCAATAATTATCTAATTTAATTTCGAACTCGCACTAATTCAGCACAAAAGATTGCCGCACTTACCGCTACATTTAAAGATTCGGCCTGTCCAACTCTTGGAATGGTGACGGGCTTATTTATTTTTTTGATCACCGCTGCCGATATTCCCTTCCCTTCATTACCTAAAACTACCAATCCCTCATTTCCCCATTGCGTTTTGTAAATCGATTCGCCATCCAATAGTGCACCAAATACAGGAATGGTATTTTTCTCCAGGAATGCTGGTAAATCTATTTCATGAATATTGATTCTTGCCAAAGAGCCCATGGTAGCCTGTACCGTTTTTGGATTGAATACTTCTACACAGTCGGGAGAACAGATCATGTTTTTAAAACCAAACCAATCTGCCGTACGGATAATGGTGCCCATATTACCAGGATCTTGCACACCATCCAATATCAAAGTAAACTGATTTTTTAACTCATTTAGTTCCAATTGGCTGTTTTTAGGGATATGAACAAGCGCTAAAAAGCCCTGTGGGGTTTGCAGCGTACTAATCTTGTCTAATTCGGCGTTCTTTACTTCAAATAAGTTTATATTTGCAGGTAATTTAGGTAACAAATTATATTGCTCGCTGTTATAAAATATAGTATGGATCTGGTAGCTTGATTGAAAAAATTCTTGTATGGATTTTATACCTTCAACAATAAACAAACCATGTTCCTTGCGATATTTTTTTTGATGTAACGATTTTATAAAACTAATCTGTGATTTTGAAAGCATACCAAAACTCAATAAATATTAAACTGAAAAGCACTGCAATATTACTATTTATTATTGTTTTAATTCAGGCCTGCTCGTCAACTAAATACATTGCAGATTACCAGTCGATTGTGAAAAAGGTAACTATTGATAGTGTTGATGCTAAATTTGAAGAACAGGCTTACAACTATGTTCAGAAAGATATCAGGCCAGCTTCCAAATTGAGTATCAATGTGCCTTTATACAATTTTTTTAATACCAAAGATGGCCGGTATAAAACCAGCGATATTAAACCGTTTGGTACACCACCTGCCATTTTAGATAGCACATTGGTTGAGATTTCCAGAACACAGATACAGAAATTTTTAAAAAGTAAGGGCTACCGCCGGGCCGAAGTAAAAGCCGCGATAAAGGTTGCAGATAAGAAAGCCGAAATTGTATTCACAGCAAAACCCGGACCGGCATATTTTATCGACAAGCTTTCTGATTCGATACCAAACCGAAATATTAAAAACCTTTACGAATCGAATAAGGCTGCAATAACACATTTACACACAGGAATGCAGTACGATGAAGATTCTTTAACGTACGAAAGGGAGCAGATTTACCGCATTATGAAGGAAAATGGCTACTTCTATTTCTTAAGACCCTATGTAAATTTCGATGTTTATGGCGCAGAGCCTACTTCTAAAACCAATAAAATAGATCTGAACCTGAATGTAACCGATCCCAATGATGGTGAACATAAGCAGTTCGATATCGGGTATACCCACATGGTTATCGCACCGAATCCTGATGGTTTTCCTGATTCGGCACGTTATAAGCTCAGTAAAGACACCGTTAACGGCATCATATTCACCGATTTCTCTAAACGCTATCGCAGAAACCCGATCGTTCGGTATGATTTTCTGAAGCAGGGCGATCTTTATGATATCCGAAATGAAAACCTCACTTACGATCGCTTATACGAACTCAATGTTTTTAAAAATGTAAAAATCGATTATTACAGGAGAGACAGTACTTCAAACAAAATAAACGCGGTAATCCAACTTATTCCACAAAAGGTGATGAGTAACCGCGTGGAAGGAGAGGTACCTTTTAACGGCGGTACGGTAGGGTTTACCATCGGAAATACTTATACCAATAACAATATTTTTAGAGGGGCTGAACGTTTTGAGCTTCAGGTAAAAGGTGGTTTGCAATCCAGAATTGGCAATGGTGCAAAACCTTTTAGTGATATTTATCAGCGTGATTTTTCAATTAGTTCGAGCATTACAGTACCAAGATTGATTATACCTTTCTACAATCCGGTTTTGGGCAGTAACGGCATGCCGCATACCACTTTTGCTTCGAGCTACATTTACGCGCTTCAAAAAGATGTTTCGGTTAGAAGAATTTTTATCAACTCGATCACTTACGATTGGTTTGAAACAAAATCCAAATTACATTCTTTTACGCCTTTAAATTTCGAATACCGGTTTGGCTATTTAGACCCTAATGTTGACGCGCAAACCGTGTTGAACAACCTTTATTACTCCACTTTATTAGGTCGTAAAGATTTAACGCTTGGGATGAAATATACCTATACCTTAAATGCAAATAAATTAAATGAATACCGATCGTTCGTTTATTTAAGGGCTGGAATGGATATCGCGGGTAATATGTTGCAGGGGATAACGAGGTTAACTGGTAAAAAAAGCGATCCTGCCAACAATGATCCCGCAAAGATATTAGGCTTGCCATTTAACCAATATATGCGCCCGGAGGTTGACCTCAGGTGGTACAAACACCTTGGTGGTGAGCGACAGTTTGTTGCCCGTTTAAATGCAGGTGTAGCCTACGCATATGGAAATTCTGTATTGACAGGTATACCTTTTGAAAAGCAGTTTTTTGCCGGTGGGTCTAGCGGAACAAGGGCATGGCAGGCAAGAACCATAGGACCTGGAAATTATGATAGAGGTCTTTTAAGGAATGATACCTTGAGGAGAGCATTCTTTGGTCTCGACCAGCTTGGAACCATGCGGATTGAGACTAATTTTGAGTATCGTTTTACCGTGGCGAAAAAGTTTTTAGGTGCAACGTTAAAAGGGGCAGCATTTGTTGATATCGGTAATGTATGGAATCTACGCAGAGGCGAATCTATTCTGGTTTCCAGTCCGACCCTTGATGAACAAACCATTTTTAGATTAAGTAAATTAGCACAACAGCTTGCCGTTGGGACGGGTGTGGGGCTGAGATATGATGTGCAGTATTTTGTCTTTAGGTTTGATGTGGGGCTAAAACTTAAAGATCCCCAGTTTGCCGGAGCGGATCAATGGGTGATCAGTAAGTTTTTATCTGGGGCAAGGGATTTTAAAAATAGTTATAACGCCACACATGGACCTGATACTTATCGTTTTATACAATACAATTTTGGTATTGGCATGCCTTTCTAATTAATCGAAAAGGCTTAAAGCTTTGGGTTTTGTATCAGGGGCTTTAAAAGTAAATTCTCTGAAGGGTTGCCATCTTTTATCTACGTGCTTGTAAACAGCGAAAGATGAAACCGCAAATTCGCGCTTAAATTTGCGGTCTTTAAATTCGGCACAGATCTGTTTAAAAATGGGTTTGATATCTCTGAACGCCAGAGTTAGATGTGGATTAAATTTTTCTTTTTTCTCGATCAGCTTAAGGGTTGTAATGCTTTGGTTATCTGTTTCTCCAGCATCATTAATCCTTCATTTTGTTCAACGTCGAGGTAAAAGGTATGTTCAGGAAATGAGTTGAAGTTTCGGAGCACCTGCGTAAAGTGGTGATGGAATGAAGCATCTGACAACTTACTAAAAAACTTTTTTTCTGCCTCATATCCTGAAAGTTTTACCGGGGGATATAAGGTAATATGCGCCGGACGCTTTAATGATTCATGTACATTAAATTTATTGGAGATGTAGGTCCTGATTTCGTCTATATCTTCTGCAATAGAAACGGGCGGGACTAGACATACTAAAAATAGGTTTTCCATAAAACAAATTTACTAAAAATTTTAGCAACTAAAAATAGCATACTTGGGTAAATCATCCATGCCGTGGTTCGTATTCCCTCTGCCATGGTTCGTGTCTTCACGAACCATTATATCGTTGGCATAACTATCCTTGATTAGTTAACATTGTTTTAAACTATAACCAATTTATTCGGGATTATTGCTTTTTGTGTCAGGTGGTAACACCCGACACCACAGATAAATAGCACACTTGGGTAAATTATCCATGGTATGGTTCGTATTCCCCATGCCATAATTCGTGTCTTCACGAACCATTATATCGTTGGTATAACTATCCTTGATTAGTTAACATTGTTTTAAACTATAACCAATTTATCCGGTATTATTGCTTTTTGTGTCAGGTGGTAACACCCGACACCACAGATTAACCTGTTTATATTTTGGCCACGGATACACGGATTAGCACGG
>Ga0182008_10001806_pt1 | contig 13972 bp, 19 predicted proteins | sample Sormic07211129_1_FD_120482 | JGI IMG/M metagenome (GOLD analysis project Ga0182008, IMG submission 120482) | Rhizosphere microbial communities from Sorghum bicolor, Mead, Nebraska, USA - 072115-129_1 metaG | ecosystem: Host-associated > Plants > Roots > Rhizosphere | place: USA: Nebraska...
CGACGGCAGCACGCCGCCCGACTGGGTGGCGATGGACCTGTTCAGCCAGGCCGAGCACGACGAACTCGCGCAGAGCATCCTGCTGTGCCCCGACGCCGCCTACATCGAGCGCGTGCAGCAAGCCATCGACCGGCTGCTGCCCACCATGCCCCGCGCCGGGATCATCGCCGCCTCGCTCAACGGCCGCGGCGCGCTGATCCACACGCGCAGCATGGAAGAGGCCTGCGCCATCAGCAACCGCATCGCGCCCGAGCACCTGGAGGTCAGCAGCAGCGAGCCGCACCGCTGGGAGCCGCTGCTCAAGCATGCCGGTGCGATCTTCCTCGGTGCCTTCACCAGCGAAAGCCTGGGCGACTACTGCGCCGGCCCGAACCACGTGCTGCCCACCAGCGGCACCGCGCGCTTCTCGAGCCCGCTGGGCGTGTACGACTTCCAGAAGCGCTCCAGCCTGATCGAGGTGAGCCAGGCCGGCGCGCAGGTGCTGGGCCCGATCGCGGTCACGCTGGCCGAAGGCGAGGGCCTGCAGGCCCATGCCGAGGCGGCCCGGCTGCGGCTGCAGCGTGGCTGAGGCGCCGACGATGGCTGCGCTCGCACGCACCGTCCTGCTGGCCGCGCTGCTGGCCGGCGCCGGCGCGCAGGCCATGAGCATCCGCGAACTGCGCACGCTCGAGGCCAACGAGAAGGACGGCAAGGCTTACGCCAGCTACTACCTGGTCGGCGTGATGGAGGGCCTGCGCGAGGCCAGCGACAGCGCCCAGCGCGCGGGCCAGAAGCCGCTGTTCTGCGTCGAAGGCCGCCGGCTCGAGCCCGCGATGGCGCGCTCGCTCTACCAGACCGAACTTGCGCGCAACGCCGACAGCTACGAGGCCGACATGCCGGTCCAGCTCGTGCTGTCGGCCGCGCTGCGCGGCAGCTACCGCTGCACCCACTGACACCCCATGACCGCTGATTCCACCTCCACCGCTTCTTCCCCCGCGCTCCAGCGCATCCGCGCCGACGTCCAGTCGATGCACGCCTATGCCGTGCAGGACGCGACCGGCCTGCTCAAGCTCGACGCCATGGAGAACCCGCACGGCCTGCCGCCCGCGCTGCAGGCCGAACTCGGCGCGCGACTGGGCGCGCTGGCGCTCAACCGCTACCCCGGCGCGCGCGGCGACGACCTCAAGCGCGCGCTGGCCGTGCACGCGCAGATGCCCGAGGGCTTCGCGCTGATGCTGGGCAACGGCTCCGACGAGCTGATCTCGCTGCTGACCATGGCCTGCGACCTGCCGGGCGCGACGGTGCTCGCGCCGGTGCCGGGCTTCGTGATGTACGCCATGAGCGCGCAGCTGCAGGGCGTGCGCTTCGTCGGCGTGCCGCTCACGGCCGATTTCGAGCTCGACACGCCGGCCATGCTGGCCGCGATCGCGGCCGAGAAGCCCGCCATCGTCTACCTGGCCTACCCCAACAACCCCACGGCCAACCGCTGGGACGACGCGGCCATCGAACGGATCGTCGAGGCCCAGGGCGCGCAGGGCGGCCTGGTGGTGATCGACGAGGCCTACCAGCCCTTCGCCGCCCGCAGCTACATCGACCGCGTGGCGCGCCACGGCCACGTGCTGCTGATGCGCACGCTGAGCAAGTTCGGCCTGGCGGGGGTGCGGCTGGGCTACCTGATGGGCCCGGCGGCGCTGATCGCCGAGATCGACAAGGTGCGCCCGCCCTACAACATCAGCGTGCTCAACTGCGAGTGCGCGCTGTTCGCGCTCGAGCATGCCGAGGTCTTCGATGCCCAGGCGGCCGACATCCGGGCCCGGCGCGCGGAACTGGTCGCGGCGCTGGCCCGGCTGCCGGGCGTGACCCAGTGGCCCAGCGAGGCCAACATGGTGCTGGTGCGGGTGCCCGACGCGGCAAAGACCTTCGAGGGCATGAAGGCGCACGGCGTGCTGGTCAAGAACGTTTCTAGAATGCACCCATTGCTGGCGAACTGCCTGCGCCTGACCGTCGGCACGGCCGACGACAATAGCCGCATGCTCGCAGCCCTCGAATCCTCCCTATGAACACCCCCACGGCACCCCAGGCCGCCGCCCTCGCGGGCGATCGCGTGGCCTCCGTCACCCGCAACACGGCCGAAACCAAGATCACGGTCTCGGTCAACCTCGACGGGACCGGCCGCGCCAAGCTGTCGACCGGCATCGGCTTCTTCGACCACATGCTCGACCAGATCGCCCGCCACGGGCTGATCGACCTCGAGATCGACTGCCAGGGCGACCTGCACATCGACGGCCACCACACGGTGGAAGACGTGGGCATCACGCTGGGCCAGGCCGTGGCCAAGGCCGTGGGCGACAAGAAGGGCCTGCGCCGCTACGGCCACGCCTACGTTCCGCTCGACGAGGCGCTGAGCCGCGTGGTGATCGACTTCTCCGGCCGTCCCGGCCTGGTGATGCACGTGCCCTTCACCAGCGGCATGATCGGCGGCTTCGACAGCCAGCTGACCTACGAGTTCTTCCAGGGCTTCGTGAACCACGCCTTCGTCACGCTGCACATCGACAACCTCAAGGGCATCAACGCGCACCACCAGTGCGAGACGGTGTTCAAGGCCTTCGCCCGCGCGCTGCGCTCGGCGCTCGAGATCGACCCGCGCTCGGTCGGCGTGATTCCCTCGACCAAGGGATCCCTCTGATGCGCAACACCGTCGCCGTCGTCGACTACGGCATGGGCAACCTGCGCTCGGTGTCGCAGGCCGTGCAGCATGCGGCCGACCAGGTGGGCGTGGAGGTTTTCGTCACCTCCGACCCCGACGTGGTGCGCCAGGCCACGCGCGTCGTGCTGCCGGGGCAGGGCGCGATGCCCGACTGCATGCGCGAGCTGCGCGACTCGGGCCTGCGCGAATCGGTGCTCGAAGCCGCCGCCAGCAAGCCGCTGTTCGGCGTCTGCGTGGGCATGCAGATGCTGCTCTCGCACAGCGACGAAGGCGCGACTGACGGGCTCGACCTGATCCCCGGCCGCGTCGTCAAGTTCGAGCTGGCCGGCCGCACCCAGCCCGACGGCAGCCGCTACAAGGTGCCGCAGATGGGCTGGAACCAGGTGCGCCAGGCGCAGCCGCACGCGGTCTGGGCCGGCGTGCCCGACGACGCCTACTTCTATTTCGTCCACAGCTTCTATGCGAAGCCGGTCGACCCGCGCCACAGCGTGGGCGAGGCCGACTACGGCGCGCCGTTCACGGCCGCCATCGCACGCGATAATATTTTTGCGACCCAGTTCCACCCTGAGAAGAGTGCGGACCACGGTCTGCAGCTCTACCGCAACTTTCTCCACTGGAACCCCTGAGCCTCCCCGGGCCGACCTGCCATGCTGCTGATTCCCGCCATTGATCTCAAAGACGGCCACTGCGTTCGCCTCAAACAGGGCGACATGGACCAATCGACCATCTTCAGCGAAGACCCGGCCGCCATGGCGCGCAAGTGGGTCCAGGCCGGCGCGCGCCGCCTGCACCTGGTCGACCTGAACGGCGCCTTCGCGGGCAAGCCGCAGAACCACGCGGCCATCAAGGCGATCCTGCGCGAAGTGGGCGACGAGATCCCGGTGCAGCTGGGTGGCGGCATCCGCGACCTCGACACCATCGAGCGCTACATCGACGACGGCCTGCGCTACGTGATCATCGGCACCGCCGCGGTCAAGAACCCGGGCTTCCTGAAGGACGCCTGCGTCGCCTTCGGCGGCCACATCATCGTGGGCCTGGACGCCAAGGACGGCAAGGTCGCGACCGATGGCTGGAGCAAGCTCACCGGCCACGAGGTCGCCGACCTGGGCAAGAAGTTCGAGGACTACGGCGTCGAATCGATCATCTACACCGACATCGGCCGCGACGGCATGCTCTCGGGGATCAACATCGAGGCCACGGTCAAGCTCGCGCAGGCCCTGACCATCCCGGTGATCGCCTCGGGCGGCCTGTCGAACATGGCCGACATCGACCAGCTCTGCGCGGTCGAATCCGACGGCGTCGAGGGCGTGATCTGCGGTCGCGCCATCTACTCCGGCGACCTGGACTTCGCCGCGGCCCAGACCCGCGCGGATGCGCTGGCCGCGAACTGAGCGCAGCACGGGCCGGGCGCTGACCCGGGCCTGATCCGGTCGACCGCGCATGCTGTCCGCCCTCGCCATCGCCAATTACCGCTCGCTGCGCCAGCTCACGGTGCCGCTCGGGCGGCTCACGGTCGTGACCGGGCCCAACGGCAGCGGCAAGTCCAGCGTCTACCGCGCGATGCGCCTGCTGGCCGAGATCGCCAGCGGCGGCGCGGTGCGCTCGCTGGTGCGCGAAGGCGGCCTGGCCTCCACCTTGTGGGCCGGGCCCGAGCGCTTCTCGGCCGCGGTGCTGCGCGGCGAGGCACCGGTGCAGGGCACGGTGCGCAGCGAGCCGGTCAATTTGCGCCTGGGCTTTGCGGGCGAGGGCGACGACGATTTCGGCTACGCGATCGACATCGGCCTGCCGCCGCCCGTGCCACCCTCGGCCTTCTCGCACGACCCGGAGATCAAGCGCGAGGCGCTCTGGAGCGGCCCGGCGCTGCGGCCCGCGAGCCAGCTGGTCGACCGCAAGGGCCCGGCGCTGCGCGTGCGCGACGAAGCCGGCCGCTGGGTGGCCGTCGAGCGCCGCATCCCGGCCTTCGCCAGCATGATGACCGAGTACGCCGACCCGCGCGCCGCGCCCGAGATGCTCTCGCTGCGCGAACGCATGCGCTCCTGGCGCTTCTACGACCATTTCCGCTCGGACGCCGAGGCGCCCGCGCGCAGCCCCCAGCTGGGCACCTACACGCCGGTGCTGGCCAACGACGGGGCCGACCTCGGGGCGGCGCTGCAGACCATCCGCGAGATCGGCGACACCGAGGCGCTGGACCTCGCGCTGGACGATGCCTTTCCCGGCGCGCGCGTCGAGGTCGCGGCCGGCCCGGACGGCCGCTTCGAGGTGCGCATGCACCAGCACGGCCTGCTGCGCGCGCTGAGCGCTGCCGAGCTGTCCGACGGCACGCTGCGCTACCTGCTGTGGATCGCCGCGCTGCTGTCGCCGCGGCCGCCCAGCCTGCTGGTGCTCAACGAACCCGAGACCAGCCTGCATCCCGACCTGCTGCCCGCGCTCGGCCGGTTGATCGCGCAGGCCGCGGCCCAGACCCAGGTCATCGTGGTGTCGCATGCCACCCGGCTGATCGCCTCGCTGGAGGCGGCCGCGGGCGAAATGGCGCTGCAGTCGGTGGTGCTGGAGAAGCACTTCGGCGCCACCCGCATCGCCAACCTCGACATGGGCGACATCCCGCCCTGGCACTGGCCGGCCCGGTAGCGACCCTAGAATCGACGCCATGTCCCTCGAAACCCTCAGCGTCCGCGGCCAGCCCGCGGTCCGGCTCCGCCTGCCCGGCGGCGATGCCTGCACCGTGGCGCTGCACGGCGCACACCTGCTGTCCTGGCAGACGGCCGACGGCGTCGAGCGCATCTACCTGAGCCCCGAGGCGCTGTTCGACGGCCGTTCCGCGATCCGCGGCGGCGTGCCGGTGTGCTGGCCGCAGTTCAACCAGCGCGGTCCGCTGCCCAAGCACGGCTTCGCGCGCAACACGGCCTGGCGGCTCGAGCCGGACCAGGCGCCGGGCGAACTCCTGTTGTGCCTGCGCGACGACGACGCCAGCCGCGCACTGTGGCCGCATGCCTTCCGCCTCGGCTTGCGCCTCACGCTGACGCCGGGCGCGCTGCGCATCGCGCTGGACGTGCAGAACACCGGTGTCGAACCCTGGGCCTTCACCGTCGCGCTGCACACCTACCTGCAGGTCGACGAGATCGCCGACGTGCGGCTCGAAGGCCTGCAGGGCGCGCAGCGCTGGGACGCGGTCCGCGATGCGCGCCATGCCGAGACCGCCGAGGCCCTGTGCTTCGGCACCGAATTCGACAGCGTCTACGCCGCGCCCGCCGCTGCGCTGAAGCTGGTCCAGCCCCGCGGCGCCCTGGCCGTCGCCCAGAGCGCGAGCTGCACCGAAACCGTGGTCTGGAACCCCGGCGCCGCGCTGGCGGCGAAGCTGGCCGACCTGCCCGACGAGGGCTGGCGCCACATGCTGTGCGTCGAAGCCGCCCGCATCGACGACCCCGTGCCGCTGGCGCCCGGCGCCGCGTGGCAGGGCTGGCAGCAGCTCAGCGTCCTTTGAATCTCCTTTTTTCTCCCGAACGAACACCATGCTCGCCAAACGCATCATTCCCTGCCTCGACGTGACCGGAGGCCGGGTCGTGAAGGGCGTCAACTTCGTCGAACTGCGCGACGCGGGCGACCCGATCGAGATCGCCGCGCGCTACAACGCCCAGGGCGCCGACGAGCTGACCTTCCTCGACATCACGGCCACCAGCGACGGGCGCGACCTGATCCTGCCGATCATCGAGGCCGTGGCCTCGCAGGTCTTCATCCCGCTGACCGTGGGCGGCGGCGTGCGCACGGTCGACGACGTGCGCCGGCTGCTCAACGCGGGCGCCGACAAGACCAGCTTCAACTCCGCCGCGCTCGCCAATCCCCAGGTGATCGAGGACGCCTCGCAGAAGTACGGCGCCCAGTGCATCGTGGTCGCGATCGACGCCAAGCGCCGCTCGCCCGAGGACGCCGCCACGCGCGGCGCGGGCTGGGACGTCTACAGCCATGGCGGGCGCAAGAACACCGGCCTGGACGCGGTGCAGTGGGCGGCCGAGATGGCGCGCCGCGGCGCGGGCGAGATCCTGCTGACCAGCATGGACCGCGACGGCACCAAGAGCGGCTTCGACCTGGCGCTGACCCGTGCGGTGAGCGACGCGGTCAACGTGCCGGTGATCGCCTCGGGCGGCGTGGGCAACCTCGACGACCTGGCCGACGGCATCCAGACCGGCGGCGCCGACGCGGTGCTGGCCGCCAGCATCTTCCATTACGGCGAATACACGGTCGGCCAGGCCAAGGCCCGCATGGCCGAGCGCGGAATCCCGGTACGCCTGTGAGGCCCTCTGTTCACGGCGTGATGCCCCGGGGTGGGACAATCCGGCCATGAACTGGCTCGATGAAGTGAAATGGGACGCGAACGGCCTGGTGCCGGTGATCGCGCAGGAACAGGGCAGCAACGATGTCCTGATGTTCGCCTGGATGAACCGCGAGGCGCTGGCCCGGACGGCCGAACTCGGCCGCGCCGTGTATTTCAGCCGCTCGCGCAACAAGCTGTGGTTCAAGGGCGAGGAATCCGGCCATGTGCAGACGGTGCACGAGATCCGCCTCGATTGCGACAACGACGTGGTGCTGCTGAAGGTGACACAACTCGGTCACGAGCCCGGCATTGCCTGTCACACTGGCCGTCACAGTTGTTTCTTCAGCCGGTACGAGAATGGCCAGTGGACCGCGGTCGAACCGGTCCTCAAAGACCCAGGGACGATCTACAAATAATGGAAACGATGAGCACCGACGCGCTGGACCGCCTTGCGGCCGTGATCGAAAGCCGCCTGCCCGCGCGTGGCGGCGACCCCGAACAGAGCTATGTCGCCCGCCTGCTGCACAAGGGCCCCGATGCCTTCCTCAAGAAGATCGGCGAGGAGGCGACCGAGGTCGTGATGGCGGCCAAGGACGCCGACCATGGCGGCGATCCGCAAAAAATAGTGAACGAAGTCGCCGATCTGTGGTTCCACAGCATGGTGGCGCTGGCGCATTACGGCCTGAGCCCGCGCGAAGTGGTGGCCGAACTGGCGCGCCGCGCGGGCACCAGCGGCATCGAGGAAAAGGCCCTGCGCAAGGCGCAGGACCGCGAAGCTTCCAACGACTGAAAGGACGCCATGGCCAACGACATCGTGACCGCCGAGCCCGACGAGACGCTCAGGACCTGGGGCTGGGTCAGCTACATCCTGCACCTGATCGTGGCGGTGGGCGCGGTGTTGCCGGGTGCCCAGGCCTCGGTCGTGCTGCTGCTGATCGCGCTGGTGATCGACCTGGTCAAGCGCCCCGACGCCGCCGGCACCTGGCAGCAGTCGCACTTCAGCTGGCGCATCCGCTCGGTGCTGTGGGCGGGCTTGCTGTACGTGGTCACGGCCTGGCTGTGGCTGCTGTTCGTCGTGCCCGGCTGGATCGCCTGGGGGCTGATCTCGCTGTGGTTCCTCTACCGTATCGTCAAGGGCATGGTGCGCATGAACGCCGGCCGTTCCATGGAGCCCGCCGATGTCGTCTGATTCGAACTGCATCTTCTGCAAGATCGTCGCGGGCCAGATCCCGTCGAAGAAGGTCTACGAGGACGAGGAGCTGTTCGGCTTCCACGACATCTCGCCCTGGGCGCCGGTGCATTTCATGCTCGTGCCCAAGCGGCACATCCCGTCCATGGCGCAGTTGACGCCCGACGATGCGGCGCTGATGGGCCGGATCATGACGCTCGCGCCCCAGCTGGCGCTCGAGCAGGGCTGCCGTCCGTACCCCGAGGGCGGCTTCCGGGTGGTGGTCAACACCGGCCAAGAGGGCGGGCAGGAAGTCCACCATCTCCATGTTCACGTCATGGGCGGTCCGCGCCCGTGGTTCAAGGGCTAGTCATGCTGGCGGGTGGCGGCCCTGTCCGCCCATGCCGCCGGGACTAAAATTCTTTTCATTCTTCAGGAGTACTTCCATGGGTTCCTTTTCCATCTGGCACTGGCTGATCGTGCTGCTCGTCGTGGTCATGATCTTCGGCACCAAGAAGCTGCGCAACATGGGCTCCGACCTGGGCGGCGCCGTCAAGGGCTTCAAGGACGGCATGAAGGACGGCTCGTCCACCGACACGCCCGCTGCGCCCACGCAGCACGTGACCGGCACGCCGGCCGCCGACAAGTCGACCATCGACGTCGAAGCGCGTCAGAAGTCCTGAGCCGCCGCGCGTGATCGACCTCGGCATCTCGAAACTCGCGCTGATCGGCGCGGTGGCGCTGATCGTCATCGGCCCTGAAAAGCTGCCCCGGGTGGCGCGCACGGTCGGCATGCTGCTGGGCAAGGCCCAGCGCTACGTCAACGACGTCAAGTCCGAGGTCAATCGCTCGATGGACCTCGACGAACTGCGCAAGATGAAGGACACGGTGCAGGAAGCTGCGCGCGATGTCGAACAGAGCATCCACGCGGGTGCCAGCGACTTCGAGAAGCAGTTCTCGGAGAGCGGCCAGACCCTGTCGGCGCTGGCCGAGCCCGAGGCCGTGTCCTATCCCGAGTACAAGCATCCCCGCAAGAACTGGCGTTTGAAGCAGGGCGCCACGCCGCAGTGGTACAAGTCCCGCAACGGCGTTCGTACCAAGGCGCTTTCCGGCGCGGCGCGCGTCGCGCGCTTCCGTCCCCACAAGATCAACTAGCCGCCACGCCGAATCGGCCGCGTGCAGCGCGACCCGACTTCCTGCCCGCAGCGTTCCCTCATGGCCGATTCCACCGACAAGAACAAAGACGACGAACTGGCCGGCACCGAGCAGCCTTTCGTCGCGCACCTGATGGAGCTGCGCGACCGGCTGCTCTATTGCGTCTACGGCCTGGCCGTGGCCGCGGCGCTGCTGGCCTTCTGGCCCGGCCCCAGCGGCCTGATCGACCTGATCGCGATGCCGATCAAGGCGCACATGCCGCCCGGCGCGAAGCTGATCGCCGTCGGCGTGTTCTCGCCCTTCTTCGTGCCGCTCAAGGTGCTGGGCATGACGGCGGTGCTGCTGGCGCTGCCCTGGCTGATGTACCAGATCTGGATGTTCGTGGCGCCGGGCCTCTACAGCCACGAGAAGAAGTTCGCGCTGCCGCTGATCCTCTTCGGCAGCCTGCTGGCCTACGCGGGCATCGCCTTCGTGCAGTTCTTCGTGCTGGACAAGATGTTCGGCTTCATCCAGAAGTTCACGCCGCCCAGCGTGGCCGCCACGCCCGACATCTCCTCGTACGTGGAGGCGATCCTGTCGCTCTACATCGCCTTCGGCTGCGCCTTCCAGGTGCCGATCGTGGTGATGCTGCTGGTGCGCTTCGAGCTGGTGACCATCGAGAAACTGCGCAGCTTCCGCGGTTACTTCATCGTGCTGGCCTTCGTGGTGGCCGCCGTGCTGACGCCTCCCGACGTGGTGTCGCAGCTGGCGCTGGCGGTGCCGATGTGCCTGCTCTATGAGGTGGGCATCCTCGCGGCGCGCTATTTCGTGAAGCACAGCGCCGCGCCCAAGGAAGAAGAGGGTGCCGACTCGGCCTCCTCCTGAGGAACAAAAAAATGCCCGGGACCGGGCATTTTTTTTGGGCTACTCGGTATCGGCCGGGCTGCGCCGCTGCTGTACCTTGGGCCGCAGGCCCGGCACCACGTTCAATTCCATCTTGTCGGTGCCGCGCTGCAGCGCGAAGCGCGCCTCGTTGCCGGGCTTGAGGCCGGCCACCGCGGTCAGCAGCTCCTGCACGTTGTCGATCTTGCGGTCGTCCACGTTGGTGATCACGTCGCCGGGCCGAATGCCGGCCTTGGCCGCCGGGCCGTTCTGCAGCACGCCGGTGATGATCACGCCGGCGTTGGCCTTGACGCCGAAGGTCTCGGCCAGTTCGGGCGAGAGGTTGTTCGGCTCCACGCCGATCCAGCCGCGCGTGACCTTGCCTTCCTTGACGATGTCGCCCAGCACCTGCTTGGCGATCGACACCGGGATCGCGAAGCCGATGCCCATGCTGCCGCCCGAGCGCGAGTAGATCGCGGTGTTGATGCCCTCGAGGTTGCCGTTCACGTCGACCAGCGCGCCGCCCGAGTTGCCCGGGTTGATGGCCGCGTCGGTCTGGATGAAGTTCTCGAAGGTGTTGATGCCCAGCTGGTTGCGGCCCAGCGCCGAGACGATGCCGCTGGTCACGGTCTGGCCGACGCCGAAGGGGTTGCCGATGGCCAGCACCTGGTCGCCCACCGCCAGCGCGTCGGAGTTGCCCAGCACGATGGCCGGCAGCTTGTCGAGTTCGATCTTGAGCACCGCCAGATCGGTTTCCGGGTCGGTCCCGATCACCTTGCCGCGCGCATGCCGGCTGTCGTTGAGCGTGACGTCGATCTCGTCGGCGCCCGCCACCACATGGTTGTTGGTGAGGATGTAGCCGTCGGTGCTGACGATCACGCCGCTGCCCAGGCCCACCTGGGGCTGGTCGTCGCCCTGGTCGCCGAAGAAGAAGCGGAACCAGGGGTCGTTGCTGCGCGGATGGCGCTGCGCGGCCTTGCTGGTGTTGATGCTGACCACCGCCGGCGCCGCCTTGCGGGCGGCGGCGCTGAGGCTGCCGGCGGCCGTCGTGGCCGGGCTGGCGTTGCCGGGCGCCTCGATGATCGAGACCAGCCCGCTCAGCGAGGTGCGCCGGTTGAGCCACTCGGGCTTGAGCGTGGCGACCACGAAATAGGCCGCCAGCAGGACGGTCACGGCTTGGGCGAAGAGCAGCCAGGTGCGTTTCATGAACAGAGGGGCAAAAGCGAAAGGAGAGCGCGGCCACACGCGGCCGGCGCCAGGGCGCAATTGTCCCTCAACGCTTCGCAACGCTGGCCACGCCGCGCCACAATCGGCACATGAGCACCACCCGCCACGAACTCCTGCACGCCTTCGACCTGCTGCTGGCCCCCGCGCGCTTCAAGGACTACGGGCCCAACGGCCTGCAGGTCGAGGGCCGCACCACGGTGCGCAAGATCGTCTCGGGCGTGACCGCCAGCCGGGCGCTGATCGAGGCCGCGATCCATGCCGAAGCCGATGCGATCTTCGTGCACCACGGCCTGTTCTGGCGCGGCCAGGACGGCCGCGTGACCGGCTGGATGCGGCAGCGCCTGGGCCTGCTGCTGGGCGACGACGTGAACCTGTTCGCCTACCACCTGCCGCTCGACGCCCATCCCGAGCTGGGCAACAACGCCCAGCTGGGGCTGCAGCTGGGCCTGGCGGCGCACCTGGGCCCCGCGGGCCGTTTCGGCGAGCAGGACCTGGGCTTCATCGGCGGGCGCATCGACGGCAGCGGCTTCGCCGACGCCGCGGCGCTCGCGGCGCATGTGCAGCAGGTGCTGGGCCGCCATGTCACGCTGGTGCCGGGCCCGCGGCGCCCGATCCAGACCGTGGCCTGGTGCACCGGCGGCGCGCAGGGCTACTTCGAGGCCGCGATCGCGGCCGGCGCCGACGCCTTCATCACCGGCGAGATCTCCGAGCCGCAGGCCCACTACGCGCGCGAGCTGGGCGTGGCCTTCCTGGCCTGCGGCCACCACGCGACCGAGCGCTACGGCGCACCGGCGGTGGCCGCGCACGTCGCCGCCCAGCTGGGTCTGGCGCACGAATTCATCGACATCGACAACCCGGCCTGACGAACATGAGCGCCATCCCCGCATCGGGCGGTCTGCCCATTGCCATCACCATGGGCGACCCGGCCGGCATCGGCCCCGAGATCGTGGCCAAGGCCTTCCTGCAGGCGCCCGAACTGACGCGCGGCTGCTTCGTGGTGGGCGACCTCGGCACCCTGCGCCGGGCCGCGGCGGCGCTGGCCGTGCCCGGCGGCGTGTCGCTGCCGGTGGCGCTGATCGCGCGGGCCGAGGAGGTCGCGGGCCTGCCGCCGCATTGCCTGCCGCTGCTGCAGGCCATCGAGGTGCCGCAGGGGGTGGTGACCGGCCAGGTCGGCGCGGCCGCCGGAAAGGCGGCCGGCGACAGCGTGGTCTGGGCCGCGCGCGCGGCGCTGGCGGGCCAGGTGGCGGCCATCGTCACCGCGCCGCTGCACAAGGAATCGCTGGCGGCCGCGGGCTTTCCGTTTCCGGGCCACACCGAGCTGCTGCAGGCCGAGGCGGCCGCGCACCTGGGGCGTCCGCTGGCCGAGGTGCCGGTGCGCATGATGCTGGCCAACGACGAGCTGCGCACGGTGCTGGTCAGCATCCACATGTCGCTGCGCCAGGCGATCGATGCGGTGCACCGCGAGGGCGTGCTGGACACGATCCGGATCGCGCACCGGTCCCTGGGCGCCGCGCTGGGCCGCGCGCCGCGCATCGGCGTGGCGGGCCTGAACCCGCATGCGGGGGAGGGCGGACTGTTCGGCAGCGAGGAGCGTGAGGTCATCGCGCCGGCCATCGCCGCGGCGCGCGCCGAAGGCATCGACGCCCAGGGTCCCCATGCGCCCGACACCGTCTTCATGCGGGCCCGGGCCACGCCGGACAAGGCCGGCGAATTCGACGTGGTGATCGCGATGTACCACGACCAGGGGCTGATCCCGGTCAAGTACCTCGGCGTGGACAAGGGCGTGAACGTGACGCTGGGGCTGCCGCTGGTGCGCACCAGCCCCGACCACGGCACCGCCTTCGACATCGCGGGCACCGGCCGTGCGGACCCGGCCAGCCTGATCGAGGCGATCCGGATGGCGCGATCGCTCGCGCCGGACGCGCTCAGGGGCGCTTGAGGCTGTCGCGGATCTCGCGCAGCAGCGCGATGTCCTCGGGCGGGGCCGCCACGGCGGGCGCCGCTTCTTCCTTCTTCCGCAGCCGGTTGATCTGCTTGACCATCATGAAGATGATGAAGGCCAGGATCAGGAAGTTGACCGCGATGGTGATGAAGTTGCCATAGGCCAGCACCGGCACGCCGGCCTTCTTCAGGTCGGCCAGGTTGTTGGCCACGCCGGCCGGCACCGTGCCCAGCACCACGAAGAGGTTGGAGAAATCCAGCTTGCCGAAGACCAGGCCGGCGAGCGGCATGATCACGTCGCCGACCAACGAATCGACGATCTTGCCGAAGGCGGCGCCGATGATCACGCCGACGGCCAGGTCGATCACATTGCCCTTGATGGCAAATTCCCGGAACTCTTTGAGAACGCTCATGTCTGCCTACCTCGCGTTGATGTTGGAATCGCGGTCAGTATAGGGGTGCTCCGGGCTTCGGCGCGGCGCGGCCCGTGGGTGGGTGCGCGTTGAATCTGTCTGTATCGCTCCGCTACAATCGCGGGTTGACCCAAGCCCCTAGCGAAGAAGATTGAGGATCCCCATGGGTGACAGTACCGTGAGCACCGCCGGCCGACCCCGGATCGACACCA
>Ga0182008_10001809_pt1 | contig 13962 bp, 15 predicted proteins | sample Sormic07211129_1_FD_120482 | JGI IMG/M metagenome (GOLD analysis project Ga0182008, IMG submission 120482) | Rhizosphere microbial communities from Sorghum bicolor, Mead, Nebraska, USA - 072115-129_1 metaG | ecosystem: Host-associated > Plants > Roots > Rhizosphere | place: USA: Nebraska...
CCTTCACCATTCATCAGGGGCAGTGCACATGGCATCGGTCAACAAAGTCATCCTCGTCGGCAATCTGGGACGCGATCCCGAAACCCGCACCTTTCCCAGCGGCGACCAGGTATGCAACGCGACCCTCGCCACCACCGACAAGTGGAAGGACAAGCAAAGCGGCGAGATGCGCGAAGCCACCGAGTGGCACCGACTGGTGTTCAACGGCCGGCTGGCGGAAATCGCGGCGCAATACCTGCGCAAGGGCTCGCAGATCTACGTCGAAGGCCAGATCCGCACCCGCAAGTACCAGGACAAGGACGGCGTCGAGAAGTACGCCACCGACATCCGCGTCGACCAGATGCAGATGCTGGGCAGCCGCCAGGGCATGGGCGGCCCGGCCGGCGGCGGTGACGACGGCGGCTATTCGCAGGGCGGCGGCAATGGCGGCGGCGGTGGTGGTTACTCGCGCCCGGCGGCCGCGGCGCCGCGCCAGGCACCGGCTCCTCGCCAGGCGCCGGCTTCTGCGCCCGCGCGTTCGTCGTCGGGCTTCGACGACATGGACGACGACATTCCGTTCTGAAGCCTTTCGGCCTTCTCGCCCAATGAACAAAGGGCCTGCGCTTCGAGCCGCAGGCCCTTTTTTCTTTGGGCCGGAAATCCATGGCCGCACGGGGGCCAGGTGGCCTGGCCTACCGCTTCGAGCCCTCCGGGTAGTCCTTGACCACCTCGAGGAATGCCGCCAGGACCGGCGAGCGATCGGCCTGCCGGTAGACGCAGCTCAGCTCGATGTCCTTGAGGTGGCGCGACTTCAACGGCCGGAACACCACGCCGGGCAGCCGGAGCATGGCGCCGGATTCGGTCGTGATGCAGAGCCCGAGCCGGGCCGACACCAGCGCCACGCAGGTCGTGACGTCCTCCACTTCCTGCGCGATGCGCAGCGCCACCTTTTCCCGCCGGAACGCGTTCATCACCTCCTGCGCGAGCCCGGCCAGGGGCGTGTTCGGGTAGAGGACCATGGGTTCGTCCGCCAGGTCGGCGATCGAGACCTGCGCCCGCGCGGCCAGCGCATGGTCTTCGTGCATGCCCACGTACATCGGCTCGCGCAGCACCCGGCGCACGGCCAGGTCGGGTTCCGCGGGCGGCAGGCGATGGAAGCCGACCGTGATCCGGTGCTCGCGCAGCGCCTGGATCTGCTCCCCCTTGGTCAGCGTGTGCAGGTGGATGCGCACGTCGGGGCGCAGCGCATGGAAGCGGCCGATCAGCAGCGGGATCACATGCAGCACGCCCGAGCCGAAGATGCCGACCTGCAGGTCCCCCGTCAGGCCCTTGCCCGCGCGCAGGGCGCGTTCGCGCGCAAGCTGGGACAGGGCCAGGATGTTGGGCACGTCCTGCAGCAGCGATTCGGCGGCTTCGGTGAGTTCCACGCCGCGCGGGGTGCGCAGGAACAGCGGCGTTCCGAGGTCCTCCTCGAGCTGCCGGATCTGCCGCGACAGCGGCGGTTGCGCCATGTGCAGGCGCTCGGCCGCGCGGGAAAAGCTGCGTTCCTGCGCGAGCGCCAGGAAGTAGCGCATCTGTCGCAAATCCATTCGATGACTCCTCGGGCAGGGGATACCAAAAAAGTATGGCAGGCGCCCACGACAGTATTGGACTGTATCGCGCGGCAGCGCGAACATTCAGCCCGAGAAGACAGGCAGCGTGGCAGAAGACGGCAGACAGGAGACCCGGACGATGATCATCAGGACCCAGCAGGACGTGACCGCCGCGGTGCTCGCGGAACTCGCGCGCGCCGAAGACCCGCGCTTCAGGGAGATCATGCAGGCCGCGGTCCGGCACCTGCATGGCTTCGTGCGCGACGCCCGCCTGACCGAGGCCGAGTTCCACCGGTCGTGCGCGCTGATCGCGCAGCTCGGGCAGCTCACGACCGCATCGCACAACGAGGTGGTGCTGATCGCGGGCTCGCTGGGCATCTCCTCGCTGGTCTGCCTGCTGAACAACGGCGACCAGGGCCAGACCGACACCACCGCCAACCTGATGGGGCCGTTCTGGCGCATGGATTCGCCGCGCACCGAGAACGGCGGCTCCATCGTGCGCACCCCGACGCCGGGCGCGCCGATCTTCGTGGACGCCTGGGTGCGCGACCGCCAGGGCCAGCCGGTGGCGGAGGCCGAGGTCGACGTGTGGCACACCTCCGCCGATGGCCTCTACGAGAACCAGGACCCGGCCCAGGGCGACATGAACCTGCGCGGCAAGTTCACCACCGACGCCAAGGGGCACATCGCCTTCCGCAGCGTGAAGCCGGCCGGCTATCCGATCCCGCTGAGCGGGCCGGTGGGCGCGTTGCTGCGCGCGCAGGGGCGGCACAACATGCGGCCCGCGCACATCCACTTCATGATCCACAAGCCGGGCTTCAAGACCCAGTTCTCGCAGGTCTACTCGAGCGACGACCCGAACCTCGAGACCGATGTGCAGTTCGGCGTCACCCGGGCGCTGGTCGGGCAGTACGTGCTCCATGGCAGCGGCGACCTGCCGCCCGCGGCGGACGTGAGCGGCCCCTGGTACTCGCTCGCACACCATTTCGTGATCGAGCCGGGCGAGGCCCGCTTGCCCGCGCCACCCATCACCGGCAAGGCCGGCGGCGAACGCCCGCAGCTTCAGGTGCTGGCGCGCCGCCCATGAAGAAGAGTCCGTCGCGCCCATGGCCCGGACCGGCCGGGACCGCCATCGCATGGCCGGTGCCGCCGCACCCCTCCCGCCCCCTCCCTCCACCGAGTGCCCTCCCATGCCCATTGCATTGATCAAGATCATCGAGGGACGCAGCGCCGAGAAGAAGCGACGCCTGATCGAAAGCGTGTCGCGCGCCATGGCCGACAGCCTGGAGATGCCGATCGACGGCGTGCGCGTGCTGCTGGACGAATACCCGGCAGACCGCTGGGGGCGCGGCGGACAGCCCCTCGGCGTCGCGCCGCCGAATGCCGAGCGCCCGCCGGACCCGGTGGCGCAGGCCACGGCCAAGCTGCTGTCCAACTGAATGAAGCCACGCGCCGCGAAGCGAAGGCGGCTGCGCTACCGCGGATCGCCGGCGGGAGCGCGAGCCCGTGGCGCTGCACACCGAACCACGGAGACACCATGAACGACAAGCCCCCACTCGACATCCAGCAACTCATCGACCGGCAGCGCTTCGGCGCCTTCCACTGGGTGCTGCTGGCCCTGTGCTTCCTGATCCTGGTCGTGGACGGCTTCGACACGGCCGCGATCGGCTACATCGCCCCCGCTCTGCTGGCGGAGTGGGGTGTGGAGAAGTCCGCGCTCGGGCCGGTGCTGAGCGCGGCGCTCTTCGGCCTCGCGATCGGTGCGGTCACCGCGGGGCCGCTGGCCGACCGGGTCGGCAGGAAGGCGGTGCTGGTGGTCTCGGTCGCGTTCTTCGGCATCGCCAGCCTGGCGACCGCCTTCTCCACCAGCCTCGAGATGCTGACGGTCCTGAGGTTCGTCACCGGACTCGGGCTGGGCGCGGCCATGCCGAACGCCGCGACCCTGACCGCGGAATACGCGCCGGCCGCGCGCCGCTCCTTGCTGACCAACGCGATGTTCTGCGGCTTCCCGCTGGGCGCGGCGGGCGGAGGGCTCGTCGCCGCATGGATGATTCCCCACCACGGCTGGCGAAGCGTCCTGGTGCTCGGCGGTGCGCTTCCGCTGGTGCTGGCCTGCGTCCTGGCGTGGCGGCTTCCCGAGTCGCTGCGCTACCTGGTCGTCAACCGCAAGCCCACCGACCGCATCCGCAAGGTCCTGCGCCGCATGACGCAGCGACCGATCGCCGAAGGCACGGTGTTCGTCGTGCCCGAGCCGACCCAGGCCTCCGGCAAGCGCGCCATCGGCCTGGTGCTGTCGCGTGCCTACCTGCTCGGCTCCGTGATGCTCTGGCTGACCTACTTCATGGGATTGCTGATCTTCTACCTGCTGACCAGCTGGATGCCGGTGCTGATGAAGGAGGTGGGCTTCAGCATCGAGCGTGCGGCCTTGATCGCTGCGCTGTTCCCGCTGGGTGGTGGCATCGGTGCCGTGGCCGTCGGCTGGTTGATGGACCGCACCAATCCCCATGCGGTGATCGCCGCGGCCTATGCATTGACCGCGGCCTTCGTGTTCGGCATCGGCCAGGGCACCGCGAGCCTGGGGATGCTCGCCACGCTCATCTTCCTGGCCGGCGTGTTCATGAACGGCGCGCAGACGGCGATGCCGGCGCTGGCGGCCCAGTTCTATCCGACGCAGGGCCGTGCGACCGGCGTGTCGTGGATGATGGGCATCGGTCGCTGCGGTGGCATCGCCGGCGCGCTGGTGGGCGCGGAGCTGATGCGCCGGCACCTGGGCTTCGACATGATCTTCACCCTGGCCAGCGTGCCGGCGCTCATCGCGACCCTGGCCCTGGTCGTCAAGCTCGTGGCCAGCCGGGGTGTGCACGCGCTGGCGGCACCGGCCGACCTGGCGCAGCGAACCCGCTGAACGTGCGGAGGCCCTGGCCGTGCTGGCGCAGGGCATGCCGACGCTGGAATGGGGTCGCAGACAATGCATCCCCATGACCATCAACCTGCAGACCCTCAAGTGCGCCGAATGCGGCAGCAGCGTGCTCGGGCGCACCGGCCTCAACCAGTACGAGTGCGCGCATTGCGGGTCGGTGGCGGTGGTGGAGGACGATGTCTCGGCGCGGCTCGATCGGGTGCTCGAGCAGGTCAAGGATGCGGCGGCCGATCGGCTGGCGAAGGAGCAGGCGGCGCGCGGTGCGCAGCAGATCCGCATGCTGGGGCTGGCCCTGGGCGCGATGGTGGTGCTGGGCGCCGTGGTCTTCGCCGTCAGCGCCTTCCTGCCCAAGAGCCGCTCCGGCGCGGCGATCGCGCCGCTGGCGGCGGTGAAGGTCGACCGCACGATCCCGGTCGACGGTCTCAAGCTGGGCGAGCCGCGGCAGGTGCTGGTCGGCAGCGGCAGCTCGGCGCGGCCCAGGCTCTTCGTGCTGGCGCGCAACGAGACCGGCCAGGCCCTCGAGACGCCGCGCGTCGAGGCGCAGTTCTACGACGGCGAGACCCGGCTCGGCACCCGCACCGAGAGCCTGCCGGTGGCGCTGCTGATGCCGGGCGAGTCGGCGCCGCTGCTGATCGATCTGCCGAACGGCGACCAGGCCGTCACGCGGCAGGAACTCACGGTGTCGCGGCTGTCCGCGCCCCAACGCGTGGTCGACGGGCCCGCGCTGCGCTTCGCGCGCGTGCGGCTGGTGCAGCAGAAGGACGAGCTGCGGCTGGTGGGCCGCCTCGTGAACCCGCGCACCGATGCCACGCTGACCGGTCTGCAGGTGCTGGCCACCGCCTACGACGACAGCGGCGCGCCGATCGGCTTCGGCCGCGGCTACGTGCAGGGCAGTGAACTGCGTCCCGGCGAACGCAGCGCGGTCGAGGTGCGCATCGACCGCTTCGGCGGCAGCACGCCCGTCGCCGCCTGGGACTACCGCATCGACCAGCAGGTGAGCCATGCCGATGGCAGCCGCAGCGCGGTGCGCGCGGCCGACCGCGTGGTGCGCACCGTGGGCGCGCCCGAAGCCTTCAACCCCGAGCTGCGCATGAGCACCGAGGACCTGCTGGCCGAGGACGCCGAACGCTTCGACCTGGCGCAGCTCGAGCTGCTGCCGCTGATCCCCGGCGTCAACACGATCCGCCAGCGCACCTACATGACCGAGCTGGTGAACCGCAGCAAGGACCTGATCGCCGTCACGCCGGCCGCCGTGATCTCGCGCTTCGACGGCAACACCCTCGACGGCACCACGCGGCTCGACGGCATGGCCTACCTCTACCCGGGCGAGCGCATGCCGGTGCAGGTCGATCCGCGCCGGGCCGACCGCATCACGCAGACCCGGGTCGAGTGGAAGCCGATGCGTGCCGCGGCGTTGCCGGGCCCGCGCATCCCGCTCGAAGTGCGCGTGACCGGCACCGAGGCCCAGATGGGCAGCGTGCTGGTCAACTTCAGCCAGCGCTTCAGCTACAAGGCCGTGCTGGTCAAGGGCGAGGTGAAGAACCCGGGCGCGGCCATCGTGCGCAAGGCGCGGGTCTGGGTCAGCCTGCGCGACAAGGCGGGGCGGCTCACCGGCTTCAAACCGGTCGACAAGCTGCCGGCCATCGGCCCGGGCGAGAGCGTGCCTTTCGAGGTGCGCGTCGAGCAGCAGGGCGACGATTTCGCGACGGTGAGCACGGTCTACCAGAGCACCGAATAGCCGGCAGGCGCACACGCGCAGGCCCTCAAGTAAAGTGGCGCCCCTTGCTCCAGACAACGAATCCCCCCTTGCCCGACGATGGCCTGCGCCTCGAGGATGTCACGCTGGTGCGTGGCACGCGGCGCGTGTTCGAAGGGCTCACGCTGCATTTGACCGAGCGCCGCATCGGCCTGGTCGGTGACAACGGCGCCGGCAAGAGCAGCCTGTTCCGCCTGCTGTGCGGGCTCGACCGGCCCGAGGCGGGCCGGGTGCGGGTGCATGGGCTGGACACCGTCTCCGAGCGCCGCCAGCTGCCGCGTCACATCGGCCTGATGTTCCAGAACCCCGACGACCAGATCGTCTTCCCGACCGTGGCCGAGGAGCTGGCCTTCAGCCTGACGGCGCAGGGCGCGGCGCGCGCCGCGGCACGCGCGCAGGCGAAGGATTTCCTCGCGCAGCGCGGCCTGGCGGACTGGGCCGGCCGCGCGGTGGGCGAACTCAGCCAGGGCCAGCGCCAGCAGGTCTGCCTGCTGGCGCTGCAGATCTGCAGCCCGCGCACGCTGCTGCTCGACGAGCCCTTTGCCAGCCTCGACCTGCCGAGCCAGGCGCGCCTGTCGGCGCAGCTCGCGGCGACCGCGCAGCAGGTGGTGGTGTCCACCCACCAGCTCGACACCGTGCGCGACTTCGAACGCGTGCTGTGGCTGGCCGACGGTCAGGTGCGCGCCGACGGCCCGGGCCCGGCGGTGTGCGCGGCCTATGCCGACGACGTGCGGGCGCGCGCCGAGGCCTCGCCCCCCCACCACGGCATGCCGCATGCGTAGCCTCTACTCGTCGCAAAGCACCTGGCTGCACGCGCTGCCGGCCTGGCTCAAGCTCGCGAGCCTGTCGGTCGGCGGCACGCTGCTGGTGCTGATGAACCGGCCGCTGCCGCTCGCCGTGGTGTTCGGCGTCGTGCTGCTGTGCTTCGCCTCGCTCGGCCCGCCCGCGTGGCGCCGCGCGCGCATGCTGCTGGGCATGGCGGTGGCCGGCGCCCTGATCGTCGGCTTCCATGTGGCGCTGGGCTCGACCCTGCTGGGCGTGGTGAGCGCCTTGCGGCTCGCGAGCGCCGCGCTGCTGGCCCTGATGCTCACGCTGAGCACGCGCTTCGACGACCTGCTGGCCGTGCTCGAGGCGGTGCTGCACCCGCTGCAACGCCTGGGCGTGCCGACCGAACGGCTGGCGCTGGGCCTGGGGCTGATGCTGCGTTTCGCCGAGAATTTCCATGCCCAGTGGCAGCGCCTCGACGATGCCTACCGGGTGCGCGCGGGCCATGGCGGCGGTTTCCGCCTGCTCGCGCCGCTGACCATCCGCACCCTGCAGACCGCGGAGCGCGTGGCCGACGCGCTGGCGGCCCGGCTGGGCCGTTGACTCCGGCCCTGCCACGACATTTCCGTTTCCTCACTGGATCGACCCCCATGACTTCCTCCGCCGGTTCCCTCACTTCGTCCCGTTCGCTGTCCTATGTCGCGTTGTTCGCGGCCCTGATGGCGGTGTTCGGCCTGATCCCCAAGATCGACCTGCCCTTCGGCGTGCCGATCACGCTGCAGTCGCTGGGCGTGATGCTGGCCGGCTGCCTGCTCGGGCCGCGGCGCGGCTTCTGCGCGGTGGCGCTGTTCCTGCTGGCCGTGGCGCTGGGCCTGCCGCTGCTGCCGGGCGGCCGCGGCGGCCTGGGCGTGTTCGTGGGGCCGACCGCGGGCTTCCTGTTCGGCTGGATGTTCGGCGCCTTCGCCTGCGGCCTGCTGATGCGCCGCATGGCGCGCCTGAGCGGTGCGGCCCTGTGGGCCGGCGCCTTCGCGGCCGCGCTGGTCGGCGGTATCTTGGTGGTCTATGCCTTCGGCATCGCCGGCCTGTCGTGGGTGGCCCACATGTCGCTGACGCAGGCCACCATGGCCATGCTGGTCTTCATCCCGGGCGACCTGGTCAAGTGCGCGCTGTGCGCGCTGCTGGTCCAGACCGTGATGCGCGGCATGCCGGGCTGGCGCCTCGATCGCGATTAAACGCTGCCGCGCGTGAACACCGTCTCCGACACATAGGCCTTGCGCGGCCCGTGCACCGTGTGGCGGATGACGAAGCGGCCGTCGGCCAGGAAGCGGTAGCGGCTCTCGTAGGTGTCGGGCGTGCACAGGTGCGTGGCGGCGCCGGTCCAGCCGTCGCCGTCCGCGGTCAGCGCGATGGCATGGAAGAGCCGCGGCGGGGTCTCGGCGAAGAACACGGCCAGGCCGTCCGGCGCCCGCTCGAAGCGGTACGCGCGGTGCCCGTCGAAGGACTGGCCGTTGGCCAGACGCACCCGGCCGTCCTCGCGGTAGTGCAGGCTGTCGGGGCCTTCGCGCGTGAACAGCGCGACGCCTTGCATCTCGGCCTGGCCTTCGATGGTGCGCATCAGCTGCCAGGCGCCTTCGAGCCGGTCGAAGACCGCCCCGGCATCGCCCCAGGGCGGCTGGATGGGTGAATGGCGGCGGGTCATGGCAGAACTCTAAGGCAACGGCCCTAGCAGAGCCCGCAATGGCCTGCTCCAGCAGGCAGAAGCCGATCGGTCCATGATGCGCGCCATGGCCGATTTCTCCATCCTCGATCTCTCCCCGATCTGCGAGGGCAGCGATGCCGCGCAGTCGTTCAAGAATTCCCTGTCGCTGGCGCAGCATGCCGAGGCGCAGGGCTATCGCCGCTACTGGCTGGCCGAGCACCACGGCATGCCGGGCATCGCGAGCGCGGCCACGGCCGTGCTGCTGGCGCACATCGGCGCCGGCACCTCGACCATCCGCATCGGCGCGGGCGGCGTGATGCTGCCCAACCATTCGCCGCTGGTGATCGCCGAGCAGTTCGGCACGCTCGAGTCGCTCTACCCGGGCCGCATCGACCTGGGCCTGGGCCGCGCGCCCGGCTCCGACCAGCGCACCGCGCGCGCGTTGCGCCGCAACCTCGAATCGGATTCCGACCAGTTCCCGCAGGACGTGATCGAGCTCATGGACTTCATGAGCAAGGAACCGCGCCAGCCGGTGATGGCGGTGCCGGGCCGCGGCCTCGAGGTGCCGGTGTGGATCCTGGGCTCGAGCACTTTCGGCGCGCAGCTGGCGGCGCACCTCGGCCTGCCCTATGCCTTCGCCTCGCACTTCGCGCCGCAGCAGATGATGGCGGCCATCCGGATCTACCGCGAGAGCTTCAAGCCCTCGGCGCAGCTGGCCAAGCCTTACGTGATGCTGGGCTTCAATGCCTTCGCGGCCGAGACCGACGAGGAAGCGCGCTTCCGCGCGAGCTCATGGCAGCAGGCCTTCGTGAACCTGCGCAGCGGCCGGCCGGGCCGGCTGCCGCCGCCGGTCAAGGACTACTACGCGAGCGTGGGCCCGGCCGAGCGCGCGCTGCTCGATTCGGTGCTGTCGTGTTCGGCCGTCGGCTCGCGCGAGACCGTGCGCGCCGGCCTGGCGGCCTTCATCGAGAGCACCGGTGCCGACGAGCTCATGATCACCGCGCAGGTCCACGACCACGCGGCGCGGCTGCGCTCCTACGAGATCGTGGCCGGGCTGCACAAGGAGCTGTTCCCGGCCTGAGCCACGCACTCTTAGCGTGAAACACCGCGGAACCGGCTTTGCCGGGCCGCTGGTGTTGCCCCCTGAAAGGGGGTGGGCGCTGCTACACGAAGTGAGCAAGCCTGGGGGTCAGCGTGGGTACGTGCCGGGCAGCAGGATCTTCTTGTCCACGTTCTGGATGTTGGTGTGGCCGCAGAAGGCCATGGTCACGTCCAGTTCCTTGTGGATCAGCTGCAGCGCCTTGGTCACGCCCGCTTCGCCCATCGCGCCCAGGCCGTAGGCCATGGCGCGGCCGATCATGGTGCCGCGCGCGCCCAGCGCCCAGGCCTTGAGCACGTCCTGGCCGCTGCGGATGCCGCCGTCCATCCAGACCTCGGTCTTCGCGCCCACCGCGTCGATGATCGGCGGCAGCGCCTCGATGCTCGAGGGCGCGCCGTCGAGCTGGCGGCCGCCGTGGTTGCTCACCACGATCGCGTCGGCGCCGGCATCGACCGCCAGCTGCGCGTCCTCGGCCACCATGATGCCCTTGAGGATCAGCTTGCCGCCCCATTGCTTCTTGACCCATTCGACGTCGGCCCACGACAGCGTGGGGTCGAACTGCTCGTTGGTCCAGGCCGACAGCGAACGCATGTCGCTCACGCCCTTGACGTGGCCGACCAGGTTGCGGAAGGTGCGGCGCTTGGTGCCCAGCATGCCCAGGCACCAGGCCGGCTTGGTCGCCAGGTTGACGATGTTCTTCAGCGTGGGCCGCGGCGGCGCGGTCAGGCCGTTCTTCAGGTCCTTGTGGCGCTGGCCGATCACCTGCAGGTCCAGCGTGAGCACCAGCGCGCTGCACTTGGCGTTGCGGGCGCGCTCGATCATGCGGGCCATCGATTCGCGGTCGCGCATCATGTAGAGCTGGAACCAGAAGGGCGCCTTCGTGTGCTCGGCGATGTCCTCGATCGAGCAGATGCTCATGGTCGAGAGCGTGAACGGGATGCCGAACTTCTCGGCCGCGCGCGCCGCATGGATCTCGCCGTCGGCATGCTGCATGCCCGTCAGGCCCACCGGCGCGATCGCGACCGGCATCTTCGCGGCCTGGCCGACCATGGTGGTGGCGGTGGTGCGGCCTTCCATGTTGACCGCCACGCGCTGGCGCAGCTTGATCTTGTGGAAGTCCTCGCTGTTGGCGCGGTAGGTGCCTTCGGTCCACGAACCGGAGTCGGCGTAGTCGTAGAACATGCGCGGCACGCGCTTCTCGGCCAGGACGCGCAGGTCTTCGATGGTGGTGATGGTGGTCATGTCGGGACGGTGTCGGAGGAAAGGGGAGCGTGCCGCACTGTAGGGGCAGCGGGCCGGCGGCGGCGTGAATTCTGGACCGGGTGCGCGTGAAGCTTTTTCACTCGCGCAGCGCCTGGCGCAGCCAGTCGACGAAGGCGGCGCATTCCCAGCGCTCCAGCGTGCCCGGTTTCCAGCACAGGAAATAGTCGTTGGGTGAGCGCACGCTCTCGCGCGACAGCCGGACCAGCCGTCCGCTGTCGAGCCAGGCCTGGCCCAGCTTGAGGCGCATCAGCGCCACGCCGAAGCCGGCCACCGCGGCGTCGAGCACCAGCCCCAGGTCGTTGAACTGGGTGCCGGTGCGCGGCTCGGGCAGGCCGATGCCGCAGGCCCGGAACCAGGTGTGCCAGGGCTCGAGCGGCGAAGGAATCAGGTGCGCGCGTGCCACGATCTCGTCGCTGTCGAAGCCCTCGAGCGGGCCGGTCTCGTGCAGGTACTCGGGGCTGCAGACCGGGCAGATGTCCTCCGACAAAAGGTGCGTCGATTCGCGCTCGGCAAAGGCGCCCTGGCCCAGGCGCAGCTCGATGTCGGCCTCCTCGGCCGTCAGGTGGTGGCCCGGGATCGTGACCTGCAGCATCAGCTCGATCTCGGGATAGGCATGGCGAAAGCGCGCCAGCCGCGGCAGCAGGATCTGGCGCGAGAAGGTGGGCGTGACGGCCACCCGCAGCCGGGTCGGCGCCTCGGGATGGCGCTGGCGCCCGGGCACCTGCTGCAGCGCGGCCAGGGCCTCGCGCACGCGCGGCAGGTAGGCCGTGCCCTCGGGGCTGAGGCTGAAGTCGCCGCGGGCGAAGACCTTGCAGTCGAGCTGGGTCTCGAGCTGGCGGATGCGGTGGCTCACCGCGCTGGGCGTGACGCTCAGTTCCTCGGCCGCCTGGGTGACGCTGCGCAGGCGCGCCAGCGCCTCGAAGGCGAGCAGGCTCTGGATGGGCGGGATGCGGGACATGGCGGGGATTGTGGCGCGCCCGCAGCGGCCGGGGCCGCTCGGTGATTTCCCGCATGCGGGCACCGGTCGGCCGGGGCTGGGACAATGGCGCCCTATGACAAAGCAGCGCATCGTGGTCGGCCTGAGTGGCGGCGTCGACTCCGCCGTCACCGCGCACCTGCTCAAGCAGCAGGGCCACGAGGTGGTCGGCATCTTCATGAAGAACTGGGAGGACGACGACGACAGCGAGTACTGCTCGTCGAACGTCGACTTCATCGACGCGGCCAGCGTGGCCGACGTGCTGGGCATCGAGATCGAGCACGTCAATTTCGCGGCCGACTACAAGGACCGCGTCTTCGCCGAATTCCTGCGCGAGTACCAGGCCGGCCGCACGCCCAACCCCGACGTGCTGTGCAACGCCGAGATCAAGTTCAAGGCCTTCCTCGACCACGCGATGCGGCTGGGCGCCGAGAAGATCGCCACCGGGCATTACGCCAGGGTGCGCCTGAACGAAGGCACGGGCCGGCACGAGCTGCTCAAGGGCCTGGACCCGGCCAAGGACCAGAGCTATTTCCTGCACCGCCTGAACCAGGCGCAGCTGTCGAAGACGCTGTTCCCGGTGGGCGAGCTGCACAAGACCGAGGTGCGCCGCATCGCCGACGCCATCGGCCTGCCCAACGCGAAGAAGAAGGACTCGACCGGCATCTGCTTCATCGGCGAGCGGCCTTTTCGCGAGTTCCTCAACCGCTACATCTCCAAGGAGCCGGGCCCGATCAAGGACGAGCGCGGCCGCACGCTGGGCGAGCACCAGGGCCTGAGCTTCTACACGCTGGGCCAGCGCCAGGGCCTGGGCATCGGCGGCGTGAAGGAGCGCGGTGCGCAGCGCGGCGCGGGCGACCATTCGCCCTGGTTCGTGGCGCGCAAGGACATGGCGGCCAACACGCTGTGGGTGGTGCAGGGCCACGACCACCCCTGGCTGCTGTCGCAGACGCTGAGCGCCGACGACGCGAGCTGGGTCGCGGGCAGCGCGCCGGTGGCGGGCGGCTACGGCGCCAAGTCGCGCTACCGGCAGGCCGATGCGGCCTGCGCGCTGGGCGAGGGGGCCAACGGTGCCTTCCGCCTCGATTTCGCGCAGCCGCAGTGGGCGGTGACGCCGGGGCAGTCGGCGGTGCTGTACGACGGTGACGTGTGCCTGGGGGGCGGAGTGATCGCCTCTCCCCCCGAAGCGCCTTCGGCGCCTCCCCCCCAAGGGGGGCGACACCGGCGGCCCGGCTGAAAACGTGCGAATGAACCTGCTGCGCACCCCGATCCCGCATCTGCGGTGCTCACCGCACGGGAGTGCGGCTCCGCTCCTCAAGGCAGGCTCGGGGCGCTCGCGACGGTTCCTTCACACGTTTTGAGTCGACTCAACGCAGCGGCGTGGCGTGCACCGAAGCATCGGTGTGGATCAGCGACAGCGGATGGCGCTGGCCCGCCAGGTAATCCTCGATGCATTCCAGCAGCAGCGGGCTGCGGTGCCGGTCGGCGCTGGCGCGGAGTTCGTCGGGCGTCATCCAGAGCGTGCGCACGATGCCTTCGTCGAGCGCGCGCCCGGGCTCGAACGCGCCCAGCGTGCCGGCGAAGGCGAAGCGCAGGTAGGTGACGTCCTCCTCGCTGTCGCGCTGTGCCGTGGCGGTGCTCGGCGCGCGCTGGAAGCGGGCCATGTAGATGCCGACCAGCGCGGTGGGCGTGAAGTGGTGGGCGGTTTCCTCCAGCGCCTCGCGGGCGCAGCCCTCGGCGGGCGATTCGCCGGGATCGAGGTGGCCGGCCGGCGTGTTGAGCTTGAGGCCGTGGGCCGTGTGCTCCTCGACCAGCAGGAAGCGGCCGTCGCGTTCGATCACGGCGGCCACCGTGACGTTGGGTCTCCAGCGTGTCGTCATGCCGGACTCAGCGCAGCACGTAGCCGCTGAAGC
>Ga0182008_10001811_pt1 | contig 13951 bp, 13 predicted proteins | sample Sormic07211129_1_FD_120482 | JGI IMG/M metagenome (GOLD analysis project Ga0182008, IMG submission 120482) | Rhizosphere microbial communities from Sorghum bicolor, Mead, Nebraska, USA - 072115-129_1 metaG | ecosystem: Host-associated > Plants > Roots > Rhizosphere | place: USA: Nebraska...
AGCTGTACCGCGCGAAGGCGTCGGGGCCAGGACCGTACGACACGCCATGACGGACGACACGACGGCCGGGCCCGGTTTCCTCGGTGGAACCGGGCCCGGCCGTCATCGCATGGTCACTCCCCCGCGTCGCCGTCCCTCGCCCGCGTTCCGTCCAGCAGAGCGCGCAGCACCTCTTCGTCTCCCTCCGGCGTCGGCAGTCGCCGCACGCTACTTCACGGCGGGGTCACCTCCGTAGGTGCGCCGTCCGCGCCGGTGCGCGATCTCGCCGAGGGCGACGTCCGCGAGGACGAATCCGGCGAGCGGGATGCCGAGCAGGGGGACGAAGCAGCCGAGTACGACGATGACGCCGACGGCGGGGACCAGTACCGTCGGCGGCACCTGCTGCCAGGCCCCGCGCGGGATCGGCCGGCCGAACGAGGAGCCGCGGCCACGCTGCCACCACATTCGGTAGCCCCAGACGATCAGCAGGATCAGCGCCAGCGCGAGCCCCATCAGGGCCAGTTGGTTGACCAGGCCGAACAGGACGCCGGTGTGCAGGTCGATGCCCCAGCGGGTCAGCTTGGCCAGCAGCGGGTAGTCGTCGAACCGCAGCACGTCGACGACCTTGCCGTCGCCCGGGTCGACCGCGACCGAGTCCTGCTTCTCGGGCCAGCTGCGCCGGACCTGCCTGACGACGTAGCGGGATTCCGCGTCGGCGGGCGGCACGATCTCCACGGGGTCGGTGAGGCCCTCGGCCCGGGCGGCCGCCAGCACCTTGTCCAGGCCGACGCCGTGTTCACCGGAGCCCGCGGAGGCGGAGGCGGCGGCGCCGTGGCCGGCGTGCTCGCCGCCGACCGCCGCGGAGACGGACGGGGTGGCCTGGCCGAGCGAGGTGCGCAGTTCGTCGATGTTGGCGCCGGCGTACGTCGACCAGGTCAGGCCGGTCGCCGAGAGGAAGAAGAACCCGGCGGCCGCCCAGGCGCCGACGGTGCCGTGCAGACCGAGCGTGCGGCGCCGCCCGCTGGTGCCGCGGACCCTCCGCAGGGCGCGGCGGCGGGAGAACCACAGCACCAGCCCGCCGCCGGAGATCACCCACAGCCAGCTCGCGGCGAACTCGCTGTACAGGCGCCCGGTGTCGCCGAGGTGGAGGTCGCGGTGGAACTCGTCGATCCAGGTGCGCAGGGGCAGCGCTCCGGTCGAGCCGTACTGTTCGAGAGCGCCGCGCACCTTCGCGGTGTACGGGTCGACGAAGACCGCGAGGGTGTGGCCGGGGTCGACGCCCTTGACGCCGGACAGCAGCACCCTGGTCGTGGCGTCGGCCGCCGGGGACGGCCGGACGGCCGCCACGGTGCCCTCGGGGTGGGCCTTGCGGGCGGCGGCCACCTGCTCGGAGATCGGCAGTTTGGCGTCCCCGACCTCGGCGACGGTCATCTCATGGGCGTAGACGAGCTTCTCGGCCTGGAACGCGCCGGCGTACAGGAACCCGGTGACCGCGGCGACGAGCAGGAAGGGGGCGACGAACACGCCCGCGTAGAAGTGCAGACGCAGGACGAGGGGGCGCAGCGGGGCCCACCGGCTCGGGGACGGGGCCGGGGCGGAGTCGGATATCGGGGCCTCCTCATCCGTCGGGGGTCTTCCCGACGGAACGGAGCCTGGGTTGGGGGAGGTCGAGGGAGCGGTGGACATCGGCGGGCTTCTCCGGGGGACGGGGGCGGCGACGGGGACGGGGATGGGGACGGGACGTTGGGGCTGTAGCGGTTCAGTAGTCGGGGGCCGCCGGGTCCGAGTTCCCGAGACGCCAAGTGGTCTACGTCACATGCCGATCCGTCCTTCGTCGGGCGCCGTGGCATCCTTGCCCGATGGCAACTCCCCGTGATCACGCACCCCTTGCCGAGCAGGTCGAGCGACTCCTCGCCGGTGACGGCCAGCTGACCGTCGTCGCGGCCGGTGACCCGGTGCTGCGGCGCCGCGCCGAGCGCTTCGACGGACAGCTGGACCCCGCCCTGCTGGCCCGTCTCGTCGAGGCCCTGCGGCTGACCATGCACGCGGCACCGGGTGTGGGCCTCGCCGCCCCGCAGGTCGGGGTGGCGCTGCGGATCGCGGTGATCGAGGACCCGGCGCCGGTGCCGGCGGAGGTCCGGCTGGTCCGGGGCCGGGAACCGCAGCCGTTCCGGGTGCTGGTCAACCCGTCGTACGAGCCCGTCGGCCCCGAGCGGGTCGCCTTCTTCGAGGGCTGCCTGAGCGTGCCGGGCTGGCAGGCGGTCGTGGCGCGGCACGCCCAGGTGCGGCTGACGGGCGAGGACGAGCACGGGCGTCCGCTGGACGAGGTCTTCAGCGGCTGGCCGGCGCGGATCGTCCAGCACGAGACCGACCACCTCGACGGCATGCTCTACCTGGACCGGGCCGAACTGCGCTCGCTCTCCTCCAACCAGGCGGTGGCGGAGCGGTGGGCGCAGCCGGCACCGGACCTGGCCGCCGAGGCGCTCGGCTTCGAGCTGCCGTAGCGCCCGGAGTTCGTCAGGAACTCCCTTGCCCTGCGGGTCAGTTGTCCCGGTAGGCCTCCAGCAGTCGCAGCCACACCTCGCTGATGGTCGGGAACGACGGGACCGCGTGCCAGAGGCGGCTGATCGGGACCTGGCCGGCGACCGCGACGGTGGCCGAGTGGATGAGTTCGCCGACACCGGGGCCGACGAAGGTCACGCCGCGCAGGATCTCCGCCTCCAGGTCGACGATCATGCGGGCGCGGCCCTTGTAACCGTCGGCGTACAGGCCCGCGCCGGACGCGGAGGTCATGTCGACGTCGACCGCCCGTACCCGCAGTCCGGCCTGTTCCGCCTCCGCCAGGGAGAGGCCGACGGCGGCGGCCTCGGGGTCGGTGAAGACGACCTGGGGGACTGCGTGGTGGTCCGCGGTGGCGGCGTGGGCGCCCCACGGGTCCGACTCCAGGATCGGTACGCCGGCGGCACGGGCGGCAATGGCGGCGCCCGCGATACCGGCCTGGTACTTGCCCTGGTGGGTGAGGAGGGCGCGGTGGTTGACGTCGCCGACCGCGTAGAGCCAGTCGCTGCCGGTCACCCGGAGGCTGTCGTCGACCGGCAGCCAGCCGCCCGGTTCGAGGCCGACCGTGTCGAGGCCGATGTCGTCGGTGCGGGGTTTGCGCCCGGTGGCGAAGAGGATCTCGTCGGCCTCGATGCGGTCGCCCGCGTCGGTCACCACCACGACGGTGCCGTTCTCGCGGGTCACCGACTCGACCGAGGTCGCGGTGCGGACGTCCGCGCCCGCCTCGGTGAGGGCCTCGGCGACCAGCTCTCCGGCGAACGGCTCCATCCGGCCCAGCAGGCCCTTGCCGCGGACCAGGAGGGTGACCCGCGCGCCGAGCGCCTGCCAGGCGGTGGCCATCTCGGTGGCGACCACTCCCCCGCCGACCACCACGAGCCGGCCGGGCACCTGCTGCGCGCTCGTCGCGTTCCTGCTGGTCCAGGGCTTGATCTCGGCCAGGTTCGGCAGATCGGGCAGCACGGCGTCGGTTCCGGTGCACACGGCGACGGCGTGCCGGGCGGTGAGCACCTTGCGGGTGCCGTCCGAGCCGGTGACGGTCACCGTGCGCGGGCCGGTCAGTCGGCCGTGGCCACGGTGGAGGTCGGCGCCGATGCCGTCGAGCCACTGGGCCGCGCCGTCGTCGTGCCAGTCTGAGGTGTAGTAGTTGCGGTGGGCGAGGACCGCCTCGGCGTCCAGGGGGCCCTGCACCGACTGGCGCAGTCCGGGTACGCGTCGGGCGTCGGCGCGGGCGATGACCGGGCGCAGCAGGGCCTTGCTGGGGATGCAGGCCCAGTAGGAGCACTCGCCGCCGACCAGTTCGCTCTCCACGACCGCGGTGGACAGGCCGGCCGCGCGGGTGCGGTCGGCGACGTTCTCCCCCACGGGCCCGGCCCCGAGCACCACGACGTCGTACGCGATGGTTTCCGTTTCCGTCATGGGGTCAGTCTGGTGGGTGGTGTGGCCCCGGGCCACACGGGTAGGGGCGCGGAATACGCGACCGGCCGGCCGCGTTTGTGCAACGGCTTCGCCCCGACAGCAGGAAGAGGGTATTCAGGTCATGAGCAGCACCGTGGAGCTCACCAAGGAGAACTTCGACCAGACGGTCACGGACAACGACTTCGTCCTGATCGACTTCTGGGCGTCGTGGTGCGGGCCGTGCCGTCAGTTCGCGCCGGTGTACGAGAAGGCGGCCGAGGACAACCCGGACCTGGTGTTCGGCAAGATCGACACCGAGGCGCAGCCCGAGCTGGCCGCGGCCTTCGGCATCCAGTCGATCCCGACGCTGATGATCGTCCGGGACCAGGTCGCCGTGTTCGCCCAGCCGGGCGCGCTGCCCGAGGCCGCCCTGACGGACGTCATCGGACAGGCGCGCAAGCTGGACATGGACGAGGTCCGCAAGGCCGTGGCCGAACAGCAGGCGCAGGCCGACCAGAACGGCCAGTGACGGTCCGCGACGGTCAGAAGGGGTACGTCGCCACGTCTCCGCGTACCGTCGTCCAGCGCACGTCGGTGAAGGCCTCCACGTTGGCCTCGCCGCCGAAGCGGGCGCCGGTGCCGGACGCGGCGATACCGCCGAAGGGCGCCACGGCCTCGTCGTTGACCGTCTGGTCGTTGATGTGGACGATGCCGGTCGGAATGCGCTCGGCGAGGTCGAGGCCGCGGGCCGTGTCCCGGGTGACGATGCCCAGGGACAGGCCGTACTCGCCTGCCGCGGCGAGGGCCGCCGCCTCGTCGGCGGTGGCGAAGGACCGTACCGGCGCGACCGGGCCGAAGACCTCCTCGGCGTAGGCCGGGCTCTGGTCGTCGACGCCCGCGAGGACCGTCGGCCGGTAGAAGAGCCGGTCGTGGGTGCCGCCCGCGGCCAGCTTGGCGCCCCGCGAGGTGCTGGCGTCGACCAGCCCGCGCACCTTGGTGAGCTGGGCCTCGTCGATGATCGGGCCGAGGTGGACCTGCTCGCGGTGCGGGTCGCCCACGGCGAGCGAGTCGGCCTTCGCCGCCAGCCGCTCGACGTAGTCCTCGTAGAGCGACTGGTGGACGAGGTGGCGGCCGGTCGTCATGCAGATCTGGCCCTGGTGGAAGAACGAGCCCCAGGCGGCCGTGGAGATCACCGCGTCGATGTCGGCGTCCTCTAGGACGACCAGGGCGGAGTTGCCGCCGAGTTCCAGGTGGGCGCGCTTGAGGTGGCGTCCGGCGGCCTCGCCGACCGCGCGGCCCGCCGCGGTGGAGCCGGTGAAGGAGACGACCGGCACCAGGGGGTCGGCGACCAGGGCCTGGCCGACGTCCGGGCCGCCGGGCAGCACATGGAACAGCCCGTCCGGCAGGCCCGCCTCCGCGAAGATCGCGGCCAGGGCCAGACCGCCGCACACCGCCGTGCGCGGGTCCGGCTTCAGCACGACCGCGTTGCCCAGCGCGAGGGCCGGGGCGACGGAGCGGATGGAGAGGATCAGCGGGGCGTTGAACGGCGAGATCACGCCCACCACTCCGACCGGGACCCGCCGTGTGTACGACAGCCTCGGCGCCTCACCGGGCAGGATCTGTCCGGTCGGACGGGAGGCGATCGCGGCGGCCTCGTAGCACTCCTGGGCGGCGACATGCAGTTCGAAGTCCGCCTTGCCGGGGATCGAGCCCGATTCGCGGACGATCCAGTCGCGCAGTTCGTCGGCGTGCGCGGCGAACAGGTCGCCGGCCTTGCGCAGGACTCCGGCGCGGACGAAGTGGGGGACGCGGGCCCACTCGGCCTGGGCGGCACGGGCGGCCTCGGCGGCCGGGGCGACGTCCTGGGCCGAGGCGAGGGTGACGGTGGCGAGGGTGTCCCCGGTGGCGGGCTCTGTCACGGCGTACTCCGGCCCCGAGAGGGGTCGGGACTGCCAGGTCTTCGGGTCGAGCAACGGCATGGCGGCTCTCCGTTTCGTCACCGGCGGGACTCAGGCCATGAGCGGCAGTCCCGAGTAGTTGGCGGCCAGTTCGGCGGCTGCGTGGCGGGACGCGGTGATCCGGCGCAGCCGTGCGAGCTGGAGCCGGCTCTCGAACACATCTCCATCTGGTTGAGCGTGCAACATCCTAGTCATGTCGTACGAGAATCGCGTGGCCTGCCACACACGCGCCAGACACACGTCCGAATAGCGGTCGAGGAGTCGCTCGGATCCGCCGCGGTGCAGCTCGGCGAAGGCCCTGGCGAGGACGCGGACGTCGGAGACGGCGAGGTTGAGGCCCTTGGCGCCGGTGGGCGGCACGATGTGGGCGGCGTCGCCGGCGAGCAGCAGACGGCCGTGGCGCATCGGCTCGTGGACGTAGCTGCGCATCGGGGTCACGGCCTTGGCGGTGATGGGGCCGCGGTGCAGGGTCCAGTCCGCGTCGATCGCGAAGCGGGCGGCGAGCTCGTCCCAGATGCGGTCGTCGGGCCAGTCGTCGGGGTCGGTGCCGTTGGGGACCTGGAGGTAGAGGCGGGAGACATGGGCCGAGCGCATGCTGTGCAGGGCGAAGCCGCTCTCCCCGCGCGCGTAGATGAGCTCCTCGCAGGAGGGGGCCACGTCGGCGAGGATGCCGAGCCAGGAGTACGGGTAGTCGTGTGCGTGCGAGCGGCTGAGCGCGGCCGGGAAGGTGTCGCGGGAGATGCCGTGGAAGCCGTCGCAGCCCACCACCCAGTCGCAGTCGAGGGTCTGCTCCCGGCCCTCGTGCAGAAACCGCACGGCGGGGGACTCGCTCTCCGCCTTCTCGATCGCGATCGCCTCCGCCTCGAACAACAGCGGCGGCCCGTCGGCCAGTTGGAGGGCGACGAGGTCCTTCACGATCTCGGTCTGCGCGTAGATGGTGACGGTACGGCCGCCGGTCAGGGTCGGGAAGTCGATGTGGTGGCGTCGGCGGTCGAAGCGCAGCTCGATGCCCTGGTGGACCAGCCCCTCCGCGTTCAGCCGCTCGGCGGCGTCGGCCTCGCGCAGGGCGTCGACCGTGCCCTGCTCCAGCATCCCGGCGCGCTGTCGCTGCTCGACGTACTCCCGCGTCCGCGCCTCCAGGACGACGCAGTCGATGCCGGACCGGTGCAGCAGTCGGGCCAGGAGCAGGCCCGCGGGGCCGCCGCCGATGATGCCGACCTTGGTGCGCATGCCCGCCTCCCGGGGTTCAGCTGGAGTCGCGGTGGACCACCGTGGCTCCCAGCACCTTGTACGTCTCGGGCGCGGCGCCGGGGTTGCGGACCGCGCGGTCGACCAGTTCGGCGAGGTCACGGCCGGACGGCAGCTCGATGTGGACCGTGCTCAGCCGGGGCCGCAGGAGCCTGCCGAGCATGAGGTCGTCGGCGCCGATGACGGCCGTGTCCTCCGGGATGCGCACCCCGGCGTCCTGCAGGGCGCGCATCAGCAGCATCCCGTATTCGTCGTTGTAGGCGAACACGGCGTCCAGGTCGAGTTCGCGCCAGCGGGCGGCGAGGCGGGCCGCGGACTCCTCCTCGTAGGCGAGGGGCAGTTCGGTGACGCTCGTGTCGGTGTCCTCCACGGCGGCGCGCACGCCTTCGAGACGGGGCCGGGAGAAGGCCTCCAGGCCGTCCTCCTCGGGAACCACCACGCCGATACGGCGCCTGCCGCGGTCGTGGAGGTGGGCGCCGGCGCAGTAGCCGACGGCCTGGTGGTCCATGAGCAGGGCGTGGGCCCCGTCGACGGACTCGGGGCCCAGGGTGACCACCGCCCGGGCGCCGGAGCCCTTGAGCACGGTGGCACCCTGTGGGCCGAGGGTTCCGGCGCCGGTCACCAGGACGGCGACCGGGCGCAGTTCGGCCCAGGCGCGGGCGGCGTCCTCGCCGTGCAGGCCGACGCTGCCGTACTGGACGACGGTGTAGTCGAGACGGCCGAGCTCCCACTGGAGGTCGCTGATGAACTGGCTGTAGAGCGGCCCCACCGGGAAGGTCGGCGCGGGCATCAGGACCATGCGGCTGTGTCCGGCGCGCAGACTGCGGGCGGCGGCGTGCGGCACGTACCCGAGTTCCTTGGCGGCCTCGTGGACCCGACGGCGGGTCGGTTCGCTGATCCGTACCGCGCTGGTGTTGTTGAGTACGTACGAGACGGTCGCGCGCGAGACCCCGGCCAGGCGGGCCACATCGGCGCTCGTGGGCACGGGGCGTGGTGCCGGGGACGAGGGCGTGGGCGTTTTCGGTATCTGCACCATGACGTACGGCATCTTCGCAGAACCTGTGGCCGAGGCCACATTCGGGGTGTGGCGAACATGTTCGTCACGCACTTGTTCGTAACGAACATGTTCGTTACGGTGCAGCCATGACAGACCGCCCCGACACCCCCCGCAGCCGCCGTGAGCGCCCCGCGAAACCAGCTCTGAGCAGGGAGGGCATCGTGACCGCCGCCCTCGCGATCCTGCGTTCGGAGGGCCTGCAGAAGGTGACCATGCGGCGCCTGGCGCAGGAGCTCGACACCGGCCCGGCGTCCCTGTACGTCTACGTCCGCAACACCGCGGAGCTGCACGCGGCCGTCCTGGACGAGCTGCTCGGGACCGTCGGGTCGGCCCCCGTCGAGGGCTCGTGGCGTGAGCGGCTGGAGCGGGTGCTGACCTCGTACACCACGATGCTCTTCGAGCACCCGACGCTGGCCCGCTCCGCGCTGACCTCCTGGCCGAGCGGCCCGCACTACCTGAACCTCATCGAATCGCTGCTGGCCCTCCTCGACGAGGGCGGCGTCCCGCCCGCGCAGGCCGCGTGGGGTGTGGACCTCCTGCTCCAGCACTGCACCGCGTCGGCCGCCGAGCACGCCGACGACACGGCCGAGGACGACTGGGACGCCTTGCGCGGCACCCTGAACGACATCTCCGAGCGGACCCATCCGCACATCGCCGCCGTCCGCGGCCCCCTGCTCTCCGGAGCCCCGCAGGAGCGCCTGTCGTGGGCGCTGCGCACGCTGATCACCGGTATCGAGCGGACCGCCGTACCCGGATGACAGGGCGGACCGCGAGACAGGAACGACAGGGCGGAACGCCGGACAGGAACGACACGGCGGACGCCATCCCCGCCATCCCCGCTATCCCCGAAATCCCCGAAATCCCCGAAATCCCCGAACGACTCGAACGACTCGGAGGAGCACGCCATGACCACGCATCACCCCATAGCGATCGTCGGCGCCGGACTCGGCGGTCTCACCCTCGCGCGTGTGCTGCACGCGCACGGGATCGAGGCCGCCCTCTACGACCTCGACGCCTCCCCCGCCGCCCGGACCCAGGGCGGGATGCTCGACATCCACGAGGACTCCGGCCAGGTGGCGCTGCGCGCCGCGGGGTTGTACGAGGAGTTCCTGACCCATGTCCACCAGGGCGGGCAGGCCACACGGGTCCTCGACAAGGACGCGGTGGTCCACCTGGACCGGCCCGACGACGGCGCGGGCGGCCGTCCCGAGATCGACCGCGGCGCCCTGCGCGACCTGCTGCTCGGCTCGCTGCCCGAGGGCGCCGTCCGGTGGGGTGCCAAGGTCACCGGCGCGCGACCGGTCGGCGGCGGGCGGCACGAGGTGACCCTGGCCGACGGCACCGTCTTCACCACGGATCTGCTGGTGGGCGCCGACGGCGCCTGGTCAAGGGTGCGCCCGCTTGTGTCGGACGCCCGACCGGCCTACGCCGGCGTGTCGTTCGTGGAGGCGGACCTGCGGGACGCCGATGTGCGCCATCCGGTGAGCGCCGAGGTGGTCGGCGGCGGCATGCTGTTCGCGCTCGGGGCCGGCCGGGGTTTCCTGGCGCACCGGGAGACCGACGGCAGCCTGCATGTCTACACGGCGGTCAAGGCCCCCGAGGAGTGGCTCGACGGCATCGACTTCACCGACACCGAGGCGGCCAAGGCGCGTGTCCTGGAACACTTCGAGGACTGGGACAAGGGCCTGCGGGCGCTGGTCGGCGATGCGGACGGCGCGCTGGTGCCGCGGCGCATCCACGCGCTGCCGGTGGGGCATCGCTGGGCGCGGGTCCCCGGTGTGACCCTCCTCGGGGACGCCGCGCACCTGATGTCTCCGTTCGCGGGCGAGGGCGCGAATCTCGCCCTGCTCGACGGGGCCGAGCTCGCCCTGGCCCTGGTCGCGCACCCCGGCGACACCGAGGCGGCGCTGGCCTCCTACGAGGAGAGGCTGTTCCCCCGCGGCGAGCGCTCCGCCGCCGAGTCCGCCCAGCAGGGAGAGCTACTGTTCCGCGCCGACGCGCCGCGGGTCCTGGCGGACCTGTTCGGCGCCCACGCCTGAGCCGGCGACCACGCGGCGGGTCTCCGCGCGGTCGGCACGGGCCGTCGGGGCCGCCCGGCGGACTCAGCCGCGTGGTGGCTCCGTACCGGTCACGCGGGCGACCAGGTCCACCCAGCCCGCCTCCAGGCGCTCCATGGGCATTCCGCACTGCCGGGTCAGATGGTGGATGAGCGCCGGGTCGAGATAGCTCAGCAGTGTCTGGGTGAGGAGTTCGCAGTCGGCGTCCGGCACGATCCGGCGCAGCAGCACCAGGACGTGCGTGTGCAGCGCCCGCGTCGACGGGTGGGAGAACCTGCGGGTCGGCTCCGGCTGGGCGGCGAGCTGCAGATCCAGCTGCTCCACCGAGCGGTACAGGACCGCCACACCGAACGCCCGCAGCCGCTCCAGGGGCGGCGCGCCGGGACCCAGCGGCGGAGGTCCGCCGAGGAAGTCGGCCTGCAGCGTCCTGGCCGAGTGGTCGAGCAGCGCCGTCAGCAGGCCGGTCCGGTCCCCGAAACGCCGGAAGACGGTGCCCTTGCCCACCTTGGCCGCGGCGGCCACCCCCTCCATCGTGACGCCGGCCACCCCGTGTTCGGCTATCAGCCGGGTGGCCGCGTCCAGCAGCCGGGCCCGGTTGCGGGCGGCGTCGGCGCGCAGGCAGGGCTCGTCCTCGGCGGAGCCGAGCTGCAGCAACTCGGCCTCCCCGGAAGGCTCCTGAGGCCTCGGGAAGGGCGGAAGGGAGGCGTGCATGAACCCAGCGTAAAGCATCGGGAACAAAACTGGACCGCGGTCCGGTTAGAGTGCTACAACATTAAACGGACCCCGGTCCGGATTTTGACAGCTGCGTTTCAGTACTTTGGAGTTCCCATGTCTGTTCGTATCCTCGCGCTCGTCGGCAGCCTGCGCGCCGGTTCGCACAACCGCCAGCTCGCCGAGGCGGCCGTCAAGTTCGCGCCCGAGGGTGCGGACGTCGAGATCTTCGAGGGGCTCGCCGAGATCCCGTTCTACAACGAGGACATCGACGTCGAGGGCAACGTCCCGGCCGCCGCCGCCAAGCTGCGCGCCGCCGCCCAGGCGGCCGACGGGTTCCTGCTCTTCGCACCCGAGTACAACGGCACCATCCCGGCCGTCCTCAAGAACGCGATCGACTGGCTGTCCCGCCCGTACGGCGCCGGCGCCTTCGGCGGCAAGCCGGCCGCCGTGGTCGGCACGGCGTTCGGCCAGTTCGGTGGCGTGTGGGCGCAGGACGAGACCCGCAAGGCCCTGGGTATCGCCGGCGCCAAGGTCCTCGAGGACGTCAAGCTCTCCATCCCCGGCTCCGTGGCCCGCTTCGCGGAGACCCACCCGGCCGACGACGCCGAGGTCGCCGCCCAGCTCACCGAGGTGATCGCCGGTCTGCACGGCCACGCGGGCGAGGTCACCGCCGCCTGAGCGGTACGGACCTGACCCCATGGAGGGCCGGAGCCAGTCGGCTCCGGCCCTCTTCGCGTTCTCAGGCCGTCGGCGTCATGGCAGTTCGCGGTGCGGGTTGCCGTGCGGCGGCCCCGGACGACGGAGCGCAGGCTTGTGAGTCGGTGTGGGCACGGTCACCCGCCGAACGGCGGGCAGCTTCCGCCGGACGGCGGCGGTCCGGAGGGGGGCGGATGCGCGGATCATGTCGGACCCCGACATCTCCCTGCTGATCGCCCGACCCGCCGCACCCGCGAGCGCGGGTCCGCGGCCCGTGATCTACCACGTCCACGGCGGCGGCATGATCCTGGGCAACAACCGGGTGGGAGTGGACGTACCACTGGCGTGGGCCAGGGAGCTCGACGCGATCGTGGTGTCGGTGGAGTACCGGCTGGCACCGGAGCACCCGCACCCGGCGCCGATCGAGGACGTCTACGCCGGTCTGCTGTGGACGGCGGAGCACGCCGACGAGCTGGGCGGCGACCCCGAGCGGATCGTGATCGCGGGCGCCAGCGCCGGCGGCGGGCTGAGCGCGGCGCTCGCTCTGCTCTCCCGGGACCGCAAGGGCCCACGGGCGATCGGGCAGGTGCTGATGTGCCCGATGCTGGACGACCGCAACGACACTCCGTCCACGCACCAGATGGCGGGGCTCGGCGTCTGGGACCGCACGGCCGACGAGACCGGCTGGACGGCGCTGCTCGGCCCGGAGCGCGGCGGCCCGGACGTGTCGCCGTACGCCGCCCCCGCCCGCGCCGAGGACCTGACCGACCTGCCCCCGGCCTTCCTGGACGTGGGCTCCGCGGAGACCTTCCGCGACGAGGTCGTCGCCTACGCCTCCCGGATCTGGCAGTCCGGCGGGGTCGCCGAGCTCCACGTCTGGCCCGGCGGCTTCCACGGCTTCGACGGCTTCGCCCCGCAGGCGGCCCTGTCCCAGTCGGCCCGCGCGGCGCAGGTGGACTGGCTGCGGCGGCTGCTCAACGAGTGACGGTACGGGCGTGACGAGCGAGGCCCGCCGGTTCGCGCTCGGCGCGCCGTGGAAGCGCCGGCCGGCGGGCGTCCGGTGCGGTGAGGCGATACGCAACCGGGCTCCCCGCCCCGGGGCTCCGTACCGCACCATGTGCGTATGAAAGAGCTGGCGGGACGGCTGACCGCGCTGGACCCGGATGCCGGGGCCGCGGTGCAGGTCATCTCCTACTTCGACCGGCTGGCCGAGCCCCGGGCCGGTCTCGAGGCGCTGGTGCGCGGGGCCGCCGTGCTGTCCGGATGCCCGGCGCGGCTGGTCGACGCGGGCCGGCGGGTGCGACTGCGGGTCGAGCCGGACGGGGTCCGGAGGGACTCCGATGCCCCGCCGGACGCGGACTGGCCCTGTACGGCGCTGGAGCCCGGCGGTGAGCCCGCGCGGTGGCTGGAGCGGGCGCGGACCGGGCCGAGCGTGGTCGACGCGGTGATCCTCGAACGGGCCGCCGGTGCGATACGGCTGGTCCTGGACCGCACCCGGGGCCGCGCCCCGGCCTCCCCCGCCGACGACCCGGCGCTGGTGGAGACCCTGCTGGACGCGTCGGTGCCCGAACCGGCCCGGCTGCACGCGGCCCGTGCTCTCGGTCTCGACCCCGCGGCACGGGTGCGGGCCCTCGCCTCGGGGGACGACCGGCCCCGGATCGCGGCCGATCTCGGCGCACTGCCACCCGGCCGCCTCGGAGTGGGCCCCGCGGTCCCGGTGGCGGACCTGCCCGGCTCGTGGGCGGCGGCGCGTACGGCCCTGCGGTTCACCGCCGAGGGCACCGCGCAGGACCCGGGTCCGCGGGTGGTGTACGCCGACGAGCTGGGCGGGATCGCGTTGCTGGCGGATCTCGCCGTACCGGGTGCCGAGCCGCCGCCCGACGTACGGGCGCTGGAGGCGGCCGCGGCGGCGGAGCCCGACCTGCTGGCGACGCTGCACGCGGTCGCCTCGACGGCGAGCCAGCGGGCGGCGCGGCCGAGATCAACGTGCACCACTCCACGCTCCAGGACCGCCTGACCCAGGCCGAGCATCTGCTGGGCTGGCAACTGCGCACACCCCAGGGCCGACTCAGGCTTCAACTGGCACTCACGATGCGCCACTTGGCCCGGCCGTGACCGCGCTCACCCGAACTCGCCCGGTCCTCGTCGAGTACCGGGCAGAAGGCGGCTAGGGTCTGTTGCGAAAGTCCCGGTGTCCGCCCGGAGGGCGGGCCTCGCGGCGTCCGGTGCGTGCTCTCGGCGTGCCGGGTGCAGGCCCTCGTACTGGACGTACTTGGGTCTGTGCCCGG
>Ga0182008_10001813_pt1 | contig 13925 bp, 12 predicted proteins | sample Sormic07211129_1_FD_120482 | JGI IMG/M metagenome (GOLD analysis project Ga0182008, IMG submission 120482) | Rhizosphere microbial communities from Sorghum bicolor, Mead, Nebraska, USA - 072115-129_1 metaG | ecosystem: Host-associated > Plants > Roots > Rhizosphere | place: USA: Nebraska...
ACCGAGCGAGCGGTGGAAAGCCTCGCCCGATCATCGCAAGGCTTCCTTCGCCACCGGAGAGATTGAGGAATCGCGGGCCAGCCCGCTTCCCACCCGGGTGTGGCCACCAGCAATCGGCAAATGGCTGGTGACTAGCTGCACGTGGCACGGCGGGCGTTGCTCTTCCCACCAACCCACCGCAGTGTCGAGTGAGCTGCCGGGCGCCACCCTCGGCGCGACATGAGGCGCCGAGGACGGGCGGGCGGAAAAGGCCCGAAGGGGATCGGCCTGGACGGCCGATCGTTTTCGCTGAGGCAGGAGCCGAATCGAAAACCCCCGCCCGACCGTCCGAGCCCGAAGGGGCGCAGCCATCAAACATGGCCGCGCAGCGGCTTCCCTTCCCAAGGGACGGCACCGCCTGTCGCGCCGAGGGTGGCGCCCGGCAGCTCTACCGCGACACCGCACACGGCGAACGCGAGGGCGAAGCCGAGCCGTGCAGAAGAAACCGGCCCGCTGCCGCGGGATCGCCGACGAAGTCGGCTCCCACAAGTCAGGCCGTGGCGCGGATGCGTTCGACGATGGCGTCGCCGAACGTGTCCGTGGTGCCGGTGCCGCCGACGTCCGGCGTGGTGCGGTCGCGTGCTTCCATCACGTCGCGGATGGCGCTGCGCAGGCGGGTGGCCTTGGCGACCATGTCGAGATGATCGAGCATGTCGGCCGCCGCGAGCAGCAGGGCGCAGGGATTGGCCTTCTTCTGGCCCGCGATGTCCGGCGCCGAACCGTGCACGGCCTCGAAGATCGCCGCGTCCTTGCCGATGTTGGCGCCCGGCGCGAGACCGAGGCCGCCGACGAGGCCGGCGCAGAGGTCGGAAAGGATGTCGCCGAACAGGTTCGTGGTGACGATCACGTCGAACTGGTACGGATTCATCACCAGCTGCATGCAGGCGTTGTCCACGATCATCTCGTTGAACTCGATGTCCGGGTAGTCCTTCGCCACCTCACGCGCCACCGTCAGGAACAGGCCCGACGAGGTCTTCATGATGTTGGCCTTGTGCACCGCCGTGACCTTCTTGCGGCCCTTCTGGCGGGCCATCTCGAAAGCGTACTTGCAGATGCGCTGCATGCCGGGGCGGGTGTTGCGGATCATCGAGATCGCGACTTCGTTATCACCTTCGCCGGTCTGGGTCTGGCCTTCGGCCAGATAGGCGCCTTCGGTGTTCTCGCGCACCGTGATGATGTCGATGTTCTCGAAGCGCGCCTTCGTGCCCGGGAAGCTGATCGCCGGACGCACGTTCGCATACAGATCGAACTTGCGGCGCAGGGTGACGTTGATCGAGGTGAAGCCGCCGCCGATCGGCGTGGTCAACGGCCCCTTGAGGGCGACCTTGTGCTCGGCGATCTTGTCCAGCGTGGCCTGCGGCAGCAGGTCGCCGTGCTTTTCGAGCGCGACCACGCCCGCGTCCACGAAATCGTAGGCGAGGCCGCAGTCCAGGGCGTCGAGGACGCGGATGGTCGCGTCCATGATCTCGGGGCCGATGCCGTCGCCGGGGATCACGGCAATGGTCTTGCTCATGGGGGTAACTCCTGAAGGAAAGCGGACGCAGGGCGCGCGGTTGCCGCGCGCGGGGAGAAAAATCGCCCAATTATCGGCGATCCGGCCTGCTTCCTTCAAGTTTGGCGCCCCTCGTGGGGGCGCCCGTCATGCCTGTTCAGGCGGCGGAATGATCCGCGCAGGCCGTCGCATCCGCCGGCGCCTCGGTTTCCAGCGAGTCGAGGAAATCGACCGCGCGGCGCAGGTGCGGGATGACGATCGAGCCGCCCACCACGAGGCCGACACTGAATACCTCGAAGAACTCGTCCCGATTCACGCCCGCTTCCTTGCACTGCGCCACGTGATAGCTGATGCAGTCGTCGCAGCGAAGCACCATCGATGCCACCAGGCCGAGCATTTCCTTGGTCTTCACGTCCAGGGCGCCCTCGCGGTACGTCTGGGTGTCGAGGGCGAAGAACCGGCGCACCACCTGGTTGTCTTCCGACAGTATCCGTTCGTTCATCCGCTTGCGGAACGCGGTGAACTCTTCCACGCGATCGCCGGCCATCAGTGCGCCGCCTCGAGGATCTCGGCCAGCCGGCCACTGCGGTCCGCCGCGGCGAGGTCGTCGAATCCGCCCACGTGGGTACCGTTGATGAAGATCTGCGGCACGGTGCGGCGGCCACCACTCTTTTCCAGCATCGCGTCGCGCTGGACGGGATCGGTGTCGATGCGCACCTCGTTCCAGGACAGGCCCTTGGCCTTCAACAGGTTCTTGGCGGCGACGCAGTAGGGGCAGACGGCGGTGGAATAGATGGTGATGTCGGGGCTGGACATGGAGGGATTCTCCGAACCGGAATGGGCGCAAGATGGCGATCGGGAGCGGATTTTGCAAGGACGGGGCGAACCCGGCGGCCGCGGCGCGGTCGAATTCCATCCCACCGCCGCAACCGTGGACGGTGTCTATTCGTTAGGTGATGGTATCGTCGTTCGACCTATGCGCCCGCCCCTTTTCCGCCTCTCCATCCTTGCCGCCACCGCCCTCGCGACCTTCGCCGCGGGAGCCCAGGACAACGTCCGCCTGCCCGACCTCGGCAGTTCGGCCAACGCCCTGATCAGCCCCCGGGAGGCCGACGAGTACGGCGCGATGATGCTGCGCCAGATGCACGCGCTCGACCTGACCGTCGACGACGCCCTGGTCGACCAGTACATCAACGACCTGGGCTACCGCCTGGTCGCCTCCAGCGACCGGCCGAAGGACCACTTCTCGTTCTTCATCGTCAAGGACACCCAGATCAACGCCTTCGCGGCGCCGGGCGGATACATCGGTGTCAATGCCGGCCTGATCAACATCACCAGCAGCGAAAGCGAGCTGGCCGGCGTCATCGCCCATGAAATCGGCCACATCACCCAGAACCACCTCTACCGCGCCTTCGAGGATTCCAAGAAGAACGCCCCGCTGATGGCCCTGGTGCTGCTGGGCGCCATCGCCGCCGGCGCTGGCGGTGGAGCCGGCGACGCGGCACCGGCGGTACTCATGGGCGGCCAGGGGCTGCTCATGCAGCGACAGATCAACTTCACCCGCAAGGACGAGATCGAGGCGGACCGGGTCGGCATCCAGACCCTCGCCAACGCGGGCTACGACCCCGAGGCCATGGCCGAGTTCTTCGGTCGCATGCAGGACACCTTGCGCGTGGGCGAAGGCGAGGATGCCCTCCCCGCCCTGCTCCAGACCCACCCGGTGACCCTGGCGCGCATCAGCGATGCGAAGGCGCGGGCGCGGGTGATCGAGGAGAAACAGGCGAACAAGCCGCGCCTGTCCACGCTCGACAAGGCCACCTGGGAAAAGAGCACGGCTCCGGTCCTCTTCGTGAAGGACCCGACGGCCCTGGTCAGCCCCGGCGGCAAGGTCGCGCCGGAAAGCACCGGCGATACCTATGCGTTGATGCGTGAACGCGTGCGCGTGCTCTCGGGCGACGCCCAGCGTCTCACGTCCTATTACGCGACCAACCTGAAGCGGAAAGACTTCGACACCGCCGCCAACCGTTATGGCTACGCGCTGGCCCTACTCCGCACGGGGCACGGTGCGCAGGCCGTGGATCAATTGCAGCCCTTGCTGGCCAGCCAGCCGGGCAACGTGATCCTTCGCCTGGGCCTGGCCGACGCCTATGAAAACGCCGGCCGCCACGGCGACGCCATGGCGATCTACAAGGCCCTGCATGAAAACTCCCCGCGCAACCGCGCCGTGGCCCTGGGCTACGCGCGGGCCCTGGCCGACAGCGGCCGCGCCGAGGATGCCCGCGCGGCCTCGGCCATGCTGCGGCCGATGCTCGACGACAGCGACGATCCGGAGATCTTCCGTACCTTCGCCCGCGCCAGCGAGCGCTCCGGCGATACGATCCGCGCCGCCGAGGCCTATGCCGACAGCGCCTACCTCTCCGGGCGCCCGTTCGACGCCATGGAGCAGCTGCGCCGCCTGCTCAAGCGCGACGACCTGGATTACTACCAGCGTTCACGCATCCAGGCCCGGATCAGCGACCTCACGCCCCTCCTCCTGGAGCTGCGCAAGCGCCGGATCACCACCGACGACAACCCCGACGGGCGCAGCCAGTAGGCCGATTGTTACGATTGTCATTGCCGTGTAACACAGCACGGCTGCAATATGACCGTCACAGCCAACGAGCGGTCCCAGCGTGCATAAACGCATCCTTATCGTGGAAGACGAGGCTTCGATTCGCGACATGGTCGCTTTCGCGCTTCGCAAGGCGGGTATGGACGCGGCTCACGCCGCGGACGCCCGCGCCGCCCAGATGGCCATTTCCGAGCGTGTTCCGGACCTCATCCTGCTCGACTGGATGCTGCCCGGCACGAGCGGGCTGGAGCTGGCCCGCCGCCTGCGCCGCGAGGAACTCTCGCGGGAAATCCCCATCATCATGCTCACCGCCCGCGGTGAGGAAATGGACCGCGTGAACGGCCTGGAGGCCGGTGTCGACGACTATGTCATCAAGCCCTTTTCCACCCGCGAGCTGATCGCCCGGATCAAGGCGGTGCTCCGCCGCAGCCAGGGCGACGACGGTTCCGGCGTGGTCGAGCTGGGCGGCCTGCGCATCGACGGTCCGGCGCACCGCGTGTTCGCGGGGGAAGACGCGGTGCCGATCGGCCCGACCGAATACCGCCTGCTGTTCTTCTTCATGACCCACCCGGAGCGGGTGTACTCGCGTGCCCAGCTGCTCGACCACGTGTGGGGCGGCAGCGTCTACGTCGAGGAACGCACGGTGGACGTGCACATCCGCCGCCTGCGCAAGACCCTCGAACCGTGGAAGCTGGACGACATGGTCCAGACGGTTCGTGGCGCGGGCTACCGGTTCTCGTCGAATACCTAGGTTTTCGCGGGCCAGCCGCGCTATGGTGCGTTCCACCAGACCGTCACCGGCTCGACGCATGCCCGTTCGTTTCGTTTCCCCTTGGCGACTGCCCGTCACGTGTGCCGTCCTGCTCCTCGCGGGCGGCGCCGCGGGCGCGCTCGCGGGCGCCGCGCTGATCGGCGTGATCGTGGTCGCGCTGGCGGAAATCGTCGTACTGCTGTCGCTGTTCCGTCACAAGCCGGGGCCAATGTTGCAATCGTCCGCCACGCGCCCCCCTGAGTATGACCGTCTGATGACCCGCACCCGCCGTATCGCATCCCGCCTGCGCGACCTGCGCAGCGCGGCCGGAACGCTGCCCGACGCGGTGGTCCTGCTGGACCACTCGTTGCACGTGCGCTGGTTCAACCACGCGGCGGAGGAACTGCTCGGCCTGAAGCGCCCGCGCGACCGGGGCCGGTCGATCGCCGAACTGCTGCGCAACAGCGAACTGGCGGACTGGCTCACCGACGGTGCGCGCGAACCGCTGAACGACGTCACCTCGCCCGGCCATCCCAACCGCCACGTGACCGCCACCCTGCTGCCTTTCGGCAGCCGCCAGCGGCTGCTCCTGGCGCGCGACACCAGCCATCTCACCCGGCTGGAACAGATTCGCCGCGACTTCGTCGCCAACGTCTCGCACGAATTGCGCACGCCGCTGACCGTGATCCACGGTTACCTCGAATTGCTCGACCCGGAAGATGTGCCGGAACTCGCTCCCGTGCTCGACGAGATGCGCGCGCAGTCCAAGCGCATGGGCCAGATCGTGGAAGACCTGCTCACGCTCTCGCGCCTGGAAACCCAGGACCACGTGGCGGATGAACACGTGCAGATGTCGCCCTTGCTCGCCAGCCTGCGCAAGGAAGCCGAAGCGCTCAGCCAGGGCAGGCACACCGTATCGCTCGACATCGCCACCTCGTACGACCTGCTCGGCTCGCCGAAGGACCTGCACAGCGCGTTCTCGAACTTGGTGAGCAACGCGGTGCGCTACACGCCCACTGGCGGGCGCATCGCCATCCGCTGGGCCGAGGCCGAGGGCGGCGCTCGCTTTTCGGTGCAGGATTCCGGGTTCGGCATCCCCGCCGCCCATATCGCCCGGCTCACGGAGCGTTTCTATCGCGTGTCGTCCAGCCGCTCGCGTGACTCGGGCGGCACCGGCCTCGGCCTGTCGATCGTGAAGCACGTGCTGAACCTGCACCAGGCGCGCCTCTCGATCGAGAGCGAGCCCGGCAAGGGCTCCACCTTCGCCTGCGTTTTCGGCAGCGACCGCCTCCTCGACGGCGCGCGGCTGCAGGAAGCGGCCGGGCTGCACCCCTGAGCCATGCCCGCGAATGCGCCCGGGGCTTGCTGCGTTGCCGCTTTCCGGCATGATCGTCGATGAGCCACCATCGGCTGCCGTGAAAAGACCAGCGGAACGAATGAGCGATCCTGTCGACCTCGGCGCCCCCGAGCTGTACATCAACCGCGAACTGGCGGCACTGGAATTCAACTTCCGTGTCCTCGCCCAGGCTCGCGATCCGGACGTGCCCGCCCTGGAGCGGCTGCGCTACCTGACCATCGTCAGCAACAACCTCGACGAGTACTTCGAGGTGCGCGTGGCGGTGCTCAAGCACAAGCACGCCCTCGGCGCGGCCATCCCCGGTGCGGACGGGCTATCGTCCAGCGAAATCCTCACGCGCATCCGCGAGCGCACGCTGGAACTGGTCACCGAGTTGTACGGCACCTGGCGCGACGAACTGCTGCCGGCGCTGGCCACCGAAGGCATCCGCTTCCTCACCCGCGAGGACTGGAGCGACAAGCAGCGCCGCTGGCTGCTCGGCTACTTCCAGAACGAGATCATGCCGGTGCTGTCACCGCTGGGGCTCGATCCGGCGCATCCGTTCCCGCGCATCCTCAACAAGACGCTCAACCTCGCCGTGGTGCTCAAGGGCCGCGACGCCTTCGGCCGTGAGGGTCACATGGCCCTCGTGCGCGCGCCACGCTCGCTGCCCCGGATCATCCACCTGCCCGCCGAGGTTTCGGACGGCGACGGCGATTTCGTTTTCCTGGCTGAAGTACTGCAAGCCTTCGCCGACGAGATCTTCCCCGGTTTCCAGGTCTGCTCCTCGTACCAGTTCCGTGTCACGCGCAACAGCGAACTCGTGGTCGAGGAAGCCGAGGTGGAGAACCTCGCCCGCGCCCTGAGCGAGGAACTCGCCGGCCGTGGCTATGCGCGTCCGGTGCGCCTCGAAGTGGGCGCCGATTGCCCCCGCGCCATCACCGAGATGCTGATCGCCAACTTCCAGCTCGAGGAAGCCGACGTCTATCGTTGCGACGGCCCGGTCAACATCATCCGCGCCGGCTTGATCTACGACCAGATCGACCGTCCCGAACTCAAGTTCCCGCGGTTCACGCCACGTCTTTCTCCCGCGTTCGAGAAAGGGGTGAACGAGTTCGACGTGCTCGGCACGCGCGACGTGTTGCTGCACCATCCCTACGAGTCCTTCGCCTCGGTGGTCGAGCTGTTGCGCCGTGCCGCGCAAGACCCCGGCGTGCTGGCGATCAAGCAGACCCTCTATCGCGCGGGCAAGGATTCGCCCCTGGTCGACCTCCTGGTGGAGGCGGCACGCAATGGCAAGGACGTCACGGTCGTGATCGAGTTGCGCGCGCGCTTCGACGAAGAGGCCAACATCGGCCTGGCCAACCGCCTCCAGGAAGCCGGCGTGCAGGTGGTCTATGGCGTGGTCGGCTACAAGACGCACGCGAAGATGCTGCTGATCGTGCGGCGCGAAGCGGGCGGCGTGCTGCGCCGTTATGTCCACTTGTCCACCGGCAACTATCACCAGGGCAACAGCCGCGGCTATACGGACATCGGCCTCATGACCGCCGACCCGGAAATCGGCGAGGACATCCACAAGGTCTTCCAGCAGCTGTCGGGCCTGGGCCCGATGATCCAGCTCAAGCGCCTGTTGCACTCCCCTTTCACGTTGTACAGCAGCGTGATGGGCAAGATCGAACGCGAGATCGAGCACGCACGCAACGGCCGGCCTGGACGCATCGTCGCCAAGCTCAACGCGCTGAACGAAGCGCACGTGGTCGAGGCCTTGTATCGCGCATCGATGGCGGGCGTGCAGATCGACCTCATCATTCGCGGCGCGTGCACGCTGCGGCCGGGCGTCCCCGGCATCTCCGAGAACATCCGCGTGCGCTCGATCATCGGCCGGTTCCTCGAACACAGCCGCGTCTACTGGTTCGGTAACGACGGTGCGCCGGAACTGTATTGCGCCAGCGCCGACTGGATGGAGCGCAACCTCATGCGCCGCATCGAGGTTGGCGTGCCCATCCTCGAACCGACGCTGGCACGCCGCGTGTACGACGAGACACTGGCCAACTACCTGCGCGACAACACGCAGGCCTGGTTGCTGGGCAAGGACGGCCGCTACACACGCAGCCACCCCGCCAAGGGCGAGGCGCCGTACAGCGCCCAGCAGGCGCTGCTCGCGGCCTACAGCGGGTGAAACGGCGCATCCTCCTCCTGTCGGTATCCGCGGGTGCGGGCCACGTGCGCGCCGCCGAAGCGCTCGAGGCGACGGTAGCCACGCTGGCCGCCGACGGGCGCGGGATCGAGGCGAAACATCTCGACGTCATGGACTATGTGCCTTCGAGTTTCCGGCGCATCTACGCGGATTTCTACCTGCGCCTGATCACGCGGCACCCGCAGCTCTGGGGAATGCTCTATCGCATCACCGACGACACGCGGCCCGAAGCGGTGACCCAGCGCATGCGCCGCACGATCGAGCGGCTGCATACGCGCCGCCTGCGCGCGGCCATCGCGCAGTTCGCCCCGGACGCGATCGTCTGCACGCATTTCCTTCCCGCCGAGATGTTGATGCGGCAGATCCGAAAGGGTCGCATCACGGTGCCCGTATGGCTGCAAGTCACCGACTTCGACCTGCACCGCATGTGGGTGATCCCGGAGATGACCGGCTATTTCGCCGCCAGCCCCGAGATCGCGCAACGCATGCGCGCGGTCGGACTGCCCGCGTCGCGCGTGCACACCACCGGCATCCCGGTGATGCCGGCGTTCGCCGAGCCACACGATCGCCGCGCCCTTGCCGCATCGTTCGGCATGGACCCCGACCGGCCGGCTTACCTGGTGATGGGTGGTGGCGCGGGCGTGGGCGCGCTCGACGAGCTGGCCGACACCCTGCTTTCCAACGGCGGGGATTTCCAGTTGGTGGTCCTCGCCGGCCGCAACGCCGCGATGCTGGAGCGGCTGCGCGCGCTCGCCGCCACGAGGCACGTCGGACGCCTGTTCCCGCACGGGTTCACCCGCCATGTCGAGCGCCTGATGGCCTGTTGCGACCTCGCGATCACCAAACCCGGCGGCCTCACCACGTCGGAGTGCCTGGCGATGGGCCTGCCCATGATCGTCAACGCGCCGATTCCCGGCCAGGAAGAACGCAACGCGGATTACCTGCTGGAACAGGGTGCGGCGTGGAAGGCCATCGATGCCGTGGCCCTGGCCTGGCGGATCGGTGAACTCCGCGCCCAGCCCGGGCGTCTCGCCGCCATGGCCGCCAGTGCACGTGCGATCGGCCGCCCGCATGCGGCGCGCGAAGTGATCGACACCGTGCTCGCCGACCTGGACGGTACATGAGTCATTCGCCGCGTCGCCGACTCGCCGCCGTCGTTTCGACCGCCCTGTTCACCTTGCTGCTGGCCTTCATGTTCGCCCACGTGGAGATCGAGATCGAAGGCCCCAACGGCTGGGCCACCAGCCTGCCGACCTGGCGCGTCGATCACCACTGGCTGCTCGACCTGTTTTGGGGCGGACGGCCCATGACCGGGTACCACGCCTGGGTCTTCCCGTTCATCGCCTTGTTTTTCCATTTCCCGATGGTGTTCCGTGGCTTCTGGAGCTGGCGGGCACAAGTTCGTGCGATCGCCTGCGTGATGCTGTTCTGGGTCGCGGAGGACGGCCTGTGGTTCGTGCTGAACCCGGCGTTCGGGCTGGAACGCTTCAATCCGGTCGACGTGCCCTGGCATCGTCATTGGTGGGGACCGGCGCCCAGCGACTACTGGGTATTCGGTTTTCTTTGCATCGTGTTGTTCATTCTCTCGGCGCTGCCGAAGCCGCCGCGCCGGCCCACGGCAGGCACCCGCCTCCATTCTTCGTGACTCTTCCACCCATGCGAACACGATTCATGTGCTTGCACGCAAGACCCGGCACCATGCCAGAATCCACCGACACGCCGCTGCGGACATTCCACCTTGGCACCGACAGGTAAATCGCAGATCAACGAAGGCGAGTTGCTCGCCGCCGTCGACCTCGGCTCCAACAGCTTCCACATGGTCGTCGCCCGCTACGAACACGGCGAGCCCCGCGTGATCGACCGCCTGCGTGATTCCGTGCGCATGGCGGTGGGCCTGCGCCCCGACGGCACGCTGGATGCCAACCATCGTGCCGCGGCGCTCGCCAGCCTCGCTCGTTTCGGCCAGCGCATCGCCGGCATCCCCGCCCTGCACGTGCGCGCCGTGGCGACCAACACCGTGCGCCGGCTGGCCTCGCCACATGCCTTCCTCTCCGCGGCCGAGGCGGCCCTGGGCCATCCGGTGGAAATCGTCTCCGGACGCGAGGAAGGACGCCTGATCTTCCTTGGCGCGGCGCACGACCTGCCCGCTTCGCGAGATCATCGCCTGGTGATCGACATCGGCGGCGGCAGCACCGAGTTCATCGTCGGCCGTGGCACGTCACCCATCCTCACCGAAAGCGTGCAGGTGGGTTGCATCGCCTCGACGCTGCGCTTCTTCCCCGGTGGAAAGATCACCCGCAAGCGCTGGCTGCGTGCGCGCCGTGAGATCGGCGTGCTGCTCCAGCAATTTTCCGAGGACTACCGCGAGGCCGGCTGGGCCGACGCCTATGGCTCGTCGGGCACCGCGAAAGCCATCGGCTCGGTGGTCCGGGCCATGAAATTATCCGACGATGGCATCACACCTGAATCGCTCGCGGCGGTCCGCGAGGCGCTGATCGAGCAGGGGTCGTCCGCCACGCTGAAACTGCCGGGCCTTGCCGACGATCGTGCCGAGGTATTCGCCGGTGGCGTGGCGATCTTCGAGGCCGCGTTCGACGCCCTCGGCATCGATCGCCTGCGCGTTTCCGAAAGTTCCATGCGCGAAGGCCTGCTCTGGGACCTGATCGGCCGCTCCGCCGGCACCGATCCGCGCATGGCCAGCATCGACTCGCTGGCCAGCCGCTACGGCGTCGACCGGGCCCAGGCCCGCCGCGTGGAGACCACCGCGCTGGCCTTGTTCGACCAGTTGGCCAAGGTCTGGAAGCTCGACGACGACGCGCGCGAGTGGCTTTCCTGGGCATCGCGCGTGCACGAACTCGGCCTCGCCATCGCGCACAGCCAGCACCAGCGCCATGGCGCTTACATCCTGCGCCACGCCGACATGGCGGGTTTTTCCCGGCAAGAACAGCAATTGCTCGCGGCCATCGTCGAGTGCCACCGGCGCAAGCCCGAGAAATCGGTCATTTCCGCACTGCCCGTGCGCTATCGCATGCTGGCCCGCCATATCACGGCGATCCTGCGCCTGGGCGTGCTGTTTCGTCGTGCCCGCCGGGCCGAGGCGCTGCCGCGCATCCGTGCCGTGGCCACGCGCCAGCGTCTCCGCCTGACCCTTCCCGCGGACTGGCTCGACCAGCATCCGCTGACCGAAGCCGACCTGGAGCAGGAACGCGAGCCGCTGGCCGAGCTGGGCCTCGAACTGGAGATCGTGACCGAATGACCGCGATCCGCCCTGCAAAGGGGGGTATCATGCCGGGAATGTTCCACCGTCACGACCGGTCACCCATGCTCAGAGCCGTCTTCGCCAGCGTCCTTCTCGCCCTGCCCGTCCTAGCGTTCGCGCAGGCGACCAAGCCGGCGACACCGGCGCCCGGCCCCGTCGAGCACCCCCGCGTGACGATGCACACCACCCAGGGCGACTTCACCCTGGAGTTGTTCCCGGAGAAAGCGCCCAAGAGCGTCGCCAACTTCCTGCAGTACGTGCGCGACGGCTTCTATGACGGCACGGTGTTCCACCGCGTGGTCGATGGCTACATGGTCCAGGGCGGCCTCTACAGTCGCGACCTCACACAGCGGCGCACGCGCGCGGCGATCCCCAGCGAGGCGGACAACGGGCTCTCGAACCTGCGCGGCACCGTCGCGGTGGCGCGCGGAACCGATCCCAACTCGGGTACGGCACAGTTCTTCGTCAACCTCGTCGACAATCGCCGGCTCGACTACGTGAGCAACCAGAGCGGCCTCACCTGGGGCTTCGCCGTCTTCGGCAAGGTCGTCACCGGCATGGACACGATCGACAAGATCGCCGCCCTGCCCACGCGCGCGCAGGGTCCGTTCGTCGGCGACGTGCCGAATCCGCTGGTCGTCATCGAGTCGGCCAGCGTGGTCGGCGAAGAGAAGGCGGCGCCCGCCCGCTCTTCCTCCGCCGCGGCTCCCGCCAGCGCACCGGCGAAGCCCGCGACCGCGCCGGCCAGGCCGGCCGCGCCCAGGAAGGGCGAGAAGAAAGCGGCCACACCGCCGAAGACCGCATGAGCACGCTGTTCATCGCCGACCTGCACCTCGACGAGGCGCGGCCCGATATCACGCTATTGTTCGAACAGTTCCTCGCTTCGGACGAAGCGCGCTCGGCGAACGCCTTCTACATTCTCGGCGACCTCGTCGAAGCGTGGATCGGCGACGACGACGATGCGCAGCTGCCGGCACGGATCGCGAAGGCCACGCGCGGGCTGAGCGATGCCGGTGTTCCCGTCTACTTCATGGTCGGCAACCGCGACTTCCTGCTCGGACCCGCCTTCGCCGAACGCGCGGGCATGATCCTGCTCGACGACGGCGCAGTGCACGACATCGAAGGCGTGCCCACCCTGCTGATGCATGGCGATGTACTCTGCACCGACGATGTCGAATACCAGGCCGTTCGCGCCCAGGTAAGAACGGAAGCATGGAAGGCGCAGGTCCTCTCGATGCCACTGGAGGCGCGCCGCGCCTTCGCCGCGCAGGCACGCAGCGACAGCAAATCGCGCACCGGCCGCATCGACGAGACGATCATGGACGTGAACCAGGGCGCGGTCGAAGACGCCATGCGCCGCGCGGGCGTCCATCGCCTCGTGCACGGGCACACGCACCGTCCCGCCATCCACGAGTTCGAGTTCGACGGCGCGCCCGCGCAGCGGATCGTGTTGGGCGACTGGTACGACCACGGCTCCGTCCTCTCGATCGACGGACACACCGTCGACCTCCGCGGCCTGTCGCTCACCTGATGCTGTCACCTGCCTGGTGGAAGCCAGGCTCTGTGTGGGAGGGCTCTGTGTGGGAGCCGGCTCTGCCGGCGATGGGTGCTTGCCGTAACTCGACCCAGGCTCAGCCCAGGGTGCCCAGCCAGACCAGTTCGCTCTCGGAAAATCCCGCCGCACGGCGCGCATCCAGATTGAACGGTCCCCGCAGCGAACCATTCATGTAATCGGCGAGCAGCTGCGCGAACGTGGCCTCGGGTTCAATCCCGTCGCGTTCGCAGCACCAGTGGAACCACCGTGTTCCCGCCGCCACATGCGCCACTTCCTCGCGCAGGATCACTTCGAGGATCGCGACGGTGCGGTCGTCGCCCTGGCGACGCAATCGATCCATCATGCCGGGAGTGACATCCAGCCCGCGGGCTTCCAGCACGCGTGGCACCAGGGCCATGCGTGCCGTATCGCTGTGCGCGGTCTTCTCCGCCATCTCCCACAAGCCGTTGTGCGCGTCGAAGTCGCCGTAGACGTGGCCGAGTTCGGCAAGGCGAGCGGACAGCATCGTGAAATGCCGTGCCTCGTCGTTGGCGCACGAGGCCCAGTCGCGGTAGTACGCCAACGGCTTGCCGCGGAAACGGTAGACCGCGTCCCAGGCCAGGTCGATGGCGTTGAATTCGATGTGCGCGATGGCATGCACGAGCGCGGCACGGCCTTCCGCCGTGCCCAGGCCACGCTGTGCCAC
>Ga0182008_10001814_pt1 | contig 13910 bp, 10 predicted proteins | sample Sormic07211129_1_FD_120482 | JGI IMG/M metagenome (GOLD analysis project Ga0182008, IMG submission 120482) | Rhizosphere microbial communities from Sorghum bicolor, Mead, Nebraska, USA - 072115-129_1 metaG | ecosystem: Host-associated > Plants > Roots > Rhizosphere | place: USA: Nebraska...
GGACGTGGATAGGGAATGGGAGCGGGCCTGTGGGATCGGTGCGTCGGCGGGCGCGGGCTCCGTGTCGGCGGTGTGGTGGGACACCAGCGGTTTCTCCTTGAGGAAGAAGGCGATGAGCAGACCGAGGGCGAGCACCGGCACGAGGTACAGGAAGATCCGGGGCATGGCGTCGGCGTACGCCCGGATGTAGTCGTCCCGCAGGGCCGGGGGCAGCGCGTGGACGAGCTGCGGGGTGATGGACTGAGGGTCGGGAAGCCGCTCAGCCGCGCGCGTGGGCAGGCGTTCCCGGAGGGCGTCGGCGAGCCGGTGGGCGAACAGCGTCCCGAAGATCGCCGCGCCGACGCTGCCGCCGATCTGCCGGAAGTAGTTGTTGGCGCTGGTGGCGGTGCCGAGGTCGGCGGGGGGCACGGAGTTCTGCACGGCGAGGACGAGGACGGGCATCACCATGCCGATGCCGGCGCCGAGGACGGCCATCCAGAGGCTGTACTGCAGCCGGGGAGTGTCCACCTGGAGCCGGGACAGCAGCCACATGCCGAGCACGGAGACGGCACTGCCGAGCACGGGGTAGATCCTGTAGCGGCCGGTGTGGCTGATGAGCTGTCCGGAGACGATCGAGGCGCCGACGATCCCGCCCATCATGGGCAGCATCAGCAGCCCGGACTCGGTGGCGCTCGCCCCGTCGACCATCTGCAGGAAGGTCGGCAGATAGCTGGCCGCGCCGAACAGCGCCACACCGATCACCAGGCCCACCAGACCGGTGACGTTGAAGACGGGGTCCCTGAACAGCCGCAGCGGGATGAGGGGTTCGGCGGCGAAGCGCTCGGCGACGAGGAACAGCACGGTCGCGACCGCCGCTCCCGCCCCGAGGCCGACGATCACCCGTGAGTCCCACGGGTACTCGGTACCGCCCCAACTGGTCAGCAGCACCAGGCAGGTGGAGGCGGCGGCCAGCAGGAGCGCGCCGAGAAGGTCGAGGCGGGGCTTGGCGCTCGGCTTGGGGAGTTTCAGTACGACGGTGACGACGGCCAGGGTGACCAGGCCGAAGGGGACGTTGAAGTAGAAGCACCACCTCCAGGAGAGGTGGTCCGTGAAGTAGCCGCCGAGCAGGGGGCCCGCGACGGAGGCGAGACCGAAGGCGGCGCCGATCAGCCCCATGAAGCGGCCGCGCCGCCGGGGCGGCACGATGTCCGCGATGATCGCCTGGACGCCGATCATGAGTCCGCCCGCGCCGACGCCCTGGACGGCGCGGAAGGCGATCAGCTGGTCCATGGAGCGGGCCTGGCCGGCGAGCCCGGCGCCGATCACGAAGACGACGATGGCGAACTGGAAGACGCCCTTGCGGCCGAGGAGATCACCGAGCTTGCCGTAGACCGGCAGTCCCACGGTGGCCGTGAGGAGATAGGCGGTGATCGCCCAGGACATCCGGTCCAGGCCGTGCAGCTCGCCGACGATCTTCGGGAGCGCGGTGGCGACGATCATCTGCTCCAGGGCGGCGAGCAGCAGCGCCAGCATCAGTCCGAGGAAGACCAACCGCACCTGGCGCGGGCCCAGTTCGGCCGCCGCGGCCGGTGCGGGGGCGGCGGGCCACGGGGGCGCCGCCTGCTCGTGCAGCACATCCTCGTGCGCCACGTCGTCGTGCGCCAAAGAGGTCCCGCCCACGTACCGCTCCCCTCGTCGCGCCGCCACGCCGATTTCCGGCTGAAAAACGGCCCAAATCGACAACTACGAGCAAGCGCGACGAGTTACGGCGTTCCGGCGTGTCGAACGGAGATCCACTCGAACCGGTGAGAATGCCTGTCAGGAGGCAACGCCCCCGGCCCGGCCGGGACTTACTTCTCGACCTCGGCGGCCAGCTTGACCAGCAACGCGTCGTAGATCCGGCCGAGGCCCTTGGGGGCGAACGTCCTCTCGAAGAAGCCGCCGATGCCGCCCGCGCCGTTCCATACGGTGGTGACGACCACGCGAGACTTGCCCTCGCCGGCCGGGGTGACCGTCCAGGTGGTCACCATGGAGGAGTTGCGGTCCTTCTCGACGAGCTGTCCTTCGGTGGGCTCGCTGACCTCCAGGAGGCAGTCGCGGACGCGCTTGCTGGTGGCCTGGAGCTTCCAGTGGACGAGGGTGCCCTCGCCGTCGCCGCCCTCGCGCACCTCGTACTCGCTGAAGTGCTCGGGCAGCAGATTCGCGCGCGCGCCGTTGTAGTCGGCGAGGGTGTCGAACACCTTCTCCGCGTCCGCCGCGACAACCCGCTCCGTAGTGGCCTCGACCTGCGCCATCGATTTCCTCCAGGACTTGCTCTCTCGGGGTTGGGGCAAGCCAACCACCCCCGCCCACGGCCGCCCAAATCGGGGTGCCCGGGGGGTGCACCGTGAGGTCCGAAGCGATCAGAAACGGCCCTTGCACGGAAATTCGAACACGTGTTTCACTCTGGGGACAGCGGTACCGAGGAGGCGTCATGCGCTGGGAGAACCTCACAGTGGAGTCCGGCGGTCACAGCCGGGCGGCCGACGCCGCGCTGTTCGGCGCGGACGCCGTGGTCAGCAGGCAGTTCGACACCCCCGAGTTCCGGGGGATCACCTTCCACGAGGTGCGGGCCCGGTCGATCATCAACCGGGTGCCGGGCGCCTCGCGGATGCCCTTCGAGTGGACGGTCAACCCGTACCGCGGATGCTCGCACGCGTGCGTGTACTGCTTCGCCCGCAAGACGCACACCTATCTGGACCTCGACTCGGGGCTCGACTTCGACTCGCAGATCGTGGTCAAGGTGAACGCCCCGGAGCTGCTGCGCCGCCAGCTCGGCTCACGGCGCTGGCAGGGCGAGCACATAGCGATGGGCACCAACGTCGACTGCTACCAGCGCGCCGAGGGCCGCTACCGGCTCATGCCGGGCATCCTGACCGCCCTGCGCGACCACGCGAACCCCTTCTCGATCCTGACGAAGGGGACGCTGATCCTGCGCGACCTGGACCTGCTGGTACAGGCGTCCGAGGTGACGGACGTCGGCATCTCCGTCTCGGTGGGCTTCACCGACCCCGAACTGTGGCGCACCGTGGAGCCCGGCACACCATCGCCGGAGCGCCGCCTGGACGTCGTACGGGCGCTCGCCGAGCACGGCATCGGCTGCGGGGTCCTGATGGCCCCGGTGCTGCCGTTCCTGAGCGACCACCCGAACCAGCTGCGGGCCACTGTGCGCGCCATCGCGGCCGCCGGGGCCACCTCCGTCACCCCTCTGGTGCTGCATCTGCGGCCCGGCGCCCGCGAGTGGTTCATGGCCTGGCTGACCCACCGTCACCCGCACCTGGTGCGACGCTACGAGCGCCTGTACGCGGACGGCGCCTACGCCCCGAAGTGGTACCAGCGCCGGATCACCCGTCAGGTCCACGAGCTGGCCCAGGAGTACGGGATCGGTCCCACGCGCGCGGGGATGCCACGGCGGATCGCGCCACCCGAGCCCGCCGAACCGGCGATGTCCGAACCTACGATGTCCGAACCGACCCAACTCACGTTGATTTGAGAGCGTTCGAGCGCATCCCTCGATCCGATCGGGTCAAGTATCACCAGAACGGGTTCTTCCGGGCCCGCTTTCCGGGACGATGCGGTTCGGACCGTGACACTCGCGGTCCGAAGCCCCTCCGTCCTGGGAGGACTCCATGAGAAAACGCGCAGCCGTGCTGTGCGGCGCCGCCGTCGTCGTGGCCGGGACCGTCACGGCCGTTCCCGCCGACGCGAGTGCCCCGAACAGCGCGGAAACCGCTCACGCGGCGAAACTCACCTGGAAGAAATGCGGCACGACCGACTATCCGACGCTCCAGTGCGCGTCCCTCAAAGTGCCGTTGGACCATCGGCATCCGGACGGGCAGCAGATCACGCTCGCCCTCTCGCGTGTGCCGCACACCGCTCCTAAGAGCCAGGGCCCGCTGCTGGTCAACCCCGGCGGCCCCGGCGGCAGCGGTCTCACGCTCGCCGGGTTCGTCGCGTCCTCGCTGCCCAAGGCGGTCGCCGCACAGTACGACGTCATCGGCTTCGACCCGCGCGGGGTCGGCAAGAGCAAGCCCGCCCTCGACTGCGAACCGGGCCACTTCAACCCGGTGCGCCCCGACTCGGTACCCGTCACCCAGGCCGTCGAGAAGGCCAACCTGGCGCGCGCCAAGTCCTTCGCCGACGCCTGCGGCAAGAAGTACGCGGGGGTGCTGCCGTACATCAACACGGTCCAGGCCGTGCAGGACATGGACTCGATCCGCGCGGCCACGGGCTGGCGGAGGACCAGTTACTTCGGCTACTCGTACGGCACCTATCTGGGCGCGGTCTACGCCAGGCTGTTCCCGCACCGGGTCAAGCGCCTGGTCCTGGACTCGATCGTCGACCCGACCGGGGTCTGGTACGACGACAACCTCGGGCAGGACTACGCCTTCAACGACCGGCACCGGGCGCTGATGTCCTGGATCGCCAAGTACGACTCGACGTACAAGCTCGGCACCGATCCGGAGAAGATCGAGGCCAAGTGGTACGCCATGCGCAAGGCCCTGGCCAAGAAGCCGGCGGGCGGCAAGGTGGGCGCCTCCGAGCTGGAGGACACCTTCATCCCGGGCGGCTACTACAACGGCTACTGGCCCTACCTCGCCGAGGCGTTCGCGGCCTACGTCAACGACAAGAACACCGCTCCGCTGGTCGAGGCGTACGAGAACTTCGCCGCGGTCGACGCGTCCGGGGACAACGGCTACAGCATCTACACCTCGGTGCAGTGCCGTGACGCCGCCTGGCCGCGGGACTGGGACCAGTGGCGCAAGGACAACTGGGCGGTGTACGACAAGGCGCCCTTCATGGCCTGGAACAACGCCTGGTACAACGCGCCGTGCGCGTTCTGGCCGACGGACTCGCTGCGGCCGGTCAATGTCGCCAACGGTCAGCTGCCGCCGACGCTGCTGTTCCAGGCGACCGACGACGCCGCCACGCCGTACATCGGCGGTCTCACGGTCCACCGTCTGCTGGCCGGTTCGAGCCTCGTGGTCGAGCAGGGCGGCGGCAACCACGGGATCACGCTGAGCGGGAACACCTGTCTGGACAAGTACCTCGCGAACTATCTGTCCGACGGCACGGTGCCGCGCGGCAACGGCGAGATCGACGCCGTCTGCCAGAAGCTGCCCGACCCGAAGCCCCTGAGCACGAAGGCGGCGACCACGTCGTCCGGGTCGTCGCGGGGCGCGACCCTGCACGGCATGCTCGGCTTCCGCGGCTGAGGGGTCGACCGCCCGTCGGGGGCGGGGCGTTGTCAGACCCATGGTCCACCATGGACGCATGAGTGACCTGACCCGAATCCCCGCCCCCACCGGGGTCTTCCTCGCCGCGCAGTACAGCCACGTGGTCATGGGCACCGGCCGCTTCGTCGCCGTCGCCGGCCGGCTCGCCCTGGACGGGGACGGCAAGCTCGTCGGCGAGGGCGATCCCGGGGCCCAGGCCCACCAGATCTTCGAGAACCTCGCGCGCTGCCTGGCCTCGGCGGGCGCTGCCTTCGACGACGTCGTCGAACTCACCTACTTCGTCACGGACATGGCCCACATGCCCGCGATCCGCACGGCCCGCGCCGCCCACATACCCGACGACCGCCTCCCGGCCGCCTCGGCCGTACAGGTGGCCTCGCTGGTCCGGCCCGAGTTCCTGATGGAGATCGAGGCGTTCGCGGTCGTGGGGCGATAATCGGCGGCGGGCCCGGTCCGCTCCTGCCTAGGGTGCGGGCATGGACGACCACATCCTTGTCCGCGCCATGGCCCTCGCCGACTGCGAGCGCGTCGCCGAGATCCGGGTCGGCGGCTGGCGGACCGCTTACCGGGGGATCATCCCGCAGTCCTATCTCGACGCGATGAGCGTGCCGGAGGACACCGAACGCCGCCGCACGCGCTTCCGGCAGGGCGATCCCGGGGTGGTGAACCTCGTCGCGGAGCGGGACGGGCGAGTCGTCGGCTGGGTCTGCCACGGCCCGTACCGGGACGGCGAACTGCGCACCGAGGACGCCGAGTTGTACGCGATCTACCTCGACCCCGCCCACTTCGGCGCGGGTGTGGGACGGACCCTGCTCAAGGAGTCGCTACGGCGCTGCTCGTCCGCCGGACACCCCCGCATGCGCCTGTGGGTCCTCAGGGAGAACGCCCGCGCCCGCCGCTTCTACGAGGCGGCCGGCTTCCGCCCCGACGGCACCGAGGAGCCCTTCGAGGTGGACGGCGTGCAGGTCCCGGAGGTGCGGTATGTCAGGGAGCTCACCGGCTGACCCGGCGTCACCGCTGCCGGGGAATCCGCCCCAGCGCCCGCACCGCCGCCTCCGCGAGCGCCGGATGCGCGAGGGCCTCGTTCAGTACGGACCTCGCACGGGCGTCCTCCAGGCTGCCGAGGCCCTCCACACAGGCGAGGGCCACGCGACGGTACGGGTCGTGCGGGCGCAGCCGTCGCTCCAGGGTGGTGATCAGGGCCGGCACGGACTCCGGGGCGCGCAGTTCGGTCAGCAGCCGGACGGGGTGCAGGGCGTAGGCGACGCGGAGTTCGTTGGTGGCGAGGGCGGCCGCCGCACGGGCCGTACGGGGGTCGCCGAGCCGGGCCAGGGCGTACGCGGCGGAGGCACAGCGCTGCGGGTCGCGATGGTTGAGGAGGAGGACCAGAGCCTCGAAGGCGCGCCGGTCACCCGCGAGCCCCAGCCGGAACGCCACCAGTTCCCGGGCCCACAGCGGCTGCCCCGGCTCGGTGAGCACCGCGGCCAGCTCGTCGAGGTCCTCGGTCGCCGCCAGCCGGTCGCACAGGGGGGATCCGCCCGACTCCTCTCGTAGACGCTCCGTGAGCGATCGCAACTCTTCGTCCATGACTCCGAGCCTAGAGGGACCCGGGATCGCTCGGGACGTACATCACAAACACGAGGGCTGGCGCGCTCGTTACCCGCCGGTTAAGCTCACAAGAGCGAGTTACCCACTCGCGGCACTGCTTACGACGGCCTGGTGACGCAGCCGTCGTGAGAAGAAGCAGTCGGTTCGGTACGCCAGGTACCGCAGCACGACCCGGCTCCGGGACAGGGCCGGTCGGATTCCCACCGTTCGCTCCAGGCGTGTGCACGCCCATGGCGACGGCGGCACCGGGCGTGTGCGCTCGCAGCCCGGCAACACCCGCACTTCTTCACGCACCCGGTGGTGCCATGGCTCCGCCTCAGGCCGAGCCGCCTCGGCGCACCCGGGCGCACTCCCAGTCGTCACCCTCATTCCTGGAGTCCCGCGATGGCCACTCCCCTGTCCGACACCCCTCTGTCCCAGCTCAAGACCATTGCCGTCGTCGGCCTCGGCACCATGGGCACCGGTATCGCCGAGGTCCTCGCCAAGGCCGGTCGCGAGGTCGTCGGCATCGACATCAGCGAGGCCGCGGCCGCCAAGGCGGTCGTCGCCCTGGGGGCCGCCACCGCCCGCGCCGTGGAGAAGGGCCGGCTCACCGAGCAGGAGCGCGCCGACGTCCTCGCCCGCCTCCACACCTCCACCGACCTGGCCGCGGCGGCCGACGCCGACCTGGTCATCGAGGTGGCTCCGGAGTCGTACGAGATCAAGCACCGCATCTTCCGCGAACTGGACGGCATCGTCCGCCCGGAGACGATCCTGGCGACCGGCACCAACGCCCTGTCCGTGACGCGGCTCGCGGCGGACTCGGCCCGTCCGGAGCGTGTGCTCGGGCTGCACTTCTTCAACCCGGCGCCGGCGATGAGGCTGGTCGAGGTCGTCTCCTCGGTCCTCACCGCGCCCACCGCCGTCACGGCCGTCACCAACCTCGCGCTCGACCTCGGCAAGGAGCCCGTGGCGGTCGGCGACCGGCCCGGATTCGTCGCCGACGGGCTGTTGTTCGGCTACCTCAACCAGGCCGCCGCGATGTACGAGGCCAAGTACGCCTCCCGCGAGGACATCGACGCGGCGATGCGGCTCGGCTGCGGTCTGCCGATGGGCCCGCTCGCGCTGCTCGACCTGATCGGCGTCGACACCGCCCGTACGGTCCTGGAGGCCATGTACGCCGAGTCCCACGACCGGCTGCACGCCCCCGCCCCGATCCTCAAGCAGCTCAGCGAGGCGGGTCTGACGGGCCGTAAGGCGGGCCGCGGCTTCTACACCTACGGGGCCCCTGGCAGCGCGACCGTCGTGCGGGACGCGCTGACGCCGCTGGAGGGTGCCGTGCCGACCCCCGGCCGGGAGGTCCGCTCGGTCGGTGTCGCCGGCTCCGGCACCATGGCCTCCGGCATCGCCGAGGTCTTCGCCAAGGCCGGCTACGAGGTCGTCCTGGCCGCCCGCAGCGAGGAGAAGGCGCAGACCGCCAAGGCCCGTATCGGCAAGTCGCTTTCGCGCTCCGTCGACAAGGGGCGGATGACCGCCGAGGCCGCCGCGCAGACGCTGGACCGGATCACCGCGGCGGGTTCCTACGAGTCCTTCGCGGACGTCGACCTGGCCGTCGAGGCGGTCGCCGAGGACCTGGAGATCAAGCAGCAGCTGTTCCAGGCGCTCGACAAGGTCTGCAAGCCGGGCGCGGTCCTGGCCACCACGACCTCCTCGCTGCCGGTGGTCGCCTGCGCCCGGGCCACCTCGCGTCCGCAGGACGTGATCGGCATGCACTTCTTCAACCCGGCGCCTGCCATGAAGCTGGTCGAGGTCGTCCGTACGGTGTTGACGGCCGAGGACGTCCACGCGACGGTTCGCGAGGTGTGTGGACGGATCAAGAAGCATGCCGTCGACTGCGGCGACCGTGCGGGCTTCATCGTGAACGCCCTGCTCTTCCCGTACCTCAACAACGCGATCAAGATGGTGCAGGAACACTATGCATCTCTTGACGACATCGACGCGGCGATGAAGCTGGGCGGCGGCTACCCGATGGGCCCGTTCGAGCTGCTGGACGTCGTCGGGCTCGACGTCTCCCTCGCGATCGAGAAGGTCCTGCACCGTGAGTTCCGCGACCCGGGCCTGGCCCCCGCCCCGCTCCTGGAGCACCTGGTGGCCGCGGGCTGCCTCGGCCGGAAGACGGGCCGTGGCTTCCGCGAATATGCCCGCCGCTGACGGCGCCGGCGACTGGTTCCCCGGCGGGACGGACTGGGGTGGACTGCTCGACCCGAGCGGCCACCCCGGCCCCGCCGAGCCCGGCGCACCCCCGCCCCCCGCGGGCGGGGGAACCCCGGTACATGCGCATCAAGCTGCACACATGCAGTACGTTCGGGTCATGTCCCAGCCCGCCAGGTCCTCACGTACACCAGCCACGCCCGACGCTCCGGAGAGTGCCGCAGGCGGTCGCGCCGCCGCCCAGCGGCTCAAGATGCGCCGTGAACTGGCGGCCGCGGCGATGGAGCTGTTCGCGACCAAGGGGTACGAGGCGACCACCGTCGACGAGATCGCGGCCGCGGCCGGGGTCGCGCGCCGCACCTTCTTCCGTCACTTCCGCTCCAAGGAAGAGGCGATCTTCCCCGACCACGACGACACACTGATCCGCGCGGAGGCCGTGCTCAACGCGGCTCCCCCGCACGAGCACCCGCTCGACACGGTGTGCCGGGGCATCAAGGAAGTCATGCGGATGTACGCGGCCCGGCCGGAGATCTCGGTCGCCCGCTACAAGCTCACCCGCGAGGTGCCCACCCTGCGCGAGGCGGAGATCGCGTCGGTGGCCCGCTACGAGCGCCTCTTCACCCGCTATCTCCTCGGCCACTTCGACGAGCACGCGCACGACGACGACGCCAACGACGACCCGCTGCTGGCGGAGGTCGCCGCGTCCGCGGTCGTCACCGCCCACAACCACGTCCTGAGACGGTGGCTGCGGGCGGGCGGCCAGGGCGACGTCGAGGCGCAGCTGGACCACGCGTTCGCGATCGTCCGCAGGACGTTCGGGACGGGCATCGGAGCGGGCCGCAGCACGGCCCCGACACCGCCGGCCGCGGCGGCGGTCTCCGCCCAGGGCGAGGTCCTCGTCACCGTCGCCCGCACGGACGCCCCGCTGGAGGAGGTCATGCGGACCATCGAGCAGGCGCTCAAGGAGCGTTGAGCGGCTGCGACCTCGCGCCACTGTGACGACGGCCACCCTTCGGGGTGGCCGTTTTGCCATGCCAGGGCCCCTTTTCGAGCGGATTTCAGACCCCGTTCGATCGATCATCGCTCATTTGTTACGTAAAGATTTCACCTGAGAGCAATCTCTGGCACTCAGTGCCTTGCAAGGTGACACGCGGTGTCATACGTTGAAGGAGTCCGGGCGGCCGGCGTGCAGAGACCAGACGCACGTCGGCTGTCCCCTCAAGCCCATGGCCTGAGCGCCCGGACGCCTGCGTCACAGGCAACCTCCCGCGCCACAAAGCGCTGCCGAACAGCACCACAGCCGAACCGACGGCACTTCCCGAACTCTCAGCAGCACACCCGACGTAACCCTCAGCACCCCTCCCTCAGGGTGCGCATCGCCGGAGGCAACACCGTGACCGTGAAGGACATCCTGGACGCGATCCAGTCGACCGACTCGACACCGGCCGACTTCGCCGCTCTGCCGCTCCCCGAGTCGTACCGCGCGATCACCGTGCACAAGGACGAGACGGAGATGTTCGCGGGCCTGGAGACCCGCGACAAGGACCCGCGCAAGTCGATCCACCTGGACGACGTCCCGCTGCCGGAGCTCGGCCCGGGCGAGGCCCTGGTCGCCGTCATGGCATCGAGTGTCAACTACAACTCGGTGTGGACCTCGATCTTCGAGCCGCTGTCGACCTTCGGCTTCCTGGAGCGCTACGGCCGCACCAACGAGCTGGCCAAGCGGCACGACCTGCCGTACCACATCATCGGTTCCGACCTCGCGGGCGTCGTCCTGCGCACCGGCCCGGGCGTCAACGCCTGGAAGCCCGGTGACGAGGTCGTCGCGCACTGCCTCTCCGTCGAGCTGGAGTCCTCGGACGGCCACAACGACACCATGCTCGACCCCGAGCAGCGGATCTGGGGCTTCGAGACCAACTTCGGCGGCCTCGCCGAGATCGCGCTCGTCAAGTCCAACCAGCTGATGCCGAAGCCGGGCCACCTCAGCTGGGAGGAGGCCGCCGCTCCGGGACTCGTGAACTCGACCGCCTACCGGCAGCTGGTGTCCCGCAACGGCGCCGGCATGAAGCAGGGCGACAACGTCCTGATCTGGGGCGCGAGCGGCGGACTCGGCTCGTACGCCACGCAGTTCGCGCTCGCGGGCGGCGCCAACCCCATCTGTGTCGTCTCCAGCCCGCAGAAGGCGGAGATCTGCCGGTCCATGGGCGCCGAGGCGATCATCGACCGCAACGCCGAGGGCTACAAGTTCTGGAAGGACGAGAACACCCAGGACCCGAAGGAGTGGAAGCGCTTCGGCAAGCGCATCCGCGAACTGACCGGCGGCGAGGACATCGACATCGTCTTCGAGCACCCCGGCCGCGAGACCTTCGGCGCCTCCGTGTTCGTCACCCGCAAGGGCGGCACCATCACCACCTGCGCCTCGACCTCGGGCTACATGCACGAGTACGACAACCGCTACCTGTGGATGTCCCTGAAGCGGATCATCGGCTCGCACTTCGCCAACTACCGCGAGGCCTGGGAGGCCAACCGGCTCATCGCGAAGGGCAAGATCCACCCGACCCTGTCGAAGACGTACTCCCTTGAGGAGACCGGGCAGGCCGCCTACGACGTCCACCGCAACCTCCACCAGGGCAAGGTCGGCGTGCTGTGCCTGGCCCCCGAGGAGGGGCTCGGTGTGCGCGACGAGGAGATGCGCGCCCAGCACATCGACGCCATCAACCGCTTCCGCAACGTCTGAGACACCCGGGGTCATACATGACTGAGCGTCAGCCCGCCGAAGGCGCGCGGGAGAAGGACCGGCCGTGGCTCATGCGCACGTACGCCGGCCACTCCACCGCCGAGGCGTCCAACGAGCTGTACCGGCGCAACCTCGCCAAGGGCCAGACCGGTCTGTCGGTCGCGTTCGACCTGCCGACCCAGACCGGCTACGACTCCGACCACATCCTCGCCCGCGGCGAGGTCGGCCGGGTCGGCGTGCCGGTGGCGCACCTCGGTGACATGCGCCGGCTGTTCCAGGACATCCCCCTGGAGCAGATGAACACCTCGATGACGATCAACGCCACCGCCATGTGGCTGCTGGCGCTCTACCAGGTCGTCGCCGAGGAGCAGGGTGCGGACATCACCCAGCTCCAGGGCACGACCCAGAACGACATCGTCAAGGAGTACCTGTCCCGCGGCACGCACGTCTTCCCGCCGGGGCCGAGCCTCCGTCTGACGACGGACATGATCGCGTACACGGTCTCCCACATGCCGAAGTGGAACCCGATCAACATCTGCAGCTACCACCTGCAGGAGGCGGGCGCCACACCGGTCCAGGAGATCGCGTACGCGATGTCCACCGCGATCGCGGTTCTCGATGCCGTACGCGACTCGGGGCAGGTCCCCGCCGATAAGTTCGGGGACGTCGTGGCCCGTATCTCCTTCTTCGTGAACGCGGGCGTCCGCTTCATCGAGGAGATGTGCAAGATGCGGGCGTTCGGGCGGATCTGGGACAAGGTCACGCGCGAGCGCTACGGCATCGAGAACCCCAAGCAGCGCCGCTTCCGCTACGGCGTCCAGGTCAACTCCCTCGGTCTGACCGAGGCGCAGCCGGAGAACAACGTCCAGCGGATCGTGCTGGAGATGCTGGCCGTGACCCTCTCCAAGGACGCACGCGCGCGTGCCGTGCAGCTGCCGGCCTGGAACGAGGCCCTCGGCCTGCCCCGCCCCTGGGACCAGCAGTGGTCGCTGCGCATCCAGCAGGTCCTGGCTCACGAGAGCGACCTGCTGGAGTACGAGGACATCTTCGAGGGCTCGCACGTCATCGAGGCGAAGGTCGCGAAGCTGGTCGAGGAGTCCCTCGCCGAGATCGAGCGGATCCAGGAGATGGGCGGCGCGATGGCCGCCGTCGAGTCCGGCTACCTCAAGTCGCAGCTGGTCTCCTCGCACGCCGAGCGCAGGGCCCGTATCGAGTCCGGTCAAGAGAAGATCGTCGGCGTCAACATCTTCGAGACGACCGAGCCCAATCCGCTGACCGCGGACCTCGATACAGCCATCCAGACGGTCGATCCGGCTGTCGAGGCCCGTGTCATCGCGTCCCTGCAGCACTGGCGCGACACCCGCTACCAGCCCCCCTTCAACCACCCGCGCCCGTGCAAGGCGCTGGAGAGGCTGAAGGAGGCCGCCAAGGGCACCGGCAACCTCATGGAGGCCACCCTGGAGTGCGCCCGCGCCGGGGTCACGACCGGCGAGTGGGCCGGGGCCCTGCGCGAGGTGTTCGGGGAGTTCCGGGCTCCGACGGGTGTGTCGTCGGCCCCGGTCGCGGTCGCCGCGGCGGAGGGCTCGGCGCTGGGCGAGGTGCGCCGCAAGGTGGACACCACCGCCCGTGACCTCGGTGTCGGCAAGCTGCGCTTCCTGGTCGGCAAGCCCGGCCTGGACGGGCACTCCAACGGCGCCGAGCAGATCGCCGTGCGGGCCCGTGACGCCGGCTTCGAGGTGGTCTACCAGGGCATCCGCCTGACGCCCGAGCAGATCGTGGACGCGGCCCTCGCCGAGGACGTGCACGCGGTCGGCCTGTCGATCCTCTCCGGCTCGCACGCCCAGCTGGTGCCGGACGTCCTGGAACGGCTCCGTGTGGCCGGTGCCACAGATATACCCGTCATCGCCGGTGGGATCATCCCCAATGGAGATGCCGAGCAGCTCAGGGCCGCCGGCGTGGCCGCCGTCTTCACCCCGAAGGACTTCGACATCACCGGCATCATCGGCCGCATCGTCGACGAGATCCGGAAAGCGAACAAGCTCGACCCCCTGGAGGTCCCCGCATGACCACGCCCGTCAACCGTCTGCGTCCGCGACGCTCCTGCCTCGCGGTCCCGGGAA
>Ga0182008_10001815_pt1 | contig 13909 bp, 13 predicted proteins | sample Sormic07211129_1_FD_120482 | JGI IMG/M metagenome (GOLD analysis project Ga0182008, IMG submission 120482) | Rhizosphere microbial communities from Sorghum bicolor, Mead, Nebraska, USA - 072115-129_1 metaG | ecosystem: Host-associated > Plants > Roots > Rhizosphere | place: USA: Nebraska...
CCATGCCAGCTGTCACGGCTGGCGGCGAGCAGCGCGGTCATGCCGTTCTGGACGCGATCGACCTGGGCGCCCTTCGCGATCAGGGCGCGAAGCAGGCGGATGTCCGGCGACAACGCGGCCAGGGTCAGCACGGGCCGCTGGTCGCGATCGCCCGGTTCCGCGGCGGTATCGGGATCGGCGCCGGCTTCCACCAGCGCCACCGCACGGGCGATGTCACCTTCGCGCGTGGCTGCCAGGAGGGCGCGGTCGCGCACGCCGGGCTGGCTTTCCTCGGTGCTGAGCACGGGAATGGGAGCCGGCGCGACGGCCGCGGCGGGCGCCTCCACGCCACGTCGTGGTTCGGCGCGCACGGTGCGGATATGGCCACGGCGATCGCATAGCAGGGCACGCAACGTGCGATTGGCGATGACCATGCAACCCAGCGGCAGGAGCACGACGGCGTAGATGCCGAGCGCGGCGAGGCGCATCTCCGCGGGCAGCACCCCGTACAGGCCCGACAACGCCACGGCACTGAAAGCGAGCGCGAGCAGGCCCAGGGCGGCCGGAAGGAAGTGCGAGAAGAAGCGATCTTCCGCCGAGAGATGGCTGCCGAAGCTGACCGAGCGGGCCATCGCGGTGAAGATCCACGAACCGTCACCACCCTGCGCGGGGTAGGCGTCGTCCCAGAGAAACACCAGCCCGAACGCGGGCCAGACCCGCCAGAGCACCGTCAAGGCGACGACCAGCGTCCCGGCGAGAAGCAGCGCCGCGCCCAGGCTCGGGGCCTGGGTCAGCTTGAGCAGTGGCCAGGCGACCAGCACGAAGACGACGAAGGTGTAGGCCGTGAACATGACCACGTAAGCCGAGCCACGTCGCAGGACCGTGCGCAGGTAGCTCGACTCGGGGTCGAAGCCGATGGCATGGCAGACCGCGCTCATCGCCAGTGCGTTCGCCAGCAGCAAGGGGATCAGCGCGAGCGGGGACGCGGTGAGACCCGCGCAGGCGACGGCCGCGAGGGCGGGAAGGAACCAGGGCAGCGCCTTGATCAGCGGCGGGCGACGACGTTTGGGATTGGCCATGCGCAGGAGTATACGGAGCGGAAACGGCCCACGCGGTAACGCCGCGTTAACCCGGGCTGCACATCCTGGCCATGCGCGGACGACGCTTTGTCAGGCTCGGACGACGAACTGGTCCGGGTCGATCTCGCGATTGTGGTTCGGCTGGTTACAGACGCTGAGTGTTTCGTTGGGTGGCGTCTGCATGTGCCAGCCCTGCGCGGTGAGGTTCGCCAGTACGCGCTCCGAATCTTCGTGTGGCAAACGGCGCTCCGGCGCGAGCTCCACCTCGAGCACGAAACGGAGTTCACCCAACAGGAGGACGAGCGGCTCGGGGAGGACATCGAAGCCCTCGCGGCGGGTGAGCCAGACATAGGTGTCGGGTTTGCGCTGACTGGCGTAGACGAAGCAGTGCATGACGGCAGGTCTCGCTTGGCGGCTCGTTTGCCTACCCTACCAAAACCAGGCGCGGGTGGAAGGCCTGTAAGTGGTAACCGTTTCATCTTTGTTGCATTCGCACTTGCAAAACGGACGTCAAGTCGTCCAGAGTTCGCAGCCAGAATGTTAAACGCGCGTATGAAAAGGGGAAAGTTTTACGCTTTCTACGCGCGCCGTCGCCCCAGAGCAGAACAAAAAGCAGGAGCCACTCCGCATGCAGAAGCTGAACCTTTCGATCCGTCCGCTGGCCGTCGCCGCCCTTTCGCTGGCCATCGCCGGTGCATTGGTCGCTCCGCAGGCCGCCCACGCCAGTGCTTTCCAGCTCAAGGAAAACAGCGCCAAGGCCCTGGGCCGCGCATTCGCCGGCTCCACCGCCGCGGGTGACGACGCCTCCGTCATCGTCAACAACCCGGCCGCGATGTCCATGCTCAAGGGCAACGTGTTCCAGGCCGATGTCACCGGCATCAATTTCAGCACCAAGTTCCATGGCACGGCGACCGACGCGCAGGGCCGCCCGATCAGCGGTGGCAATGGCGGCGAAGCCGGCACCACGATCCCCGTCCCGGCGATGTACTTCGCCACCCAGGTCAGCGACCGCGTCCACCTCGGCCTCGGCCTGACCGCGCCGTTCGGTTTCAAGACCGAATACGACTCCGACTGGAAGGGCCGCTATAACGGTGTCAAGTCGGACTTCAAGTCGTTCGACGTGACCTTGTCGGCTTCGTTCGACGTGACCGACGACTTCGCCGTCGGCGTCAGCGCCATCGCGCAGAAGACGAGCGCGGAACTGACCAGCGCGATCAACTACAACACCGTCGGCCTCGGCCTGATCCAGCGCGCCGCCGCCGCGGGCCAGCTGTCCCCGGCCGTCGCCCGTGCGCTCGCCACCCAGTACGCCGCGGTCGTTCCCCCGGGCAGCGATGGTTACGCCAAGATCAAGGGTGACGATTGGGCCTACGGCTGGCAGGTCGGTGGCCTGTGGAAGCTCACGCCGAACGATCGCATCGCGCTGAACTACCGCAGCAAGATCAAGCACACCCTGGAAGGCACCGGCAACTTCACGATGCCGACCAATGTCACCGCCGTCCTGTCGAACCCGACCGTGGGTGCCCTGCTGGGCAGCGGCCAGCCGCCGTTCACGCACACCGACGGCCGTGCCGGCTTCACCACGCCGGCCATCGCCACGGCGAGCTTCTGGCACCAGGACGAGAAGTTCGGCCTCGGCTTCGACCTGTCGTGGACCAAGTGGGATTCGTTCAAGGATCTCACGGTCAACTATTCGAACCCGAACCAGCCGTCCACGAGCGAGAACTACAGCTGGCGCAACAGCTGGTTCGCATCGGTCGGTGGCGAGTATTACCTCGACGACAAGTTCACCCTGCGTGGCGGTGTGGCCGTCGACAGCACCCCGACCTACGACGATACCCGTTCGCCGCGCGTGCCGGATTCGACCCGCAAGTGGTTGGCCTTCGGCCTTGGCTACAAGGCCACCGAGCGCTTCGAGATCAACGCAGGCTATGCGCACATCTTCGTGAACAAGGCGCACATCGCCGGCGTGTCGAGCTCGACGGGTGATCGCCTGGTCGGCCAGAACGACGACAAGGGCAACCTGCTCAGCGTGTCGGCCAAGTACCAGTTCTGATCGCTCACGCGATCGGCTGATACACGGTTAAAAAAAACCTCCCCGGCGACGGGGAGGTTTTTTGTTGCCTGGAATCGCCGACACGGTCGGCGATGCTTTTAGTAGGCGTATTCGCGGAAGACCGGATCGACGCTCTCGTTCCATTCCTTATGGAATCGTTCGAGCTTGACGTCGGCCTGCGTCTTGCCCGTGAGCGCGATCTCCATCAGGGGATCGAGATAGATCGATTCGTCCGCGCCGCGGTTCCCAAGCTGGTTGCGACGCTTCAGACCCGCTTCGGAAATCTTCAGCGCTTCCAGCGAAAGCTCGCGCACGGTGTGGCCACGAAAGCGCAGGGCCAGCGCCTCCTTCGGCACGCCGTCGCGTAGCGCATGGCGTTCGGCCTTGCTGAAGTCCTTCACCAGGTCCCAGGCCGCATCCAGGGCGACGTCGTCGTACAGCAAGCCCACCCAGAATGCCGGCAGTGCGCAGAGCGAATTCCACGTGCTCGTGTCGGCGCCGCGCATTTCCAGATATTGCTTCAGGCGCACTTCGGGGAAGGCGGTCGTCAGGTGGTCGGCCCAGTCCTTCATCGTCGCCCGCACGCCCGGCAGGGCCGGCAGTTCGCCGCGCATGAATTTCTTGAAGTCCTGCCCGGACAGGTCGACGTACTGGCCGTCCCGATAGCTGAAGTACATCGGCACGTCGAGGATGTAGTCGACGTAGCGTTCATAACCGAAGCCATCCTCGAAGACGAAATCGAGCATGCCCGTGCGGTCGCCGTCGGTATCGGTCCAGACGTGCGAGCGGTACGACTTGTAGCCGTTGGGTTTGCCTTCGGTGAAGGGTGAGTTGGCGAACAGCGCCGTGGCGATCGGCTGCAAGGCCAGGGCGACGCGGAATTTCTTCACCATGTCGGCCTCGCTCGCATAGTCGAGGTTGACCTGGACGGTGCAGGTGCGGGTCATCATGTCGAGGCCGAGCGAACCGACCTTGGGCATGTACTCGCGCATGATCTTGTAGCGGCCCTTGGGCATCCAGGGCATCTGGTCGCGGCGCCATTTCGGCTGGAAACCCATGCCGAGGAAGCCGATGCCGAGTTCCTCGGCCACCGAGCGGACTTCCTTCAGGTGGTTCGTCACCTCGTCGCAGGTCTCGTGCACGGACCTCAGCGGGGCACCGGACAATTCCAGCTGGCCGGCGGGCTCCAGCGTGATGTTCGCCATGCCCTTGGTCAGCGCCACGGGCGTCTCGCCCTCGCGGGCGATGTCCCAGTCGAAGCGGGATGCCAGTCCCTCGAGCACCGCGCGGATGCCCGGGCGCTCGCCCACGAAGGGCGGCGGGGTCAGGTCGTCGGTATAGAAGCCGAATTTCTCGTGTTCCGTGCCGATGCGCCAGGCCTCGCGCGGCTTCTCGCCTTCGGCGAGGTAGGCGACCAGGTCGTGACGGTCGCCGATCGGCGTGCTCTTGGCGGCGCTGGGGATGGACACGGACTTTCCTTGACGTTGGGCTTTAGGCCGGTAGCCGCTCCACATGGGGGCGCGTCTTCGTGGCCAAAAGGGATGGCCGGCGGCGCAGCGTAGCAAAAGCCGGTGGACGGGGCGCGGATACGAAGAGGCCGCCCCTTGGGCGGCCTCTTCGCAAGTTCCCGTGGAGCGCTCAGCGCTTCATGGAATTGAAGAACTCGTCGTTGGACTTCGTGTTCTTCATCTTGTCGAGCATGAACTCCATGGCGGCCAGCTCGTCCATCGGATGAAGCAGCTTGCGCAGGATCCAGATCTTCGCGAGCAGGTCCGGATCGATCAGCAGGTCTTCGCGGCGGGTACCCGAGCGGTTGATGTCGATCGCCGGGTAGACGCGCTTCTCGGAGATGCGGCGGGACAGGTGCACTTCCATGTTGCCGGTGCCCTTGAACTCCTCGTAGATCACCTCGTCCATCTTCGAACCGGTATCGGTCAGAGCGGTGGCGATGATGGTGAGGCTGCCGCCTTCCTCGACGTTGCGCGCCGCGCCGAAGAAGCGCTTCGGGCGCTGCAGGGCGTTGGCGTCGACGCCGCCGGTGAGCACCTTGCCGGAGCTGGGCACCACGGTGTTGTAGGCGCGGGCCAGGCGGGTGATCGAATCGAGCAGGATCACCACGTCCTTCTTGTGCTCGACCAGGCGCTTGGCCCGCTCGATCACCATCTCGGCGACCTGCACGTGGCGGACCGCCGGCTCGTCGAAGGTGGAGCTGATGACTTCGGCGCGAACGGTGCGGGCGATTTCCGTGACTTCCTCCGGGCGTTCATCGATCAACAGCATGATCAGGTGGACGTCAGGGTGGTTGTACTGGATGGCCTGGGCGATGTTCTGCAGCATCATCGTCTTACCGGATTTCGGCTGGGAGACGATGAGGCCACGCTGGCCGCGGCCGATCGGGGCGACGAGGTCGAGGATGCGGCCGGTGATGTCCTCGGTGGACCCGTTGCCGCGCTCGAGCTTGAACGACTTGCGCGGGAACAGCGGGGTGAGGTTCTCGAACAGGAGCTTGTTCTTCGACGCCTCCGGCGGATCGCCGTTGATGTCGTCGACCTTGAGCATCGCGAAGTAGCGCTCGCCTTCCTTCGGATGGCGGACGCGACCGGTGATGTAGTCGCCCGTGCGCAGGTTGAAGCGCCGGATCTGGCTGGGCGAGACGTAGATGTCGTCCGGACCGGCCAGGTAGGACTCGTCGGCCGAGCGCAGGAAGCCGAAGCCGTCCTGCAGGATCTCGAGCACGCCCTCGGCCCAGATGCCGCCACCGGAGCGGGCGTGGGCCTTGAGGATGTTGAAGACGACGTCCTGCTTGCGCTGGCGCGCCACGCCTTCGCGGACGCCGAGGGATTCGGCGAACTCGAGCAGCTGGATGGCGTTCTTGCGCTTGAGCTCGGTCAGGTTGATCAGGCGATCGTTGCTGCCGGCGTCGGCGTTCTCGTCGTCGTCGACGGGATAGCCGTTGTTGTTGCGCGGATGCTGGTAGTTACCGCCACCGCCGCCACTGCTATTGCCCGGGCTGCCGCCACCACCGCCGCCCTGGCGCTGCTGGTTGCGCTCGTTGCGCCGGCGGCGGCCGCGGCCGTCACGCTCGTTGCGGTCGTTGGCGCGATTGGGGTTCTGCTGCTGGTTCGGGTTGTCGCCCCGCGCCTGCTGCGGGTTGTTCGGCTGGCCGCCACCCTGGGATGGTCCCTGGTTGCCGTCACGCGGCTCGTTCTGCGGCGTGGGCTGCTGCTGCGTGTTACCCAGCTGGAGCTCGGCCTGCGGGGCCGGCGGAAGCGGTGGCGGCGTGGGTGGGGATGGAGGCGCCGCCGCCCTGGCGGGAGCCGGCGGCGGGGCGCTCGTCTCTACCGCCGGAGCATCGGCCGAAGCCGGTGCCTTGCGGCGGGTGCGCGGACGCGGCTCGGTCGCAGGCTGGTCGCCGGCGCCCTTGGCGTCGATGGAATCTTTGGTTTCGATATCGGACACGGGCAAACCTCACGGGGCGCCGTTGAAAGAAGAATGGGAGAGGGTTCGCGACGTGGGGGACAAGCGGTGTCCCGGCGAACTCCTGAAGCCTAGCATCGCGTGAGGCGCGGCGTAAAGCGCCTCACGCGGCGGCGGAAGTGAAACGTACAGCTAAGACGATCAGATCGCCTTCTGGATCATCTGGTCGAGCTGGCTCTTGCCGACGGCGCCGATCTGGGTCGCCTCGACCTTGCCGCCCTTGAAGACCATCAGGGTCGGGATGCCGCGAACACCGAACTTGCGCGGGGTGTTCTGGTTCTCGTCGATGTTGATCTTCACGATCTTCAGCTTGCCGTCGTACTGGTCGGCAAGCTGGTCCAGGACCGGGGCGATCGACTTGCAGGGACCGCACCACTCCGCCCAGAAGTCGAGCAGGACGGGGGTATCGGAATCGAGGACGTCCTTCTGGAACGCAGCGTCGCTCGTGTGGGTGATCTTTTCGCTCACCGGGATCTCCAAGGAAGGGGGTGAAAGGGGGTTGACGACCGTGACGCCCGCATCGGCTACACTAAGGAGCCCCATGTCGCGGGTCCAACCGGAACCGAAGGTCTTGGCCATTGCAGCCGGCGGCCCTCATTCCAACCCAACTAGGGGCGCGATTCAAGCGATTCAAGGGCGCCGACGGGATGGTTCTCGTTGACATAGGTGAGCACGCTCTCGCGGTTAACAGCCTTTTCACCTATGCCAGCGGGAACCGTCGGGTCGCGCGCCGCCGCCTCCGGCCATCGTGCGCCGGGCGCGTCGTACGGCCGCCGGTCGCAACCGGCGCCTGCCGACTCTCCCGTGACGCCGCCGACCGGATCACCCACCGCCCCGCGGCCCATTCCTGCCGCCGGGGCGACGCCGCGTATCCGTGGCGCGAGACTCCAGGTCACTCATCCACATGTCCCAAACCGTTCTCACCGACGTCTTCTACGAAAACCTCGACCTCCATCCGCTGCTCCACCAGGGCCTCGCCGCCGCCGGCATCACCCGTTGCACGCCGATCCAGGCGCTGACCCTGCCGATCGCCCTGACCGGCCGCGACGTCGCCGGACAGGCGCAGACGGGTACCGGCAAGACCTTCGCCTTCCTGGTCGCCCTGATGGACCGCCTGCTCAAGAACCCGGCGCATCCGGACCGCAAGGATTCCGATCCCCGCGCCCTGATCATCGCGCCGACCCGCGAACTGGCGATCCAGATCGAGAAGGACTTCCAGACCATCGGCAAGGCCACCGGCCTGCGCAGCGCCCTCATCTACGGCGGCGTCGACTACGACAAGCAGCGCCAGCAGCTGCGCGACGGCTGCGACATCATCATCGCCACGCCGGGCCGCCTGCTCGATTACTACAAGCAGGACGTCTTCGGCTTCGGCAGCGTCGAGGTCATGGTCATCGACGAAGCCGATCGCATGTTCGACCTCGGCTTCATCAAGGACGTGCGCTTCATCTTCCGCCGCCTGCCGTCACGCGAGGCACGCCAGGTGTTGCTGTTCTCCGCCACCTTGAGCCACCGCGTGCTCGAGCTCGCGTACGAGCACATGCACGAGGCCGAAAAGCTCGTGGTGGAGACCGAGAACGTCACCGCCGACCGCGTTCGCCAGGTGGTCTACTTCCCGTCGAAGGAAGAGAAGATGCCGCTCCTGCTCAACCTGCTCGAAGAGAGCAAGACCGAGCGCAGCATCATCTTCGTCAACACCAAGGCCGCCGCCGAGCGCATCACCGACCGCCTGAAGCGGCACAACTTCCGCGTCGGCGCCATCTCCGGCGACGTGCCGCAGGTGAAGCGCCAGAAGCTGCTGCAGCGATTCCAGGATGGTCAGATCGACCTGCTCGTGGCCACCGACGTGGCCGCCCGCGGCCTGCATATTCCCGCGGTCAGCCACGTGTTCAACTACGACCTGCCGCAGGATGCCGAGGACTACGTCCACCGCATCGGCCGTACCGCGCGGCTTGGCGCCGAGGGCGATGCGATCAGCTTCGCCTGCGACCTCTATGCCATGGGCCTGCCCGACATCGAGACCTACATCAATCAGAAGATTCCAACCGCGTCCATCGACGCGAAGATGCTGGTGATGCCGCCGCCGCGTCCGCGCGCGGATGGCGTGCAGGATGAAATCGACGATCCGAACGACAACGACGGGCACATTCCGACCCGCGGCGCGCCGCCGGAGAAGGCTGGCCGTGGCGGTCGCGACGGCCGTGGCGGTCCCCGTGCCGGAGAGCGTTCGGGCAGCCGCGAGCGCCGCCCGCGTCCGCCGCGCGAAGACAGGCCGGCCGCGGCTGCGGACGCCGTGTCGACCGAAGTGCCGATGAAGACCGTGGTCGTCGCCGAAACGGTCGCCGAGCTCCCAGCCGCCGCCCAGGCGATGGCCGATGCCTCCGCGCCGAAGAAGCGCCGCCGTCGCGGCGGTCGTGGCCGCGGTGCCCGTGAGGGTGCCGAGGGCGGCAACGCCGGCGGCGCGGGCCATGCCGATAACGGTGCGAACCGGCGCAACGGTGGCCGTGAAGGCTCCAACGGTGGTCGCAATACTTCGTCGGCCGGCAACGGCGCCTCGGCGCGGTCCACGGTCAAGGAGCAGCAGCCCGGTGCTCCGCGGCATGCGGAAGGCCAGTCCAACCCGAACCGCCGTCCTTCGCGTCAGGTGACGGCCAGCCGGCCGGCGTCCGCGCCGGCGGCTCCGCCCGCCAAGGAAAAGGTCGGCCTCCTGCGCCGCATCGGCCGGTTGTTCGGCGGGCGCTGAGGCAAGCACCCTTCGCCGACAGGGTCGGCTCCCACCGAGCCGACCCGCCGAGCCACTGCTCCCCCTGTGGGAGCCGGCTATGCCGGCGATGCTCTTTGCCCTGATGGGAACCAACCTTGTCGGCGATCCCGCGGCAGCGGGCCAAGTCGCGGCAGCCTGGTGGGAGCCGGCTATGCCGGCGATCCCGCGGCAGCGGGCCAGCTCGAGGCAAGCCCCAATCGCCGCTGAAGCGGCTCCCACAGAAAGCGGCTCCCACCGAAAGCGGCCCCGCAAAAGCAACACCACATCCCTTATCCTCTGTGGCTTCACGGGCCAACAGGTGACGCGGTGATCGGTTTCGATCTGGTGAGCAAACGGTACGAGGGCGATCACCAGGCCCTTACCGATGTGTCCTTTAGCGTCGAGGCGGGCGAAATGGCCTTCGTCACGGGTCACTCCGGGGCGGGGAAAAGCACGCTGCTCAAACTGCTGGCGATGATCGAGCGCCCGACCAACGGCGTGGTGACCCTCGACGGCCGCAAGCTCAACACCGTACGCCCTGCCGAGATTCCCAAGATCCGGCGCAAGCTCGGCATGGTCTTCCAGGACCACCGCCTGCTGCTGGACCGCAGCGTCTTCGCCAACGTCGAACTGCCCTTGATCATCGCGGGTGTCTCGCCAGCCGATCGGGGCCGCCGTGTGCGGGCTGCGCTGGAAAAAGTCGGCCTGCTCAGCTACGAGAAACAATTGCCCGAGGCGCTTTCCACGGGCGAACAGCAGCGCGTGGGCATCGCGCGCGCCATCGTCGCCAAGCCTGCCGTGCTCATCGCCGACGAGCCCACCGGTAACCTCGACCCGCAATTGGCGATGGAGATCATGGGGCTGTTCGCCGAGTTCCAGGCGGTCGGCACCGCCGTCCTCGTCGCCAGCCACGACCTCATGCTGATCAAGCGAATGAAGAAACGCGTCGTCGTGCTCGATCACGGCAAGCTGGTCGCCGACGTCCCCGCGATGGAGGTGGTATGAACACCGTCCGCGAGCCGCGCCGCGCGCCGGAGCCGGAAAAGACCCGTCGCAGCGAGCCGCGCAAGGTGGGCGCGTGGCGCGAACACCATGCCTGGAGCATGTCGATCAGCCTGCGCCGCCTTGGCGCCCGGCCACTCGGCACCTTGCTCACCGTGGCCGTGATGGGCGTGGCGCTCGCCCTGCCGCTGACCTTCTACCTCCTGCTCGGCAACGTGCAGCGGATGGGCGATGCGCTTGGCCGCAACCAGTCCATCAGCGCGTTCATGAAACCGGGCCAGAACGCGGGCGTGGCCGAGACCGCCGCTTCCGCCCTGCGCGGCCGTCCGGAGGTGGCCGACATCGTCGTGCGCACGCCGAAGGATGGCCTGGACGAACTGGCGGAGGTACAGGGTTTCTCCGGCGCATTGCAATCGCTCGATGCCAACCCGTTGCCTTACGTGCTTTCCGTGCAGCCCAAGCCAGGCTTGTCGGCCGAGGACATCGGTCGCCTCGTCGATTCGATGAAGGCCACGCCCGGTGTCGACATGGTGCAGGACACCGGTGCATGGCGGCAGCGCCTCGACGCCCTGCTCGGCGTGGGTACCCGCGCGGTCAGCCTGCTGGCCTTGTTGCTCGGTGTCGCCGCCCTGCTGGTGGTCGGCAACACGATCCGTGTCGACATCCAGAGCCGTAGCGCCGAGATCGGCGTGCTCCTGCTCATCGGCGCCAGCCGCCCGTTCGTGCGCCGTCCGTACCTGTATGCCGGTATCTGGCTGGGCTTCCTGGCGGGTGTGCTTGCCGTGGCGCTGGCCGTGGTCCTCGAACTGGCCCTCGCCGGGCCCGTGGGCCGCCTTGCCGCGGCATATGACGGCAGCGTGAGCTTCGGCGGACTCCCCGCCTGGCTCCTGCTTTCGGTACCCTTCGCTTCTGCCGTGCTGGGGTGGCTCGGTGCACGGCTCGTCAGCGCACGGCAGATTCGCCGCGCCGCGGCGGCCTGACAGGGGGAGGGCGGGGTGGGATCTCACATCGGTTCGGGTGTCGCGGGCGCGACGCCTCGCATGCTCGTGGTGGACGGCTCGAAGGTCGTTCGCCAGTTGATCGCGCGCGTGGTCAACGCGGAGGTACCGGGGGTGGAGATCGTGGGCGCGTCCACCGGTGCCGAGGCGCAAGCCGAGTTGCAGCGTGGCGTCTTCGACTTCGTCACCGTGGCCCTGCGCCTGCCCGATATGGACGGACTGGACGTGGCGCGTTTCGTGCGCGAGTCCGCGCCGCAGATCTACATGCCGATCGTCGTGGTCTCGGGCGATGTCGAAGCGCGCCTGCACCGGCGCGAGCTGGGCGAGTTCGTCACCGACTACTTCGACAAGTCCCTGGGTTTCGGTGCCCTGGCCGAATTCATCCGCGGCTACGTGCGTCCCGAGGGCGGCGCGGAAGGCGAGGTGCTCTATGTCGAGGACAGCCGCGTGGTGGCGCTCGCCACCCGACGCATGATGGAGAAGTACGGTCTTACCGTGCGCCATGTCATCAGCGCGGAGGACGCGCTCACGCACCTGCGCGAAGCCAGGGCGCGTGGCGAGATCGGCGCCGACGTGGTCCTTACCGATGTCAGCCTCAAGGGGGAGCTCACCGGCGGCGACCTCGTCGAGCGCATCCGCAACGAGTTCGGCTACGGCAAGGGGCAACTGCCCACATTGATCATGACCGGTGACGAGAATCCCGCGAACCAGGCGGCGCTCCTGCGCGCCGGCGCCAACGACCTCGTCGAGAAACCCGTCGAGGAAAAGCTGCTCATCACCAAGCTGCTGTTCCAACTCCGGGTGGCCTTGCACCTTCGCGACAGGGCGGAAAGTTGAACGATCGCGTGAAGCTCGAGCCGTCCTGGAAGGAAAGGATCGGCGACTACCTCGATCGTCCGGAGATGCGGGCGCTCTCGGTTTTTCTTCGCGAGGAGAAGGCGCGGGGCAAGACGATCTACCCACCTGGGCCGGACATCTTCAATGCGTTCGCGCACACGCCGTTCGACAAGGTGCGCGTCGTCGTCCTCGGCCAGGACCCCTACCATGGCCCCGGCCAGGCGCATGGCCTCAGTTTTTCCGTGCGGCCCGGCGTGCGCGTGCCGCCCTCGCTGCAGAACATGTTCAAGGAAATCGAGGACTGCCTCGGCATCCCGCGTCCCGACCACGGCTGCCTCACGCCATGGGCCGACCGTGGCGTGCTGCTGCTCAACGCGGTGCTCACGGTGGAGGCGGGACAGGCGGGTTCGCACCAGGGCAAGGGCTGGGAGGGCTTCACCGACGCCGCCATCGATGCCCTCAACCGCGAACGCGAAGGCCTCGTCTTCATGCTCTGGGGCAGCCACGCGCAGAAGAAGGGCCAGCTGATCGACGGCAGGCGCCACAAGATCCTGCGCAGCGTGCACCCATCGCCCCTGTCCGCGCATCGCGGCTTCATGGGCTGCGGCCACTTCGCGCAGGCGAACGCTTATCTCGAATCGCGTGGCGAGCCGCCGATCGACTGGTCGCTGCCGCCGAGGGCGGAACTCGTCGCCTAGGACTCGCCGCTACGCGTGAACGCGGGCGTCGTAGGTGTAGCGTCTCATCCGGGTCGCCTTGATGTGCTTCGAGTCCGGATGGACGGGGTTGATCAGCACGTTCGTTTCTTCCGGCACGATCACGGAAGGCACGATCAATAACGCGGAGCGGCGGCCGCGTACCCAGCGTTCCCCGGCATCGAGCGAACTTTTCCCCGGTGGATGCGCATCCCAGCCCGCGACGTCCTCCGCACGGACGGATTGAGCCTCGGCGACGAGGTCCGCCGGCAAGTCCACGCGGATCAGGTAACGATTCAACGGCAGGTCGCCGACGCCCAGGTGCACGATCGTTTCCAGGGTCGCCAGCGAGATCGAGGACGCGCAGTAGACCATCGGCGTGCCGGGCCGGTTCCAGCGACCACCGGAGACGGCGGCACCGGCGCCACCGAGATCGTCGGCACCGTAGTTCGGTGCCTCGGTGGCGATGCGCCAGACGATGGTGTCCTCGCCGCTCAAGCGAAGGTTCCGGTCTGCGCCTGACGCAACAGGTTGGAGATCGTCGCGCGCCCCTCCGAAACGTCCAAGAGTTCGATGGGCCTGCGATTTCCCAGGGCGGGCAAGGGGCGTTGCAGCCATTGCCCCACCCAGGCCGCGGCATCGAAGCCTTCCGGGTCGCCGCTCTCGCCGACCATCTGTTCCACCTGTGCGATCAGCAGGCCCACGTCGAGAAGCTTCTCGGATTCGTCGGTCGCCAGTGAACGCCTCTGGGTGATCTTCCGGCGCGTGGTGGAGCGCTTGAGGCCCAGGTAACCCATGAAGTTGTCTTCACCGATACGGAGCGCGTTGGCCAGGTCCTTCACCTGGTCGGATGGCAAGCCCGCGCGCACCGCGCTGACGCGCTCGTCCATCGAGCCGACGAGCAGGTGCGCATAACCGGGGAAGGACGTCCGCGAATGGCTGGTTCGCTTCAGCGTCCATATCCTCACCGGCGACACCGTTCCTTCCATGGCGGGTGCCCTGGCCGCGGAGGGCCCCGAAGGCTGCGCCAGGGGTTTCACCGG
>Ga0182008_10001817_pt1 | contig 13902 bp, 10 predicted proteins | sample Sormic07211129_1_FD_120482 | JGI IMG/M metagenome (GOLD analysis project Ga0182008, IMG submission 120482) | Rhizosphere microbial communities from Sorghum bicolor, Mead, Nebraska, USA - 072115-129_1 metaG | ecosystem: Host-associated > Plants > Roots > Rhizosphere | place: USA: Nebraska...
CACGCACCCAGACCTGGCGTCCGGGCATCACCACCAAGCTTAACTGGGACCTGGGCGATCACAGCCTGCAAGTGGGCTACTGGTACGAGCGCGCACGCCAGAGCCAGACCCAGCCGTTCATTCCGCTCAAGGCCAGTGGCAAGCCGGTCGACACCTGGCCGGACGCCAACGAGGCGGTGGTGGATGCCAATGGCAACACCATCCAGGGTCGCGACCGTTTCACCATCACCCCGGCGCAGAAGGTCTGGGCCCAGGACACCTGGTACATCAACTCGGACTGGACCCTGATCGGCGGCCTGGCCTATATGAACGTCAAGCGTGACGGCACCAACCATGGCAGCCTCACCGAGCAAGCAGAAAAACGTAACCAGACCTACAACAAACTGCTGCCCAACGCCGGCCTCAAATACCAGGTGGATGAACGCGACCAGGTGTTCTACAGCCTGTCACGCAACATGCGCATCCCGCAGAACTACGTGCTGTACGACAAGGGCGCAGGCTCCATCGACGCCAAGCCGGAAACCAGTTGGAACCACGAACTGGGCTGGCGCTACACCGATGAAGACATGACCGTGGCCGCCACCTTGTTCTACATGCAGTTCAAGGATCGCCAGGTGTCGTCGCGCGATATCAACGGCGACTTCGCCGACATCAACGCCGGCTCCGTCAACAACAGCGGCCTGGAACTGGAGTGGAGCGGCCTGTTGCCCAATCACTTCAACTACTACACCTCCTACACCTACACCAAGGCCGAGCAGCAAGACGACTTGACCGTGTACAACGCTGGCAAAGCGATCGTACTGCCCACCAGCGGCAAGCAGTTCGCCAACGTGCCGAAAAACATGCTGGCCGCCAACATCGGCTACGACGACGGCCGCTTCTACGGCACCTTCGGCGGCAAGTACACCAGCAAGCTCTACGGCGATTTGACCAACGACGAAGCCATCTCCGGGCGCACCGTATTCAACGCCGGCGCCGGTATCTACCTGCCGGTGGACAAGAAAGTGGTCAAGGACGCGACCCTGCGCCTGAACGTCGACAACCTGTTCGACAAGAAGTACCTGGACGGCGTGTACACCACCAAGACCAACGCGGCCACCTACGGCGGTTTCCGTGACGGCGACCCGGCCTACATCGTGGGCCTGGAACGCACCGTGACGGTTTCCCTGGAAGCCAATTTCTAATTGCGAGGTAACTGAACATGGACATGAACCTGCTCCACGACATCACCTTCTATGTGATGTATGCCGCGATGGCCATCGCGATCTTCATCACCATCGAGCGCGGGATTTATTTCGCGTATGTACGCCGCCAGGCCCATGCACTCACCGAAGTGCTCGGCGCCAACGTGCACAGCGAACGCGACCTGCCGGAGAGCCTGACCCGTCGTGACAGCCTGCCGTTGAGCATGGTGCTGCAGGTGCTGGCACAGAAGGCGTCGAACGGCTCGCGCAAGGACCTGGATGACGTCATCGAGACCCAGTACCTGACCACCCGCGCGCCGCTGGCCCGCAGCCTGTGGATCATCGAAACCATCACCACCGCCGCGCCGCTGTTGGGTTTGCTGGGTACCATCCTCGGCATCATCGACACCTTCAAGGCGTTGGCGACGGCAGGCGTGTCGGACCCGGGCCAGATCTCCGGTGGCATCGGTACGGCCCTGTTCGCCACCGGCCTGGGGATCGCCATCGCACTGTTTTGCGTGGTGTTCCACAACTTCTTCCAGGACCGCCTGGAGCGCATCAACGACCAGCTGAAAATCCTGCTGATCCGCGCCGCCACCGGTGCCCGTGTGCAGAGTGAAGTGCCGCATCGGGTACCGACGCCGCTGCACAGCCGCACCGCATAAACCTGTGGTGAGCGGGCTTGCCCCGCGTTGGGTGGCGCAGCCACCCCATATCCAGGCACCTCGGTCTTTCTGGGACAACGCGGTGGACTGTTTGGGGCGGCTGCGCCACCCAGCGCGGGGCAAGCCCGCTCACTACATCAGTGAAGAGAGTGTTATGTCCGTCTCCTTGAAATTGCGTATCGCCGGCCTTGCCGGCTTGCTCCTCAGTCCGCTGGCCCAGGCGGACTTTTCGATTCCGGGGTTTGAACTGGTACACACCGTACCGGTGGACACCGCCCTCGGCACCGACGACCTGCGCCAGCCCGGCCCGGTATGGAGCGAACTGTTCGACGGCGCCAAAAGCCGCATCGATATCGGCCAGTTCTACGCCGCCGATCACCCCGGCTCGGTGATGGATCGTGTCATCGAGCGCCTGGAAGCCGCCGGCAAACGCGGTGTGAAGATTCGCTTTTTGCTCGAAGAAAAAGGCATCAAGTTGTCGGAGGCCTCCACACTGGAACGCCTGCGCGCGATCCCCAACCTGACCTTTCGCGTCTTGCCCTACGCCCGTGTAAGCGGCGGGATCATCCACGCCAAGTACCTGGTGGTGGATGGCAAGCAGGCGTTTGTCGGCAGCCAGAATTTCGATTGGCGCTCGCTGGAGCACATCCACGAAACCGGCCTGCGCATCACTGATCCGACGGTCGTGGGGCAGGTGCAGGCCATCTTCGAACAAGACTGGAAAGCCCAGCAGGCCTTGGCCGACAACCAGCCGGTGCCACTGCCCGTCGCGGGTAAAGAACCACCGCGCACCGGCAACTACCTGGTCGCCAGCCCGCAGCGCTACAACCCGCCCGGCGTGGGCGACTCGCAGCTGGAACTGCCGCGTTTGTTGAATGAAGCCAAACAGGAAGTGCGCGTGCAATTGCTGGACTACGCACCGTTGTCCTACGGACCGGACAAGACCCGTCCGTACTACGCGGTGATCGACAATGCCGTGCGCGCGGCGGCGGCGCGTGGGGTGTCGATCAAGCTGATGGTGTCCAACTGGAACACCGACAAGCTGGAACTGCCCTACCTCAAGAGCCTGGCGGTGCTGCCCAACGTGCAGATCAAGATCGTCACCCTGCCCGAGGCCAGGCAGGGATTCATTCCTTATGCGCGGGTGATCCACAGTAAGACCATGGAGATCGACGGCCAGGTGGCGTGGGTCGGCACCAGCAATTGGCTGGGTGGCTACCTGGATAATTCGCGCAACCTGGAAGTGGTGATGCGCGACGAAGCGATGGCCAGGCGTGTCGGGGAATTGCATGAGCAGCTGTGGGATGGGCCATATGCCAAGGCATTGGATGTGACAGCTGAATACGCGGCTGCGCACCCGGGTACTTTGTAATACACCATCAGCTGCGGACATTTGAATTCTTGAGATTGGCAGCTAGCCTTCTCAGGCTCCGGACGCAGCTTTAGCGGTGCTGCGGCTGGAGCCCACTGACATGAGAGCATTGCCATGAAAACCGCACCCTTTCGCACCTTGTGTACATTGCTTCTGCTTATTCCATTCAGCGCCTGCGTCAACAGCCCGCCAACACTCACTCTGGTGACCTTTGCCGACGGTACACGGGGCCTCAAGACGCCCGTGGATACTGGCGCATCGGGGCCTTCCCAAGGCGACCTGTTTGTCTTCGCTCAACCCCTGATGGATCAGGATCGCCAGGACATCGGACACAACAATGGCTATTGCGTCACCACGCAGCCTGGCGTTCACAGCCAATGCCAATGGACATTGATGTTCGTGGATACCGCCGGGCAGATCACGGGCACCCTTGTCGTCGGCGGACAGGAGTACGAAACCGGCTTATCCACCGTCGCACTCCTGGGCAGTACCGGCAAGTATGCCGGCTTCACTGGCCATATGACTTCCGAACCCATGCCCGACGGTACATTCAAGCAAACCTTGTATCTGACTCCTCGCTGAACCCGCAAAACGCCGCCCATCAACGCGCGGCGTTTTTTTATTGAAGTAGGACATTTCACTCATCCGCACCTCCCATCTCACGCCTTCACAGTGTTAGTGTGTGGAAATGTTTCTGACAGATCGATCAGAAACTTCCTACTCACTACCTGCAAAGGAATGCGTCCCTCCATGCACTTTCCACTCAAGCAATTGGCGGCTGCCACCCTGTTTGCGGCGAGCCTTTCGGCTGTTACCTGCCCCGCCTTCGCCAACATCACGCCCGAGCAAAGCACGGCGATTCTCAAGAACTTCAACGAAACGTCCGTCACCGATTTTCGCGGCTTCCTCGGCGCGCTGGCTAAAGGCGACCTGGGCAAGACCAGCGACGTAGGCCCGGCAATCAGTGCCTTTCTCGACAACAAAACCCTGAGCGCCGACCAGCAGAACGAAATCAATCGCCTGCTGGGCATCTACACCCGGGTGAAGTACGGCAAAGCCGCCCTCGAAACCCTGCGCGAGCTGGTGGAAATCCCGACCTTCAACGTGGATGGCCTGCCGCAGTACAAGAACCCGGAATTCATCAAGATCGCCGGCAAGCTCCAGGACCTGGCCAAGGCCTTTAACCTGAACTTCCGCAACATCGACAACCGCGTGTACGAAATTTCCCTGGAAGGCAGTGGCGACGACGTCGTCGGTATCCACGCCCACGCCGATGTGGTGCCGGTGACGCCGGAAAATTGGGTGCTCAAAGATGGCACCAAACTCGACCCGTTCAAGGTCACCCTGATCGGCAACCGCATGTATGGCCGTGGCACCGAAGATGACAAGAACGGCATCGTCGTGGCGATGTATGCCATGAAGGTGATCAAGGAAGAAAAGCTGCCACTGGCGCGCAATTTCAAGCTGCTGGTCGACACCACCGAAGAAACCTCCGGCGACGCGATCCCCTACTACTTCGAAAAGAACCCGACACCGCAATACAACCTGGCGCTGGATGGCGGCTACCCGGTGGTGATTGCCGAGAAAGGCTACGGCACGGTGATGGCAACCTTCCCGCGCCGCAAGGGTGAAGGCAAAGGCGCGGAAATCATCGCGATGACCGGCGGCATGGCCACCAACCAGATTCCGTCGGCATCGGTGGCGACCTTCGTCAGCGACAAGCCTGCCGAGTTGGCCGCCAGCCTGCAAAAGGCCGGCAGCGAATACGCCAAGCGCAACGGCGGCGATTTTGAAGTGGCCGCCAAGGTCGACGGCAAAGACGTCAAGCTGACCGTCACCGGCGTGTCCGCTCACTCCTCCGAGCCGGAGTCCGGGGTCAACCCGGTGGCGCGCATGCTGGAGCTGATCCACAGCGTCGACGGCAAGATCGCCCTCAAGCACAACCACATCACAGACGCGGCGCGGTATGCCTCCGACAACTGGGGCCTGGACTACCTGGGTGGCAAGTTGGGCGTGGGCTTCTCCGACGAGTTCATGGGGCCACTGACTACCTCGCTGACTTTTGTCGGCCTGGATGAAAAAGCCTTCAAGCTGGCGGTGAACCTGCGGGTGCCGAAGGGCAAGTCGCCGGAGAAACTCAAGGCCGAGATCGCCGACAAGCTGAGCGCCTGGGACAAGAAAGCCAAGGTCAAGGTGGACTTCGCCTACTCGGTGGCCGAGCCGATGTACCGCAACCCGGAAGGTGAATGGGTCAAGGCACTGCTGGCAGTCGCCACGGAAAACCTCGGCATGGAGCACAAGTTCGGCACCTCCGCCGGCGCAACCTCCGTGCATGAACTGCCCAACGGCGTGCAATTCGGCCTGGCGCGCCCGGAAGTCAAGTACACCGGGCACACCGACGGCGAGTTCAAGACCGTCGACCAGTTCCTGCTCGACCTGCAGATCGTCACCGAAATGATGGGCCGTATCGGTCAGCTGCCGAAGCTCTGAGCCTCACCGGACCCGCCAGCCTGGCGGGTCCTTTTTTACGCGGACCTAGCCGTTCGGTCAGTTACCGCGCCGAATGTTCTTGCGTACCCTGCCCTCTGACTCTATCGGGGGAATCGCAGTGTCTTTGCTCAATGCTGTCGAACGCGCTTGTGCCCGTCTGGCGCCCTTCGGGTGGCGCGACCTCTTGCTGCAGCATGGTCTGGATCTCACCTCAAATACGTTGCGTGAAGAACTCGCCAAACCGTTGCATATCAATCGCACGCTGGCAGGCTTCGAAGATTTTTCCATCAGCGCAATGCACGGCATTGCTCCTGGACGACCGGCTGATAGCCTGCTGTTTCATGCATTCGCGTCGCCGAATGTAAGCACCGGAGCCAGCGGCGAAGCACTGACAGTTTTCCCGACGGCTGCAGAAATCGAACAGGTGCTCAATTATGTTTACGGCGCCGCTCCACCAAGCCTAGAGGCGTTCGGTGATCAAAAACTGGCAATCGCCGTGTTCGCCTATGAATACAGGCCACAACCTGAAACCGTGCACCGTTGCCACGCGGACTTGTGTTTTTCACGTGCGGGCGTCGCAAGGGTTGGAACAGCCGACGCGCTTTACGATCCGATACGGCGAGGGTTCTTGCCATTCGTTGAGGGCCAGCCCAATCGAATGCGCGTTATTCCGGCGCGCTATGGCGCTTTTATTGCCGCAAAATGCGCTGGCCAGCCAGAGCGTTTCGGTCCGATGAACGCCCAGCCTGGCGATCAGGAGCTGGCATTTTGGGTACCGTTGCACAAGCTGTTTGATGGCGATGAATGCCTCGCGGGATTCGACCTGAGGGTGCAGTTGGAAAACCATCAGATCAATGAAAAGATCGGACAGATCCACAGGCGCTTTCGTGGTACCGGCTGGCAAGAGCCTGACATTCTCAACGCGCCGTTCGTGATTACCCAAGGGCTAAGCCATTGGGCAGATACCGAAGCATTCGCGCCGGGGTTGCTGGTGCCTGATGCCAAGCAGACCCTGGTCGAAGCGGCTTACTACAAAGGACAGCCACTGTCGTTCATGATGCCGCCGGACTCGGGTGGCCTGATCCACGGGCGGCACCGTGTACGCGATGACGGTTCGATCGAAGACCTGAATGATCTGGAGAATGTCGACGCGATGGTCAAGGCTGGCGGCTATCGCGCCCTGCACTATCAGGACGCAATGGCGGAGGGTTGGGTACGCGCGCATTGCCCGCAGTTGACGCTGGAAAGCATCGCCGCCTATTCCATCATCGGTGCCCCGGACTTTTTCCCACTGTGCGGACAACGGGAGCTCAAGGAGTGGTCCAGTGACCCCGAGGTATTCCCCTGCCCGACGCCGCCCTGCCCGGAGGTGTGGCATACGCGGATCAATCCGCTCTCCGACGTGCGCTTCTATATCAATCAGTCCCTTGAGGGGAATTATTTTGCCCTGGAAGATCGCGGAGTCACCGCAATCGTCTCCCATCCCCAGTCCTTCACAACATCCCGTGCAACCCCCCAGGTGGCGCATGCCCAGCGACAATCCTGGCTACCGGATTTTGCCAGCGGTGTGTTCGGTCCTGGCTGGGAAGTTGGCCGAGGTTTGGTGGATGCGCCGTTTACCAATGTGCTGTGCGGCTATCAATTGGCCAGCCCGTTTACCGAGGATGCACGTATCTGTGCTGCGCTGGGTTCCTACTGGCCTGGTGTAGCGCCGGATTCGACCCGCACATTCGAACCGCGCAGTGTTTCGGCCACGACCATCCCGCTGACGGACAGCGAAATCGGATCGCCGGGTAGTCCGGGCTGGGATGGCCGTCATGGACCTACATGGGTTGAGGTCGAAGGCCGCCCCTTGATCCAGTACGAAGCCTATGAATACAGCGATTACACGCAAGCCGCATTGACCAGCCAGTTGTCGCTGACAATGACCGGACACACCAGCACCGAGCAGTACCATCAGCGTGTGCTCGGGATGCGGCGCGCGTACCAGGCGGTCGGCGCCGGATCAGACAAGGAACGATGGAAACGCTGGCCTTTGCTGTCGTTTTTCCTGGTGCAATTACCGGATGATGACTTCGAAGCAGCGCAGCAAGAAGCCAACTTTCGGCTGAAGGGCGATGTCCATTTCTACAGGCTGTTCGAGCACGGCTCGATCAGCACCCCCACGAGCAACTTCAAGCTTCGCCACGTGGAAATACTGCAACAGGTGGAGCTGTACATGAGCCCGCAAGCCATGCTTAAACGCCAGAACGGGGCGCCGTGGCGGCGTCACGATGAATCACTTTGACGGGGTTGTCGTAGGCGCCGGCCCGGCGGGATGCGCGACGGTAATCACCTGCGCGTAAAAAGGGTTGCGGGTAGCCCTGCTTGAGAAGACTCCGTTCTCCAGGAAAAGACCGGGAGAAACGCTCCATCGCACACATGCCTTCAGGCATCAAGCATCAGGATATCCTCAAAGAACCCACCGATCGGCTCGGTCGGATGGCACAGCTGGATTTCCAACACCCAGGCCATTTCACTCGGCGGGATATCCAGATCCGCCAGTTCCTTGTTCTCGAACAGCGCGTGGGGGAAGTCCGCCAGGCGATGCCCCGCAAGGTTGCGCGCCAGCCTCCAGCCTTTTGCCACGGCGCTCTGCTCGGCGAAGTCATACAGCTCTCGACCGGTGAGGCCTTGCAACCAGGCGTCGCGGGTTTCATCGAACACTTCGTGCAGCGCGGTCGTGCACGCCATGTGCAGCGGCGCGTCACCGAACACAAAGGTATCGCCGTAGTCGCCTTCATAGCCGTCCCACACCGGGCCCAGATCAACCACGACGATATCGCTGGCGCGCAGCCTGCGCTGGCGGTCGACCCCTTCGCGGGGTGGGCGGACCGTGTCGGCGCCAAAGCGAATATAGGTCGGGTGCCAGGTGTGCGATGCGCCCATGGCCTGCAGTTGTTCGGCGGCCATGTCGAGGGCTTCGCCGGTGGTCATGCCGACCCGCAGTCGGCTGGCAATGGCCGCCAGGGCGCGGATGGATTGGTCACGGGCCGCCAGCATGCCGTCGAACGAGTAACGGGGGCCGACCTTTTCCCAGATCGGATCGAACGCAGGTGTAGGCGCTTGCGTGCCTGCGCCACCACTGGGCACAAAGGCTTCGGCGACAAACCGGTGAGCCGGCAAGCCCGCGTCGAGGCACTGCTCGCGGACCTGGCGGATCATTGCGCCGTTGCCGCACGCGTACACCTGGGCGACTTGCCAGTGATGCCCATGACCCAGCGCAACGTCCTGCACGCGCCCCTGCGAAGCCAGCACCGGGTGCCAGTGAAAACGCGGGTGATCGATGACAGACTGGTCCAGGAACACGCGGTCATAGAAGTCTGCCGGCTGCGCGCCGCCCCAGTACAACGTCACTTCGACATTGCGCTTCAAGGCGCTCAACAGGATTGGTTTGATGCCGGCATAGCCGGTGCCCGTGGCGAACAGGACCACGGGGCTGTCATCCACGTCCTGCCAGGTGCAGGCACCAAAAGGCCCCTCCAGTTGCAGCACGTCGCCGGCCTCCAGGTCGCCCAGAACAGCCTCGGAAAACAGCCCGCCGCGCACCTGGCGAATCTGAAAGACCAGGCGCCCGTCATCTTCGGCCGGCAGGTTGGCGATCGAGAAACACCGCGAGTCACCGTCGACCAGACGGAACTTGAGGTACTGGCCGGCACGCACCGCCAATGGCAGGTCCGGCATCAGCACCAGCTCAATGATGTCAGGGCTCAATGCGCACTTGCTCAGCACTTGCGCCTCGACACTCAGCGCGGGGGTGTCCAGGGCCCAGCCGGGAATTTCCAGGCGCATATCGCCGCAGGCGTGGCTCTGGCACAACAACATTTCATTCGCCGCCAACGGATAGCACGGCGCGGGGGCGTTCGGCGCCAACTGCCTGGCCCGGTACTGCCCTTCTGCGACCACCACCTTGCACGATCCACAGGCACCGCGCCGACAGGAAAACGGCACGGACAGGCCACTGGCGAGCATCGCATCGAGCAACAGCTCATCACCGGCCTCAAAGGTTTTCCCCGAGGGGGACAGTTCGATGACATGACGTGTATTCATAACAACCTCGGGGTGAGTGAGGCTAGATTGTTGCGCTAGACTAGGCCCATTAAAACCTCCAGTTTTGGATACTTCAGATGGTCCAGATGCGTAAATGGCGGCCGCTGCTCAAGCTGGACGAGAGCGCCAGCCAGGCGTCCTACCGCAAGATCGCCGAAGGCCTGGTGACGGCAATCGTCGAGGGCCGCTTGCCGCCCGGCACTTTGCTGCCGGGCACGCGGGAAATGGCGCAATTGCTCGACGTCAACCGCAAGACCGTGATTCTGGCCTACGAAGAAGCCATGACCAAAGGCTGGCTGGTCAGCGAGCCGCGACGCGGGACCTTCGTCAATGCGCAATTGGCGCCCAAACCAATGCCGAATCGCGCGCAACCGTCCTTCGCACCGCCCATCCTGGCCCAGGCGAACGCGCCGTACTTCACCCAGAACGCCCAGGCGACGGCACTGCAGCACCGGCATGGCGCACTGTTTTTCGACAACGGCACCAGTGACCACCGCCTGCTGCCCCAAGCCGTGCTGCACCGCCACTACCGCAATGCCCTGCGCAACAGCTTCGCCTCCAATACGGTGCGCTATGGCAGTGAGGGCACCGGCTATGAGTTGCGCTGCGCCCTGGCCGAAATGCTGCGCAACAACCGCGGGCTGACGGTCAGCGCCGAGAATATCTGCCTGACCCAAGGCACCCAGATGTCGCTGTACCTGAGCGCCAGCCTGCTGCTCAAACCTGGCGACGTGGTGCTGGTGGAACGCCTGAGCTACCCGCCGGCGTGGGAGATTTTCCGCAAGCTGGGCGCGCAGTTGGTCACCGTGGATGTCGACGACGAAGGCTGCCGCACGGACCAGATCGATCGTCTGTGCCGCGAGCACAAGGTGCGGATGATCTATCTCACGCCGCACCACCAATTCCCCACCACCGTGAGCCTGCACGCAGCGCGGCGGCAACAGCTGCTGGCATTGGCGGCACTGCATGACTTCTGCATCATCGAAGAAGATTACGACCACGAATATCACTTCAACGGACGACCTTACCTGCCGCTGGCCAGCGACCGCTCACAGCGCCATGTGCTCTACGTCGGCTCGCTGTCCAAGGCGCTCGGCTCGACGTTTCGCTGCAGCTATGTGGTGGCTCCCACACCCGTCATTGAAGCCCTGCACGGCAACGCTGCGTTGATGCTGGGCGATGCCGACGCGGTGGCGCAGAAGATGCTCGCGGACCTGATCAACGCGGGTGAATTGAAGAAACACCTGCGTCGGGTATCCAAGGAATACCGCGCCCGCCGCGAAACCTTGCAGGGCTGTCTACATGCGGCATTCGGTGATCGGATCATGGTGCGCGAACCCGAAGGCGGGCTGGCGCTGTGGGTGCGTTTTGAAGATCGGATAAACGTCGATCAGATGGTGGTCACCGCATTGGAGCATGGGCTGGTCGTACGCAGTGGTCGGCAATTTTCGCCGATGGACCGGCCGGAAAATGCGTTGCGCCTGGGCTTTGCCTCACTCAATCAGGCGGAAATTCGTGAGGCCACGGTGCGCCTGGCCAAAGCGGCAAACCCGCGCGCGCACAAAAATGCCGATCATCGCTGATCGGCATGGGGTTAGAGCGGCAGCAGGAAGCGGGATTTCTCTTCGGCCCGGGCCAATTCCGGGAACTCCAGCAGCAGCGCCCGGTTGCCCCGGCCAATATGCTCCATCACCGCCCGTGTGATGTACTCACGCACCATGCCGGTCGAGACGTAATACATGGCCCAGGCTTGTTCGGGCGTACAGTGGCCGATCTGTTCTTCGATTTGCGTGTACGCCTCGTCATCGTCCGACTTCACGTCGCGCTGATATTCCGCTTGGCCCATGATTGATCTCCTTCAACGGCACGCCTGCAACAGCCCGGCATGCCTGGTCATTCAGCCGGTCACGTGCCGCTCTTCACTTTGGTCCACACACGCGTGCGGATTCGCTCCAACTTCAAGGGCAGCGGTTCAAGGGGAACCAGTGTGGCAATGGTCTCTTTGGACGGATAAATCCAGGGGTTGTCGCGCAGCTTCTGTTCGACCAACTCGGTAGCGTCCTTGTTGGCGTTGGGGTACAGCGTGTGGTTGGAACTCTTGGCAATCACTTGCGGCTCAAGCATGTAGTTGATAAACGCCAGACCCTGCCTGGCATGCGGCGCATCCTTGAGCAGCACGAAGTTTTCCGACCACACCAACCCGCCCTCGCGCGGCAGGCTGTAGGCAATCTTGCGCCCGGTATTGTTTTTTTCATTGATGGCCTGTGCCGTCAGCGCCCCGCTCGCCCAGCCCACCACCACACAGATGTTGCCATCGGCAAAGTCGGCATCCGTTCTGGATGAATCAAAGTAAAGGACGTAAGGGCGGATCTTCAGCAGCAGCGCCTGGGCTTTCTGGTAATCCTCAGGGTTCTGGCTGTTGCTGGGCAGCCCGAGATAATGCAAGGCGATCGAAATGATTTCACTCGGGGAATCGAGCATCGCCACGCCACACGATTTGAGCTTGCTGATGTTCTCTTCCTTGAAGATCAGGTCCCAGCTGTCCACCGGGGCATTCTCGCCCAGGGCGGCCTTGACCTTGTCCACGTCGTAACCAATGCCGGTGGTGCCCCACAGGTAGGGCACGGCGTAGCGGTTACCCGGGTCATTGGCGGAGAGCAGCGCCAGCATCTCCGGATCGATATGCGAGAAGTTGCTCAGTTGAGAGCGGTCCAGCGGCGCCAGTACGCCGGCCTTGATCAGGCTGGGCAAGACATTCGACGTGGCGACGACCACGTCATACCCGGTACGCCCGGCCATGACCTTGCTCTGCATGATCTCGGCACTGTCGAAGGCATCCATGTGCATCCGGGTGCCGGTTTTCTGCTCGAATTCCTTGGGTGTTTCCGGGGCGATCAGCCCGAACCAGTTGTAGAGGTTGACCCGGGGTTCGGCCGCCGAGACCGGCGCGCTCGCGCCAACACAGACCAGCGCCGCCATGAACATGGCGCGCAAACGGGGTTGACTCATATTGCTATCCTTGTCAAAAACGACAGGCCATCATGGCCTTCATCCGCTGAGGGGTGAATATACTCGGCACGTCCGATTAGTAAATACCTAGAAGTACTTAGCCCAGCCCCATGAATGCCTAACCCTAAAGGGGTAGTACATGTCGCTCGACCTTCACAACCTGGCCTGGCATCGGTCGGCCGGGACGCTGATCATGCAACTGAACCGACCGGCGTTCTGGAGCTCACTGGTTCGCGTGCTAAAGGAATACGTCCAGATCGACAACTGGGTCGTGCTGATCTTCAGCGACCACCAGGTACGGGTGGTCAGCGTGACTGAGGTCGCCGATGCGGACGAAGTGGACGCGTTGACCCAGCGCTACGTAAAAGGGCTGTACCTGCTCGACCCGTTCTACATTGCCAACCGCGAAAACCCGCAGAGCGGCTTTTTTCATCTGTCCGACATTGCGCCGGAGCACTTCCTGACCACCGAGTATTACCACCAGTATTTCGCCCAGTACATCAGCGTGGATGAGGTGCAGTACAACGTACAACTCGACGCCGACAGAACGCTGTGCATTTCATTTGGCAGCAACGCGCGATACAGCCCGCAGCAGATCGCGACCCTGGACATTATCAAGCCATGGGTGATGGCGTTGATGCATCAACGCATGTGCTTTGAGACTGATGCGGAAAAAAGCCAGGACGAACCGCCACCCTGGTCAGAGGCCATCGTGCAACTGGGCACACAAATCACTGCGCGCGAAAAAGATGTGCTCAAGTTGCTGTTGAGCGGTTTTTCCAACAAAGAAATCGCCGGCAAGCTGAACCTGTCGGCAGAGACCATCAAAGTTCACCGTCGCAACCTCTACAACAAACTGAACATCAAGTCTCAGTCCGAGTTGTTTGCGCGTTTTTTCATGCCGGCGCAGGAGGCCCAGACGGCGCATTGAACGCTGCCGCAGCGGGCCTGCGGCGGCTCTGCACAAATCACGCACAAACAAAAACGCCGATCATTGCTGATCGGCGTTTTTGTCGAATATGGAGCGGGAAACGAGACTCGAACTCGCGACCCCGACCTTGGCAAGGTCGTGCTCTACCAACTGAGCTATTCC
>Ga0182008_10001820_pt1 | contig 13894 bp, 10 predicted proteins | sample Sormic07211129_1_FD_120482 | JGI IMG/M metagenome (GOLD analysis project Ga0182008, IMG submission 120482) | Rhizosphere microbial communities from Sorghum bicolor, Mead, Nebraska, USA - 072115-129_1 metaG | ecosystem: Host-associated > Plants > Roots > Rhizosphere | place: USA: Nebraska...
ACGACCATCGCTGGCAAGCCAGCTCCTACAGGGGACCGCGCCCACGCCGAAACTGTAGGAGCCAGCCTGCTGGCGATGGACTCAAGCGCGCCACGTTTATCCAGGTCACACCCGTTATCGTTAACGACCATCGCTGGCAAGCCAGCACCTGCAGGAGACTGCGTCCGAACCCAAACCCGTGAAAGCCCCCAAAAAAAAGAAAACCCCGACAAGCACAGGGCTTGTCGGGGTTGTCGGTAACGCAAGACAGATACCGCGTTCAGCGGCAGATCAAAGAATGATGTCTGCCGCTGCGAGGGTCGTGACGCCTACGAGCTTGATGGCGAACTCGGCTTCGCTGTCCGTATCGGTGTTGCCGTAGAGCACACTGTCCTGCAGCCTCAGTTGCCCGGCTCCGGTGAAGGCAACAGCATTGCCGATGAACGAGAAGGCCTCGTTGCTGAAGCTTGTACTCGTGATGGCATCCAGTGTCCCGAGGTCGATTTTGTCCTGCCCGCGAACGAAGTCGTTGATGACGTCGGTAATCGCACCGGTCGTCCCCATGTCCGATAGCGACGTGAAGATGAAGGTGTCGTTGCCGGCACCCCCGATCAGCGTATCGTTGCCCGCACCGCCGACAAGAATGTCGTTGCCGGCACCGCCATTGAGCACGTTCGCAACGGTGTTGCCGGTCAGTGTGTTGCCCAGGGCATTGCCGGTGCCGTTGATGGCCGCCGTGCCGGTCAGTGTCAGATTCTCGACATTGTCGCTCAGCGCAAAACTGACCGAGCTCTGGATGACATCGGTGCCGGCGCCGGAGTACTCGATCACCTGATCGCCTGCGTTATCGACGATGTAGGTGTCGTTGCCGCGGCCACCGAGCATCCTGTCGGCACCGGCGCCACCGGAAATGACGTTGGCTCCGCTGTTGCCCACGAGCTGGTTGTTCAGGGCGTTACCCGTGGCGTCGATGTTCGCGGTACCGGACAGCGTCAGGTTTTCCACGTTGGCCGACAGCGCGTAGCTCCCTGAGCTGACGACCAGATCGGTGCCGCCCAGGTTCGCTTCAACCACCACGTCGCCACTGTCCTGAACATAATAGGTATCGTTGCCGGCCAGGCCTTCCAGGCGATTGTCCAGTCCGTTACCGATCAGGGTGTCGTTGTAAACGCTGCCAATGGCGTTCTCGATCCGTGCCTCGGTAATCTGGGTCATGCCATCTGTCAGGGCATCCACCAGATTGGAACTGTCCGCCGCCAACGTCACGACGGTGCCGAAGCCAAGCTGATCGACAAGGTTGTTGTAATAGCCTTCGTTGCCGGCGGTGACGGCAAAGACCGGCACGATTGCGCTGGCCAGCAGCTTGGCCTTGAGCAGTGCGACCGTCGGGTAGTCTTCGAGCTCCAGCAGCGCATCCCCGTCGTTGGCGACATAAGACGTGTCGCCGGCCTTGTGATAGTCGGCATCGGTCATCACCACCGCAACCCGGAAGGAATCGGGGCGGAAACCGAGTTCGGTCTGGCGCACGGCGGCCTGCATCAGCGCCTCGATTTGCGACTCCGGCGAGTCGCCGCCACTGCCGATGGTCAGCGTGTTGAGTGCATTGACCAGGCTGGTCTGATTGGAGGTCATCGCCAGGTCGGTGCGATAGACGTATTCGCCCTTGTCAATGAAGGAGGCCAGGCCGAAACGGTTGTCAGCCTGAACCGAGGACAGGGTAGACAGCACCTGGGGCACCAGCGTCTTCACTTTTGCCACGTCGTCGCCAAACGAGCCGGAGGCGTCCTGGAGGAAGAGCACGTCGAGTGGTACGTCTACCGTGCCTCCGGAAGAAAGCGTCACCATCCGTCCATTGATGTTGCTGGTGCCGCCAGGCGTCAGATCGATGGTGACACCGCCTGTCGCTGCCGAAGCGTCCAGCGTATCGATACCGCTTGAGTCTTCGATCAGGATGGATCCAGTGGTGCCGGCCACAACGTAGGTATCGTCGCCTGCGCCACCGCTCAGCGTGTCATCGCCGATCGAATCGACCAGACGATCATTGCCCGTGTCGCCGTAGAGCAGGTCACTGCCTGCGCCGCCAACGAGGGTGTCATTGCCATCACCGCCGCGCAGGATATTGGCATTGCCGTCACCGGTGAGGGCGTCATCGAATCTGCTGCCTGACAGGTTTTCGATGTTGATCAGCGTGTCGGTACCCGAGCCGCCAGTCACCTGGGCGGCGCCATTGACCGCCACCTTGACGCCCGCCGTGGCGCTGGCATAACTGACGGTATCGTTGCCGCTTCCACCATTGATCGTACTGTTGCCCGCGTTGGCGGAGATCAGGTTGTTCAGGGCATTGCCGGTGGCGCTCAAGGCGCCAGTGCCGATCAATGACAGGTTCTCGAGGGTCGTACGGGTGTCGAGGGAAAAGCTGACCGTGCTCTGAACCGTATCCACACCTGAAGTGTCGGTGATGACATCGGTGTTGGTGTCGACGATGTAGAGGTCGTTGCCATCGCCGCCGTTGAGTGTGTCAATCCCGGCGCCGCCATTGAGGGTGTCGTTGCCGGCCAGACCATTGAGGATATTGTTGCCGGCAGTGCCCAGCAGCGAATTGTTGCCGGCGTTGCCCGTGCCGGTCAGCGCGGCCCCGGCCAGTGTCAGGTTTTCCAGGTTGGCACCGAGGGTGTAATTCAGGTAGCTGACCACGGCGTCGGTACCACCGGAACTGGTTTCGGTGATGACATCCGTACTGTCGCGCACCACGTACGTGTCGTTGCCGGCCCCCCCGATCATCTGGTCTGCGCCGGCACCCCCGTCGAGGGTGTTGGCAGCGGCATTGCCCACGAGGGTGTTGGCGAGGCTGTTACCGGTGCCATTGATGGCGGCGGCCCCGGTCAGCGTCAGATTCTCGATGGCGGCATAAGTGCCCAGGCTGAAAGTGACCGAGGACTCGATCGAGTCCGTACCGGCCGAATCAACAATGATATCGGTCGTGGTATCGACGACATAGATATCGTTACCGCCGCCGCCATTGAGCGTATCGACGCCGCCTTCACCCCTGAGGGTATCGTTGCCGTCACCACCGATCAGCACATTGTTGGAAGCATTGCCGATCAACAGGTTGGCGTTGGCATTACCGGTAGCGTTCAGCGCCGTGCCGGTCAGCGTGATGTTTTCGACATTCAGCAACGCGGCAATGCTGAAGTTGACACTGCTCTTGACGGTATCGATGCCGCCATTGGCAATCTCGGTGACCTGGTCGCTGGCCGAATCCACGATATAGAGGTCATTGCCGACACCGCCATTGAGCAGGTCGTTACCCGTGCCGCCATCGAGGGTGTCATTGCCATTGCCGCCGATCAGGGTGTCGTTGCCGGCCCCGCCCAGGAGGGTGTCATTTCCGTCATTGCCAGTGAGGGTGTTGGCCGCACTGTTGCCGGTGATGATGTTGTCGCGCCCGTTGCCCGTGCCATTGATGGCCGCTGTTCCGGTCAGGGTGAGGTTGGTCTGATGCGTCGCAAGCGTTGCTGTCACGCTGCTGGAAAGATCCTGGGTGAAATTGACAAGACTGCTCAGTTCGGTCGCACTCATGCCCGTCAGGTAGCCGCTGTTGGTCAGCCCCGCGAGCGAACTGCCGATCGCCTGAGCGCCGGCCGTGTTGGTGGCCAGCGCATGGAAATGCATGACCACTTTGGTTTCGCCGGCGGCAAGCGTCAGGTTGTAACTGCTCTGTGGTTGATCGACAGCGCCGGAGTTCTGACTGGTGGTATCGGGTGAACCGGCACCTCCCGACACCACATGGACGAGATTGGCATCGGAAAGGTTAGTGCTGCCCACGGCAAACCAGTCGTCCGCGGTAGTGCGCAGGGTGTCACCGCTGCTGGTGGCGGTCACCACAGTCCTTGAGTCGTAATAGACGTTGTCCGTCAGTTGAAGATTGACTGACTGCGGGGCACTGCCGGTGTTTTTGACGATTTCCAGCGTGCGGACAAAACCGTCGCCGATATAGGTGGTGCGGGTGAGGGTGATGCCGGTGGTGGAGTCTGTCGCCGTAACCGTCTGCGTATTGGCAGTGACACTGGCCGATGCCCATGACAGGTATGCAGACGAAGTCGATCCGCCGATGTATAGATTCAGGGAACTGCTGTCCAGGGTATTGGAGTAGAGCGCTGACGTTTTAGCCTGATTCACATTGCCGCGGCTATCGACGGCCCAGGTGTTTCCAGATGCATCCGTGTAATTCAATGCCATTGCCAATGCTCCTTGCTGTTGAGTCATTCGAGAAGACGGGAATAGGGGACAGATTTATTTTTTTGCCAAGTGCTGTGCGCGGTAAAAATCAGTCCGCCGTCCTGATGCATTGCAAGGGGGCTTTGGCGTAGAAGGCTCGAGGCAATGGGCTTGCCGTGAAATCCGGGTTCCTTGGGTTCATCAGGACTTCCATGTTCAAAACGGGGGGCGGGTTTTCGTCGCCGGGTAGAAGTGGCTGCGAAGAGCGCAGAATATCCCGCCAGCTGGCCTTCTGCCATACCCTGACTGGATAACGGTGCCTGATTCCGCAAAAAACGGCAGAGGAGAGGGGTTTATGGTTCGGCGCTGTGGCGGGTGCGGTCATTGGCGCTTTTTTGCTTTGCTCGCGCAACAGGCCCCTGAGGAGAACCGTTTTGTCACCTTCAGACTTCGTTAAGAATTGTCTTTGATACTGCTCCCCAATTGATCCGGGGAGATGTTTTTCAATGTCCGATTTCAACTGGAACGTTCAGTTGCCGCTGCGCTTTGGCCTGACCGAAGCACAGCAGATGCATCTTGTCAGGGCCTTGCCGGACACCCCGCAAAGGAGTGTCTTCGAAGCCTTTATCCAGCAACGGTTTCGCAGGGCCCACGGCGCCGATGTTCGCCACTTCATGCCGGAGCTGTTTGGCATGAGCGATGCGTCCGGCACGCTTTGCGCTGTGGTTGGCGCGCGTCTGGCGAGCAGCGGACCGCTGTTTCTTGAAGGTTATCTAGACGAGGCGATCGATCCACTGATCAGTGCCGCGGCCGACCACACCGTAAGCCGCTCAGCCATCGTCGAGGTCGGCAACCTGGCTGCCAGCGACACCGGCAGCGCGCGGATGAGCATCATCGCGATGACCTACCTGCTGGCCATGGGGGGACTGGAATGGGTCGCCTTCACCGGAAACCTGGGGCTGGTCAATAGCTTTCATCGCCTTGGCTTGAAGCCCGTGACCCTGTGTGCTGCCGATCCGGCACGCCTGGGCGACGACCGCCACGCCTGGGGCAGCTACTACGAAAGCAAACCCTGGGTTCATTTCGGCAATATCCGCTCCGGGTTCATTCATTTGCGCAACATCGGCCTGTTCAGTCGCCTGGGTTTGCCGACCTCCATTGAAGGGGCCTGCCATGTCGCCTGAAATGGAGCATTTCAAACAGACCCTGCGTAATCATGCTGAGCAAAAAAACAACGCCATTGCCTTGTGGGGCGACCATCGCAAGCTCGACTACGCCACGCTTTATGCCGAGGTCATTGATCGTCAGCAGCGCCTGCGCGATGAACGGGTCAGGGTGCTCGCCCTGGCCCTGGACAATGGTATCGAAGCCCTGCTGTGGGACCTGGCCGCGCTGTTCGAGGGTTTGACCTGCGTGGCCTTGCCGCCTTTTTTCAGTCCGGCGCAACGCAAGCATTGCCTGGAGCAGAGCCAGGCCGAACACGTCATTGCCGAACCGCCATTGCAGGACGAACTGCAAGCCACTGGATATCAGAAGTGCGGCGAGTTCTGGCACCGCACGTTCAGTGGCCCGAACCGGATGCCTGTAGGCACCGCAAAGTTGACCTTCACCTCGGGCACCACAGGCACACCCAAGGGCGTGTGCTTGAGTGCCGACAGCATTCTGCGGGTCGCGCGCGAGCTGGACCTGGCCAGCCAACCCACCGACCCGCAACACCACCTGGCGCTGCTGCCGCTGGCCATTTTGCTGGAAAACATCGGTTGTTACGCCGCACTGTATGCCGGTGCCACCTTGAGCCTGCCCAGCCAGAAAACCCTGGGAATTGCAGGCGCCAGCGGTGTGGAAGTGCCGAAACTGTTGGGTTGCCTGGCCAGCCGCTCCCCCCAGAGCCTGGTCCTGGTGCCGCAGTTGTTGCTGATGCTGGTCGGTGCTGCCGAGCAGAAGGCTTTCGACCCACAGCACCTGCGTTTTGCCGCCGTGGGCGGTGCCCGGGTCAGTGAAGATCTACTGCATCGCGCTGAACGTGTGCGCATACCCGTCTATGAAGGTTACGGGCTGTCCGAGTGCGCATCGGTGGTGTGCCTCAATCGCCCGCAAGCTCAGCGCCCCGGCAGTGTCGGACGGCCATTGCCCCATGTGGAGATTCGCCTGGCGGATGACGGAGAAGTGCTGATCAAGGGTTCAACCTTGCTGGGCTATCTGGGAGAGGCGCCGCACACCGCCCAGTGGTGGCCCAGTGGCGATCTCGGCGAGTTCGACGCCGAAGGTTTTCTCTACCTCAAGGGACGCAAGAAGCATCAGTTCGTGACCAGTTTCGGGCGCAACGTGAACCCCGAGTGGGTGGAAGCCGAATTGACCCAGCGCGGGCCTGTCGCCCAGGCCTTCGTCTACGGCGAGGCGATGCCCCACAACCATGCGCTGCTGTGGCCGCATCGCCCGGATTGTAGCGACGAACAACTGGCCGCCGCCGTGTCCCAGGCCAACGAGGCCTTGCCCGAGTATGCCCAGGTCCGCCACTGGAGTCGGCTCGACCAACCCTTTACCGCCACCAACGGTTTGCTCACCGCCAATGGCCGGCCCCGCCGTGACGCCATCATCGAGCGCTACCGGCGGCAATTGACCGAATCTGCATTTTCCGAGGAATCCGCACCATGAGTTTTTTTGACACGTTGCAGCAAGCCACTGAGCAAGAACGCAATGAGTTGTTCAACCTGCCGATCATCCGTGATGCGCTGCAGGGCGACGTCAGCCTGGAAAGTTACCGGGCCTTTCTGGCACAGGCCTATTACCACGTGCGCCATACCGTGCCGTTGATGATGGCCTGCGGTGCGCGCCTGCCTTCGCGCCTGGAATGGCTGCGCAAAGCGGTCTGTGAATACATCGAGGACGAATACGGCCACGAACAATGGGTACTCAATGACATTCAAGCCTGCGGCGGTGACAGGGACGCTGTACGGGACGGGCGCCCGTCATTGCCGATCGAATTGATGGTCAGCTTCCTCTACGACCTGATTGCCCGGGACAACCCGGTGGGACTGTTCGGCATGGTCAACGTACTTGAAGGCACGAGCATCGCCTTGGCGACCCACGCCGCCGGCAGTATTCGCCAGCGCCTGGACTTGCCGGAAAGCGCCTTCAGCTACCTCAGTTCCCACGGTTCGCTGGATATCGAACACATGCAGACCTACCGTCGACTGATGGACACTCTGGATGACCCGCACGACCAGGCCGCCGTCATTCATGCCTCCAAAGTGGTATACCGGCTCTACGCCGATATGTTTCGTGGCTTGCCGCGTAACGGGGAGAACCTGCATGCGCCTGTCTGAAGCCCGCGTCGTGTTGACCGGTGCCAGTGGCGGCATCGGCCTGGCCATCGCCACTGCACTGTGCGCCAGTGGTGCCAAGGTGCTGGCCGTGGCTCGTCACCGAGAACCCCTGGTGCCGCTGCTTGAGCGATATCCCGATAATCTGTGTTGGATCCGTGCAGACCTGACATTGCTCTGCGACCGCCGCGAGGTGCTGGCACGGGCCCAGGGCATCGGCGGCATCAACCTGCTGATCAATGCCGCCGGGGTCAACCATTTCGCCATGCTCGAACAGCTCGACGACAGTGAGATCAATTCGATGCTCGCGGTGAACATCAGTGCACCGATATGCCTGACAAAACTGATGTTGCCACTGCTCAAGCAAGCCGACAGTGCCATGGTGGTGAACGTCGGTTCGACCTATGGCTCCATTGGCTACCCCGGCTACGCCAGTTACTGCGCCACCAAGTTTGCCCTGCGCGGGTTCTCCGAAGCCCTGCGCCGAGAGCTGGCGGACACACGGGTCAGTGTGCTTTACGTCGCCCCGCGAGCGACCCGTACCGGCATGAACAGCCCGGCAGCCCAAGCGCTCAATGATGCGCTCAAGGCCAATGTCGACGATCCGCAAACCGTGGCGGCGGCGGTGATTCACGCCATTGCCGGTGACCGTCGCGACTTGTACCTGGGCTGGCCCGAGCGTTTTTTTGTACGCCTGAACAGCTTCCTGCCCCATCTTGTGGACCGTGGGTTGCGCAAGCAATTGCCACTGATCCGCCGCCTGAGCCAGAAACCCGACCAGGAGAATCTCGAACCATGAAAAAGATCATCGCTTGCCTGCTGCTGGGCGCATTGAGCCAGAGTGTCTGGGCGCTGGATGCTGCCGACCAGCAGCGTCTCAACGGTATCCAGCAAAGCTGGGCGCACATTCAGTACGAGTTGCCGGAGGGACAACGCACTGCGGCTTTTGAAAAGCTGGCCGCCCAGGCTTCGAGCTTCAAGCAGGAACGCCAAACGGTGGCGGAGGCGTGGATCTGGTCTGGCATCGTCACCAGTAGCTGGGCGGGCGCCCAGGGCGGGCTGGGTGCGCTGAGCAAGGTCAAGGATGCCAAGGCCGATCTGGAAAAAGCCCTGGCCCTGGACCCCAAGGCCCTGCAAGGCTCAGCCTATACCAGTCTGGGGGCCCTGTATGACCGCGTACCGGGCTGGCCCATCGGTTTCGGTGATTCGGACAAGGCCGAGCAGTTGCTCAAGCTGGCATTGCAAATAAACCCCAACGGCATCGACAGCCTGTACTTCTGGGGCGATCACCTCTACCGTCAGAAGCGGTATGTCGAAGCCAGGGCAGCGTTGCAAAAAGCCTTGCAGGCTGCGCCCCGACCTGGCCGCGAGAGCGCTGATGCCGGGCGCCGCAAGGAGATCGAAGCGCTGTTGGTGGACGTGAACAAGAAACTCGGCTGACAGGAGACCCTGTGCGTTTATTACTTGTAGAGGATGACATGGCGCTCGGCGAGGGCATTCATCAGGCCCTGCGCCGTGAAGGTTATACCGTCGACTGGTTGCAGGACGGCAACAGTGCCTTGCACTCGCTGCTCAGTGAAATCTTCGATCTGGCGGTGCTCGACCTTGGCCTGCCACGCATGGACGGTCTCGAAGTACTCAGGCGCTTGCGTGACAGCGGCTCCAACCTGCCGGTGTTGATCCTGACGGCGCGCGATGCCACCGAAGACCGCATCGCCGGCCTGGATGCCGGCGCCGATGACTACCTGATCAAGCCTTTCGACCTGGCAGAATTGAAGGCGCGCCTGCGTGCGTTGCTTCGGCGCAGCGCCGGGCGTGGGCAATCGCTGATCGAGCACGCGGGTATCAGCCTGAACCCCGGCACCCAGCAAGTCAGCTACAAAGGCGAACCTGTGGCCCTGACACCCAAGGAATACCAGTTGCTCCACGAACTGCTCTCGCCACCGGGCCGGGTAATGACTCGCGATCATCTGATGCAGTTGCTGTACGGCTGGAGCGAGGAGGCCGAAAGCAACACGCTGGAAGTGCACATCCATCACCTGCGCAAGAAACTCTCCACCGACCTGATTCGCACCGTCCGCGGTATCGGTTATCTGGTGGAGGAGCGTCGATGACCTCGATCCGGCGTCGCACCCTGACCCTGATCATTGGCCTGATGCTCGCAGGCCTGGCAGTGATCAGCGTGCTGAACCTGCACGACAGCAACCATGAAATTGCCGAAGTCTATGATGCCCAACTGGCCCAGAATGCTCGCCTGCTGCAAGGCGTCATGCGTATGCCCATGGTGAGCAAGGATCACGCAGATCTGTACAAGGCTTTCAACCAGGCCCTGAACGAGGCGACGCCCAGGGACGATGGGCATCCGTACGAAACAAAGATTGCGTTTCAGGTCTGGAATGCCAGGAATGAAGTGCTGGTACATACCGCCAGTTCTCCTTCCTTCAGCCAACCCCCGGTCACACCAGGCTTCAGTGATGTCATCGACCTGAACAACCGGCATTGGCGGGCCTTCCTGCTTGAAGACAAGCAGAACAACCTGCGGATCTGGGTGGGCGAACGGGACGATGTGCGAATGGACCTGGTGGACCGCATCGTACGCCACACCTTGTGGCCTAATATTCTGGGGAGCTTGATACTGGCTGCCATGCTCTGGCTGGCCATCGGTTGGGGATTGAAACCGCTGGTCAACATGGCTGCAACACTCCGGGCGAGGCATCCCGGTTCACTCGAACCCCTGCAATTGACACCGCTGCCTACGGAGCTTGAGCCGATGCAGGCGGCCCTTAACCGTATGCTTGCGCAGATTCAGGAAGTCATGGGACGTGAGCGACGTTTTATCGCCGATGCCGCCCACGAAATGCGCACCCCCCTGGCCGTGCTCAGGGTGCATGCGCAGAACCTGATGGAAGCGGGGAGCGAAGGGGAGCGTCGTGCGTCGCTTGAGCACTTGATTGCCGGAGTGGACCGTACCAGCCGACTGGTCAATCAATTGCTCACGATGGCCCGTATCGAGCCTAAAGCAGGCGCGCAACCGCCTGTGCCCGTCGATCTGGCAGCCACGGTTCGCGACAGCCTTGTCCAATTGACGCCCTGGTTGTTGAGCAAGGACCTTGAACTGGTTTTCGATGTCAGCGACAACATCGGCCTTGTGAGGGTCGACCCTGCGGCCATCGACATTGCCTTGAACAACCTGGTCACCAACGCGGCGAACTTCTCCCCCCGGCACGGAGTGATCACGGTAAAACTGGTCGAAAAGAGCAAGGGCTACGAGCTGTCTGTCGAAGATGAGGGGCCGGGTATCGATGAGCAGGACCGCGATCGGCTTTTCGAGCGTTTCTACAGTCGCGCAAATGATCAGGGGGCAGGGTTGGGGCTGACCATCGTCAAGGCCATTGCGGTTCGCCTGGGTGGACAGATCAAACTGGAGAATCGCATCGCTGGCGGGTTACGTGCCACGTTGGAAATTTGTTGCGTTTGACGTCGGGCCCGGTTTACCGGGTGCCGTGGTCGCCTGTACCCAAGCGTTGCAGGGCGACTGCTGGTCGGATGGAAGACGGATCCGGGTTTTTATGAAGGTTTCTGTTTTTTTATGCTCAAATCCATTCAAAACAAAGTGTTGAAATAGAAATATAAAGTGCTTTGTAAGACTTTTTACTTGTTCAGGTTTTGATTGCACCCGACCTAAGTCGGATATCCGGACGACTGGAGCCCGGTACATACGATTGATGACCGGCGGCTTCACGGGTTCCCTGCTATTAATCAATGTGTATCCGAATGCTTATTCTTGCGGGAGCGTCTCATGAGTCCATTCATTCGCATCGGCATTGCCGACGATCACCCGATGTTGCGTGAGGGCGTTGCCAATACGTTGAGAAAACGGGCGGATCTTCAGGTCGTGGAGCAAGGTTCCAATGCGCAGGAAGCCATGGATATTGCGCAGAAGGAGCGTCCGGACGTGATGTTGATGGACGTCAATATGCCGGGGGACGTGTTCGCCGCGGTGCGGTTCATTTCCACACAGTTGTCGGATGTGAGGGTGCTGATGCTGACGGTTTCGGAGTCCGAGGATGATGCCTTCCTGGCACTGGAGGCCGGCGCGCGCGGGTATGTGTTGAAAGGTGTCAGCGGGCCGGAACTGGTCCTGGCGATCAGGACGGTTGCCAAGGGTGAGTCGTATATCACCCCCGAGTTTGCCAACAAACTGCTGAGCAATATCAACAAGCACGAAGCGGAAACCCGCAAGTTCGATCTGACCCACCGCGAGGAGGAGGTCATTCGTGAAGTGTCCAAGGGGCTGACCAACAGGGAAGTGGCGCAAAAGCTGTTGATCAGCGAAAAAACCGTCAAGCACCACATGGGCTGCGTGATGCAGAAGCTGAACGCGCGAAATCGAGTCGAAGCGGTCACGGCTCTGCGCCACTACCGGGAGCGTGAAGCGATCGGGCACCTTCACATCGGTTTGGCGAAAGCGCCAATGGATGCCGAAGCGGCGACTGACTAGAGTTTGAACTGCGCATTGACCGACGTACCCGCGTCGCAGGAGTCGATGCTGAACAACCCGCCCAGCGATTCGACGCGATAACGCAATCCGGCGAGGCCCAATCGGGTCCTGCCGGATTTCTCGAGCTGCATCGCGTCCGCCGCCATGCCTGGCCCACTGTCCCTGACGCTGATGTTCAATACGCCATCGATGTATTTCGCGAGGATGACCTGACCCTCGCCGTTGGCGTGCCGGTAAGCGTTGTTGAGGGCTTCTTGCACAAACCGGTACAAACAGAGTTTGAGCGGCAATGGCGCGGCCTTCGGTAGCTGCCCCAGGGTCAATGTGACCTTGGTGCCAGTGCGTTGCTCGTGCCGTTGCGCCACCAGTTGCAACTCTTCCACCAGGCTCACGTCGTTGATTTCCGGAAGTGCCAGGCCACGTGATAAATCGCGGACCTCACGCAATGCGTCGGTGGCGGCGGCACGGATGGTTTCCAGCGATTCCTGATCGACCGCCGTGCAGTTTTCGGCCACGTCGTCGAGCCGGATCAGAATCAAGGTCAATAGCTGCGCGGGCCCATCGTGCAGGTCTGCGCCAATGCGCCTCAAGGTGAGCTCGTTGACTCGGGAAAACTCCTGGGTAGCCGTTGCCATCTTGTGCTGGAGTTCAGCATTGCTGATGTGCAAGCGGGTTTGTTCGATCAGCCGCAAGTGCAGTGCCACCTGCTGTTGCTGGATAATCTTGTCGCCGCGTCGCACGATGAAGAAAAGCAGGGTCAGCATGGCCAGTGTCGCGGCGCCGACGACCCCCCATACCTCTTCCCGAACCCGATTGATCTCGCGCCTGAGGCTGTCGGCCTTTTCATAGAATTCGCCCACCGCGATGATTTTCCCGGAGCGCGAATCCCGCAGGGGCGCGTAGATTTCATAGAGCGGGACGTTGAGCTCGCGCTCGAACGCGTTCTCATCCTGGGTCAGTTCCTGAAGATCGGTGACCACTTTGCCCTTGAGTGCCTCGGTGATCTCATCCAGCGGGAATTGAACGTTGGTGATGTCTCTGTTCGTGCTGTAGACCACCGTGCCATCCGCTCGCCAGATCTTGATCGAGACAATGTGCTGTTTCAGCGAACGACTTTCCGTGAGGCGGTCCAGGGACTGGATACTTGCAGCCGATAAGGTGTTGTCCTGGCTCAACTCCTGCACAAAGGGCTCCAGAAACGTATCCATGTACTGAGCGCCTGCTTCTGCTGCGCTATGTACCGCGGCACTTTCGATGCGCACGCTCACCAGATTGCCGACGAAAAACATGGTCAGCCCCAGGATCACCGCAGCGGCAATGACAAACTGGGTCGAGTGACTCAGCTTGCGCGCCCGGCCCCTGATCCATGTACGCCAGAGGCCGTTGCGACTTACATCGCCAACAGGCGCTGGTTCGTCCTGCGCCTCGGCTTGCTGCGCGGTGAACGTCTGGTTTTCGGATTCCGCTTTTGCATTTTTTGCCATAGGTCCGGTTCCCTGATCATCGAGACAGGTCGGTTGCAAACCCGGCAGTTCAACGCCCATCTGGAGATTGACGCCAAGCCCATGACTGACAGTAGATCACTGCATGACGATCCGACAGTTTCACGGATGATCAGCCAGGCCGCACGGCGTTGCGTTGCAACACGTATAAAGCTGGCTTCTACAGTTTCAGCGTGGGCGTGGTCCCTTGTAGGAGCTGGCCTGCCAGCGATGGTCGTTAACGATAACGCGGGTTAACTGGATAAACGCGGCGCACTGGAGTCCATCGCCAGCAGGCTGGCTCCTACAGTTTCGGCGTGGGCACGGTCCTTTGTAGGAGCTGGCCTGCCAGCGATGGTCGTTAACGATAACGCGGGTGAACTGGATAAACG
>Ga0182008_10001822_pt1 | contig 13892 bp, 12 predicted proteins | sample Sormic07211129_1_FD_120482 | JGI IMG/M metagenome (GOLD analysis project Ga0182008, IMG submission 120482) | Rhizosphere microbial communities from Sorghum bicolor, Mead, Nebraska, USA - 072115-129_1 metaG | ecosystem: Host-associated > Plants > Roots > Rhizosphere | place: USA: Nebraska...
AGGGCATCGGAGTCGCGTTGCAGCCGCAGCGACTCGCGGCGCGGCACGTAGTCGACGAGCTCGACGCGTTCGCCGAGCTCGAGGGACTCGAGGAACTCGCGGTCGGCGGGCCGGAAGTCACCGACGAAGCGCACCTTGACGTCGTCGAGGCCCGACGCGCGAAGCGCGCGGAGGAACGGCTTCGGGTCGCGGTGCCCGAAGAACGACCCGGTGTGCGTGAGCCGAAAGCGCTCGGTGCGCCGGTACTCGAGGCCGGCGAAGTCGTCGAAGTCCGATCCGTTCGCGATCGTCATCAGGCGGCCGCGCGGCGAGAGCGACCGCGTCTCCTCGGTGATCGCGTCGGCGGCCGTGACGATCGCGTCGGCCTGCCGCGCGACGAGCTGCGCGACGCCGGCCCGCGCCTTCTCCTTCGCGAAGGCGCCGAGCCCTTCGGTCGAGCGGTGCGGGTGGCGGACGATCGAGTCCCGCAGGTCGGCGACCCATTTCGCACCGGTCGCGCGCTTCACTGCGGCGCCGATCATGTGCACCGAGCCCGGCGGCGACGTCGTCAGCACGGCGTCGATCCCCTCCCGCCGGACGATCGAGATCGCTTTCGGGATCGCCGTCGCATTCCACGTCACGTTCTCGTCGGGGATGAGCAGGCGCCTCCCGATCGTCGACGCACGGCGGACTGCGAGGTCGAGCCCGCTGCGGCCGTGGAGCTCGTCGGCGATCCGCCGCCCGCTCGGGCCGACGTACCGGGCACGGTGGATCCATGCCTGGGTGGGCACCGTCAGCTCGGCGTCCTCGTGCACCCACTTCGGGTCGTCGGGGGCGAGCACGTGCGTCTCGATGCCGAGCGCCGGCAGGTGCGTGGCGAACTTCAGCGGCCGCTGGACGCCGCCGCCGCCGGCCGGGGGGAAATAGAGCGTGACGAGGAGCAGCTTCATCGCAGGTACCACTCCGCGAGCTCGTCCCACGGCTCCGGTCCTGCGACGGGATCGGTGTTCACGAGCTCGAGCGGCTCGGAGAAGTCGACCTGCTCCCGAAGCTCGACCCGGCACGACACGCCGAGGCGCGGCTCGAGCTCGCGCGCAAAGCGCTCGGCGAATGCGCCTTGCGTCTCACGGTACTGCGACGGCGCGGCGTGCTGCTCGACGGACTCGACAAAGCGAACGTACGCATCCGCAAGGGCCCGCACGTGGATGTTGTCGCGCACGTAGTCGGGCGTGTTGACGGACGCGACGCCGCCCTCGAGCCACGTGCGCGCGAGGTAGGTCGTGAAGCGCGGTTCCTCCCAGGGGCCGAACGGATTCGGAATCACGAAGACGGCCGCACCGGCGGCGCGGAACGCCTCCGTCGTCCGGCGTTTCGACTCGGCGTACGGCGTCTGCACGCCGTTCTCGAAGACGGAAGATGTCACGACGACGCGCCGGGCGGCGACACGGCCGAGGTTGCGAGTGTTCTCCGCGACGGCGGCGTCGGCGTCGAAGTCCGGCGAGCGGTAGTCCGCAGCTTCCGCGCCGTGTGCGCAGAGCACGTCGTACTCGCCGTCGACGTCGCCGAGGGCGACCTCCCAGAGCGGCGCCGCGACCTCGCACACGCGCCGCACCCGGTCGCCGCGCACGCCATCGTACTCACGGCGCCGGAACGTCGCCGTCACGTCATGGCCGGCCGCCGCGAGGCCGCGCGCGAACCACGAGCCCGTGAACGAGCTCGCGCCGGTGATCAGGATCCGGAGAGCGGCCATGCACGATCCTTGTCCGAGAGCACCACGGGCGGGAAGGGCCAGTCGATCCCGTACGCGGGATCGTCCCACCGCGCGCCGCGCTCGTGCTCGGGCGAGTAGTGCGCGCTCGTCAGATAGAGCGCCTCGGTGTCGTCCTCGAGCGTCAGGAAGCCGTGCGCGCAGTGCTCCGGCACGTAGAGCATCCGCCGGTTCTCGGCGCTCAGCTCGACACCGAACCATCGTCCGGTGCTCAGGTCGAGCGCGACGTCGAAGAACGCGCCGCGGATGCAGCGCACGAGCTTCACCTCCGCCGCAGGCGGCAGCTGATAGTGCATCCCCCGGAGCGTGCCGCGTTTCGCGCTCAGTGAGTCGTTGACGTTGACCCAGTGCCTCACGAGGCCGTGCGCGCCGAAGGACTCCTCGTCGAAGACGCGGGCGAAGAAGCCGCGCTCGTCGCCGCGCTGCTCGAGGTCGATCACCCACACGCCGTCCAGGGGCGTCTCCGTGAAGATCACGCGAGCAGCCTCCGCAGCCGGACGAAGCGGTCGCCCTCCCAGTCCTCGCGGGAGAACCCGTGCTCGCGCAGCTTCTCGTGAAGCTCCGCCATCCCGCGCCGCAACGTGAACTCGAGCCGGAAGGACGGGACGAGCTGCGAGAGCAGGTCGAAGCTCACCCGGTAGCTGCGCGGATCGTTGCCGGCCTCGCCCGTGAACTCGATGCGCGCCTCCGGCACGAGCTCCTGCACGAGTGCAGCCACGTCGCGTACCTGGTAGTTCTCGTCGTTCGCGCCCACGTTGACGGCGGTGCCGCCGGGCACGTCGGCGTCGGCGAGCGCGAGGAACGCCCGTGCAATGTCGCGGCAGTGGATGAGCGGCCGCCACGGCGTGCCGTCGCTCATGATCCGGATCTCACCGAGCGCGTGCGCGCAGGCGAGCAGGTTGTTGACGACGAGGTCGATGCGGAGCATCGGCGAATCGCCGTATGCAGTCGCGTTGCGGAGGAAGACCGGCGTGAACCTCCCGTCGGCGAGCGGCCGCACCGCCTCCTCGACCTCGATCTTCGATCGCGCGTACGCGGTCAGCGGGTTGAGGGGATCGGACTCGACGACGTCGTGATCGGTCGCCTGCCCGTAGACGGAGCAGCTGCCGGCGAAGAGGAAGCGCGGGACACCGGCGACCCTGGCGAGCTCCGCCAGCCGCACCGAGGCATCGCGATTGACGGACAGCGTCAGCTCGGGGTCGACGTCGCCCATCGGGTCGTTCGAGATCGCTGCGAGATGCATCACGCAGTCGTGCCCGCGCATGTCGTCGAGCTCGAGCTCGCGGACGTCCTTCCGCAGCTCCACGTCCGGTATCGCGAACGGCTCCCACTGGCAGCCGTCGAACAGGCCGCTGTCGCAGCCGGTCACGGTGTGACCTGCGCGCTGCAGCACGTCGACGAGATGGACGCCGATGTAGCCGCGATGCCCCGTTACGAGAACGTCCACGGCGCCTTCCCCGTCGCATAGAGCTCGTCGAGCTGCTCCATGTCGCGCTGCGTGTCCATCGACGCCCAGTAGCCCGGATGCCGGTAGACGGTCAGGCCGCCGTCGCGCGCGAGGCGGACGAGCGGCTCGCGCTCCAGCACGCATTCGTCGTCGGTGCTGAGGTACTCGAGGAACGCGCGCCGGAAGAAGAAGAAGCCCCCGTTCACCCAGTGGTCGCGTATCTGCGGCTTCTCGTCGAACTCGACGACGCGGTCGCCGTCGATCTTCAGCTCGCCGAAGCGTGACGGAGGGTTGACGCCGAGCACGGTGCCGATGCCGCCGTGTGCAACGTGGAAGTCGAGCTCGGCGGCGAGGTCGGCGTCGGTGAGCCCGTCGCCGTACGTGACGCCGAAATGCTCCGCGTCGCCGAGGCACTCGGCTGCAGCGCGCGCGACCCGCGCGCCGGTCATCGCCGCCTCGCCGGTGCGGACGAGCGTGATCGACTCGTCACGGCCGAAATGCTCCTCGATCGCTTCCGCCTTGAAGCCGAGGCAGAGGACGAAGCGGTCGAAGCCGTGGCTGCGGTAGTCGCGAAGGATGTGCGCGAGGATCGGCTCGCCGCCGATCGGCACCATCGGCTTCGGACGAAACTCCGTCTCCTCCTTGAGCCGAGTCCCGAGGCCGCCGCAGAGCACGAAGACCGGAACCTCGCTCGGCGTCACGCGCGTGACTGTAGCCGGAAGACCCGGAAGCGCCCGTCGCGGTACACGAGCGTTCCGACGCGGTGCTGCCACTCGCCGCGCCGGAGCACGAGCCACTGGGCGTCGTACTGACGAAGCACGGCTTCGTCCCCGTCGCGCAGGAAGCGGCGCAGTGCTGCGACGCGGCCGTACGGGTCGTTCGCCCGTGTGTCGGCGACGTGGGTCGGCGGCCCGTTCGCGACGTACACCGGTGCGTACGCGCTGATCCGGTAGCTCGTTCCGAGGTCCGAGTAGACGACCGCGCGCTTCGGCACGTCGCGGCGGAGGAACTGCACGAGCCCCGGCGTCAGTGCCGACGTGTCACGCGCGCCGACAACCGACCAGTGCGAGAAGCCGTGCACGGCGACCGGGAGCACGAAGAGGACGGCTGCGAGCGCTGTCTCGCGCTCGAGCCGCAGGTTGACGACTGCGCCGACGGCAAGCGCCGCGAGTGCCCCCGCGAGCGCGATCCACGCCGCGGCGGGCGGGCCGCCGTGCCTGAGGTGCAGCCCGAAGTCGCCCGGCCAGGCGAACTGGAGCACGAGCCCGGCTGCGAGCGCAACCGGCAGGAGCAGCACGCCGATCACGTGTTTCAGCACGCGCAGGCCGCCCGCGAACATCACCGCGAACGGGAGGAAGCCTGCGGCGCGTCGCGACTGCGAGATCGACACGAGGTGCGAGAAGTGGGGGAAGACGAGCGACCACAGCTCGAGCACGAGCAGCAGCGCCGTCGCACCGGCGACGAGCGCCGCCCAGCGCCGGCGGCTCGCGAACACGGCGAGCGGCGCGAGCACGAGCGCAGCGATCGCGATCGCTCCGGTTCGCGAGACGACGCCGGCCGCGAGGTGGTAGCTCGAGTGCGAGTGCACGACGAGGTCGCTCCGGTACTGCCCGATCCCCTGCGCAACCGCGTTCCGCGACTCAGTCTCGTCGACGATCGGCTTGAGCCAGAGGAAGACGAGCGCCATCGGCACGCCGAACGCGGCGAGCGCGAGCGCGTTCACGCGCAGCTCGCTCGCGAACAACAGGCGGGCGAGCGCGTAGCCGCCCAGGACGATCGCGAGGAAGAGCGCATACGTCGGGTGGACGAAGGAGAGCGCTGCCGCCGCGACCGCGAGCGTCGCCCCGAGCGCGGGCGACGGTGCGCGCACGAATCGGAAGAAGACGATCGTCGCGGCGGGCACGAGCAGCTGCCGCGCGGTCGTCCCCGGCAGCTCGAGCGTCCGGTACGCGCCGCCGCTCCCGGGTGCGAGCGCGATCATGCCGACCTGCGCGAGCAGCGTCGCGACGCCGGCCGTCCGTGAGCGGAACACCTCGCGGCCGAGGCCGTACGCGAGCACGAATGCGAGCGGCGCGAGCAGACTCGACTCGTGCCGGACGACCTGCGTCGGGTCGAGGCCCGTCACCTTGCCGACGAGCGCGAGCCAGGCATGCCAGAGGGGGAACGCGTAGCCCGGGTGCAGGCCGCCGTCCTTGAACTCGTCGACCGCGCGCAGCGTCAGGCTGCCGAAGTCGTCGAGCTTCCGCATGCGCCCGAGATGGAAGAGCGCGTCGCCTCGGACGACCCCTTCGATCGACCAGACCGCGATGCCGAAGACGAGTCCGGCGAGTGCGACCAGCCCGCTCGACCGCTGAACCGTCGGCCGCCGCCGCGCGGCGAATGGGAGCGCGACGACGCCGGCGACGAGGACGAGGACGAGCGTCAGCACGAGCGAGGCGTGCACCGCGAACGTCAGGGCGAGCGCGCCGGCGACGAGGCCGAGCGACCACGTGAGCGTCTCGGCCGGCCCGGCGACGCCGAGCGCGCCGGCGACGGCGCGCCCCGGCAGGAGCACGACCGCGGTGCCGGCGGCGAGCTGGAGCCAGACGATCACAGCGCGCGCACGACGTCCCGCTTCCGGCGCAGCAGCAGGCCGGCGACGAGGATCCAGCGCGCCCGCCGTGCGTAGCCGCTGCCGCGGTGCTTCTCGAGGAAGCGGAGCTGGCCCTTGACGTTCTCGGCGAGCATCCGGCCCTGGTGGGACGCGCCGTAGACGTGCGTCGCCCCCGCGCCGGGGAAGAAGCGCAACTCCCAGCCGGCCTTGCGGAAGCGATAGGCCCAGTCGGTCTCCTCGCTGAAGAGGAAGAAACCGTCGTCGGCCGGCCCGACCTCGTCGATCGCCGCGCGCCGGACGAGCCAGACCGCGCCCATGATCCACTCGACCGCCAGGTCTCGGTCGTGGTCGAAGCCGCCGGCGTAGAACGCGTTGAGCGCGCGCGTGCGCGGAGCGAGCTTGCGAAGGAAGAGGTACTCCGTCGCGATCCGCCACAGCGTCGGGAAGCCGCGCACCGACCGTTGCAGCCGGCCGTCGGGATAGCGGAGCCGCGGCGCGACGACCGCCGCGCGCGGATGTGCGTCGGCATACGCGACGAGCGCGTCGAGCGCGCGGTCGTCGAGCCACGCGTCGGCGTTGAGAAGCAGGACGTAGCGGCCGTGCGTCCGCGCGATGCCGGTGTTCCAGCCGAACGCGAGCCCGCGATTCTCCTCCTCGACCACGTCGACCTCCGGAAAGCGCTCGCGCACGAAGCCGGCCGTGCCGTCGCTCGAGCCGTGGTCGACGACGACCGTCTCGACGCCGCGCACGGACTCGAGGCACTGCTCGACCCACGGCAGCGCGTTGTACGTCACGACTACGACCGACGCGTCCGTCGCAGTCCCTCCCAGCCGACGATCGCGGCGCCCGGCAGTGCGAGCACGATGGTGACGACGAAGAACAGGAAACCGGTCGCGAACGCCGGGTCCGGCTTCACGTGCAGCGTCCCGAGGAACGAGACGAAGAACGACTCGCGCACCGCGAGCCCGTTCACCGTGAACGGGACGAGCATGACGAGGAAGAGCAGCGGCCCCATCACGTAGTACGGGCGCGGCGACAGGTCGACGCCGACCGCCTTCCCCGAGCACCAGATCGCGAGGACGCGGGCGGCAGCGACCACGAGGGTGAGCGCGAACATCGCGGCGAGCAGCGGGACGTCGGCCCGGAACGCGTGCAGCCCGAGATAGGCCTCACGGAGCGGCCGCTCCAGCCGGAGCGTGCGCAGCAGCGGCCGCGTGCGCTGCAAGAGCGGATGCAGTCGCTGCGAGAAGACGACGACCGCGGCGGCGACCGCTCCGACGACGAACGCGAGCTCGACCCAGAGGTAGCCGCCGACGTCGTAGCGGCCGACGGCGAGCGCGAAGCCGGCGGCGGCGAGCACGAGCGTCGCGATCGCGCCGAGCAGGCGCTCGAGGAGGACCGTCCCCGCAACCGCACCCCCGGCGCCCGGATGACGGCGCGTCTCCTCGTAGATGCGCGAGGCGTCGCCGCCGAGGGAGGTCGGCAGCACCTGCCCCGCCGCATAGCCGACGAAGTACGTGCGCACGAGCCTGCCGAGCGGCTCGCGCAGGCCGCGCGCGGCCAGCAGCCGCTGCCACCGCCACGCGAACGGCCACGTGGCGAGCACCATGATCGCCACCGACGCGAGCCACCAGAGCGGCCGTCCGTGCACGAGCACGTGCAACGTGTGACGGACGTCGATCTTCCAGAGGATGTACGCAGTGCAGAGGCCGGTGACGACGAGCGTCGCGACCGTTTTCTTCACGCGACCGCCTCGGCGGCGCGCGTCACGAACCGAATGCGCTCCGCCGCCTCGTCCGCCGTGTCGAGCGCATCGTCGCGGGTCGCACCCGTCGCGAGTATCGCGCCCGCGCGGTCGGACGCGCGCCGCAGCTCCTTGAACACGTGGCCGGGCTTCCGGTAGATGCGGATGCCCCGCACGCCCTCGACTTCGAACGCCTCCTCGACGCCGCGCACCTCGCGCAGCTCGCCGGGAGACGCGACGAGGAAGCGGACACAGGCCGCGCCGACGCCGTGCGACGGCGCGAGATCGTGCGTGCGCACCTGCTCGCCGAGCGCGACCGCGACGCTGAGCGCGTTCGCGTCGATTCCGAGCGCGACGCGACAGAGCTCGCCGTCGTGCCCGCCGCCGACGCGCGCGGACAGCTTCGCGACGAGCGGGCCTGCGTCGCCGATCAGCACCTGCGTCGTCGTCGGGCCGGTCACGACGCCGAGCGCACGCGCGGCGGCCCCCGCCGCCGCGATCGCACCCGCGATCGCGAAGGGCTCGAGCTCGGCCGGCCAGACGTGGGCGAGCGTGACCCCGAACGCCGGCGGCGGCGCCACCTCACGGTCGGTGACCGTCAGCGGGACGAACCGTCCTTCGAGCGAGAAGCCGTTCACGGTGACCGTCGGGCCGGCGACGAGCTCCTCGACGAGGCAGTAGTCGCCCTGCGCCTCCGCGAGCGCGTCGGCGGCCACCGCCGCGAGCGCGTTGCGGTCGGCGGAGAGCGCGACGCTGCGTTCGCCCGACCGGTCCGGCGCCTCGATCACGACCGGGTAGCCGAGTGCGCGCGCCGCATCGGCGACCTCGTCGAGCGTGCGGCACACGAGCGACCGCGGCTGCGCGACGCCGGCCGCTGCGAGCGCCTCGCGCTGCCGCAGCTTGTTGACGGCCAGCGTCGCCGTCTCGGGCGCGAGCGGATGCGCGACGCCGAGCCGCGACGCGATCCGCGCGGCGACGGCGACGGCGTGGTCGCTGCCCGGTGCGACGACTCCGTCGACTTCCTCCGCGCGCGCGAGCCGCTCGATCGCCGGCTCGTCCTCGATCGAGACGATCGCGCGCCGGTCCGCGTAGCGGAACCCGGGCGCAGACGGGTCGCGATCGGCGGCGATCACGGTCACGTCGCGACCCCGCGCCGCGGCGAGCACGCCGAGCTGCGCAGGGCCGGCTCCGAGGACGAGCAGGCGCGGCATCCTGCCATTTTCGCGGTAGGTTCGGACCATGCGCGCCCCTTCCCCGCGCGTGCTCCTCGCCGCCAGCCTCGTCCTCTTCGCGATCACGGCGATCGGGGTCGTCCTGACCCGCCACGGGCGGGCACCGGCGACGACGCCGGCGGCCGTGCCGCAGCCGGCACCGGCTCCGCCCCCGCCCGCCGTCCGGGTGACCGCCGGCGCATTCGCCGCCGTCGTCTCCTGGCGGGGCGACCCGGCCGCCCCCGTCAGCTGGGGCCCGGCGGGCATGCGGCCGCTCCTCCGCGCCGCCGGCCGCGACGGGCGCCTGCCGCTCGGGGCGCTCTTCCCCAACACCCGCTACCGCGTCTCTGTCGGGGGGGTCGGGACGGCGACGTTCCGGACGGCGCTCGTCCCCCCGACCGCCCGCGCCGCGACCGGCGGCGGCGTCCTGCGCGTCGACGGCGCCCCGTTCTTCCCGCTGATCGCCTGGGAGGAGTGCCCGGGGCGCTGGGCGCCCGACCTGGCGGCCGGCGTCAACCTCTTCGGCGGCAATCCGTGCACCGGCCTCTCGAACCTGCTCACGGCGCTCCGCGGCCGCGCGCTCGCGGCCGGGACGACCGAGGACGTGCCGGGCACGACCGGCCCGGGCCTGATCGGCTGGTTCCTGGCGGACGAGGCGGATGCCCGGGGCTACACCGAGACGACGCTGCCGGCGCCCGGCGGCCCGGGCATCCGGTTCCTCACCCTCACCTCGCACTTCTTCCCGCTCGCCGCGCCGCTGCCCGCCGGCCGCGGGATGTACCCCGGCCTCGCCGCGAAGGCGGACGTCCTCGGCGTCGACCTCTACCCGCTCCAGGAGCTGTGCCGGCCGGAGCTGCTGCCGTGGGTCTTCGACGCCCAGCGCGAGCTGCTCCGGCTCGCCGGCGGCAAGCCGACCTTCCAGTGGATCGAAGAGCGCGAGATGAAGTGCCCGCAGACTCCCGTGACGCCGGCGACGATCCGAGCCGAGGCGTGGCTCGCGATTGCCGGCGGCGCGACCGGCCTCGCCTTCTTCCCGAGCGATTGGAGCCCCGGCGTGACGTACGTGATCCGCGGAATCGCGAACCGCATCCGCCAGCTCGAGCCCGCGCTCCTGACGCGCCCCCGCCCGGTCATCGTCACGCCGGCGGCGCCGACGGTGCGGGCGAGCGCGCGCGAGTTCGGCGGCCGCCGCTACGTCATCGCCGTCAACGCCGGGACGGCGGCGGCCCGGGTCGCCCTCGACGGCGTCGACGTGACGCTGCCGCCGCTCGGCGTGCGCCTGCTCGTCGGCGACGAGCAGGCGCTGCGCCTCGGCTGACGGGTTACACCGCCTCGAACGCGGCCTCGAGCGCCTCGCCGACGCGCCGTCGCCGCGGGATGAAGGCCGCCGCGACCGCGCCTCCGAGGACGACCGCTGCGCCGACCCACACGGCAGTTGTCGTCCCGCGCGTGAAGGCGACGCCGCTCTGGTAACCGCCGACGTGGGAGAACACGGCCGCGAGCACCGCGACGCCGAAGACGCCGCCGAGCTCCCGGATCGCGTTGTTCGCACCCGACGCCTTGCCCTCCTGCTCGGGGCGCACCGAGCTGAGGACGACGTTTGCGACCGGAGCGAAGAACAGCGCCATCCCTGCGCCGCTCAGCATGAAGGCGCCGATCAGATCCGAGTACGGGACCGCCGCCGACTGCACCGCCGCGATCCAGAACAGCCCGGCGGCCTGCAACGTGAGCCCGATCGTCATCAGGCGCTGGCCGCCGATGCGGTCGGAGAGCGCGCCGGCGATCGGCGCGATGAAGATCGGCATCGCCGTCCACGGCAGGATCCGCAGCCCCGACTGGAGCGGGGAGTAGTGCTGCACGGTCTGGAAGAACTGCGCGAGCAGGAAGATCGAGCCGAACATCCCGAAGAACATCAGGAGCGACGAGACCTGCGACAGCGCGAACACGCGGTCGCGGAAGAAGTGCATCGGCAGCATCGGCGTCTCGGTGCGGAGCTCCCACGCGATGAACGCCGCGACGAGCAGGACGCCGACGACGATCGGCGTCACGATCCCGGCGCTCGTCCAACCGTGGTCGTTGCCGCGGACGAGGCCCCAGACGATCCCGAGCAGCCCCGTGCTCGCGAGCGCGACGCCCGGCAGGTCGAGGCCGGCATCCGGCCCGTGCGACTCGTCGAGCCGCCGCGCCGCGAGCGGCGCGAGCGCGAGCCCGATCGGGACGTTCAGCCAGAAGATCCAGTGCCACGAGACGCCGCTGACGATCGCGCCGCCGACGAGCGGCCCGACTGCGATCGCGAGGCCGCCGATCCCGCCCCAGATCCCGAGCGCCAGGCCGCGCTGCTCGGGGCGCACGCCGGCCGAGAGGATCGTCAGCGTCAACGGCGTCACGATCGCGCCGCCGACACCCTGCAGCGCCCGTGCGACGTCGAGCGCGTTCGCCGAGCTCGAGAGGGCGGCGACGGCCGACGCGCCGGTGAAGAGGAGCAGGCCGACCACGAACATGCGCCGGCGGCCGAAGCGGTCGCCGAGCGCGGCACCGGTCAGCAGGAGCACGGCGAACGTCAGCGTGTACGCGTTCACCGTCCACTCGAGCTGCGAGATCGTCGCGTGGAGGTCGCGCCGGATCACCGGCAGCGCGGTCGTGACGACGAGGTTGTCGAGGCTGACCATGAACAGGGCCGCCGAGGTGATGCCCAGCGTCCAGAATGTCTTCGCCCTATCAAGTTTGTGAGTCATCACTTCCTCCCTTTCGAAATAAAGAGACTCAGAGGCCCTTGCCGCAGCCCTCGAACAGCTCGACCATCCACGGGTCGGGCTCGTTCGTGAGGCCCATCGAGGCCATGACGTTGAGCATCATCCCGGTCGCGAAGAAGCTCCAGACCGCCGGCCAGTCGGCGTCCGAGACGCGGCGGACGTAGGCGACGAGGTCGCCGTAACCGGCGCGGACGGCGGCGCAGATCTCGGGGTCGTCGCAGGCCGCGTACGCCTGCATCTGGGCGCGCAGCGCGGTGCGATCGCGCTCCAGCTGATCCCGGTACGCCTCGCCGATCGCGTGGAGGGCCTCCTCGCCCCGCAGCCCCTCGGCCGCGCGCTGGAACATCTCGAGCGTCTCGCGGAAGCAACGGGCGACGGTGGCGATGTAGAGCTCCTTCTTCGTGCCGAAGAGGCGGAAGAGGTAGGGCTGCGAGATGCCGGCCCGCCGGGCGATGTCCTCGGTGGACGTGCCGTCGAAGCCGGCCGCGGCGAACTCCTCGAGCGCCGCGTCGAGCACCTCGCTCCGCCGCTCCTCCGCTGTCAGGCGAACTGCCACGGGCGGTAAGTTAGTGGCTACTCACTATCTTGTCAAGTGCCTCCGCCACCCGGTCGAGCTCGGGGTCGGTGAGCCCGGCGTGGAGCGGCAGCGCGAGCGCCCGCTCGAAGGCGGCGTCGGCGCCGGGGAAGCCGCCCTGGTCGCAGTAGGCGCCGAGCCGGTGGAGCGCGTACGTCCCGATCTGGCACTGGATGCCGTCGGCCCGGAGCTCCGCCATGACGCGGTCGCGGTCGTCGACCTGGACGACGTACGCCTGCCAGCCGTGGCGGTCGCCCGGATCCGTCGTCGGGAGCGTGACGGGCAGCTCGGCCAGGCGCTCGGCGTAGCCGCGCGCCACCCGGTCGTACGCGGCGTAGAGCTCGTCGAACCGGCGCAGCTGCGGGATCCCGAGGGCGCAGAGGACGTCGCTGAGGCGGTAGTTGAACGCCGGGCGCGGCATGTCGCCGTACTCGTGCGACGGCGACCAGCCGTGGTGACGCAGCGAGCGCGACGCCTCGCCCAGGCTCGCGTCGTCCGTCGTGAGCGCACCGCCCTCGCCGGTCGTGACGATCTTCCGCGGATGGAACGAGAAGCACGCGAGCGAGCCGAGCGAGCCGCACGGGCGGTCGCCGCGGCGCGCGCCGAGCGCGCCCGCGGCATCCTCGATCACCGGCAGCCCGTCGGGCAGCTCCTCGAGCCGCGCCGGGCGGCCGAAGAGGTGGACGGCGAGGACCGCCTTCGTCCGCGGCGTGACGCGGCGCGCGGCGTCCGCGGCGTCCATGTTCATCGTCACCGGGTCGACGTCGACGAGCACGGGCTTCGCGCCGGCGAGTGCGACGACGTTCCCGGTCGCCGGGAACGTGTAGGCGGGAACGAGCACCTCGTCGCCCGGGCCGATGCCGAGCGCGAGCACCGCGACGTGGAGCGCGGCCGTGCCCGACGAGACGGCGACTGCGTCCCGCGTGCCGGCGAGGCCGGCGAGCAGCCGCTCGAACTCCGCGACCTTCGGGCCCATCGTCAGCTGGCCCGACTCGAGCACGGTGCGGATCTCGGCGAGCTCCTCCTCCCCGACCGCCGGCTTGGCGAGCCTTACGTCAGTGCCGGCTTGCGGGCGCGATACCACGCGATCGTCCTCTCCAGGCCGTCGTCGAGCTCGACGCTCGCGTCGAAGCCGATGTCCTCGCGCGCCTTCTCGACGTTGGGGATGCGCAGCTCGACGTCGACGTACTCGAGCGGCGCGAACGTGATCTCGCCGGAGCAGCGGGTCAGCCGCTTGATCCGCTGCGCGAGGTCGAAGATCGTCACGGCGCTGCGCGGATTGCCGACGTTGTAGCTCTGGCCGACGGCGCGCGGGTGCTCGAGGCACAGGCGCACCGCCTCGACCATGTCGTCGACGTAGCACCACGCGCGGATCTGCGAGCCGTCGCCGCGCACGACGAGGTCGTTGCCGGCGAGCGCGTTCTCGATGAACGCGCGGATCGCGCCGCCGCCGATCTGCCCCGGGCCGTAGACGTTGAACGGACGTACCGTCACCGTCGGCAGCCCGAGCTCGTCGTGGTACGCGTGGGCGAGGTGCTCGCCGGCGAGCTTCGAGACGGCGTACGTCCAGCGCGCCTCGCCGACGGAGCCGATCGTCGAGACGTGCCCCTCCTTCACGTTGTACGCATGCGTGCCGAAGACCTCGCTCGTCGAGAAGTCGACGAGCCGCTCGACCGTGGCCTGCGTCGCGACCGCCGCCTCGAGCACGTTGTACGTCCCGATCAGGTTGACGCGCATCGTCCGCACGGGCGACTCGAGCACGGTGTCGACGCCGGCGATCGCGGCGCAGTGGACGATGTGCGTCGCGCCGCGCGCGAGCTCGC
>Ga0182008_10001823_pt1 | contig 13892 bp, 12 predicted proteins | sample Sormic07211129_1_FD_120482 | JGI IMG/M metagenome (GOLD analysis project Ga0182008, IMG submission 120482) | Rhizosphere microbial communities from Sorghum bicolor, Mead, Nebraska, USA - 072115-129_1 metaG | ecosystem: Host-associated > Plants > Roots > Rhizosphere | place: USA: Nebraska...
GCGCTGCTGGCGAGCTTCTTCCAGAGCACTTCGCGCATGAGCCGCGAGCAGATCCTGCGCTACACCCGCGCGCTGTATCCGTACTTGCAGTCGGAGCTGTTCATCCGCTGGAGCCTGGAGGAACTGGACGCGGTAATCGATCAATGGCTGGAAGCGTTCGTCGAGCAAGGTCTGCTGCGTTTCGAAAAGGACGTGTACCTGCGCCCCGCTCCAAGTTCGCGGCACTTTGTGCTGCTGACCCTGCTGTCGAAAAGCATCGCGCAGACCCTTCAGCGCTTCTACATGACCGTCTCGCTGCTGCTCAACGCCGGGCAGAACAGCATCAGCGCCGAAGAGCTGGAAGACCTGTGCACGGTCATGGCCCAGCGCCTGTCGATCCTGCACGGCCTGAATGCCCCGGAGTTCTTCGACAAGAGCCTGTTCCGTCATTTCATCCAGACGATGCTCGACCTCGACGTCCTGCGCCGCGACGAAGCCGGCAAGTTGAGCTACCACGAACTGCTCGGCGAACTGGCGGAGGGCGCGGCCAAACGCGTGTTGCCGGCGGAGATTCGTCTGTCGATTCGTCAAGTGGCCCTGCATCGCAGTGAAGATGCCGCGGAAACGGCAGTGACACCGCAAGTCTGAAACTTGCCGACAACTAACGGGGTACCACTCGGGTTCCCCCGTTAGTTGATCCGTGAATTAATAGGCTCTTTAAAATAATCACGATAAGGATATCGAGATGAGCCTGTTACAAGATCCCGCTTCGGCAGTGACTTTAAACTTCAGCTTGCCTGCAGCCTTTCAAATCCCCTTCGACGGTGAACATGAAACCATTGTCAGTATCGAGGTGGTTAATCCGAAGTTGGCGACGCCCGCCAGGGAACAGCGCTTCGCGAGACTGTTCGAAGGCGACTGGAAGTTCGAGTTTGCCCATTCCCATACCAATATCGGCGTGAAGTACCGGATTACCGTGCAGATGTTCCACAACCGCCAACCCCTGCTGCTTAATCAGGAACACTTTGTTCTCGTCAACACGCTGCCTCATCGCCAGACTGTGCACTTGAGCCCGATCGGGCTGCTGTATGTTGAAGTTCAAGAGCCGGAAAGTTTCCCGACCGAAGAAGCGGTCACTATCAGCCTGCATGAAGCCGACAGCCCTGAAGTTGAACTGGTGCGCGTCAGCCATGACGAACAGACCGCGACTTCGTTCTATCTGCGATACGACCCGGCCAGCGTTACTCCCGGCAAACGTTATGCACTCAGCGGCATCGAAAATCGCTACCACCAGCGTATTCCGGTCAGTCCCGGTCGAATAGAACTGTGCCCGCCGCCACGCGAACAACGCGGGTGGTTCATGCAGACACTGGCGCAGTGGCTGGAAAAACCCTTACGTTTGTTCACTGACGCTGAAAGCAAAATCCGCTAGATTTCCATCGGCGCCGGGATTCTTCCGGCGCACCTGCCTCAGAGGTCCCGATGAAAAAACTCACCCTTCTCGCCGCAGCCACCCTGTTGAGCGCCTGCCAGTCGACCACCCCCGCCGGCAAAGTCGGCCTCGACGGTGAAGTGTTCTACCTGCAACGCATGGCCCTGCCACCGAGCGCGACGTTGAGCGTGAGCCTGCAGGACGTGTCGCTGGCCGACGCCCCGGCGGTAGTCCTCGACGAGCAGAAAGGCCCGGTCAAAGGCCAGGTGCCGCTGCCGTTCCACTTGAGTTACGATCCGGCCCAGGTCAAACCCGGCCACCGCTACTCGGTCAGCGCGCGCATCGAAGTCAACGGCGAGCTGATGTTCATCACCACCGAGAACCACGCCGTGCAACTGGACGGCAACGATCCGCAGCCGCTGAAAATCCGCGTCGACGCCATTCGCTAACTGTCTTTCAAGGAAGCTGCCATGCTCCGCCCTACCCTTCGCTTCGCCGGCCTGTGCGCGGGCCTGATGATCTCTGCCAGCGCCTTGGCGCTGTCGCTCAGCGACCTCTCGCAACAAGACGCCACCGGCGGTCTCAAGGACGCCTTGACCCAAGGCGCGCAAATCGCCGTCAAACAACTCGGCACCCCGGGTGGCTTCAGCAACAACCCGGAGGTGAAAATCGAACTGCCGGGCAAACTCGGCAAAGTCGCCGGCAAGATGAAAGCCTTCGGCATGGGCGCCCAGGTCGACGAACTCGAAACCGCCATGAACAAGGCCGCCGAAAGCGCCGTGACCCAGGCCCAGCCGATCCTCGTCGACGCCGTGAAGAAAATGACCGTGGCCGACGCCAAAGGCATCCTCAGCGGCGGCACCGACTCGGCCACCCAATACCTGGACAAAACCAGCCGCGAACAGATCCGCGCCAAATTCCTGCCCATCGTCAAACAAGCCACCGACAAAGTCGGCGTAGCGCAAAAGTACAACGCCTTCGCCGGCCAGGCTGCGACCTTTGGCGTGGTGGATGCGAAAAGCGCCAACGTCGAAAACTACGTCACCGAACAAGCGCTCAATGGCCTGTTCGAAATGATCGGCAAACAGGAAGAAACCATCCGCAAAAATCCGGCGGCTGCAGCGACCGGTCTGGCGAAAAAGGTGTTCGGCACTTTGTAATTCTTGCCGCTGCACGAAAAAGCCCGCTGAACCGGTGAAGGTCAGCGGGCTTTTTATTGCGAGTCAGCCTTGCGGATCGACTTGATTGAGGAGGCGTTTTACCGAGGGCGTCGTGGAGCTTGCGCGAATCGAGGAAGGCGTAAGGTGCAGGGTCGCTTGGACATTCTGGTTCGGATTCGGGGGGTGTTTGAACAGAGTGGAACGCCTGACTATTCGAGTGGAGTAACCACCATCACTTGCAGATGATGAGCGGGCTTGCAGACCCGGTCGCTGAACTGGCAGCGACAGACTCAGGCTAGGGATCGCGCCTGCGACGGGCAACCTGAAAACCTTATGGGAAGGTTCTGATTAGCTGGAACATTTTTAAACAGACCAAAGAGTTGGGTGCCTGGGCGGACCTCTTCGCGAGCAAGCTCGCTCCCACATTTGGATTGGGTGCAGGCAGTTGGAGATTGGTCGGCTCATAGGCCGTCTTCGCGAGCAGGCTCGCTCCCACATTTGGATTGGGTGCAGGCAGTTGGAGATTGGTCGGCTGTCAGGCCGCCATTGCTGGCAAGCCAGCTCCCACAATTGATTGGGTATGGGCAGTTGGAAACTGGTCAGCTGTCAGGCCGCCATTGCTGGCAAGCCAGCTCCCACAATTGATTGGGTATGGGCAGTTGGAAACTGGTCGGCTGTCAGGCCGCCATCGCTGGCAAGCCAGCTCCCACAATTGATTGGGTATGGGCAGTTGGAAACTGGTCGGCTGTCAGGCCGCCTTCGCTGGCAGGCTGGCTCCCACAGAAAAGCAAAGCAATCCAGGCAGACCGCATGCTTTTCACCACTCAACAGGATGAGCGTTAGCTCGGCTGCAGCTCTTGATCTTGCCGTGCCGGCCCCATCGGCAGGCTGAGTGGAGGGGTTTATCCGGGGGTGGGAGCGCAGCGACCGTTGGGCGCAGCCAAACACATCGAGAGGAGGTGCAGCGAAGCAAACCGGAGGCGATGCCCCCCGGATGAGCCCCGCAACGAAGGAACCCGAGCCTAGGCGAGGGCCGTACGCCGGGGCCAAGACCTTTGCTTCCTTTGGGGCGTTTGCCAAAGGGAGTCGCCGTAAGGGCGAAACCGCCAGCGGCAGCACCCGAAGAAACGGATATTCACAAAGAACACCCAGAACCTGGTCGGCCCAAAGGCCGCCAAGTCCAAAACCATCAAGCGTCGCGACGCACTCGGAACCAGGCCGCATACAAAGCAGGCAAAAACAAAAGCGTCAAAGCCGTAGCCACAATCAACCCCCCCATGATCGCCACCGCCATCGGCCCGAAAAACACACTGCGCGACAACGGAATCATCGCCAGCACCGCCGCCAAAGCCGTCAAGACAATCGGCCGAAACCGCCGCACCGTCGCCTCGATAATCGCCTGCCAAGGCTTGAGACCAGAAGCAATATCCTGCTCGATCTGATCCACCAGAATCACCGAGTTGCGCATGATCATCCCCGACAGCGCGATCGTCCCCAGCATCGCCACAAACCCGAACGGCTGACGGAACACCATCAGAAACAACACCACCCCGATCAACCCCAACGGCGCCGTCAGAAACACCATCGCCGTGCGCGAGAAGCTACGCAATTGCACCATCAGCAACGTCAGCACCACCACGATAAACATCGGCACCCCGGCATTCACCGACTTCTGCCCACGCTCCGAATCCTCCACCGTCCCGCCGACATCCAACAGATACCCGTCAGGCAATTCGGCACGGATCGGATCCAGCGTCGGAGCGATCTGCTTCACCAACGTCGCCGGCTGCTCCTTGCCATAGATGTCGGCACGCACCGTCACGGTGGGCAGACGATTACGGTGCCAGATGATCCCTTCCTCAAACCCGTATTCCAGCGTGGCAATCTGCGACAACGCCACACTGCGACCGTTATCGGTCGGTACCGCCAGACTCGGCAGCAACGTCAACTCGGTGCGCTCATGCACCGTGCCGCGCAGCAGAATCTCGATCAGTTCGTTGTCCTCGCGGTACTGACTGACACTCGAACCGGTCAGCGAGCTCTGGAGGAATTTCGCCAGATTGGCCGTACTCACCCCGAGCGCCCGGGCGCGATCCTGATCGATGTTCAGGTACACCACTTTGCTCGGCTCTTCCCAGTCCAGGTGCACGTTGACCACGTGCGGGTTCTCGCGCACCTTGGCCGCCACTTTGCGCGCCAGCGCACGGACTTCCTCGATGTGCTCACCGGTGACGCGGAACTGCACCGGGTAGCCCACCGGCGGACCGTTTTCCAGACGCGTGACCCGCGAGCGCAGGGCCGGGAATTGCTCGTTGAGGGTTTCTATCAACCAGGTGCGCAGGGTCTCGCGCTCCTCGATGTTTTTCGCCAATACCACAAACTGGGCGAAGCTCGCCGCCGGCAGTTGCTGATCCAGCGGCAGGTAGAAACGCGGCGAACCGGTGCCGACATACGCCACATAGTTATCGATGCCAGCGTGATCCTTGAGCATCGCTTCCAGGCGTTTGACCTCGGCCGTGGTGTTGGCCAGCGACGCCCCTTCGGCCAATTTCAGATCGACCATCAACTCCAGTCGATTGGAGGCCGGGAAGAACTGCTGCGGGACGAAACGGAACAGCATCACCGACGCGATGAACAGCCCCACCGTCAGCACGATCACGGTTTTGCGATGCGCCACGCACCACTCCACCAGACGCCGCACCCGTTGATAGAACGGCGTGCCGTACGGGTCGGCTTGCCCGTCAGTCGTGCCATGTTTGGCCGCATGAATCTTCGCCAGATCCGGCAGGAGTTTTTCCCCCAGATACGGCACGAACATCACCGCCGCCACCCATGACGCGAGCAAGGCGATGGTCACCACCTGGAAGATCGAACGGGTGTATTCGCCGGTGCCGGATTGCGCGGTGGCAATCGGTAGAAAACCCGCGGCGGTGATCAGCGTACCGGTAAGCATCGGGAACGCAGTGCTGGTCCAGGCGTAGCTCGCGGCCTTGATCCGGTCGAAACCCTGTTCCATTTTGATCGCCATCATTTCCACGGCGATGATCGCGTCGTCCACCAGCAAGCCCAGCGCCAGCACCAGCGCGCCGAGCGAGATTTTGTGCAGGCCGATACCCAGGTAATACATGCAGGCGAAGGTCATCGCCAGCACCAGCGGAATGGTCAGCGCGACCACCATGCCGGTGCGCACGCCGAGGGAGAAGAAGCTCACCAGCAACACAATCGCCAGCGCCTCGACCAGCACCTGGACGAACTCGCCGACACCGGTCTTCACCGCCGCCGGTTGGTCAGAGACCTTGCGCAGTTGCATGCCGGCCGGGAGGTTTTTCTGCAGGCGCGAGAACTCGCCTTCCAGCGCTTTGCCCAGCACCAGAATGTCGCCACCGTCCTTCATCGCGACAGCGAGGCCAATAGCGTCTTCGCCCATGAAGCGCATGCGTGGCGCCGGAGGGTCGTTGAAACCGCGATGCACATCGGCGACATCGGAGATACGGAACGTCCGGTCACCGACGCGGATCGGGAAGTTCTTGATCTCCTCGACCGTTTGAAAATTCCCCGAAACCCGCAGTTGCACACGTTCGCTGCCGGTTTCAAAGAACCCCGCAGTGGACACCGCGTTCTGGTCTTCCAGCGCTTGCTGTACCGCCGCCAGTGGCAAACCGAGGGTGGCGAGTTTGACGTTGGACAGCTCGACCCAGATTTTCTCGTCCTGCAAACCGAGCAGATCGACCTTGCCGACATCCTTGACCCGCTGCAGCTGGATCTGGATGCGGTCGGCGTAATCCTTGAGCACCGCGTAGTCAAAACCGTCGCCGGTCAGCGCATAGATGTTGCCGAACGTAGTGCCGAATTCATCGTTGAAAAACGGCCCCTGAATCCCCGGCGGCAAGGTTTGGCGAATGTCGCTGACCTTCTTGCGCACCTGGTACCAGAGGTCGGGGATTTCCTTGGAGTGCATCGAGTCGCGGGCAATGAAGGTGACCTGCGACTCGCCCGGGCGAGAGAACGACACGATGCGCTCGTACTCGCCGGTTTCCATCAATTTCTTTTCGATGCGTTCGGTGACCTGCCGCGAGACTTCCTGCGCGGTCGCCCCCGGCCAGCGGGTCTGGATGACCATGGCCTTGAAGGTGAACGGTGGGTCTTCGCTCTGGCCGAGTTTGGTGTAGGACAAGGCCCCGACGATGGCCAGCAAAAGCATCAGGAACAGGACGATCTGGCGATTACGCAGCGCCCATTCGGAAAGGTTGAAGCGCATCGGGACTTACTCCTTGTCCGCCAGATTGACTACTCGGTTGGAGCGATCCACGGGACGCACCTGCTGACCATCGAGCAACACATGGACGCCGGCTGCCACCACCCAGTCGCTGGCGTTGAGGCCTTCGAGCACAGGCACACTTTTCTCGCCGAACGGGCCGATACGCACTGGAGTCTTTTTCAGGGTGTTGTTGGCGCTGACGACCCAGACGTAGGTCGCACCGTTCTCGGCAGTCAGGGCCGAGAGCGGCACCGACAGCGGCACGCTTTCTGCCGATTGCACGAACACCCGGGCGCTCTGCCCGAGCTCAGCCGGGACTTTGCCGCTGGTGAACGAGATGCGCGCGGCGAAGGTACGGGATTTCGGATCGGCCGCCGGCGACAGCTCACGAATCTGCCCGGCGAAGCGCTGGTTCTGCTGGGTCCACAGTTCAACGGTCACTGGCTGGCCGACCTTGAACCGTCCGAAGCTCTGCTCCGGGAGGCTGATCGACACTTCGCGCTCGCCGTCGGTGGCGAGGGTAAACACGGTTTGCCCGGCGGCGACCACCTGCCCGACTTCCACCGAACGCTTGGCCACCACACCGTCCTGCGGCGCGCGCAGCACGGCGTAACTGGCCTGGTTGGTCGAGACGTTGAATTCGGCTTTGATTTGCTTGAGGCGGGCTTCGCCGGAGCGGTAGAGGTTTTCCGCGTTGTCGTAGGCGGAACGGCTGACCATCTGCCGCTCCATCAAGGTTTTGTAGCGGTCACGCTCGGCGCGCACCAGATTCAGATTGGCTTCAGCGGCGGCGACCTGGGCGCGGGTGGCTTCCAGTTGCAGGCGCACGTCCTGCGGATCGAGTTCGGCCAATGGCTGATCGGCCTTCACGCGCTGACCTTCTTCGACCAGTCGTCGGCTGACTTTGCCGCCAATGCGGAACGCCAGATCCGGTTCGTAACGGGCGCGCACCTCACCCGGATAACTTTCCATCGCCTGCGCTGAAGGCTCTGGCTGCACCACCATGGCCGGTCGAACGCTGACTGGCGTCGCCTCTTCCTGACCGCATGCGGACAATAAAACAGCCAGGCTGACTGGCACGGCAAACGACAACGCATGGCGGAACATGGTGACGGACCTTTCGCTAATGGTGCTTGGAATATTTATACTGGCCGGTATGGTATTAATAGCAAACTCACCAGTCCAGTATTAAAAGCGAAGAATGTCGAACAATCTTTCAGCTCCAAACGGCCCGGGCCGTCCGAAGGATCCGGCCAAGCGCCGGGCTATCCTCGATGCGGCGAAAACCCTGTTTCTGAGTCACGGCTACGCCAACACCAGCATGGACGCGGTCGCCGCCGAGGCGGGCGTGTCGAAACTGACGGTTTACAGCCACTTCAACGACAAGGAGACGCTGTTCTCCTCCGCGGTAATGGCCAAATGCGAGGAGCAGTTACCGCCGCTGTTCTTCGAATTGCCCGCCGGCATCCCCGTGGAAAATGTGTTGCTGAACATTGCCCGGGGCTTTCATCAACTGATCAACAGCGACGAGTCGGTGAATTTGCATCGCTTGATGATGGCGCTGGGCACGCAGGATCCGAAGCTGTCGCAGATCTTCTTCGAGGCCGGCCCCGAGCGCATGGTGCAAGGCATGGAGCGGCTGCTCAAACGCATCGACGAGACCGGCGCGCTGAGCATCGACCTGCCGCGCAATGCCGCCGAACACTTCTTCTGCCTGCTCAAGGGTGCGGGGAATTTTCGTTTGCTGTATTGCTGCGGTGAGCCGCTGAGCGAAGAAGCGGCAGAGAGTCATGTGCAGGAAGTGGTGGGGTTGTTCATGCGGGCTTACAGACCCTAGAGATTGGTGATTGGTCTGCCCCTTCGCGAGCAGGCTCGCTCCCACATTTGAAATGCATTCCAATGTGGGAGCGAGCCTGCTCGCGAATGGGCGCGACGCGGTCTCAAGCCTTGAGTGCTTTCTTCGGGTAAATGTCATACCGGCTCGACTTGCCATCCAGCGCATGGCTCGGCTTCGGCCCCTCAATACACGGCGCCTTGCGCGGGCGCTTGACCACCACCCGGTGTGTCGCCAGGGCCAGCGCCGCTTCGAGCAACGCCGGCGCATCCGGATCATCCCCGACCAGCGGCCGGAACAGGCGCATCTCTTTCTTCACCAGCGCCGTCTTCTCGCGGTGCGGGAACATCGGGTCGAGGTAGATCACCTGCGGCGGCTCGCCTTGCCAGTTGCGCATGACCTCGATCGAGTTGCCCTTGAGCAGCTTCATCCGCGCGACAATCGGCGCCACGTCGAAATCTTCCGCCGCCCGCGCCAGACCATCCTCCAGCAACGCCCCGATCAGCGGCTGGCGCTCGATCAGGCTCATCTCGCAGCCCAGACTGGCCAGCACGAACGCGTCCTTGCCCAACCCCGCCGTGGCGTCCAGCACCCGAGGGCGCACGCCTTGGGCGATGCCAACCGCCTTGGCGATCATCTGCCCGCTGCCGCCGCCGTACAGACGCCGGTGCGCCGCGCCCCCCTCGACAAAGTCCACCCGCACCGGTCCCGGCGCATCCGGGCCGAGCTGCTGCAGCTGCAAACCCTGCTCGCCCACCTGCAAGGCGAACTCGCCGTCGTCCTCCTGCTGCGGCAGGCCCAGGCGCTCGGCCCATTGCTCGGCTTGCGCTTCAAACGTCGGGCCGAGGGCCTGGACATGGATGCGGCAGGCCGCGGGTTGCTCAATCATGAAAACACGCTCAAAAAAGTTAAGGATCGGCAAAAAGTGGCCGATAAACCAATCAACGCGCATTTTGCCAGAGCTGAGCGTCAACCGAAAAAAATGTCAGGCATTCTTCCCACATCGATTGGCTACATTTCGCCCAAGGGCGACTTCAGCCGTCATAACACTCAAGCATTGGGCGGCGTCAGTCACCTGTGGCAGGATTTCTTTGCCCAGGCGATGGCCGAACAAACGAGTGATGTGGTGCCGGCCTGTGGCACCTTTCCACCGGTTGACCTGAACAGCCCGGAAGAACCGACCCTGGGCAGCGAGCTGCACGCGCACATCGTCGAGCAGCGTCAATGCGACGTGGTCGAGACCGAAGTGCGTCCGCCGGAGCCGCTGTTCCTGCCGATCGCCGAGTTCGAAACCGATCTGCTGGACAAGCCGTTCCCACCGTTCCCGCCAGAAGAACTCAAGGCTCAGCAGGAGCAGCAAGACTTCGACAGCAGTTGGGTCCGTCCGATCGTGATCAACAATGGTCAGCCGCTTCCCGAGCCTGGCCCGGCGCCGCAGAAGAAGCCGTTGTACCTGCCGATTGCCGAGTTCGATCTCGACCTGCTGCAAAAACCTTATCCGCCGTTCCCGCCGGAAGAAATCGTCGAGCAGCAAAAAGCGCTGGACTTCGATAACGGTTGGGCGCGCCCGATCGTGTTGCAGAACCTGCGCCTCGCCGCCTGATCCCTCAGCGACACACGCTCCAGCGCCCAACATCGACATGAAAGTGATTGCGATGGGCAGCGTTGTAATCCGGACTCAACACCACACTGAACGCCTCGCAGGCGCCATCGCGCACCTGACGCAGAAACTGCGCGTCCTGATTTTGCTTCGGCCAGTCTTTGAGCACACTGACGCTACGCCCGTCCGCCAGCCGAAAACCGCTGATGTCCAGCGCATCGGCACTGGCATGGCGGCTGAGCGCCCCGCTCTCGCGGTTGTAGACATTGCGGCAGGCAAAGCTGCCGAGGTGATCGATACGCGCCACAGACTGGCCGTAAAGCGCTTGCGCGGCAGGTTGCAGGGTATGTCGTTCAAACATCGCGTAAGCCACCGCCAACGGACAACTGGCGAGGAAGCTGCTGCTCAGCGCCACCTCGCCGCCCTGCACGCGCACGGCGCCAATCAGCGGGCACTTGGCGTCGGGACTGTCGGCTTGCGCTGTGATGCGCAGACCCGAGTTGCTGAGCACTTGTGCGCATAACTCGGGATTGCCGCGCAGGCGCATCAGCTTGAAACCGGTCAGCCAGTTCGGCGCGGCCTTCACGTCCAGCGGCGCCCACGGGTTCCACTCGGCCGGCACGTCGAACCAGCCGCGCCAGACGCTGAGCACGGCACCCGCGATGATCAGCAGTAGCGACAGCGCGATCCAGCGGCCCATGCTCAGCCTTTGAAAAACTGATTGGCCTTGGCGTACGGCATCGATTGCGCAGTGAAGCCGAAGGTGCCGTGCTGCTGGATCTCTTCAGCCGCGCGGAAAAACTCGCCGAACGCTGCCAAAGCGAGTGCCGAACCGGTGCTGATCCTGCGCACACCCATTTCTTCCAGCGCCTGCACGGTCAGTTTCAAACCGCCGGACATCAGCACGTTGACCGGTTTCGGTGCCACCGCGCGCACCACCGCCAGCACTTCTTCGGCGCTACGCAAACCCGGCGCATACAGCACGTCGGCGCCCGCCTCGGCAAAGGCTTGCAGGCGGCGGATGGTGTCGTCGAGATCGGGATTGCCGTGCAAGTAGTTTTCCGCACGGGCGGTCAAGGTGAAGGGAAATGGCAGCGTGCGCACCGCAGCGACGGCGGCTTCAATGCGCGCCACAGCGTGTTCGAAGCAGTAGATCGGTGCGTCGGCACGGCCCGTGGCATCTTCGATCGATCCGCCCACCGCACCCGCCTCGGCGGCACGCAGCAAGCTTTTCGCACACTCGGCGGGGTCATCGGCGAAACCGTTTTCCAGGTCCACCGCCACCGGCAGATCGGTGGCCGCGACAATTGCCCGGACATTGGCCAGGGTGTCATCGAGACTCAGGGCGCCATCGGCCTTGCCTTGGGAAAACGCATAACCGGCACTGGTGGTCGCCAACGCCTGATAGCCCAGACTGGCGAGCATTTTCGCCGAGCCGGCATCCCACGGGTTGGGGATGACGAAAATCCCCGCACCTTCATGCAGGGCCTTGAAGGCCTGGGCTTTTCGGGTTTGTTCTTGAAGGGCGTGGGCGTCCATCGGCAGGCTCCTGGGCAGGGGAAAAATCCGCCTTCAGAGCAAGACGAGTTGCTCGGCGGCGGGTTCTCTGTATAGCTCAGGCAGGGACGGCAGGCCAGGCAAACGTTGCATCAATTGTGCGTGAAAACGTTGCGCCAGCTTCGCCGCCATGACGTTGTCGGCGGTGTGCAGGAAGATGTACGGCGTGCGGCCCTCTTCGATCCACTCGGCGATTTTCGCCACCCATGGCACGAGGAACGGATCGTTGGCTTCCAGCTCCGGGTGGCCGATGAAGCGCACCTGCGGACATTGAGTGAACGCCGCCGGACGGGTCGGCACCCGAGGCTTTTTCGATTGCGCGTGGATCACCGAAGACTCGGTCGACAGGCAACTGAACAGCGCCCGTGGATCGAGGCAGATGCGCTCCACGCCACGTTCAAGCAGCAGACGATTGAGCAGGCGCTCGCTCTCGCCCTTGGCGAAAAACTGTTCGTGACGGACTTCCACTGCCAGTGGCCGGTCCAGCGCGTCGATGAACGCCGTCAGCTCGGGCAATCGATGCGGGGTGAAGTTTTTCGACAGTTGCAGCCACAGCGGCGAAACCCGCTCGCCGAGCGGGCTGAGAAGATTCACGAAGGTTTCGGCGGCGGTCAGTTGATCGCGCAGGTCACCGCTGTGGCTGATGTCGCCGGGAAACTTGGCGGTGAAGCGAAAATGTTCGGGCATGGTCTCGGCCCAGCGCTGCACGGTGGCCGGCGAGGGGCTGGCGTAGAAGGTCGTGTTGCCTTCGACGGCATTGAATACTTGGGAGTAGAGAGCGAGGAAGTCGGAGGTCTTGGCGTCTTCGGGGTACAGATACTCGCGCCAGGCGTTTTCGCTCCAGGACGGACAACCGAGGTAGTAAGGCAGATCCATCAGATGTACAGGTCGAGGCCCAGCACATCCGCATCCCAATCGACAAAACCGGCGGTGCTCAGGTAGCTGGCCAAGGCCATCGCTACGCTTTTGCTCATGGCGCGGTGATAAATCATGTCTTGCTGACGGGCGGGCAGATTGGCCAGGCGTTGTGCGGAGGCTTTGGCAGCGCGGGCGGCCAGTTGCTCTTCAGTCGGGAATTCCAGCTCGCCGTCGATATCGTCGACGGATTCATCCAGCGCCACATTGCCTTTGCGAGGCTTGCGCTTGATGGGGTAGGACTGAGAAGAAAGGCCGTCTATACGCATAATTTCATGCTCGGTATCGATGATGGCAATTTAGCGGCACTTGACCGACTTAGCAAACCGCCGAGTGATAACTAGAACACATAAAGCGTAAAAGGTTTAAAGCGAGGGGTTGGAAACTGACGATTGGCAGAATTTGGAATAAGGCACTGAATTCTGCGGGAGTGCTTTTGTGGCGAGGGAGCTTGCTCCCGCTGGGCTGCGAAGCGGCCCCCACTGGATTATCAGATAAATCGCGGTCGCAGGTTTTACGACTGCTCCGCAGCCGAGCGGGAGCAAGCTCCCTCGCCACAATAGACCCCGCCGCTTTGAATGATCAGCGAGCCTTTGGAGTAGCGACTTTGTCGCGCAGGTAAACCGGTTGCGCCTCGTCTGCCGGGATCGACTCGCCGCGCTCCCAGGCAAATCGCGCCAGGGTCAGCAGGTCTTCGGCGTGAGGCAGCATGCCGGCATCCGAGCCGCTCAGGCTGACCGCGATCCGCTCGCCATAGCCCCAACCGGTGCCCGCACCGAACCACTCGCCGCTGGCATCGGCCGGCAGCGCCGCGGCTTCCGGCGGCAGCACCGCTTCGACACCCACCAGACGCATCTCGCCGGCGGTCTCGCGGTAGCAGCCCCAATACACTTCATCCATCCGCGCATCGATGGCCGCCGCGACCTGGCTCACACCGTGTTCGCGATATGCGCGCTGTGCCAGCACCGCCAGGTTGGACACCGGCAGCACCGGACGATCCAGCGCAAACGCCAGACCTTGCACCACACCAATGGCGATCCGCACACCGGTGAACGCACCCGGCCCACGACCGAAGGCAATGGCGTCCACCGCTTGCAGCGTGGTGCCGGCGTCGGCCAGCAGTTGCTGGATCATCGGCAGCAGCTTCTGCGCATGCA
>Ga0182008_10001826_pt1 | contig 13885 bp, 10 predicted proteins | sample Sormic07211129_1_FD_120482 | JGI IMG/M metagenome (GOLD analysis project Ga0182008, IMG submission 120482) | Rhizosphere microbial communities from Sorghum bicolor, Mead, Nebraska, USA - 072115-129_1 metaG | ecosystem: Host-associated > Plants > Roots > Rhizosphere | place: USA: Nebraska...
GATGCCGCACGTGCCTTCCTCCTCTTCCGACCAGCACGATCCCGGGTACAGGCCCGCCTTCTTGAAATCCTTGCGCTGGTCCGTGTCGACCATGTAGTCGATCGTCACGCCGCGCGCATTGGCCAGGATGACGCAGTAACCCGCTTCGCGCACCATGGCGTGCAGGCGCGGCAGGCACTGGCCAGTGGAGCGCAGAAAATTTTCCTCGGACTGCTGGATGGCGCGCAGCTCGGCGCCCGTCAGGATGCGCGGTCCCGTGGTGGAGGCGGGATCGAGCCGGTAGTCGTCCAGCGAGCGCCGGTACGACGACGCCAGCCTGGCCGTATCGGCCCCTGGATTGACGATACGGCCGGCGATCAGGTCGCGTACGCGGTCGATATGGCTGGTCTGGCGGACGTAGGGCATGGCGCTCTCCGGTGTCTCGGTATTTTTTATGGCATGCCCGTTTGTAGCATGAAGGCCGGGATGGCGCATTCTGCGCTGCAGCATGGCGCGTGCGTGAGACGTTCGTCTCAGCGCCTGGCGCTGCACAGTAGGATGCTTTACAACAATAAAAAAGAGCATCTCTGATAACATCCGTTCAAATCTGAGGTCAGCTATCGCAAGGGATACCTATGGCAACGCAAGCGATGTTCCCCGTGCGCAGCTCACTCGTCCTGGCCCTGCTGGGCTGGAGCGCCGCCTGCGGCGCCGCCGGCCAGCTCGATCCCGATGGCCAGAGCAGCATGGAAAAAGAAGTCGCCAGGCGCGCCGCCGTCGAACCGGCCATGGCCGCCGGCTGGCAAATGACGCGTTCCGTGGAAGCGGGCGTGCAGGTGGCCGGCGAGAGCAATCTGTTCTGGAAGCTGTCGAATACGCCGGCGCGCAATCCCGGCTTCGATTTCAATCCCTACTGGTACGAGTTCTATGTCAAGCCGGCGCTCGGCTTCAAGCGCAACCTGGGCGACGGCAGGCAGCTGTATGCGCGCGTGTCCGCCGTCGGCTCGGGCACCTTGCGTCACGATCCGTTTGGCGCGGGCGACACGGGCCGCATCTCGATCGAGGAATTCGTCGCCGGCATCCGCATGCCGCTCGGCGGCACGCGCGCCATGGTCGATGTGTCGGCCGGCGCGCAGAATTTCACGCTGGGTACCGGCATGCTGATCGCCAATGGCGGCTCGAACGGCTTTGACCGCGGCGCGCTGAAACTGGGGCCGCGCAAGGCCTTCCAGAATTCCGTGGTGGCCAAAATAAGCCAGGACGCGTTCAGCGCCCAGGCGTTTTATCTCGACCCGAATGAAAATCCCGACAACGATAGCGGCACGCGCGTCGTCGGCGTTGACGTCAGCTACGCGCCCGCGAACGACCGCAAGGCCGGCATCGCGTATGGCAAGGTGCCCCGTTCGCATGCGGCGTATCCGCAGGCGGCGCCAGGCGGCATCGGCGCACCGCTGGCCGTGCCTGACGGCCGCAAGGACTTGCAGTTCGTGTATGGCTACGCGCGCGTTCCCGTGCTGCCCACCGTGCTGTCGAAAGGCTGGTTCGGCGTCGACGCCGCGCGCGAGTGGAATACGCGCGAGCCGATGCGGGCCTGGGGCTGGCGCACGGAAGGGGGCTTTTCGCTGCCCGACGTGGCGTGGACGCCGAAGTTCACGCTTGGCTACCAGAGCTTTTCCGGCGACGATCCGAGCACGGCGCGCAATGAGCGCTTCGATCCGCTGTTCTTCGAAGGCACGCCGGGCGCCTGGGCGTCGGGCAGCAAGGCGACCTGGGTCTTCGTCAATGCCAACGTGAATGCCTTGCAGGCGACCATCGAGCTGCACCCGACGCCGAAGGACACCGTGACCGCCTACCTGGCCCAGGTGCGGGCCAACCAGATGGGCAGCCCGCTGCAGTTCGGCCAGGCCACGCGCCTCGACGTGCCGGGCGGCGCGCCCGTGGTGATCGCCGGCGTGCTGCGCCCGATGCTGGCGAACGATGTCTTCGTCAAATACGTGCGCGTGGTGAACCCGAATACCTACCTGACCCTGGGCTTCAGCGCCTCGTTCGCGCAGTCGGGCGTGAACCAGCTGGTGAACGGGCAGGCCAGGACCTGGACGGGATGGCTGGCGAACGTGGTATGGGTTTATTAAATATTCTGTCTATCAAGGAGAGCATCGCATGAACGATTTTCCCAGCATGAAACGCCTGGCCCTGGCCGCCGCCTGCCTGGCGCTGTCCGCCGGCGCCCACGCGGCCGAGGCGACGGCGCCGCTGTCGGCCGCCGCCAGCGATCCGGCCGCATTGCAATGGATGGTGGGCGCGCCGCCGCCGGCTGACAAGATCATCCGTTTCGACGATGGCAGCTATTTCAATTTCCCGCAGCTGCGCTGGAGCGTGTCGCACTTCCGCCAACTGATGCCGACGGTGGACGTCTCGCGCGGCTTGAAGGCACCCGTGCCCTTGAAACGCGCGCTGCGCACGGATATCGACAGCCTGCGCTTCACGCCTTTGGGCGCGAAGGACACGATGACCTGGGAGCAGTCGCTGGGCGCCAACTACACGGACGGCATCGTGGTGCTGCACCGGGGCCGCATCGTGTATGAACGTTACCTCGGCGTGCTCAAGGAAAGCGGCCAGCACGGCGCCATGTCCGTGACGAAGTCCGTCATGGGCACCCTGGGCGCGGCGCTGGTGGCCGAAGGCAAGCTCGATCCGGACAAAAAAGTGGCCGACTACGTGCCGGAACTGGCCAAGTCCGCGTTTGGCGACGCCACCGTGCGCCAGGTGCTCGACATGACCACGGGCCTGAAATTCAGCGAAGATTATGCGGACCCGAAAGCGGAAGTGTGGCAGCACGCGGCGGCCGGCAGCCCGCTGCCCAAACCGAAGGATTACACGGGGCCGCGCAGCTATTTCGAGTACCTGCAAACGGTGCAGCACGAGGGCCGGCATGGCGAGGCGTTCGGCTACCGCACGGTCAATTCCGACGTGCTGGGCTGGATCATCGCCCGTGTCACGGGGCAGAACGTCAACGACTACCTGTCCGAGCATGTCTGGCAGAAGCTGGGCGCCGAGCAGGATGCCTACATGACGGTCGACTCGACGGGCACGCCGTTTGCCGGCGGCGGCTTGAATGCGGGCTTGCGCGACCTGGCCCGCTTCGGCGAAATGCTGCGCAACGATGGCCGCTACAACGGCCAGCAGATTCTGCCGAAGGCGGCCGTCGACGATATCCGCCGCGGCGGCGACAAGCAGCTGTTCGCCAAGGGCGGCTACGATTTGCTCAAGGGCTGGAGCTACCGCGACATGTGGTGGGTCACGCATAACGACCATGGCGCCTACATGGCGCGCGGCGTGTACGGCCAGCGCATCTACGTCGACCCGAAGGCGGAAATGGTGATCGTGCGTTTCGCCTCGACGCCGACGGCGGCCAATGCGGCGAACGACCCGACCACCACGCCGGCCTTCGAAGCGCTGGGCAAGCTGCTGCTGGCCAAGCCGAAGTAGGTTGCCAGCAGTGCGGCTGAACGGGCACAACTGCAATATACTATCCTTTCGTCATCATTTGTTGCTTGAGTGATAATTCATGCAACGCACGCGAAGGGAACGCACCGTGGAAACCAGCCAGACGGAACAACCGCGCCCCCCGCTGTGGCGGCGCCTGCTGTGGCCGGTCGCCCAGCTGGGCTCGGCCTTCAAGCTGACGGGCACGCATCTGCTGCATCACGTGATCGGCGCCAGTCTGATCGCCGCGCTGATGCTGGCGCTGGAAGGTTTTCACGTGCTCGAATGGCTCGATGCGGCCATGCTGCGCGCCAGCGCGGAACAGGGGCAGCTGCTGAACCGCGGCCAGGACCCGGGCGCCGCCTACCGGCCCGGTATCATCGAAATCGACCAGCCCGCGTTCGAACAGGTATTCGACGAGCGCGAACCGCTGGAACGTACGCGCCTGGAACAAGTGATCGCCAGCGCCGCCGCGCGCGGCAGCAAGGTGCTGGCCATCGACCTGGATCTGGCGCCGGCCGTGTATGAACAGCACAAGGCGGGCGAACGGCCGCTCGACCGCCTGCTCGACCGGCTGGCCGCCGACGGCCGGCAACTGGTGCTGATCCTGCCCGAGCAATCGGACCGGAACGCGAACCTGGCATGGATACGCGCGCGCTGCGCGGCCGGCATCCACTTTGCCAGCCCGCAGATCCGCGAGCGCATGGGCGCCGTTACGCGCATCGAGCTGAAAAGTCCCGTGCTGGCGGCCGTGGCCTTCGAGCTGGCGCATGGTGCCGACGAGCAGGAGCAAAAGCAGCCCATGCCGGCCATCCTGTCCGAGCAAAAGGAAGTGGTGGCGCTGGCCGGCCGCGTGTGCCAGCTGGCGCGGCGCACGGGCAGCGAAAAGGAACTGGCGCGCTGGGCGTTCGAACCCGTCATCCACGGCGACGCCAGGGCGGCGGCCGAACAGAACGCCGTCACCGCGCCGTTTCACCCGGCCGCCGTTGCGCCGGCATTCCTGAATCCCACGCGCACGCGCGTCAAACTGATCGATGGACTGGCCGGCGTGGATGCCGGGGCGCCGCGCAAGCACGTCGTGTACATCGGCAGCACGTATGACGTGCGCGACCGCTATACGACGGCCGAAGGCGAGCAGGCGGGCCTGCACCTGCACGCGGCCGCCCATACGTCGCTGGGCATCGGCACGGCCGACGTCAATAAATATGCGGTGTTCGCGGCCGACATCGTCATCGGCGTGCTGCTGGGCTGCCTGTTCGGCGGCCTGTGGACCCTGTACGGCCGCGCCGAACTGGCCATCGACAAGCGCATGGAAGACCACGATTTCAGCCGCCTGCACCGCATGGGCACCGTGGCGGAATTCTATGGCATCCGCCTGATGCTGGCGCTGGTGTGGGCCTCGCCCTTCGTCATCGGCGCGCTGGCCATCTACCTGTCGCGCGGCTTGCTCGAGCAGGGCTGGTGGGTCAACCCCGGCCCCCTGATCGCCGGCATGTTCCTGCACGCGATGTCGCTGCGCGACGAAGCCCACCACCCGCACGAGGAAGTGCCGGGCCTGTCCGTGTGGGCCCAGCTGCGCCGCACGCATCCCGGCATCGTGCTGGTGCAGGCGCCGCTGGCGGTGGTGCTGTTGCTCGTTGCCCTGATCTAGCGCAAACCGTGGCGCTGCGGCGGCGCTAAACTGGGCGCCTTTTTCATATCGCAGGAGGATGCCATGCTGACGGGAGGATGTTTATGCGGCGAGGTCCGCTATGACGCCGGCGCGGACAGCTTTCATCAAAGCGCCTGCCACTGTTCCGTGTGCCGCCGCGCGTCGGGCGCGCCGTTTGTCGCCTGGTTCAGCGTGCCACGGGCGAATTTCCGCTGGCTGCAGGGGCAAGCCATGTCGTATGCGTCCAGCGTCCATGGCACGCGCAGCTTTTGTCCCCGCTGCGGCACGCAGCTGACCTTTGAAGACAGTGCCTATCCCGATGAAGTCGACGTGACCACGTGCAGCCTGGACAATCCTGAACAGCTGCCGCCGCACAGCCATATCTATACGGGCACGCAACTGGAGTGGGTGAAGCTCAATGATGGCTTGCCGCGCTATCGCGGCTCGCGCAGCGAAGAGGAGCCGCCTGGAGGGAAGGCGAGTAGGTCGGATTAGCCCAGCGGGCGTAATCCGACGTGCTGCTGGCGCCGATTTAAACGGTGATGGCGCACAGGCCTGCCAGCGCGTCTTCCACGACGAATTCGGGTATCCGGTGACCAACGCATTGTCGGATTATGCTGCGTTAATCGGACCTACGGTTCTGTAAATCCCTGGAAATGGCAGGGCCGGGCCGGAAGGTGAAATTATCTTTTAGTAAATTTTAAAAACACTGTTGTTTTTATTTATTTACTAATTTAAAATGATTTTTTGATAATTTCATGTGAGGCATCATCTGCGCCGCAGGTGCTCACTTCCCTTTCCGCGAAAGCCGACAAATGAACCTGATACGAAAACAGCTGTGTTTTTTGACCGCGATGCTGGCCGCTGCATCGATGCACGCGGCGCATGCCCAGGCAACGATGCAACCTTTGCAAACCAGCAATTTTTTGATGACGGAGTATCCTGAGTACAATGGCAATATGCAGGCACAGAAGGTGGCCCTGTTGTCCGATGCCGGTGGCGTGACGAAACTGGGCATGACGAGCCTGGCCAGCAGCCTCAGCATGGATACGCAGGGAAGCAGCATGTCGAATGGCGATCTGTACACGGGCGTGTTCGATATCAGCGTGCGTAACGGGTATCGCGTGACGGGCTTTTCCTTTGCCGCCACGCTGGTAGGCGTGCTGCAGGTCGCCGAGGCGCCCCCTGGCGCCAGCATGGTTCAGCCTGGCAACGCGCGCAACAGTGGATCGATGGAAGCCAGCGCTTTGACCGGGCCGCATGGGCAGCGCATCGCGGGCGAGTCATTCCGTCAAGAAAGCCTGGACGGCACGCAGAACATATTGCTGCAAGGAATGGGCTTGTCGTTGACGGACCCGTTCACGATGTTTATCAGCGGCATGAGCTATGTCGATGCACAGCTGGGTCAATATCGCATGAACGGCCCCGACTACAGCTATGACGCGAGCCTTCCTGCCTATGCGAGTTATCGCTTCGTCAATCCGACCCTGACCATTTTCACGTCGCCCGTACCGGAACCCGGCACCTACGCGATGCTGCTGGCCGGCCTGGCCCTGTGCGGCGCAGCCGGCTTGCGCCGTCGCCGTGGGGCGCGCAGCAGCGCGCCAGCCTGATTCAGCTGATCAGCTTCAAGCCCGGCGGCAGCGCTTCGCCCAGCATGCGCTTGGTAGCCGCTTCGTCCAGCTGCGTCACTTCGCTGACCATCGCCTGCCACAGGGGCGGCGCGCCGACGGCTTTCAGGCGGGCGAGGATGGTGGCGCGCAGTTCGTCGGCGATGTCGCGCGAGCGGTCGCCCGTCATGCGCGCCAGGTGGGCGGCGGCAAACGCCGCCGGCTCCACCTTTTTCCAGTCCAGCGCCAGCAGCACGTGCAGCCATTCGGCCACGCTGGCGCTGTCGACCACTTCGTGCGCGCTGCCGTGGAAGGGCTGGCGCGCGCCGACCCTGGCCAGCGCCCACAGCGTGTTCGTGTCCGCCGCTTCCTCCTTCTTGCCGGCCTTTTGCAGGCGTTTCAGCAGCCAGGCGCCTACTTCCGCCTTGTAGGCGCCGGGGATGCGCTCGAGCGACGCGCCCAGGCGCAGCATGTCGTCGTCGCTGCCGTTCACCAGGGTGACGGGGCGGCTGCCGCGCTGGGCCGCATCGGCTTGCAGGTTGAAGGCGAAATCGTCGAGCAGGCGCAACTGCTGCTCCGAACTCAAGCCGCCGGCGACCCTGCGCCACAGGGTCCACCATTCGGCGCACACCTGATTGTCCTTGTGATGCTGGACGCCCGCGTCGAACAGCGCCCACAGCTGTTCCATGCGCCACGGATCGAGCGCGTCGCCATAGCCGGGCCGCAGACAGTAGCCGGCCAGGTTCAGCCACACCCGCTCATGTTCGGCGGAGCGGCGCCGGCCACGCGCGCGCAGCATGAGGGCGTCGAACAGCTGGCGCAGCAAGGGCGTCTCCCAGCTCTCGCGCCCGCCCAGTCCCCGTTCCAGGTGCTGGCGCAGCTGGCGCACTTCCTTGGTTTCGACCTTTTGCGCCTTGCCGCCGAAGATGCGCTCGATCTTCTCGATGGCTTCCTTCACGCGCGGCGGCACGCTGGATGTCTCGGCCTGCGTTTCCTCTTCACCGCGCAGCTGGAATTCCAGCAGCCAGCGCTGGCCCGCATCGGCTTCGGCCACGCAGTGCACTTCCAGAGTGCCCACTTCCGTCATCACGGTGGCCAGCTGCACGGCGATTTCGCGCTTGTCGTTGCCTGCGTCGTTGGCATGCAGCACGCTGGCCAGCGGCGGCAGGCGCAGGTACTCGCCGGCGCTCAAATCGACGATGTCGCCCAGCCTGGGCGGTGTGCCCGTTTCCGCGATCGATGACGCCAGGTGGAAGCGCACGGGCCGGCCCAGGCGCAGGGCGAACAGGCGCTCCGTCAGGCGGATTTCCTCGCCGCTGGCGCTGCCGCGGGGCAGGATGCAGACGGCGCGGTGATCCTTGCCCGGCTCGCCCAGCACGAGGAAATAGCTGCGCGGCGAGCCGCCGCCGATGCGCGGCGCCTGGCCGCGTCGCGCCAGCGCGTAGGCGACGGCGCCGCGGGCCACGGCCACGTCGGGGTTATCGTTATACAGGATGGTGAGGGGCTGGCCCCGCCAGTGGGCCAGCGTCTCGGCCAGGCGGCGCGCCAGCGCGTCGGCGCGGAATACGCCGCCATTCAGCAGCAGGGTGTCGGGCAGTGCGCCCTGATGTTGTTGTAAAAAGCTGGCCAGGTGGCGCGTGATGGCCGCGTCCTGCGCATACGGCAGGCCGAATGCGACGATGCCGGCACGGCCTTTTTTTGCCGTGTCGTCCAGTTCCACCTTCGGGAAGAAGCCGTCGACCACCATGGCCGCCACTTCCTCGCGCGTGACGTCGGCGGAACGGCTGCCGCCGATCAAACGCGATCCCGCGCCCAGTAAAGTCACGGTGACGCTCTCGGGCGCGTCGCTGGAGAGCAGCAGTTCCTTGGCGGCGCGGCAGCGCTCCATCAGTTGCGACAAGCGCGCGGCGGACAGCTTCATGCCGCCTTCGACGCCTGCCGCCATGCGCGTTTCCACCAGGTGGGCCAGCGCCAGGTCCATATTGTCGCCGCCGAGGATCAGGTGGTTGCCCACGCTGCTGCGCGTGAGCTGCGGTTCGCCGTCGTCATCGAAGGCCACGTCGATCAGGCTGAAATCGGTGGTGCCGCCGCCCACGTCGCACACCAGAATGCGGCGCGTATTGGACAAGTCTGCGCGCAGGGTGGCGCGCCGGCGCTGCAGGTAGTCATAAAAGGCGGCCTGCGGCTCTTCCACCAGGCGCAAGGTGGGCAAGCCCGCCAGGCGCGCCGCTTCCAAAGTGAGTGCGCGCGCACCCTCGTCGAACGAGGCGGGAATGGTCAGCACCAGTTCCTGCTCTTCGAGGGGAGCTTGCGGGAAGCGGTGATTCCACGCGGCGCGCACGTAGGCGAGGTAGCTGGCGCTGGCCACCACGGGCGACACCTTGGCCACGTCGGCATCGGCGCCCCATGGCAAAATCGGCGCCTGGCGGTCCACGTTCGCATGCGACAGCCAGCTCTTCGCGCTGGTGACCAGCCGGCCCGGCACTTGGGCGCCGAGCTGGCGCGCCAAGGCGCCCAGCACGGCATGCTCAACGTCCTGCTGCGGCCACGGCAGCTGCAAATCGCCCGCCGCCAGTTCGCCGGCGGCGGGGTGGTAGCGCAAGGAGGGCAGCAGGGGGCGTGCGCCCACTTCGCCGGGCGCGACCAGCTGCTCGATGGCGAACAGGTTTATTCCTGCCTGCGCATCGCCAGCCGCCGCATACGCCACCACCGTGTTGGTGGTGCCCAGGTCGATGCCGACCAGGAAGGCCGGCTTGCCCGCAGTGCTGCCCATGGCGCTTATTGCGGCGTGCCGCGCACGTCGAATTCCACCTTCCAGCGCTCGGCGCCGTCAGGGGAAACGGCCAGCAGCTCCAGCGTGCCCGCTTCCGTGACGCGCGCGTGCAGTTTGACTTGCACCACGTCGCCGGCCTGACGGCCTTCGGCGGACAGGGTCGCCTGGATTTCGCTCAGCTCCTGCAATTCATCGGGACCCCAGAAGTCGAGCAAATCGCCGATCTGGTCGTTGCGGCGCGTGGACGAGGCGAAGAAGCGGAAGTGCACGGGTTCGCCCACGACGAGGCCGAATTGCTGGCCCGGCAGTTCCAGCTCGCTGCCTTCTTCCATGCCGAACGGCGCCACGCACAGGGCCTGGATCGGCGGTTCCATGCCGGGGATGGCGGGCATGGCCGATTCGATGGCGACATAAAAGGCGCTGGCCGTGCCGCCGCGGATGCGCACGCCATGGCCGCGCCGCACGTAGCTGTAGTAGGCCGCGCCACGGGCGACGGCCAGGTCCAGGTCGGCCCCGGCCAGCATGCGCGCCGGTTCCGCGCCTTCCATGTACAGCCAGTCGTTGACGGTCGCCATGATGCGCTGCACCAGCAAGTCGGACTTGAAGACGCCGCCGTTGAACAGCACGGCCGTCGGATGCAAAAAGCTGGCGCCTTCCGCCTGGCGGCCCGAGAAGCCTTCCAGTTCGGCCGTTGCTGCCACCTGGCGGCCCAGGAAGGCCGCCAGGTGGCGCGTGATGGCCGCGTCCTGCGCATACGGCAAGCCCAGTTGCGTCAGGCCGGCGCGCGTGCGCACGGCAGGCCGGCTCGATGCTTCCACCTGTGGGAAGAAGCCGTCGAGAATGAAGGTGGACACTTCCGCGCGCGTCAGTTCCGTGCGGATGGAGCCGCCGATCAGTTTCGAACCGCGGCTCGGCACGACGATCGGTGCCACATCGAGGCCGCTGTCGGCCAGCAGGCTTTCCTTGGCGCTGCGGCAGCCGTAGGTCAGCGCGCGCATTTGCCAGGCATCGAGTTGGGTGCCGTTGGCGGCGAGCTTGCGCGCCACCAGATGGGCCAGGGCCAGGTCCATATTGTCGCCGCCCAGCAGGATGTGTTCGCCGACGGCCACGCGGTGCGGTTCCAGCACGCCGTCGCGTTCGAGCACGGCGATCAGCGAAAAGTCGCTGGTGCCGCCGCCCACGTCGACGACGAGGATGATGTCGCCCGGCTTGACTTCCTTGCGCCAGCGGCCTTCGCTGGTCTGTATCCAGCTGTACAGGGCCGCCTGCGGTTCTTCCAGCAGGGTCAATGAGGTGTAGCCGGCCGCCTGCGCCGCTTCCATCGTCAGCTCGCGCGCGGCAGGGTCGAACGAGGCGGGTATCGTCACCGTGATTTCCTGCTCGGCGAACGGCGCTTGCGGGTGGGCGTTGTCCCAGGCCTGGCGCAAATGCGTCAGGTAGCGCGTGGCGGCCGTGATCGGCGAGATGCGCGCCACTTCGGCCGGTGCGTCGTTCGGCAGGATCGCTGCTCGGCGGTCCACGCCCGGGTGGCACAGCCAGCTTTTCGCGCTCGACACCAGACGGATCGGCGTGGTGGCGCCGCGGCTGCGGGCCATTTCGCCCACGACGAACGGCGCTTCGGCTTCCTCGGTGACCCAGGGCAGGGCCAGGTCGCCCGCCGCCACTTCGTCGGCGTGCGGCAGGTAGACGAACGAGGGCAGCAGCGACAATTCTTCGACGGTGCCGGGCGCCGACAGTTGCGGCACTTTCAGCACGCCGTGGCTGGACTTTTCGCCGTCGCTCTCGACCAGGTTCACATACGACAGGGCGCTGTGGGTGGTGCCCAGGTCGATGCCGATGGCGTAGCGCGGGGTGTTGTTCGTTGCGTCGTTCACAGTTCCACCTCGGCCGGTGCCAGGATGGCGGCGTCGTGCTGCTCGCTCAGTTTCGGCAGGCGCACGCTGGAGGCGCGCCAGCCGCGGTGGCTCAGGGTGCCCGTGAATGGCGCGGAACCGACGACGTTGCCCGTCAGGCGCACGCTGGCCGAGTCAAAGCCTTCCTGCAGCACGATGCGGCTGCCCTCGGCTTCCTGGCGCACGGCGTCGATGGTGAAATATTCGCGCATGACCTTGGCGCAGCCTTCATGCACGACGCGGGCGGCCGCGCCGATGTCGGCATCGGCATGGCTGCCCAGGTTTTCCTGGGTAAAGTCGATCAAGCGCGCTTCGCGTTGCAGCAGGGCCAGCAATTGCAGGGCCGCGTCCGGCGTCGCTTCTTTCAAAATGACGGGGGCGGCTGCCGGCGTCGGCACGGGTGCCGGAGTAGGGGCCACGGGCGCTACCGGCGCGGCCTCGGGCAGGGACAGCTTTTCCACGCGGGCCGCATAGGCGGCGTCCGACAGGGTGCTGAAGAAGGCGCCGAAGGCCAGCGGGACTCTGCGCCAGAACGATGGGTGGGACGATGAAGCGCTCATAGGGAACTCGTTTCTCTGATCTGTAGGGAGGCGTCGGCGGCGCGCCGGGTGGCGGGGCCGCTTCGCAGGTAGTGCATGTGCCGGGCCAATAGGGCCGGCTGCGTTTGCCCGCATGATACCAGCTACCGGGCCGGCGCCAAAGTCGCCGGCCCCCGCGCAGCGAGCCTGACGCGTGGATTTTCTTTGTTCCTGCGCAAAGAAACGCTGAATGTTGCGCCGCTTCGACTAAAATCGCGCATTATCTTTTCGCATTGCCTTTATGCCATGACTACCGACTTCTCCCCTTATCTAGGCAGCAGCCTGTATATCGACAGCGATCATCCGGCCGTGCGCGCCAAGGCGGCCGAACTGGCGGCAGGCGCCGTGGGCGACGCCGCCATCGCGGCCCGCTGCTTTGCCTTCGTGCGCGACGAAGTCGCCCACAGCTGGGATTACCAGCGCAATCCCGTCACCTGCCGCGCGTCCGACGTCTTGCAACACGGCACGGGATACTGTTATGCAAAGAGCCATCTGCTGGCCGCGCTGCTGCGCGCCAACGGCATCCCCGCCGGCCTGTGCTACCAGCGCCTGGCCGTGGGTGACGCGGGGCCGCCGTTTTGCCTGCATGGCTTGAATGCCGTATATCTGCAGGACTTCGGCTGGTACCGCATCGATGCGCGCGGCAACAAGCCCGGTGTCGCCGCCTCCTTCACGCCGCCGCAGGAACAGCTGGCCTTTCCCGTGCTGGCGCCGGAAGAGCGCGATTTGCCGGAAATCTGGCCGGCACCGCTGCCCCAGGTGATCGCATCGCTGACCGGCCACGCGACCGTGCAGGATGTGGCCGCGCACTTGCCCGATATCGAATTGCTGCCGCAGCAGAAATAATCTCAAGAAAGAAACCATGAAAAAAGTCTATATGGGCCTGCTGGGCCTGATGTTGCTGGCCGGTTGCGGCGGCAAGGGCGAGAGCGGTGGGCAATCGAGCGCCGCGCGTCTCGACGGCAAGGAAAAAGGCAGCGAGTTTCTTGCCTATGAACATAATGTCAGCGTCGATACGAGCGAGGCGCAAGTGCGGCCCCTGTATGAAAAAGTGGTCGCCGCCTGCAAGGCCGATACGGAAAACGGTTGTCTGCTGCTCGATTCCAGCATCGACGGCGGCCGTTACGTGCACGCACGCATCAGCATGCGCGCCAAGCCGGCCGGCATCAAAAAGCTCGTCGCGCTGGTCGCGGCCGAAGGCGACGTCACCAGCCAGGGCACCAAGGTGGAAGACCTGGGCCGTCCTGTGCTCGACAGCAAGAAGCGCCTGGAGATGCTGAAACAGTACCAGGCGCAGTTGCAAGACCTGGAAAAGCGCTCGGGGGCGAATGTCGATGCGCTGATCAAGGTGACGAAGGAACTGGCCACCGTGCAGGTGGAGCTGGAGCAGGCGACGGCGGCCAATGCGCTATTGATGCAGCGCATCGACACGGACTTGCTGAACGTGATGATCAGCGCCGAAGGCAAGCAATCGTTCTGGCGGCCCGTCAAGCGCGCGCTGGGCAATTTCACGGAAAACCTGTCGGAAGGCGTGGCCAACGCCATCACGGCCATGGCCTACATCCTGCCGTGGCTGGTGGCTTTCGTGCTGCTGTTCCCGCTGGGCCGCAAGGGCTGGCGCCGCCTGCGAGGCTTGCCGCGCAAGGATTAAAGCCTCCGGCGCACTGTTTTACGGCAATTTGAAACCTGACTGCACAGTCCTTGTGCAGTCAGGTTTTTTTTCGTGCGGCGAGAGCCGCGTGCACCATGGCGGACACCTGCTGGCGCTGGCATGCATTCTGCTTTAACAACAACGCAGACCCAGCTCGATCCCCACGAACCCATCACAGGAGTCCCCATGTCACGACGCATCATCCTGAAAGCGGCCGCCGCCGGCGCATTCGCCCTGGCCACGTCCACTTATATGCAGGCAGCCC
>Ga0182008_10001830_pt1 | contig 13878 bp, 9 predicted proteins | sample Sormic07211129_1_FD_120482 | JGI IMG/M metagenome (GOLD analysis project Ga0182008, IMG submission 120482) | Rhizosphere microbial communities from Sorghum bicolor, Mead, Nebraska, USA - 072115-129_1 metaG | ecosystem: Host-associated > Plants > Roots > Rhizosphere | place: USA: Nebraska...
AAATTTTTGGAAAACTCCGGTCAGGAGGTTAAAGATGCTTTGCTGGCCATTCAAAAAGAAAATCCAAAAGGTGTCGTTTTGGATTTAAGGAACAATGGCGGTGGTATTTTGCAGGAAGCAGTTAAGATTGTAAATCTTTTTGTAGATAAAGATCAGCTTATTGTAACTCAAAAAGGCAAAAATGCAGAGAAAACCATTGCCTATAGAACACTTTTAACCCCAGTTTCTACTTCGGTACCCTTGGTGGTGCTCGTAAATGGTAATTCGGCCTCGGCTTCAGAAATCGTGGCCGGGTCTCTGCAGGATTTAGATCGCGCCATTGTGATCGGTCAACGAAGCTACGGTAAAGGCTTGGTTCAGCAAACCTTCAATCTGCCTTATAACAGCCTGGTTAAAGTTACGGTGGCAAAATATTATACGCCCTCTGGCAGGTGCATTCAAAAACTGGATTATGCACATAAAAATGCCGACGGTGTAGCCGAGCGTTTTGCCGATTCTACCATGGTGATGTATCCAACCAAAGCAGGCCGCAATGTATATAGCGGCAACGGTGTTTACCCTGATATTGTGGTTGATGCAGCTAAGTTGAGCCCGATAACCATTTCGATGATCAACAAGAGCCTTTTCTTTAATTATGCCAATCAGTACAGAAAAGAAAAAGCAACATTGGCTTCGGCCAAAACCTTTCAGTTATCTGATGCAGATTATGCCGCCTTTTCCAGCAGCCTAGCCGATAAAGACTTATCCTACCAAAGCCGTACCGAAAGGTTACTTTCTGATCTGCGTGCAGAGGCTGACAAGGAAAATAAATCAGCAGAAGTAAAAACCGATCTCGAAAACCTGAAATACAAATTAACATCCTCTAAAAAAACCGACCTGGTTAGCCATAAAGCAGAAATAAAAAGAGTTTTAGAAACACAGATTGTGAGCCGCTATTTTTACGAAAAAGGTAGGATTGAGCAGAGCTTTCAATACGATAAAGAACTGGCTGCTGCGAAAAATCTTTTTGCCAACCAATCGCAAATGCTGGCCATTTTAAAAGGTGATGGGAATTACAAGGTGATTGGAAAACCAACCAAAGCCACTGCATCAATAGATTAAACCTAACAACTTACACCCACCTTCATGAAAAAAATCACTTTATTAGGCTTTGTGCTCGTTATTGCTTTACAATTAAAAGCCCAGGATTATACACCCGCCGCTGCTAATTTAAAACAAAGAGCATGGTTTAGTGATGCCCGTTTTGGCTTGTTTATCCACTGGGGACCTTTTAGTATACCAGGAAGCGGCGAATGGGTAATGAACGATAGAAAGCTTACTGTTCATAATTATACCAATCTAAAAGATTTTTTTAATCCTGTTGAGTTTAATGCCGGGCAATGGGTAAGCATGGCAAAAAATGCTGGCATGAAATATATTACGCTAATTACCAGACACCATGATGGCTTTAGCATGTGGGATACGAAATATTCTGATTTCAACATCATGAATACGCCTTATAAAAAAGATATTGTAAAAATGATGGCTGATGAATGCCATAAGCAAGGTATACAGTTATACTTATATTACTCGTTGCTGGATTGGCGCCGGGAAGATTATCCGCATGAAACTGGTCGTACGGGGCAGCATTCAGGCAGGACTGGCAAAGGCGATTATGCCAGTTATTTGCAGTTTATGAAAAACCAATTAACCGAGCTGTTAACCAATTATGGCGAAATAGGTGGAATCTGGTTTGATGGGCATTGGGATCAAACCGAACCGGAAGGATCAAAAGACAGAACCTCGCGGATAGATTGGAAATACAATGAGATTTATGGTTTAATCCACAAACTTCAGCCGCAATGTATGATTGGTAATAACCACCACTTAACACCATTTGCGGGTGAAGATTTTCAGATGTTTGAACGCGATCTTCCCGGAGAAAATAAATCAGGTTTAAGTTTTCAGAAAGCATCAGACAAGCTGCCCTTGGAAACCTGCGAAACCATTTCAAATTCGTGGGGGTATAATCTGAGTGATACCTATTACAAGTCGGATAAAGAACTGGTGCATATGCTTGTTAAAGCAGCAAGCTTAGGTTCCAATCTTTTACTGAACATTGGTCCGATGCCAAGTGGAAAAATCCAGCCGGAATTTCAGGATCGTTTGGCGGGTTTAGGAGCCTGGCTTAAAATTTATGGCGAAAGCATTTATGGTACGAAGGCAGGCTTTATTAAACCGCAAGCCTGGGGAAGCATTACGCAAAACGGCAATAAAATTTATATTCATATTGTTGACGGGAAAACGGCAGCTCTGGAGTTGGAAAACGTTCCGGTAAAGAAAATTAAGAAAGCATATTTACTAAAAGATAAAAGCCCGGTAAGCTTTACTTTCAAAAAATCGAAATTAACCATTAACACTATACCAGATGCTATAGAACCAGATCAGGTGATTGTTCTGGAAATTGGATAAGGATTTTTTAATTCCCGTCATCTCGACTGGAACGCAGTGGAATAGAGAGATATACCTCGATAAATCTCTAAACTACGCTGCACTTCGCTTGAGATGAAGATACTTTTACTTCATCTCAATATAATTCTTTTCTCTTTTTAGAGAAAATAAACGTAAAACGTTTTACTTTTAGCGCTTTAAATCTATCGTAGGAAATGATAAATAGCATGCAATTCAGTAAAACCTTTACCCTTCTATTTTTAACGGCTTCTCTTTTTATCAGTAATACCTTTGCACAGCAAAAGGCAAATTTAACCCAATATGTAGATCCATTAATCGGATCGGCAAAACACGGTCACGTTTTTGTAGGCGCAAATGTTCCCTTTGGCGCGGTGCAACTTGGGCCAAATAATATTTTTGAGGGCTGGGATTGGTGCAGTGGTTACAATTACGCCAGTAATACCATTACCGGTTTTGCACACACCCATTTAAGTGGCACTGGTATTGGCGACTTAGGCGATATTTCCATCATGCCTGCAACCGGTAAATTGCTCCTCGAAAAAGGTAAAAAAGCCGATGACCAGGATGGTTATCTTTCTACATTTTCTCATCAAAATGAAACTGCAAAAGCTGGTTATTACAGTGTATGGTTAGATAAATATAGCATTAAAGCCGAGTTAACGGCTACAGAAAGGGTAGGTTTTCATCAATATACTTTTAAAAAAGGTGCTGAAAATCCACATCTTATTATCGATTTGATTGAAGGCATTGGTTGGGATGCACCAGTAGCTGCTTCCATTAAGCAGTTAGATGCCACCACCCTGGTAGGGCATCGAAATTCGACAGGCTGGGCCAACGATCAACGGTTATATTTTGTAATTAAACTTTCGCAACCGATTAAGAGTATTGCACTCTATGATAGTACAGTTGTTAAGAGCGGTACAACATTAGCTGGTAAAAAACTTAAAGCGGCGGTTAGCTTTAATGCCATTAATAATGATAAACTGCAGATTAAAGTAGCTTTATCTCCCGTAAGTATCGAAAATGCCATTTTAAACCTCAAAACCGAATTACCGGGCTGGGATTTTGTATCGATCACTAGAAGTGCCGATGCCAAATGGGAGAAAGAACTAGCAAAGGTTAAAGTTGAAGCTTCATCCGTTACCAAAAAGGTTTTTTACACGGCTTTATACCACACCATGATTGCACCCTCTTTATTTAATGATGTAAATAAGGATTATTTGGGAACTGATAAAAAGGTCTATAGAAAAGCTAACTTCAATAATTTAACTACTTTTTCACTTTGGGATACGTATCGTGCAGCAAACCCGTTGTTCACCATTCTTCACCCGGATAAAGTAAGCGATGTGGTGAACACCATGTTAGCTATTTACAAACAGCAAGGTAAATTGCCAGTATGGCATTTAATGGGTAACGAAACCAATACCATGGTGGGATATCATGCTGTTCCGGTTATTGTAGATGCCTATTTAAAAGGATTTCGTGGTTTCGATGTAAACCTGGCATACGCAGCGATTAAACAATCCGCTATGCAGAAAACAGACGGTATTGATTACATCCAGCAATTAAAATACATTCCTGCCGATCAGGTTAATGAATCAGTAGGCAAAGCTTTGGAGTATGCCATCGACGATTATTGTATCGCGCAAATGGCCAGGGCGCTGAACAAAACAGCCGATTATGATTACTTTAGCAAAAGATCCAAAAGCTATAGTTTGTACTTCGATGCGAATGTTCAGTTTATGCGTGGTAAACTGGCCAATGGAAACTGGAGAAGTCCTTTCGATCCGTTTTCGTCTAAACACCGTGAAGATGACTACGTGGAAGGGAATGCCTGGCAGTATACATGGTTGGTACCTCATGATGTTGAAGGCTTAATTAAACTTTTCGGCGGCGATAAACCTTTCACCAATAAGCTGGATTCGCTATTTACCCTGCCCTTAGATTTGGGAACCAACGGTTCACCAGATATTAGTGGTTTAATTGGTAATTATGCACAGGGAAATGAGCCCAACCACCACATTACTTATTTATATACCTATGCAGGTCAGCCCTGGAAAACTGCCGATCTGATTCGTAAAATCGACAAAGATTTTTATTCATCTAAGCCAGATGGTTTGTGTGGCAATGAGGATGTGGGACAAATGAGTGCCTGGTATATTTTTACCGCAATGGGTTTTTATCCGGTAAATCCGGCAAATGGCGCTTATGTTTTCGGCACGCCTTTAATTAACAGCGCTACCATTTCACTGGCAGGGAACAAGAAATTTAATATTAAGACTGTAAATAATAGTGCGCAAAATAAATACATCCAGAAAATTGTGTTGAATGGCAAACCATACACCAAATCGTATATTTTACATAAAACCATCGTTGCTGGTGGAAATATGCAGATTTATATGGGCGATAAACCATCTGCAAGCTGGGGTATAAAACCTGAAGACAGGCCGGTATCCGGCAAATAATTCTAATAAAGAGTGAAATTACATATGTGTATAGTTTATTCAGGTTCTGTCACGTCGAGCCTGTTGAAACGGCCTGTACATGGTGTTATGGAAAGTCATTCGGCAAGATCAGGATGATAATTTTATTTCTATGATATATCTTCGCTAAAAATTAAACCATAAAACAATTACCAACCAAAAGATCTTAAATAAATGAGGAAACTATTGCTATTTCTTTTATGCTGTTCAGCCTTCTTTGTACATGCACAGCAACGATACGAATTAAACTCGGGCTGGGTTTGTACCAATATCAAAAGTACATCAGCTAACGGTCCTGAAATTTCTAAAACCGGTTTTTCGCTGAGCAACTGGCTGCCTGCAACAGTGCCTGGAACGGTTTTAACTACTTTATTAAACAATAAAAAAGTTCCCGATCCATTTTATGGGATGAATAATGAAAAAATTCCGGATGTATATAAAACGGGGAATGATTATTATACCTATTGGTTCGTAAAAGATTTTGAAGAGCGTGCCACGGGTAACGAACAGGTTTGGCTACAGTTTAGGGGGATAAATTATAAAGCAGACATTTATCTAAACGGAAAAAAGGTTAATCCGAAAATGCAGGTGGGCATGCATCTTCGGGCGCAGTATAATATTACGAAATTGTTATCTCCAAATGGGAAAAACAGGCTTGCCGTAATCGTGTATCCGCCAGATTTTCCGGGTAATCCGAATGGTGGCCAGGGTGGCGATGGAACCATTGCCAAGGGTTTAACTACCCAATATACTGCCGGTTGGGACTGGATCCAACCTACGCGCGACCGTAATACGGGTATCTGGGATAAAGTAACCATCGAGAAAACCAAAATTATCAATATTCAAAATCCGCAGGTAATTACTTTGGTGCCGGGCAAACGTTTGCCAGAAGGTAAGCAGAACCCAGCTACAGTTAAAGTTTCGGTAGAAGTGGAAAACCCATCCAATCAGCCTGTTTCGGGTACTTTACAATATCAGCTTGCCGGCAAGTGGATTAAACAATCAGCCACCATTGCAGCAAATAAAACTACTACGGTTAAATTTCCTGATGTACAGCTTGAAAATCCTAAATTGTGGTGGCCAAGTGGATATGGTCCACAGCATTTATATGATATAAAAATCGAATTTGTAGCGGCCAGTCAGGTATTGGATCAGGAGCAGCTTAAAGTGGGTATCCGTCAGATTGACAACATCTGGAATGAGCATACCAGGAGTATGGGCGCTTTTGTAAACGGACAAAAAATTTTTATTAAAGGTGGTAACTGGATTATCAGTGATGCAATGCTCCGTTTTAGCGATGCCCGTTACGATGCTGAAGTGCGTTACCATAAAGATATGAACCTGAACCTGATCAGGATTTGGGGCGGCGCTATTTTAGAGCGACCAGAGTTTTACAATGCCTGCGATAAATATGGTTTGCTGGTTTTTCAGGATTTCTGGTTCAGTGGCGATTGCAACGGCCGTTGGGTAGACCCGATGAAAAAGGAAGACCAATGGACACGCAGAAATTATCCTGATGACCATAACCTCACCTTAACCGCTATTGAAGATCAGATCAAAATGATCCGAAATCATGCCTCGCTTGCTTTTTGGTGCGGTGGGAATGAAATTACCCCACCAGAAGATATTTTAGCGCCTTTAAAGAACGATATCCTGCCACGCTTAGATGGAACCAGGAAGTTTTTCGATTTTTCTAATAGTGATGAAATGTCGTATAATTCCATTGGCGGGAACGGTGATGGTCCATACGGTATACAGGACATTAAAACTTTTTGGGGAACCAGGACATTTCCTTATAACTCTGAAGTGGGATCAGTAGGGGTAGGTGACTATGCTTCTTTGTTGCGTTTTATCCCGAAGGAAAACCTGATAGCCCCGCAATACAAAGCCAAGCCCGATTCGGTATGGGATTATCATAAATACATCTCTTACGAGCAATATCTGAACCCCTATGGTAAACCAAAAAATGCCGAAGATTTTGCAATGAAGGCCCAACTGGCCAATTACGATCAATACAGGGCTTTGATGGAAGGTTTCTCTAACAAAATGTGGGATTGGTATACGGGTTCCATTATCTGGAAAACACAAAACCCCTGGACGGCCATGCGCGGACAGATGTACGATTATTACCTTGATCCTAACGCCTGTTTATATGGTTTAAGGAAAGGAAGCGAGCCTTTGCACGTAATGATGAACCCTTTAGATAGCATGGTTACGATTGTAAATAATGGATTTAGTACCAGAAATAACCTGATGGTGCAGGCAAAAGCCTATGATATGGAGGGTAAGGACTATTTTTATTCTCAGGTATTCAATTCGGTTGGTCCATCGTCAGTGAGAAGACTCTTTCCATTGAACGATTTTTTAACCAAGCTGGATAAAAAAGAAGGGGTCTTTGTTTCGTTAAGGATTTTAGACCAGAAGCAAAATATTTTAAGTGAAAACCTGTATTGGCTGGCTGGAAAAGACGGTGAATATTCGGGTTTAAAAAGCATCAAACAAGCGTCGTTAAAAGTAACAGCAGTTGATCAGAAACACGGTAAGGTGGCAGTTACTTTGAGCAATGCAAATGGAAGCCCCGTAGCATTTTTTAACCGTGTTGCTTTAATAAATGGCGCTACTGGTGAACGCGTGCTTCCTGCTTTTTATGATGATAACTATGTGAGTATTTTACCAGGAGAAAGTAAAACGGTAACTGTAGAATATACAGGAAAACAAAGTAATTTAGCTGTGGAAGTATATGGCTGGAATGTAGAAAAGCAGAAGATAAATATTCAATAGCTTACAAGACCTATCAGGGTTGCGAAACCTGGTAGGTCTTTGCTGCTTCTAATAACAAGCCCTTCATATCTAAACCTGATAAAGTGGAAAGCCCGCAACGAGGAACGAGTGAGGACTTGAAGCGATAGCAGGACTACTCTGGCCATTAAAACAGAACCCCACATTTCCAAAAAAAACAGCGGCTAGTTTTTGGGCCAACACTTTAAGATTGCTTCGTACCTCGCAATGACGATACCAACAAAAAAAGGCGACACTTTACGCATCGCCTTTTTTCTATTTCAAATATTTTACAATCTAGCTTACGCCATGTAACTTTACTTTTAATCCGTTCATATTGTTGTTTAACTGCAGTTGGCAGGCTAAACGCGAATTTGGTAAAAGATCAGGCAAGGTATCTAACATGGCATACTCATCGTCTGTCATTTCGTTAAGTTTTTCTTCGCCTTCCAATACATCCACACAGCAGGTAGCACATAAGGCCATTCCGCCACAGGTGGCTAATATATCATATTCTGATGCCTTTAGAAACTCCATCAGGCTTAAACCCATGTCGGTTGGTGCAACGTGTTCAGTAACCGAGCCATCCGGCTCCTGCATATATATATTGATGTTATTTTCCATTTTTAGTTCTCTTGTTATTTGAATAGCAAATATAGGAGAAAGCTTAAAATTCTGAAACTCCGTTTACAGTTGTGTATTTCATGGTATATTTCACACCAGGGTTCATGTAAGAATAAGCGCTATGGCTCATTAATGCCGCCTCGTGGAAACCGCAAAGAATTAATTTCAGCTTGTTGGTGTAAGTATTGATATCGCCAATAGCATAAATGCCTGGGATATTGGTCGAATAATCATCAACATTTACTTCAATTGCACTTTTGCTGATGTTTAGGTTCCAATCTTCAATCGGGCCTAATTTAGGACTCAAACCGAACAAAGGAATTAAATGATCGGCTTCCACAACTGTTTTTTCCATGGTGCGGTTCTGAACAATTTCAACATGCTCCAACTTGTCAGTTCCATGTACGGCCTGGAGATTGCTGTTTAAAATCAAATTGATTTTTCCGCTTTCTGCCAATGCCATTACTTTTGCAACCGAATCAGGAGCACCACGGAAACTTTCGCTTCTGTGTACCAAAGTCAGTTCAGAACAAACTTCTGCCAAATAAATGGTCCAGTCTAAAGCAGAATCACCACCACCGGCAATCACCATTTTTTGATCGCGGTATTTCTCAGGATCAAGGATCATGTAGTTTACACCCTTGCCATTTTCAAAGTTTTCTAAATTTTCTACAGCAGGTTTACGTGGCTCAAAACAGCCCAAACCACCTGCAATAACCACAACTTTAGCTTCGATAATGGTACCCATATTGGTGGTTAAAACGAAATCGGCCTCGCCACGCTTTTCTAAACCTTCTATACGCTCGCCTAAAGTAAAGGTAGGATGAAAAGGTTTGGCCTGCTCCATTAAATTATCGATAAGTTCCTGGGCCAATACAGAAGGATAACCAGGGATATCGTAAATCGGTTTTTTAGGGTAAATTTCAGACAGCTGACCACCAACCTGCGGAAGGTAATCAATTAAATGACAACGCATTTTTAATAAACCGGCTTCAAAAATGGCAAATAAACCAACCGGACCAGCGCCTATTACGGCTATATCAGTAGTGATCATTAAAGAAAAATTTGACGCAAAGTTACAAAATAAAGTCTTATCAATTCTGCTATTTAGAAATATTCTAGATAATTTTGCAATCCTGTTATATTCAGTATTTTATATGCTTGTAGTTAAACTGAAAACAAAAGTTAGCGGTTTTTAATGCTTTAAAGCAAATTATAATTGGTCTATGGATTTAGTGGGAAAATAATTTATCATCTGTCATCCTGAGGAACGAAGGATCTTTAGACGATAAAGTACATTCTCCAATAGATATAGATTCTTCACTTCGTTCAGAATGACAAACAATACGTTACCAGTTCATCCCCAAATTCTGAAACACAAAACTCCATACATCGGTTGCTTCTTCAATCAGTTTAGTGGTGGGTTTGCCTGCCCCATGTCCCGCATTGGTTTCTATCCGGATTAAAACCGGGTTTTCTCCCTTATATTTTTCCTGTAAGGTTGCTGCAAATTTAAAAGAATGTGCCGGTACCACGCGGTCATCATGATCGGCGGTCGTAATTAAAGTTGCCGGATAATTTACACCGCTTTTGATGTTATGCAATGGCGAATATTTAATCAGGTAATCGAAGTCTTCTTTTTTATCGCTGGTACCATATTCTACTGCCCAGCCCCAGCCAACAGTAAATTTGTGGTAACGGAGCATGTCTAAAACGCCAACAGCAGGTAAAGCCACTTTAAAGAGATCGGGCCGTTGCGTCATGCAGGCGCCTACCAGTAAACCGCCGTTTGAGCCCCCTGAAATCGCAATTTTAGCGGGACTGGTGTATTTTTCTTTTACCAGATACTCCGCTGCGGCAATAAAATCGTCGAAAACGTTCTGTTTTTTGGCTAACATACCGCCTTTGTGCCAGGCCTCTCCATATTCGCTTCCACCGCGTAAGCTGGGTTGAACGTAAATGCCACCGCGTTCCAGAAACAGCATCCTGGAGAGACTGAATCCCGGCGTTAAACTCACCTGGAAACCGCCGTATGCATAAAGGTAAACCGGATTGTTGCCATCCAGTTTTATACCTTTTTTGTGTACGATAAACATGGGTACTTTTGTGCCATCTTTTGACGGGTAAAACACCTGTTTGGTTTCATAATCGTCGGTATTAAACTTTAATGCTGACTTTTTATATAAAATCGATTCGGCCTTGTCTACATCGTAACGGTAAATGGTGCCCGGAGTAGTAAAATTAGAAAAGGTGTAAAAAAACTCTTTATCCTCTTTGTAACCTCCAAAGCCTCCAACGGTTCCAATTGCCGGAAGTTTTACTTCGCCAATTTTCTTGCCGGTCAAATCAAATTGAACAATATTGGTGCTGGCATCTCTTAAGTAAGTTGCCCAAAGATAACCTCCGCCAGTTCCGATACCTTCCAAAGCCAGTTTCGATTCAGGGATAATTTTCTGCCAGTTTTTAGGATCTGCGTTATTAGGATCAACCAAAGCCACCTGTTTGTTTTCAGCTCCTAAATCGGTATTTACCAATAATTTATCGCCTATGTTATCAATAACACTGTGGTTGTGCTCATAACCTTTAATTAGAGGAATTATTTTACTATTGGGTATTTTCAAATCCTGATAGTATAGCGCATTGCCCGAAGTACCGGCACTGGCATAAACCACCAAAAAGCGTTCGTCTTCTGTAACGGTGGCGCCCAAATACAAATTCGGATTGGTTTTATCTTCAAAAATCAACTGGTCATTTTTTTGCTGATCGCCCAATTTGTGGAAATATACCTTTTGGGATTTGTTGGCGGCAGAAAGATCGGTTCCTGTGGCCGGCTCATCAAATTTACTGTAGTAAAAACCATTTCCTTTCCAGGCTGCACCAGAAAATTTAGTCCATTTGAGCTCATCGGCCAATTTGGTTTTGCTGGCAATATCCATTACATAAATATTGCTCCAGTCTGATCCGGCCTGCGCAACAGAATAGGCCAGATATTTTTTATCATGCGAGAAGCCGAGTAGTGAAACCGCTGCTGTTCCATCCTTAGTGAGTGTATTCGGATCGAGAAAAATTTCTTCTTTCCCATCTAAACCTTTTTTTATAAACCAGATACTTTGGTTTTGAAGGCCATCGTTTTTAGTGAAAAAATAATGTTCGCCTACTTTGAACGGGGCACTTTCTTTCGGAAAATTCCATAGTTCAGTCAGGCGCTTTTTGATATCCGCTCGGTAGGGGATTTGCTCAAGGTAATTTTGGGTGACTTTGTTTTCAGCGACCACCCACGCCTTGGTTTCTGCCGAGGTATCATTCTCTAACCACCTGTAAGGATCGGCAATAGTTGTTCCGAAATAATTATCTTTTGTGCTGTCTTTTTTCGTTTCCGGGTATTTCATCAATGTTATTTTTGCTGCAGGTTTTTTGCCCTGGTTACAGGCAAACAGGTTTAGTGCAAATAAACCTAATACTAATTGTTTTTTCATGGTTGTTGACTGAAGATAAATACTAAATTAGTGAATTGGCATTGATTAAGCTAGTTGTGATGCATGAATATTTTGGTTTAGCCTTGTTTTTATTAGGCATTTGGGTAGTGGTTTTTATCCTGATGTCTCAATTCTGGCAGTCAGCCACTGCATTTTTACCATTGAGTGCATATCTGTTATTTAACCAGGCTAATTGGTCTTATTACATACTTTTTTGCCCGGTTTTGTATTTGTTGATAATTGATATACACATACTTCCGAAAGATATGGCTGGAAAGGGTGGAAAAAATACTTACCATATCTTTTCGGCCTGCCATTTACTGTTCAATTTGTTTCTTACGCTCCTTTTTGTTTAAAGATATTTCTCTGGCATTTAAGGTTTGGTGTATATTCATTGGCATTTTAATATTTGCTTATTGGTAAAATGGAGATTGGCGATGTAATAATGCTGCTTATAGACCGGCTTAAGTTAAAATCGTTAGCCGAAATAGAATGTAACTTCATGACACAAAAGGCTGAACGTGCTTACCGGCATATTAGATATTTGGTACAGCTAAGAGGAATGGAAATGCTGGAAACTTCTGGATTCTTTTATTGGTACCTTAAGTTTCGGAATGTAGAAGAAGGCGATTTGTTAAACATTAAAATCGAGACAGGATGTTTAGGTCTCGAATTTATTAGCGGTTTCCCAAAGATTGTGAGAAGAAAAAATCAATTTAACCCGCTAATAATTGTGGTTTAGTTTTTATCGCTTTATACTTTGGTATTTAGTCTTCAAGCTTTCTTTTCCTTCGGAATGATTGTACCTGTTTTGAAATTAATAGATTGTGCTAACGTGATTTTTGTACTGTTTTTTTGCCGCGGAAACACAGATTTACAAAGAGTTAAGTACGGAATATCAGTTTTCTCTTTCGGAGTACTTACGCCGATTTGTTAGGAGATATAGTTTTAGTGTTTGTACTAGTTAGGGTTCTTGCTTTAGCCTTTGTGCTTTGGTCTTTTTGCTTTAGTCTTTAAGCTTTTTCCCTTACCTTTGGATTTGTACATGGCAAAAAATATTTACTTCGCTTCTGATTTCCATTTAGGTACGCCCAATTACGCTGAAAGCCGTGCCCGTGAAGCGCGCATTGTAAATTGGTTGAATTTTATTGAACCAAATTGTAGCGAGTTGTTTTTAATGGGCGATATTTTCGATTTCTGGTTCGAATACGCTAAAGTTATCCCAAAGGGTTTTATCCGTTTACAGGGTAAATTGGCTGCAATGGCCGATGCAGGAATAAAAATTTATTTTTTTAAAGGTAACCATGATATGTGGGTGCGCAATTATTTTACCCAGGAAATCGGCATGGAAATCATCAGTGATGAACTGGTGATTGAGCGGGGTGAGAAGAAATTTTACCTTCACCATGGCGATGGCTTAGGTCCGGGAGATCATAAATATAAACTTTTACGAAAGATTTTTAGAAGCAAAGTTTGCCAATGGTTGTTTGCACGTTTGCACCCTAACCTGGGCATTGGTATTGCAAGTGCATGGAGCCAGGGTAGTAGGGCCGCGCAAACCGAAGAAGAGGTGTTTTTAGGGGAGGATAAAGAATGGTTGGCCATTTATGCCAAAGAGCAACTACAAAAAGCGCATTTCGATTATTTTATTTTCGGACACAGGCACCTGCCGCTTGATATCGAATTGGGTAATGGAAGCCGGTATGTGAATATTGGCGAATGGCTTAATTATAATTCTTATGCAGTATTTGATGGGCAGGATTTAAAATTAGAGTATTATAGCCCGGATGCTTAATTTTTGAGCCTTTTAGCTGTTTTGGTGTGGCATGTTGCCTGCATGCACGATACACTGTTCCTAAACCCGATAGAACGGAAAGCCCGGAGCGCAGCGAGGACTTGAAGGGATAGCGGGCCTGCTGGCCGCCATAGTGTCGGAACCGTCCATTTTCAAAACTGCTAAAATAATGCCTCACCTGTTAATCGATCTTTAAACTGAAAACTGATGTGTTTTTTGGAAAGCAGTGTCTGCAGCATTGTTTAACGTTCGTCGGGCTTTCCGTTATAGT
>Ga0182008_10001832_pt1 | contig 13866 bp, 10 predicted proteins | sample Sormic07211129_1_FD_120482 | JGI IMG/M metagenome (GOLD analysis project Ga0182008, IMG submission 120482) | Rhizosphere microbial communities from Sorghum bicolor, Mead, Nebraska, USA - 072115-129_1 metaG | ecosystem: Host-associated > Plants > Roots > Rhizosphere | place: USA: Nebraska...
ATGGCTTAACGCCGCTTCTAAATTGATTTATCCTGTTTCCTTTAATGGGCGTGGGCAGCGGGTGGTTGAACTTAGTGGCGAAGCCTACTTTGAAATATTTAAGAATAAACTCCAACCTTTTGTAGTGAAATCCAAAAATCAGGAGGTTACTGTACTGGGTACGCATTTTAATGTAAACACCTACGATGATGAACCCAATACCAAAACCACTTTACTTGAGGGAAGTGTCGCCATTCGTCATGTCGAGGGAAGCGTCTCCGTCCGTCATCTCGAGGGAAGCGCAGCGACGAGAGATCTCTCCTATCGTCGAGATGACGCGAAGAATCGAGATGACGCGAAGGATCGAGATGACGTAGTACTCAAGCCCGGCCAGCAATCCATTCTTGCCGGAGGCAAGATCAACGTAATACCGGCTGATCTGACCGAAACCATGGCCTGGCAAAAAGGTGATTTTGTATTCAAAAACGAAGCCCTGGAAAGCATCATGAGAAAAATATGCCGCTGGTACAATGTGGAAGTGATTTACGTAGGCAAAATAGATACTAAACAAACCTTTAGCGGGCAAATATCCAGAAATAAGAATATCTCAGAGGTATTAAAAGCACTGGAATCCAGCGGTACACTCAAGTTTAAAATAGAAGGCAGAAAAATACGAATAACCAATTAATAAAAATTAACTAACCGACAAAACCAACAACCAACCAACATGAAGAAATATAACAAAAAAGACCCGTAATAAAAGCAAGAAGAAATGACTTAATGATTAAAAAAAACCGGAAGGATTGGTTAAATACTCCCGGCCATTTTGAAAAAAACATTTAAGTCATTCATTAAAACCTTACGCGCATAAGGTATTGCTTAAAACAATTAATTAATGAACAACGTAGTGCCCTTGTGCTTTTTGCGGAGTTAAGGCACTACAACGAAACACTAATATATGAATTTTTATATAAAAATTCCAAGGAGGCCGCGTGCTTTTTTGGATAAAATTATACGGGTCATGAAACTAGTTATTATACTGCTAACCACAGCCATTATACAAGTCAGCGCCGCCAGCTACGCCCAGAAGGTAACCATGAAACAGCATGGGATCGAATTGGTCAATGTATTTCAAGAGATCCGTAAACAAACCGGTTACGATTTCTTATACAGTGATAAAATTATGGAGCAGGCAAAGACTGTAGATCTGAATTTGCAGGATGTGGGTATTGAAGAGGCGCTGGAAATTTGTTTTAAAGATCAGCCACTGAGCTATAGTATAGAGAATAAGATTGTAACCGTGCGGCTTAAAAAGCCCGGTTTTCTTTCCAGGATCGCTGCGGCTTTTGGTAGCATTGATGCTTCTGGGCGTGTGGTGGATTCGGAGAATCGTCCGCTCCCTGGCGCGAGCGTGAAGGTAAAGAAAACAGGGAAGGGTGTGAGTACGGATAAGGACGGAAGGTTCTTTCTAAGAGGAGTGGAAGAGGGGGCTGTGCTGGTGGTGAGTTTCATTGGGTATTTGCCAAAGGAAGTGAGTGCTTCGGCAACTATGGGGAATGTGGTGTTGGAACAGAGTTTGTCGAAGCTGGATGAAGTGCAGGTCATTGCATATGGAACGACTACGCAGAGGTTAAGTACAGGAAATGTGACGACGATTAAAGCGGATGTGATTGAGAAGCAGCCGGTGAGTAATCCGTTACTGGCTTTGCAGGGTAGGGTTCCAGGATTGTTTATTGAGCAGGGGAGTGGATTTTCGGGTACCGCAGTAAAAGTCAGAATACAAGGTACAAATAGTATTTTAAGTGGGAACGACCCATTGTATGTGATTGATGGAGTACCTTTTGTTTCCCAATTATTACCTGGTGGAAATGGAATTTTGACGGGTGCCGGATCTGGTACATCTGAGTTGGGCGGTAGTCCTTTGAATTTTATAAACCCGGGAGATATTGAAAGCATCGACATTTTAAAAGATGCTGATGCAACTGCCATATACGGATCAAGGGCTGCGAATGGTGCGATTTTGATCACAACAAAAAAAGGGAAAGGGGGAGACCTGAAAGTTAGTGCAAATTTGCAGGCAGGTTGGGGAAAGGTAGTTCAAAAATTGAAAGTCATGAATGGCGAACAGTATCTTCAAATGAGAAAACAAGCATATAAAAATGACAATATAGATTTGAATGAACCACCATATAATACAAATCTATATAAAATATACGATCATGCTGATCTAAGTTTATGGGACACAGGCCGATATACAGATTGGCAAAAAGAGCTCATAGGACATATGGCTCAATATCAAGATTTACAAGCTTCTGTATCTGGTGGAAGCAAATTGACGACTTTTTTAGTAGGCGCAGGCCATCATAAGGAAGGGAATGTATTCCCTGGTGATTTTAGCGACGCAAAGAGTTCCGTTCATTTTAATATCAACAGTGCATCAGGTAATAACAAATTTAAAGTTCAATTTTCTGGGTCTTATTTAATAAACAATTGCACCCTACCCAGCGTTGATCTGACAAGTAGTGCGCTGACGTTGGCTCCGATAGCTCCAAGTCTATTTAATACTGATGGTAGCGTCAATTGGGAGCCCGGGGAATCTGTTTCTGGAAGAACCACTTTTATTTTGAATCCAATTGTTTATTCCTTTCAAAAATTCAAAAATACAATGTCCAATTTGATAGGAAATGGGATTCTTGGTTATGAAATCTTGCCCGGACTAGATTTGAAAACCAGCTTTGGTTACAATGACCTCAAATCAAATATTATAAGTTACGTGACATCAGAATCCGTTGCGCCAGAAAACACACAATATTTTATTAGAACAACAAATTTTGGTAATAGTCGAAACAACACTTGGTCTATTGAACCTCAGTTAAATTATCATGTGAACATCGGTAAAGGGAGGCTAGAATTTTTGGCCGGATCAACGATATTAAAACAAACGGGTGATGCATCTTCAATAGCTGCCTCAGGATTCAATACTGATCTCGTAATGGAAGACATTGCCTCCGCAACCGCTCTGACAGCACTGTCTTCATTAAATTCTGTATATAAGTACAATGCAATTTTTAGTAGGGTCAATTATAATTGGGAAGATAGGTATATTTTGAATGTTACCGCCCGCCGTGATGGAAGTTCCCGCTTCGGTTCTGCTAATAAATTTCACAATTTTGGAGCCATTGGAGCCGCTTGGATATTTTCAGAAGAATATTTTATCAAGAACAAAATTAGCTTTTTGAGCTATGGAAAACTTCGAGGAAGTTATGGAACAACAGGTAATGATCAGATTGCAGATTATAGCTTCTTAAGTTTATATTATCCTACTAGTATTCAGATTCCTTATCAAGGAATAGACGGCTACCTTCCGATTAATTTAGCAAATCCGTATTTACAGTGGGAAGAAACTAGAAAATTTCAGATCGGATTAGATTTGGGGTTTTTGAAAGACAGAATCCTTTTCAATGTAAATTATTCTCATAATAGGTCATCTAATCAGTTATTACCCTATGCTTTACCTAATGCAACAGGCTTTTCCAGTATACAAACAAATTTCCCTGCAACACTGCAGAATGTTGGGTGGGAATTCACTTTGTCAACAATAAATTTTGATAAATCTGGTTTTAAGTGGACAAGCGGTTTTAATATAACCATACCCCGGAATAAGTTAGTGGATTTTCCAAATCTTGAAAATTCATCCTACGGTAGCCTGTATAGCATTGGACAATCCATAAATATTCAAAAATTATTCCATTATCTTGGTGTAAATCCTTCTACGGGTAGCTATGAATTTGCTGATCGAAATGGAAATCCAACATCAAATCCAGTCCCAAATGGGAACCCAAAAAGTGACGCAGTGATAATCGTAAACCCCGATCCGAAATACTATGGCGGCTTTTCTAATACGTTTATTTATAGAGGCTTTCAACTGGATTTTCTTTTCCAATTTACAAAACAGATCGGTAGGAATAATTTTTTAGGAAGTAATGTTTCGAATGCAGGTTTCTATAGTAATGGTCTGAATAACAAACCTGTTGAATTCTTAGATAGCTGGGAAAAGCCTGGTGATATTGCAAAAAGAGAAAAATATAGCAGTAGTTTCCTTTCTAACTCAGGAAACAATGCCAGAAGTAGCGATGCAGTATGGAGTGACGCCTCTTATATTCGTTTGAAAAATCTATCTCTGTCCTGGCAAATGCCGCAGAAATGGATAAGATCAATGCATATTAATAACAGCAAGTTGTTCATACAAGGTCAAAACCTCTTAACTATCACTAATTACCTCGGTTTAGATCCAGAGACCAAAAGTTCAACTTCCTTACCTCCCTTGAGAGTGGTCACACTGGGTTTCAAAATAGATTTATAGAAATGTTTGTTTAACTAATATAACAAGAATGAAAGCATACGGATATCCCATTCTGATCCTGTTTCAGAACATTAAAAATATAATTGTTAAATTTCGGCTATATATCTCCTCTGGGCGGTACCTTCTTGCTTTATTATTCCTGGTACTGACCTTCAGTGGGTGTAAAAAGTGGGTAGATGTTGGGGCCCCGAAGACCGGGGTAAACTCTTTAAATATTTACGAGAAAGATGCTACGGCCATATCAGTTTTAACGGGTATTTACATTAATCTAAGTAAGTCCGGTGTACTGGATGGAAATGCCTTGACAAGTATTTCATGTTATGGTGGCTTGTCGTCAGATGAACTTGCTTTAACCTCTTACGGGTTTGGGAACCAAGTATTAAGCGCATATTATACTAATAGTTTGAATAGTCAACAAAATGGTCATGAATTTTGGGATAATATTTATTCTAATTTGTACATAATCAATGCGGCACTGGAGGGTATTTCTAATTCGACAACGCTAAGTCCTACCGTAAAACAGCAGTTAATTGCTGAAGCGAAATTCATGCGGGCTTTTTATTTTTTCTATTTGGTAAACTTATTTGGAGATGCACCATTAATGCTAACTACTGACTATAAGGTAAATGCTTTAATGCCAAGAACGCCAAAGAAAGACATTTGGAACCAGATTGTCATAGATTTAAAAGATGCGCAAAGTTCTCTTAGCACAGAATATTTAGATGCCGGATTACTAAAACCTACTTTTGAGAAATTACGGCCAACTAAAATGGCAGCAACTTCCTTGCTTGCACGCGTCTATTTGTATATGGAGCAATGGCAATCCGCGGAAGAAAGTGCAACTAGGGCAATAGAAAGTCCAGCATATAAATTGGCAGAATTGGATGAGGTATTTAAGAAGAATAATGATGAGGCAATTTGGCAGCTACAGCCTGTCTTAAATTATTATAACACTTCTGAAGCTATAGCTTTTATAATAACTCCAGACAATAATATTCCCACCCTTGTCCTTAACCAAAGACTACTCAATAGTTTCGAACAAGGGGACTTAAGAAAAAATAGTTGGGTTAAAAGTATTGATTTGGCTGGAGAGACTCTATTTTTTCCGTATAAATATAAGGTTTCCCAATCGGCTACAGACCCCAATCCACCGATCACCGAATATTCAACCGTCCTGCGTTTAGCAGAACAGTATTTGATTAGGGCAGAGGCGAGAATTGAACAAGGCAAGATTTCAGAAGGGGTAGCTGATTTAAATATCCTTCGCAACCGCGCTACAAATAAACTTTATGGAACGATTCACCTACCTCCACTATCACTAAATCTTAATAGGCATGATGCATTAATGGCAGTAGAACATGAACGTCAGGTGGAGCTGTTTACTGAGTGGGGGCACAGATGGTTAGATTTGAAGCGAACAGGTAGGGTGGATAGCGTGATGAAAGTGGAGGTTCCTAAAAAGAAAGTTGGCGCTGTATGGAATAGTTATCAGCAATTATATCCGATTAGTTTATATGAACTTCAACATAATCCAAACATGATTCAAACTTCTGGTTACTAATATTAGATTAAAACCATAGCACATGAAACATTTTTTAGTCTTATTTCTATTGATATGGAGTACTCCAAATTTATTCGGTCAAAAAACCGGAATAACTCCATTTCTGTATGATAAAATTTCTTATTGCGGGGGTAGATGTATAAGTAACAATGGAAAATACATAGCTTATGAAATCAAAAGAGGCCACCAATATCCGGGAACTAGTCAAAAACTTATTATTCAATCTACCTTAACAGATTGGAAATTAGAGATTTCAAAAGCCGCTAAGTCCGTCGGGGAAATTACTAATAATAGCAGATACTGGCTTTTTTTGACAAGAACAGATAGCCTTGGGATTGTAGATCTGGAAAGCAAATCGGTTAAATATTTCCCAAATGTTTCCAGTTTTGTTATACCTGACAATGATTCTAATCAATGGTTAGTCTATGAATTAAACAATAACAAAGGGACTATTATCCTTCACAATTTGACAACAGGACAAGAAAGGAGATTTTCAAATATTTCTTTATATAAATTGGGGAATGAGGGTAAAAATCTCATACTTCTTCATATTTCGCAAAAAGATCCAGAAAAACGATCTGTAGTATGGATAAATTTGGTTAACGGAAAGAATGTACTGGTAAGTAAGGAGAAAAGCATTAACAATTTGATTGTTGATTTCAGACATCAGCAACTAGCTTTTAAAGCTGATGATTCCATTTTTTACTATAAAAAAGGAATGTCTGTTCCCGTCCTTGTTTTTGGACCTGAAATGATGAACAATGATGTGCGATTAAAATTAGATGATTTAGATGATTTTAGTTCAGATGGCAAACGTATTCATTTAACATTAATCAAACCGCAACGTCCAATAACTACAAATAAGCCCGATGGACTAGAAATATGGAGTTACTATGACTATCCATTGCAGTCTGTGCAAGACAAAGAAATTCAGAACAGCGGGCCCTCTTACAAGGCTGTTATTCAAATTAGTAATCATAATTTAATCCAGTTGCAGGATTTTTCCGGCGAGATTTTAGACGGACTTTACGATAATTTTGCTCTAGGTAAAGCTATAACGTCGCGTGATGCGTATATTGATGGGGGACTTTGGAACATTGCTGAGACAAGAAGAATTTTTTTTATCATTAATACAAAAACTGGAGAAAGAAAAGAATTGCCTTGGCTTAAAGATGTAAACAATTCGGGAGAAAATGCCAGAATTTCGCCTAGAGGCAAATACGTTCTATGTTACATTCCAAAAGATAAAGCCTACTTGAGCTATAATGTAGAAACGGAAGAGATTGTAAACTTGACATCTGCAATCAATACTAAATGGATTCCAATTGAGATGGAGGACCATATATTGCAAAATCCAAGAGGGATTGCCGGGTGGTTGCCTGATGATAAGGCTGTCTTGATTTACGATCAAAATGACATTTGGAAATTAGACCCTTCTGGTAATACTGCTCCCGTAAATCTTACCCATGGTTATGGGCTAAAAAACCATGTTATCTTTAAGCTGGCAATTGAATCGGACAATGATTCTATTTCTCTTAAGGACAATTCACTGCTATTAAGTGCATTTAATGTGGAGAATAAAAATAGCGGCTTCTATACTATAAACTTGTATGGAGGGAAAGATCCTAAAGAATGTTGTATGGGGCCATATATTTATAAACAAAGTACCCCCTTTATGCCTGGTATGGATGAAATAATTAAAGCAAGAAATAAGAACATATACATTGTACAGCGTATGAGTGCTAAGGAACCTGCTAATTATTTCTATACGACAGATTTCAAAAACTTTACTCGAATTACTAATTTTAATTTGGAGAAAGAATACAACTGGTACACTACCGAATTACTCAGTTGGAAATCGCTTGACGGGCGTAAACTCCAGGGAATTCTCTATAAGCCAGAAAATTTTGATGCAAATAAAAAGTATCCTGTTATATTTTATTGTTATGAGAGGTTGTCTGATAGATTAAATGCTTACTTAGAGCCTGAATATTCACAAGGTAGTATGGATATTGCAACGTATGTAAGTAATGGTTACTTAGTATTTACTCCCGATATTTATTATCGAATTGGAGACCCTTTGCAAGGATCATATGACGCCGTAGTTTCAGCAGCACAATATGTATCTACTTTTCCGTTTGTAAATTCTAAAAAGATGGGATTGCAGGGACACAGTTTCGGTGCTATTCAAATCAATTATCTTATTACTCATACAAGTTTGTTTGCCGCGGCATGTTCAGCGTCAGGAATTTCAAATTTTGTAAGTGGTTATGGAAGTTTGGAGGGAAACTCATTTGAAGGATATAATGGTGGACTTGCTGGATTGTATGAAACTGGTCAAAATAGGATGGGATCAACATTATGGGGGAATCTGAAGGGATATGTTAAAAACTCTTCAATTTTTCAAGTTGATAAGGTAACCACTCCACTCTTAATGATGCATACAAAAAAAGATGAGATTTGTCCATACGCTAACGCAATGGAGTTTTTCTTAGGGCTCAGAAGATTGGGTAAAAAAGTCTGGATGTTGGTGTATCCGGAAGGAAAACATTCGGTGTTGGGAAAAGAATCGGAGGATTTTACTATTCGAATGCAGCAATTTTTTGATTATTACCTTAAAGATAAACCTGCCCCAATTTGGATGTTGGAAGGAACAAAGGAGAAGGATACAGGAATTAAATATGCCTTAGACCTAGATGTTTTAGGGAGAACTCCCGGCCCAAGTTTGCTGACACCTGAGGAAGAGAAAAAAGTAGATAATTTGATGACAAGGGAGGCCATTACGATTACAATTAGATAAGAAAAAATATGAGAAAATTACTATTGGGTTTGGCTTTTTTAGGCCTTACAGGCCTAAGTATTGCCAAAGGAAAAGGAATTAAGTTTGAATCTGGACAAAGCTGGGAACAAATTAAATCGAAAGCTAAAGCTGAAAACAAATACATATTCATGGATGTATTTGCCACTTGGTGCGGCCCTTGTAAAGCAATGGACAGGGATGTTTATCCAGATGAAAGGCTTGGTACATTTATGAATGAAAGATTTATTTCCGTAAAAGTGCAGGCAGACACCTTAAAGGCAGACGGTGATGAAATAAAGGATTGGTATGCAGATGCAAGACAAATTATAAAGGATAATAAAGTAAATGGTTTCCCAACTCTACTATTTTTTACACCTCAGGGCAAATTAGTAGATCGTGGCGTAGGCTTCACAAACCTAGAAAATTTGCTAATCTTAGCTGGCAATGCAAGAGATCCACTCAAACAATATTATACTTTATTAGAACAGTATAATCAAGGCAATAGAAATTATAGAATCCTCCCTGATTTAATCAGAAAAGCTAAATCGCTTGGTGAGAATGAAGCGACTGCGAAAATGGCTGACGATTACCTTCACAATTATTTAGATAAGTTACCGGAAAAGGATCTTTTAACAAAAGAACAGTTACTTTTTGCCACTATAGAGATTGGAGACTTCTTTACTTCAGCTTCAAGAATTTTTCAATTTATTTATAAACATTCGAATAGAGTAGACAGCATCGTTGGAGAAAAAGATTTTGCAAAATCAATTATTGGCTGGCGAATTACAAAAGAGGAATTATATAATAAGTTGTGGGCAAATGATAATCAGCCAATAGCGCAACGTCCGGATTGGGAGATGATTAGAAATTCTATTAAAGAAAAGTATGGTGAATATTATGCTGACAGCCTAATTACTCCAGCGCAGTTCCTTTTTTATAAGGTGGAAAAGCGTAGCAAAGAATATGTAAAGGTCGCAGAAATAATTATAAAAAAATATCCTCCAAAGAAGAATGGAAATCGATTAAGTACTGCAATTGGAGGTGACGCATTAAGAGGACCTGCAAATGATGCCTGGGGATTAAATGAGATTGCATGGACAACTTTTCAAAATTCTGATGACCCAACTCTTTTAAAGAAGGCCATTTATTGGAGTGATCTATCTATAAAATTGGAAGATGAAAAATCTTCTGACGCACATCAATTTTACGATACAAAGGCCAACCTCTTATATAAACTAGGTAGAATAAAGGAGGCAATAGAGGCTGAACAAACCGCAATTAAAGTTGTAATGTCTTGTAATACCCCTCAAAGTCTTAAAGATCTTTTTGTGACAAGCTACAAAGAAACTATTGCTAAGATAAAAAAAGGAGTGGTCACCTGGCCAGAGAATAAATTACTAACGAAAAATTAATTTATCAAAATTATGAAAGCAGACAAAATAAGTGTCTTCGTTGAAATTGTAAGCGCTTTGTTTATTGTTTTATTTGTCTATGCTGCATTGACTAAGTTATTTGATTTTCAGAAGTTTACTGTGGAGCTGGGGAAATCGCCCATTTTAAACGTCTATTCAAAGCAAATTGCTATTGCAATACCGGTACTCGAGGTTATAATATCATTGTTTTTGGCAGTAAAACGATTTCAATTTCTTACACTATATGCCGCATTTACTTTAATGGTTATTTTTTCAGCATATATCGTAGCAATCTTAAAGTTTAGTGCCTATGTACCTTGTTCTTGTGGTGGTATTCTGCAAAATATGACGTGGAAACAGCACCTGGTATTCAATATTTCATTTGTTCTAATTGCTGCAACAGCAATTCTTATATATCCAAGCAACAAAGAAGACCTTATTCGCGATAAGAAGGGAAGACCGCACCCTTGAATTTGCTGTCAATTAACTTAATCTTAAAATACAATGAAATTTAGAAAATTATTAATGGCTGTCGCGTTTTTTATCGCTATAGGCTCAACATTCGCTTTTAAAAACTATGCTAAAAAAGGGCCGGTAGTATACTATTCGTATTTTTTGGGGGGGACTTGTTATCTGGCTCATGATACCCAAGACCAAGAATACTGCGATGCATCTTTTACTGGACCACAATGTACCCACGCTGGAACACCCATTTATTTCTACTCTCTGACCCCTCCTGGTGCTCCAACTTGTACGGTTCCACTAAGAAGACCTTTTTAATTAAAACCGCCTGGGGAAACCCAGGCGTAAAACCTAGTTATGATGATTAAAAAAAGAATTGGTTGGCTGATTGCGTGCTTTCTAGCCGGTATCTTTTTAGTTGTTTCTCTTTTCTTGATCACAGAAAACGAGCGAAAAAAAAGCAATAGTTTTATCCGCTTATTGCCATCTCATCTTATATTACCTGGGAACATTATTGATCTCAAAAGCTCAAGATGGTATTTCGCAGGTAAGATTAAAGATCACATTTACATGGGAAATGCTCATACCCCAATAAGACTAAAGAAGCTCGATCTAAACTTAAAAAATGTGGCAGAAATAAATTTGGGCTTTCCCAATGGATCTAAATTCTACGATGGATCTTTCAATTTGATTGACGGGGTGTCAATTTATACGCTAGACGGTAATCAGCCGCAGATATATTCAGGCGAAATATCTGACTATAAACTTAAACCGATAAAGAAGCCCCCTTATTTTACCCAGGGAATATCCACTGGTAAAAACTCATTTGTTTTGCGTGTCGTATTAAATGGACAAAATAGATTGCTGAAATATGAAGCGAAGTCGGGGCCTTTGGAAATACCTGCAAATGTTCTGGAGAAACAGGTCGATGGGATCTTTTGCACAGATGGTAATCTGGTTACATTACCAGGCTTAACCAATTTTGTTTATGTATACTACTACAGGAATCAATTCGTATACCTGGATAGTAGTTTGAATATTTTATATAAAGGGAAAACAATTGATACCAATACTCGTGCAAAAATCAAGGTCGCGGCCATTAAATCTCAAAATCAGACAACCTTATCAGCTCCTCCTGTTTATGTGAATAAGCAAAGTGCTGCTAATGAAAAGTATCTATTTATCCATTCAGGACTGAAAGGAGATAATGAAACGGCAGAAACGTTAGATAGACTGTCCGTAATTGATGTATATGCAATAAAAGATGGTAAGTATCAATTCAGTTTTTATCTCCCAAATCTAAAAGAAATAAAACTGACGGATTTTAGAGTATATGGTCAATCACTATATGCACTTTACGATCACTACCTCTACAAATACCAATTGAATTTTTAGACAATTATTTATGAAAATTAAAATAATAATCTCAACGATCTTTTTAATGGCAGGCTATGTTTCTATGGCCCAACAAGTGCTGCCACTTTACTCCGATACCATTCCCGGAAGTACAGTAAAACTCTTCAAAGAAGAAGAACCGACTTTGACGCTATATCTGCCAGCTAAAGAAAAGACTACCGGGACAGCGGTTCTGGTGATCCCTGGAGGAGCTTATGGTTTCCTGGCTTTTGAGGAAGAAGGTATTGCTATTGGAAAGGCCTTTGCCGAGAACGGAATTGCTGCTTTTGTGCTGAAGTACCGGTTACCTAAAAACGAAACGATGCGGGACAAAAGTTATGGACCATTGATGGATGCTCAGCAAGCCATGAAAGTGATTCGGTCTAAAACCAGCTTATGGGAAATTGATCCTGCTAAAGTGGGGGTGATCGGGTATAGTGCAGGTGGTCATTTGGCGTCTACTTTAGGTACGCATTTAGAGGTTAGCCATATTCCAAATAAGGATAATGTCAGCCTTCGGCCTGATTTTATGATCCTGGTTTATCCGGTGATCAGTATGAGTGATCAGCTGACGCATATGGGTTCTAAGATTAACTTATTGGGGATGGAACCATCGGCGGAAAAGGTGGCTTTGTTTTCTAATGAATTGCAGGTAACTAAGGGTACTCCACCAACTTATTTAACGCATTGCGGAGATGATGGTGTGGTGGATGTAAACAACAGCATTGTGTTTTACCAGGCTTTGCAGAAGAATGGGGTAGATGCGGAACTGCATTTATTTCCTAAAGGCAACCATGGATTTACACAAAGGTTGCCTGTGAGTGAGTGGCTGGACCCGATGCTGGGGTTTATGAAAAGGGAGGGGTTTTAATCCTCTCTGCCCTGTGGGCATCTCTCCTTGAAAAGGAGAGAGGTTGTATGGTGCTTACCTAGCATATTCACTATAACACTCGCTATAATACACTCGCTACCTCTCGCCCCTCTGGGGAGAGATGGCACAGCCAGAGAGGGGCAAAATGACGTGGTGGTTATAACGACTTAACGAACGAATTATGAAAAACAAACAAGGACTAAAATATAACATACAACTCTTCGTTGAACTTCTGGATGATCTGGAAAACCACTCTCTTGATGTTCCTGCTGCGGTGAATGCCAGAGTTGATCTTGCTTACCGAGGTTTATCCGGCTATCTCTTTGAGCTGGTCTTATCTCAGGAAGAAGATCTGGAATATAAACAATCGGTGATTAAAAAGTTTATTTCATCCTTGTTGTTCAGAACCTTCGCCTTACTTAAAGAATATGGCCCGGTGCCTGAAAAATCTGGTATGGAGTTGAATGCACACCAGTCTGTTCTGTTGCAAATCAAGGCGGGTTTATTCCGGATATTGCAACTCATTAATTACCAGCCATTGGAAGAAATCTCCCTGGAGCTGAATCTGGTGTGCCGTAAAATTTTAAAACGCAGTTTATGAAAGAGAATTTTATCCCCGAAGAATTGGTCAAAGCTTTCCTGGATCATGTGGATGGGAAACCCTTTACGCTTCCAGAGGTTGCAGTGGCTTTGGACATAGATGAGGAAATAGCAGTGAATATTCTGATCTATTTGATAGAGAATAAGCTGCTTGATGTGACTTGTACCTGGGTGCCGAATAAAAAGTAAAAAAGGATGTTGCAGGAAACGAATACTTATACAGAGAGTTTTAGACTGTTCGATTTGGACTACTGGCCTCCGGCCTTTAAGCGGTTAAAGGTATTGCAGTCTTTGATTGAACTGGATTTCAGGTATAACCGGGATATTACGGTGTATGCGGTTAAAATGGATACCAGCATCCATGCTTTGAACAGATTTGCGAAGGCTTATTTGGGCAGGTCTGTGTATGAGTTGCTGCAGGAC